>Ga0163144_10007150_pt1 | contig 24507 bp, 27 predicted proteins | sample OliLak19BULKMAT1_FD_123175 | JGI IMG/M metagenome (GOLD analysis project Ga0163144, IMG submission 123175) | Freshwater microbial mat bacterial communities from Lake Vanda, McMurdo Dry Valleys, Antarctica - Oligotrophic Lake LV.19.BULKMAT1 | ecosystem: Environmental > Aquatic > Freshwater >...
AACTGGCCGTTGGCATTGAAGTCATGCCAGATCGAGATCGCATAGGCGCCTTCCGGCAGGTCATACGTGAAGGTCTGGCTGCCGGCTTGCGGCGCATTCACGATTTCTCCGGCGATACCGGCATTCTGCATGAACTGCGCTTCGGTTTGCACGCCGACATAAAGTACGCCGCCGCGTGCCTCGATGCCCTCCACATGGATGGTCAGCGGTGCAGCGGTTGCCATGCCGGCTGTGGCGAGGGTGGCAGCAGCGGCCATCAGGGTCTTCATAAGTGTCATTTGAGGTCTCCTTCGTCGTTTTGACAAGCACTTTGTAATTCAAAGCATGTGAGCCTGTCAACAAACAACTTTGAAAAACAAAGTGAGTGCGTATCGCCTTGCACGAGGCAGGGTACGCGGCCAAATTCCTTTCAATTCAGGAGTCGGCCATGAAACTTTTCGCAGTCTTCGTCGGCGGAAATCATCCGCGCTCCAACATCGAGCTGCACGATCTGCGCTTTGTCACCGGCGATACGATCGAGGATACCATCCCGCAACTGCGCGCCGCCTGGTGGGGCACGCCGGCCTCGTTGCACATTGATGGCTACGCCGAACTGACCCATGCCGAAGGCCGCCGCATCGAGATTGCGCCAGGTCCTGCGCCGGCGAGCCCGGAGGCCTCTCTCTGGTTCATCAATGTCGGCGGCTACACGCCCGAACTGTTTGGCGAGCAGCACCACTACCTTTTCATGGTCGGCGCCGCGAAACCGGACATCTGGGCCCGCGCCCGCGACCTCTCGCCGGACTGGACCAGCCGTCACAAGGACAACCTCGCCACCGTCGATGATGTCCTGGAAGTCAACACCCTTCTCGGTACGGACGGTTTCCACATCCGCGTCGGCCCGCGCGAACCTGGTGCGCCCGGACCGAAGATCGTCTCGGACTATATCGAGCTCTGATCCGTTGCGATTTCGTTGCGCAGGTTTTTACTTGCGCTTACACAACCCCGGAAACCAACCTCAGTTTGTCGTCATCCCGGAATTTGCGCAGCCAATGTCCGGGATCCAGACTTCCTTGTTTCGTAACGCTTCCTGATCCTGCAGCCTTCGTCTGCGGCGAAACGGTGATGACGATCAGCTGATTATTGCCTGAAACGAATCCGGCAGCATCCCCTCCCGTATTACCCTCGCCGCCTCACCCGGTCACGCCATCTCATTCTGCCCCGCCTGCATCAAAGCCGGGACGCGAAACAAATCGATACGAAGTGATAAAAAATGAGAATCAATGAGAACGAACTGAGAGAGAAACGACACAAGACAAGCACCGGATGAGACAGGCTGAGGCCGCTTGAACGCGGTGGAGACAGCACTTGCGCCTACAAGAAACCGCCCATCCAAAACATAAAACCCAGCCCTTCCAGAGCCTTGCAAAATACGCCCCCGGTTCCTGTGCACGCCCGAACGGACCCTCCCGGCCGGAAAAATCGATACGCAACCCGAATCCCACTATTCCACAGGAAATCCCCACCTTAAGGTGCGTCCCATGCGGGGGCTCTTCACTCAACTCTTCACGGCCGCGTCACTGGCCGGCGCCGCCAGCGCGGCGCCTTGGGTGCGAGATGAGGGCGGCTGGTATGGCCGCGCGCTGTTGGCGCATGACACACTCGGCGACGCCGATGGATTGCGCGGCGATCTTTGTGCCGAATACGGCCTGGCATAAGCTTGGACGGTCACCGCAAAATCCGAATCCGTCACCTATCCGGACTATGAAGCCTTCGACCGCGATGCCTTCCGCCTGACCCTCCGCCGCAAGCTCTGCACCTACAGGAACTGGACCGCCGGCGCCGAAGCCGGTCCGATCTATGGCAGCACCGTGACCGGCCTGTCCGGCTGTGAAGGCTTCGGCTTCGAAACACGCGGCGGTCTCGGCTATTCTGGCGCGCGCAAGACCGGCCGCAAATTCTACGCCTTCGCCGATGCGGCCTATATCCGCCAGGAAGATGGCTGCGAACGCGTCCGCGCCGAATTCGGCTACGGCTCGGATATCACCGAACGTGTCTTTCTCACCCAGCAGCTCTGGATCGAAGAGGGCAACCAGAGTGCCAGTTCGATCAAGATCGAGAACCAGCTCGGCGTGCACTTCGACAAGGTCGATGTCTCGCTCGGCTACCGCGAGGAACTCGGCGGCCAGTTCGACGAGCACGCCGTGCTCATCGCCGTCGTCGCGCGGCGTTAGCGCGTTACTCGGCCGGCGTTTCCGGCGCGGTGTAGCCCGTCTGCACCATCAGATAGGCAATCACCGCCAGCCGGTCTTCCGGTTTGCGGACCCCTGAAAAGCTCATCCGGTTTCCGGGAACAAAAGTGCGCGGATTGGCCAGCCACTGGTCAAGCTGTTCCGGTGTCCAGGTAAACGTCTCCGCCTTCAGCGCGGGCGAATAATCAAAGCCCGGCTCGGAGGCGACCTGCCGGCCGAACAGTCCGTGCAGGTTCGGCCCGACAAGATTGCCGGCGCCTTCAGCCGTCAGGTGGCAAGACTGGCAAAGCTTCCAGGTCCGGTTCCCGGCGGCATAGCTGGCGGTGTTGTACGGCGCGGGAAGCGCTGCAAACTCCAGGCTCGGTTCGGCCGGTGCGGCAGCGGGTGTCTCAGTGACTGGCGCGATCACCGGCGCGGCGGCAGGCGCGGGCGAGGCCGGTTCATTGGCGCCGCCGCACGCGGCCAGAAATGAAAGCGACAGGGCGGCGGAAACAAGAAAGCGCATGTCTGCAAGGCCTTGAATGAGGAGTGATGACGCAGTGTCACCGGGAAGCGCGAAAAACTCAACCGCTCACATCGGCGCAGGACAGGCGCCGGCGGCCCCGCTACAATGGACGGCTGATGCCTGATTCTGTGCGCCCCCGTCCCGTGATCCTCCGGTTGCCGCCGGAGGTCGTCAACCGCATCGCCGCCGGCGAAGTGGTCGAGCGGCCTGCGGCGGCGGTGAAGGAGCTTGTGGAAAATGCGCTTGATGCGGGCGCGCGCAGCATTGCCATCGCCATCGAGGACGGCGGCCTGAAACGCATCACTATCGAGGATGATGGCTGCGGCCTGACGGCAGACGATCTTTCGGTGGCGCTGGAGCGGCATGCAACGTCCAAGCTCGTGCCCGACGCAGAAGGACGGGTCGATCTCCTGAACATTCAGACCATGGGTTTTCGCGGTGAGGCCTTGCCGTCGATTGCCTCGGTCAGCCGGATGCGGATCGTCAGCCGCGCTTCGGGTGAAGCAGCGGCGGAAATATATTCCGAGGCCGGACGGATCGAGGGGCCGAAGCCCGCAGCCTTCACCGGGCGCGGCGAGACCGGCACACGTGTCGATGTGGCCGATCTGTTCCATGCGACACCGGCGCGCCTGAAATTCATGCGCGGCGAGCGAGCGGAGGCCATGGCGGTGACCGATGTGGTCAAGCGCCTAGCGATGGCCAATCCGGCGGTCGGCTTCACGCTTGAAAACAATGGCCGGAATGTCCTGCGCTATGCGGCGGAGCAAGACACCGAAGCAGGACGTCTCGCGCGGCTTGGCGCGATCATGGGGCGGGAATTCAGCGACAACGCGATTGCGATCGAGGCGGAGCGGGACGGCGCGCGGCTGTCCGGATTCGCAGGCCTGCCGACGCTCAATCGCGGCAATGCGCAGATGCAATACCTATTCGTGAACGGACGGCCTGTGAAGGACCGGATGCTGACCGGTGTGGTCCGCGCCGCCTATCAAGACTTCCTCGCGCGGGACCGGCATCCGATGCTGGCGCTGTTTGTCGAACTCGAAGCAGAAGAGGTGGATGTCAACGTCCACCCGGCGAAAACCGAAGTGCGGTTCCGCGACGCGGCGAGCATTCGCGGGCTGATGATCGGGGCGCTGCGCCATTCGCTGGCGGGCGCCGGGCATCGCGCCTCGACGACGGTGGCAGGTTTTGCACTGGGCAAGGCACAGCCGGAGGCAGTGCAGGTTGGCCTCTTGTGGCAGGCGCCCTATTCGCCCAGCCATCGGCCCGTGAGCCTGCCGCGCGGCGTGTTCGGATCGCAGCGCGAACCTTTCGTGCCGGACAGCGCGCCGGCAGCCCGCGTCGAAACTGCGGCGGCGCCTGTGCATTGGGGCGAGTTCCCGCTCGGCGCGGCCAGGGCGCAGCTGCACGAGACCTACATCATTGCTCAGACGGCGGACGGTATTGTCATTGTCGACCAGCACGCCGCGCATGAGCGCCTTGTGTATGAGGCGATGAAGCGCCAGATGGCCGAAGGCGGTGTGCGGCGGCAGGCGCTGCTGATCCCGGACATCATCGAGCTCAGCGAAGATGAAGCGGGGCGCATTCTGGAGCGGGCGGACGATCTCGGCGCGCTGGGACTCGAAGTGGAAGCCTTCGGCCCCGGGGCGATCTGCGTGCGCGCCACACCGGCGCTCTTTGGAGAGATGGATACGGCCGGACTAATGCGCGATCTCGCGGATGACTTTGCGGAGTATGGCTCCGGCCTCGTGCTCAAGGAGCGTTTCGAGGACGTGATGGGCAACATGGCGTGCCGGTCTTCGGTGCGCGCAGGCCGCCGCCTGAATGGCGAGGAAATGAATGCGCTGCTGCGCCAGATGGAGGCGACGCCGCATTCGGGTCAATGCAATCACGGGCGGCCGACTTATGTCGAACTGAAGCTCGCCGATATCGAGAAGCTGTTCGGGCGCCGGTGATGAAGGCGGGCGTCACACGGCGCAGCCTCCTCGCAGGCGCGTGCGTTATTCCCGCGGCAGGCTGCGCGGGCTTTCCCGCCTCGGGCCATCCATCGGCGGCGCACGACCGCATCCTCTCACTGGTGAAGGCGGGCGAGGTTCCAGCGGCAGGACTGGTTGTGCGGCGCCAGGGGCGGATTGTCTTTTCCTTTGCCGCCGGCCTCGCGCAGGGAGCCAGCGGGGAAGCCGCGCCCGTCCTGTTCGGCGCCGATACGAAGATGCGGATCGCTTCGGTGTCCAAGATGGCGGTGGCGTTGGCCACGCACCGTCTCTCTGCAGCCGGAGTGCTGGACCTGGACGCGGATGTGTCGGCTGCGTTTGATCCGCCGCTGCGCCATCCGCTATTTCCCGAGGCGCCGGTGACGCTTCGCCAGCTTCTCAGCCACACCGCAGGCCTGCAGGATCCGGACGTTTACTGGATCGCGGCGACCGGCCGTACGGAAAGCCTGTTCACACCGGCCATGTGGCGGCCCGCCGACGCGGGACCGCCGGGAAGCGCGTTCAAATATGCGAATTTCGGCTACGGTCTCGCCGCGCATGTTCTGGAACGTGCCACGAATGTCCGCTTCGATCTGCTCGCCGCGCAGACTGTTTTCCGCGGGGCGGGCCTGCGTTCGGGTTTCAACTGGTCGGGCGTGCCCCGCGCCATGCGGAAAGCCGGGGCGACGTTGTATGCCTTCGAGAAGGGTGTCTGGCAGCCTCAGGCTGACGGTCCGGCCGTACTCGCCGGCGAGACGCCTTCGATTTTGAGCGACGCTGGATTCGACTTGGCAAGCTATGTTCCGGGTACGAATGGAACACTGTTCAGCCCGCAGGGTGGCTTGCGCGCCAGTTTGCAAGACATGATCACGCTGGCGCGGCTTGTGGCGTCGGAACCGGGAATGACCATTCCTGTCTGGAAACATGATCCGGCAAAGGTCGCGGATGATACTGACGCAGGGTATTTTTCGATGTTCACGGCGGGGGCGCAAATTCACCCCGAGGCCGACTCGCCCGTTCCCGGAGTGAGATTGCTGGGTCATCACGGCGAAGCTTACGGGCTCTACTCCGGCGTCTTTCATGCGCCGGAACTGGATTCGGAATTCGCCTTTGCGGTCACCGGAACGAAATCCAGCGGCGCGGCGCGGGCGGAGCGCCACCCGGTCATCGTGAAAGCGACCGAGCCGCTTTGGGAAAGTGTGGCGGAAATTTTGGGTTCTGGCGCACTTTAGACAAGACTCAAAAGGTCTCGCTGCCGCGCCGGCTCAGCAAGGCCCGATCAGGATTTCGCCTTCTTCGCCGTTTTCGGCTTCTCGGCCTTCTTGCCGGTTTCACGCGTCTTGCGCATCCGGTCCATGCCGCCGCCGGCGACCCATTTGAAGATGCGCCAGGCTTCGCCGGACGTCATCTTGGGTGCGGGCGCGAGCGTGCCTTTCTTTTCGGGCGGCGCCACTTTCGGCGGCTTGCGGCCTTTGGTCTTTGTACGGATTATCTTCGGAAGATCCGGCGGCGTATCGGCGGCGATGATCTCGTCTTCGCGCGTCTCCAGCTGGGCGGGCGCGCCTTTTGCTTCAAAAGCGGGATCAAGATTGCCGAGCAGGTGGGCATCCGAAAAATCGACAGCCAGTTCGACCCAGAGCGGGAGGTGGTCCGACATCTGCCAGGTCAGCCAGCGCTCGGCATAGTATTCCTTGTCCTTGGCCTTGTCCTTCGGCGCGCCATCGGCGCCCAAGTCGCGGTGGCGAGCCGGGAGTGACGGCGCGTAGTGCTCGTAGTGCTCGGGCTTGAAAACGGTGTCTGACCAGTCAAAAGCGCCGGAGGAGAGAAAGGTGAGTTCATCGGCCTTCGTGCGGAAAGCGATCTGGTCATAATAGTTCGTGCCGAGAAGGTTTGACGGATACTGTTCCGGCGGCAACTGGAAGCCCGCCTTGGTGAGCGCCTGCATCGTCTCGTCGATGGGATTCTTGATGTTGAAATCGCCGAGCAAGATGTAATTTTCTTTCTCGCGCTCGGCGCGGCCAGCCATTTCCTTCGCGAGGTATTCGATTTCCTGGACGCGGCGCTGGTAGCCATCCGAGCCCTTGGATTCTTCGCCGAAATAGATGTGCACCGTGCAGAGCGAGAACTTGAACCAGCCCGCCTGGAAACTGACGAGGAAAGGCGTCCGCGCGAACTGCTGCTCGCCCGGTAGCAAGGCGTGCTTGGGCAGCACAATCTCGCCTGCAATGTTCCGGAAGCGGACTTTCCGGCTGTCATAGACGAAGGCCATACGCTCGCGGTTGCCGGAACTGCCGACGGTCACATCCGTCGCTATGAAATCCCAGCCCGGGCCCATCAGGCGGATGACATCCTTCAGGGGCTGCAGGTCTTCGTTGACTTCCTGCAGTGCACAGACATCGAAGGCAGAAAGAATTTCGGCGATGTAGTGAAGGCTCTCGCGGCGGCGCGGGCCGTGGCGGAACTTGTTGTTGTCGAAATCCCTTATGTTCCAGGTGCCGATGATGAGGCTCGCATCCTTCGTGCGGCGCGGCACGCCTTTGGGCGGCGGCGAGGCGAGATGGGCGCGCAGGTCAAGCAGGCGGCGCGAGGTCCAGTCCCGCTCGGCGGGCGTGAACAGGCGCTCGTTGCGCAGATCGGTATACCAGACCATGGCTTCGTCCCCTCGCGTTCTGCGATGGGCGATCAGTGCTTAAGTTTGGTTAGCGGGCTGTTAACGAATTGCGAAATGCGCCGTAAATGCATGGCGTTCAGACGCTGACCACGCGGCCGGGGTTCATGATGTTGAGCGGATCAAGGGCGCGTTTGATGGCGCGCATTGTCTCCGTGGCGGCGAGCGGGCGCAGGCGGGCGAGTTCGTCACGCTTCAGGCGGCCGACGCCGTGTTCGGCGGAGATGGAGCCGCCGAAGGCGGTGACCGTGTCGAAGACGGTGCGGGTCACGGCGGCTTCGTGGGCTTTCAGGACCGGCGCGGCGTTGCCCGCCGGCTCAACTACGGAATAGTGCAGGTTCCCGTCGCCGACATGGCCGAAGATCACAAAGTCCGCAGACGGAACATGCGCGCGCACGGCGGCGTTGCAGGCCTCGATGAAGGCCGGGATGCGGCTGATCGGAACGGAGATGTCCTGGTTGAGGGCGGTGCCATAGGCGCGCTTGGAGAGCGGGATGGTTTCGCGGATATGCCAGAAGGCTTTCGCCTGGGTCTCGCTGGCGGCGATGGCGGCGTCCTGAACGAGTCCGGCCTCGGAGCCGGCTTCGAGGGCGGCGGTGAGCAGGGCTTCGGCCTGCTCGGCGCGGGGCTGCGAGATTTCGATCAGCACGCGCCATTCTGCATTGGCGGGCAGCGGATCGCGCGTACCCGGAACATCGGCAACGACCATGGCGACGGCATTCGCCGGGATGATCTCGAAACTGGTGACGGAGTCGCCCGCATGATCGCGCACGAGAGCGAGGAGTTTGACGACATCTTCGGCGGTCGCGACGATCACCCAGCCGCAGGCGCGTTGGACTTTGGGGAAGAGCTTGAACGTGGCCGCGGTGATCAGGCCGAGCGTGCCTTCGGCGCCGGCGAAGAGATGTTTCAGGTCATAGCCAGTGTTGTTCTTCCGCAGGCCCGAGAGCCCGTCCCAGATCTCGCCGGAAGGGAGAACGACTTCGAGGCCGAGGATCAGGTCGCGCATCATGCCATAGCGCAGGACGGCGACGCCGCCGGCGTTGGTGGAGATCAGGCCGCCGAGGGTGGCCGTGCCCTGCGAGCCGAGGGACAGGGGGAAGAGGCGGTTCGCTTTTTCCGCCGTTTCCTGCGCAGCAACCAGCGTCGCGCCGGCTTCGATGACCATCGAATTGTTGAAGGGGTCGACCTCGCGCACGGCGTTCATGCGGGTCATCGACACGCAGACTTCGCCGTGCGGCGTGCCGCCATCGACGAGGCCGGTATTGCCGCCTTGCGGCGTGATCGCGACGCGGTGCTGCGCGCAGAGTTTGACGAGCGCGGCGGCCTCTTCGGTGGAGGCAGGGCGGGCGATGAAAGGCGTTTCGCCCTGAAAGCTGCCACGCCAGGGGGTCGAGGCGGCCAGCAGCTTCTCCGGATCGTCGCTCCAGCCTTTCGGGCCGAGCAGGTCCTTGGCGGCGGCGAGGAAGGCGGCGGGCGGGGTCATGTTTGCAGCTTACGCATTTCGCGGGCGATGGCGAGGCCGTGCGGAGTCGCGGGTAGCCCTTCGATCACACCCTCCCGGGCCTCGTTCGTCTTGTTCTGGCTGAGCTTGGTCATGCCTTCGAAGCGGATCGGGCGGAATTCGTAGGCGCGGATGCCGCGCAGCAACATCTCGAAGGAGGCCGGGTCCATCTTGCCGCGGGTCCATGGCGGCTTTGGCAAAAGTTGCGCTTCGAAATGGGCGGAGACGTCGTCGAGGAAAGCGGTGGCGTCGGCGGGCGACGGCGTGCCTTCGGCCTCCACCGAGAGATAGTTCCAGGTGGGCACCTGGTTGGGCACGGGGCCGTACCAGTCCGGCGAAATGTAAGCGTCCGGTCCGGTAAAGACGATCAGCGCAGCGGCGCCCGCTTCGAGGCGGCGCGTGACGGCATTGTGCGCCGACAGATGAAACCGCAGGCGCGGCGCGCCGTTTTCGAGCGACGCGAGGACAGGCGTGTGCGCGGCAAGCGGGGCGACCTCGCCGTTGACGCAGACAAGGCCGAGCGGATAGGCGCGGATACGGGCGATCAGGGTTTCCGGATCAGATTCGCGAAAGAGCGGCGCGGGATGCATGTGCTAGAACAGACTGCCCTGCTGGCCAGGCTTGCGAGGCGTGGCCTTGGGCTTGGGCGGCTCGGCGCCGAGCGGTTGGGCGGCGACATCGCCGTCCGCAAAGCTGACCTTGAACTGATCCGTACTCGACGCAATGTCCGCCGAGCGGATCAGGCGGCCTTCGGTATCGCGCACGATGGTGTAGCCGCGTTTCAGGGTGGCCTGATAGGAGAGGGTCTCCAGCATCTTGGCTTCGGTGTTCAGCGCGGCGGTGCGCTTCTCGATCAGGCGCATCAGTGCGGGGCGGGCGCGCACTGCAATGTCGCGCAGGCGCTGGCGGCCTTGCCGGATTTCGGATTTGAGCATGGCGGGCGACAGCTGAAGGCGCGAGAGTTTCACGCGTGCCTTCTGCGTCAGCGCGAGGGCGGCCTTGGGCAGGTTGGCGCTCGCGAAATCGAGGCGCTGCCGGGCAGGTTGCAGCAGCATCTCGGGCCGCGGTAGGCGCGCAGCGGCGAGCTTGTCGCGGCTGCGGCTGAGGGCGCGTGTGAGGGCGCGCTTCAGGCGCTCGCCGCTTTCGCCCGTGGAGAGGAGAAGTTCCGTCCGTACCGGGACGGCCATCTCGGCGGCGCCGGTGGGGGTCGGCGCGCGGCGGTCGGAGACATAGTCGATCAGCGTCGTGTCGGTCTCGTGGCCGACGGCGGAGATCAGCGGGATCTCGCTGTCGAAGGCGGCGCGCACGACGATCTCTTCGTTGAACGGCCAGAGGTCTTCGATGGAGCCGCCGCCGCGCGCGACGATCAGCACGTCCGGCCGGTCCGCGCCGGTCATGGCGTTGAAGCCGCGGATGCCGGCGGTCACCTGCGCGGCGGCCTGCTCGCCTTGCACGAGGGCGGGCCAGACGATGACGCGGACGGGAAAGCGTTCGCGGATACGGTGGAGGATATCGCGGATCACGGCGCCGGTCGGCGAAGTGACGACGCCGATGACGCGCGGCATGTAGGGGATGGGCTTCTTATGCTTCGGATCGAAGAGGCCTTCGGCGGCGAGCTTCTTCTTGCGCTCCTCCAGCAGCTGCATCAGCGCGCCGGCCCCGGCCGGGCGCATGGAACTGGCGATCAGCTGGTAGGCGGAGCGGCCTTCATAGGTGGAGAGCCGCCCGGTGGCGACGACTTCGAGGCCCTCTTCGGGACGGAAGGTCAGCTTGTCCGCCTGGCCCCGCCACATGATCGTATTGAGCACGGCCTTGTCGTCCTTGATGTCGGCATACATGTGGCCGGACTTGGCTATGGTGACGCGGCCGAGTTCGCCGCGGACGACAACATGGTCATAGTTCGTCTCGATCGTCCGCTTCAGGCTGGCGGCGAGTTCGGAGACGGTCAGTTCGGCCTGGTTGGTGGGGCTTGAGTCGCTCATCTGCCCCTTGTCGCAAGGCCGGGGCGAGCGGGCAAGGGCGGGCAGCGGTCAGCTCGCCACCCGCTCCACTTTCGCTAGCGGGCTGAGCCCAAGCCAGGATTGCATCTTGCTGGCGAGGGCCTTGTTGCCGGTCAGGTGAATCCGGTCTTCCGCGAGGGCTTTTCGGACGGTTTCATGCCCCATCCAGATTGCCGTCATTGTACGAAGGTCGGCGGCAACGTGCAGGTCGATCTCATGACCGGGGTCGATATGGCAGAGGTCAACGTCGGCGCCCGGCTCGACAATCAGCCACCAGTCGCGGGCGCTGGCGGGCTGGTCGGCATATTCGAACTGGATGACGCTGCGCTGCGCCGGCATCGGGTCAGTATCGAGGTTGCGGCGCATGTCCCACATCAGCAGCTGGGCATCGAGATGCTGCAGCGAGAGGTCCTTCTCCACCCAGCGCTGGCCCCAGGCGCCGAAGGCCATGACGATGGGTTCGAGTTCGCGGCCGGCATCGGTGAGGTGGTATTCGTGGAGGCCGGGTTCGCTAGGCGAGCGCTTGCGGATCAGGATGCCGGCGGCCTCCAGTTCCTTAAGACGCTGCGATAGGAGCGCAGGCGACATGCGGGGCACGCCTCGGCGCAGGTCGTTGAAGCGGGTGGTTCCGGAGACAAGCTCGCGGAGGAGAACGATGGTCCAGCGAGTGCAGAGGATTTCCGCCGCCATCGCGACCGGACAGAATTGCCTGTAGCTGCCTTGGGACATGTTCGGTGCTCCTGTAGAAGGCTAACTCTATGCCGGTGTCTGCCGGGGGACTAGTTCAGTTCCTGAACTAGTTGTGGACCGGACTCTGGCGCAAAACCGGGTTACCGCTGCACGATTGGGTGCGGCCACAGGCTCGAGAGACTCACATGTCCGATACAGCAACACCGGCGAACCCGAACCAGGCGCTCTGGGAGAAGGGCGACTTCACCCAGATTGCCGCCGCCATGCGCGGCAGCGGGGAAGCGCTGGTGCGCGCGATCGGCATCAAGACCGGCGACAAGGTGCTCGATCTTGGCTGCGGCGACGGAACGACGGCGCTGCCTGCGGCGGCGGCGGGCGCCGATGTGCTTGGTGTCGACATCGCACGCAATCTCGTCGACGCGGGCAACCGGCGGGCGGCAGCGGCAGGCCTCGGGAACATCCGGTTCCAGCAGGGCGATGCCTCGCAACTCACCGGACTCGCGGATGACCAGTTCGATGCCGTGGTCAGCATCTTCGGGGCGATGTTTGCGCCGCGCCCGGCAGATGTGGCGAAGGAGATGGTGCGCGTCACCAAGCCGGGCGGGCGGATCGTGATGGGCAACTGGATACCGGGCGACCCGACGCTGGTGGCGCAGATATTGAAGATCAGCGCGGCCTATTCGCCGCCGCCGCCGGGAGGCTTCATCAGTCCGGTACGCTGGGGCGTGGAGGCGGATGTGCGTGAGCGGTTTGCAGCGGCAGGCGTTCCGGACAGCGCGGTGACCTGCACGCGGGACACGTATGTGTTTGATTTCGCCGGCCCGCCCCCTGCTTTCGTGGCGGCCTTCCGCGACTACTATGGCCCGACGATGAACGCCTTCGCGGCAGCGGCGGCGAACGGGAAACAGGCAGCGCTTCAGGGCGAGCTTGAGGAACTGTTCGAGGCGCAGAACACCTCGCAGGACGCTGCCCGGACGACCATTCCGGCGTGCTTCCTGAGGGTGATGGTGCAGGTTCCATGATCCTCAATATTGAAGGCTGAACACGCCCGTCTGTTCCTTCAGGGACGCTTGACTGCTCAGGACACGTGTCATGATGAAGGTACCGGTCGGGTACCCGCGCAGGCGGGAGAACAGGCCTTCAAACCGCCAGTATCCCTGGACTTCGGTGAATTCTGCATTGGCCGTCCCGGAATAAACCAGCGGGGGCTGGGATACGTTTGTTGATGCAACATACCGTTTCCGGAACGTGACCCGTTGGCCTTGGCGGGAGCCTTCAATCTCGCCCTCCGCGTCGTCCAGATGTTGCAGGTCGAATGTTGCGGGCTCGAGCGTCATGCCGAAAATCTCGCCGCCCGTATCGTTCACCGCGGCGGTGAATGCGACGGTGAGGTCATGCCCGTCATAACGGTAGGTGCCTGACCAGAGGCCGCTCATGTCTGCCGGTGCGTTCATTCGCCCTTGATCTCAGAGGCGGAGCCGCGCAACAAGCCCGCCCATGAACATACTCCTGATCGGATCGGGCGGCCGCGAACACGCCCTGGCCTGGAAAATGGCTGCCTCGCCTCTGGTCGATGTGGTGCACTGCGCGCCCGGCAATCCCGGAATGCACGAGATCGGGCCCTGTTTCGACGTGGCGGCGGATGATGTCGACGGCCTCGTAAAGCTCGCGTTGCAGATCGAGCCGGACCTGATCGTGATCGGTCCGGAGGCGCCCCTCGCACTGGGGCTGGCGGACATCTTGCGGGCGCGCGGGTTTGACGTGTTCGGGCCGAGCCGCGAGGCGGCGAAGCTGGAAGCATCCAAGGCGTTTTCGAAGGGCCGGATGAAGAAATACGGCGTGCCGACGGCGGCTTACGGCGAGTTCACCTTGGCAGGGCCGGCGAAGGCGTTCCTGCGCACGATGCAGGCGCCCTATGTGCTGAAGGCGGACGGGCTGGCGGCGGGTAAGGGTGTGGTGATTGCTGAGACGCTGGCGGAGGCGGAGGCCGAGATCAGCGAGATGCTTTCCGGCAAGTTCGGGGATGCCTCGGCGACGCTGGTGATAGAGGAGTTCATGCACGGCGAAGAGGCGAGCGTGTTCGTTATCACCGACGGCGTGGGCGCGGTTTACCTGCCGGCGGCGCAGGACCACAAGCGCGTCGGCGACGGCGATACGGGCCCGAACACCGGCGGAATGGGCGCCTATGCGCCGGCGCCGGTCGTCAGTACAGAGATCATGGAGCGCGTGAAGCGCGAGATTGCCGCGCCGATGCTGAAGGGCATGGCGAAGGACGGGATGCCGTATCAGGGCGTGCTGTATATCGGCGTGATGGTGACCGCCGAGGGTCCGAAAGTGGTCGAGTTCAATGCGCGCTTCGGAGACCCGGAATGCCAGGTGCTGATGAAGGGGCTTGCGGGCGATATCGTGCCGTTGATCCTCGTAGCGGCGACGGGCGGGCTGAAGGGCAATGAGAAGGATTTTGAGCGGCTGCTGGAGCTGGACCGCTTCCGTCCCACGGCGACTGTGGTGATGGCCTCAAAGGGTTATCCGGGAAGCTATGGCAAAGGCTCCGTGATCGGGGGCGTAGCGGCGGCGAATGCGATCGAGGGTGTCACGGTGTTTCATGCGGGTACGGATGTAGCGCCCGACGGCGCGCTGGTTGCCAAAGGCGGGCGCGTACTGAACGTGACAGCTAGCGGCGACACCCTACGCGAAGCGGTCGACCGGGGCTATGCGGGCGTGGACGCTATTCAGTGGCCGGAAGGCTTCTGCCGCCGGGATATTGGCTGGCGAGCGCTCTAGGCGTTCGGGTCGATCAGAATCTTGATCTCGCTCGGGTTCTTCGAGAGGGCGTCGAAGGCGGCTTCGGTGTTCGCCAGGGGCTGGCGGCTGGTGATCAGGCGGGCGGCCTTGTCCGGATGGGCTGCTATCATCGCAAGGGCAGCCGCGAATTCCTCCGGGCGGTAGGCGAAGCTGAACTCGAGGGTCAGCTCACGGAGTATGCCATCGAGCGGTGTCAGCTTCTCTTCGTGCGGGCAGACGCCCGCGACGATGATATGGCTGTGCGGCGGGGCGCCCTTGATGATCTGGTCGATGAGGCCGGGGGCGCCGGTGCATTCGAAGATGTTGGCGCCGGGCGGCAGACCGTGGAACTCGCGGGCGAGCAGGGGCGACATCGTGTGCGGTGTGAAGGCAAGGCTGGTCCAGTGCCTGAAGGGAGAGTCCGTGGCCGGATCAACCACGATATCGGCGCCGAGGGCAGCGGCGGCATTCCGGCGTTCGGGCGAGAAGTCCGCCGCGAGGATCGGCCCGCGCCCTTGAAGGCTGAGCGCTAGGATCACCGCGAGGCCAACGGGGCCGCAGCCGATGACGAGGTTCGGACCCTTGTTGCGGCTGGCCAGGCCCGCCGCATGCAGGCCGACCGAAAGGGGCTCGGTAAGTGCGGCCAGATCGTCCGGCACGCTGTCCGGAATGCGGAAACTGCGAACGGCGTCGATGCAGGTCAGCGTGGCGAGGCCTCCGCCATGGCCGGGTGACAGGCCGATGGTCTGCGGGCCTTCATGGGTATGGGTGAAGGGCAGGCCGGTGATCCGGTCGCCAAGCTTCAGCTTCGTCTCGGTGCCGGGCGCGATGCCCACGATCTCGGCGGAGAATTCATGCCCGGGGATGATGACGGGGAGTTGGTCCGGCGGCAGTGCGTCCGCCAGAGCGGCGAGCTGTTTGCGCAGCGAGAGATCACTGCCGCAGATGCCGGTGAAGATCGGGCGCACCAGCAGCTGGCCCGCGGGGGGCGATGGGTCCGGCAGGTCGCGTACTGTGAAGGATTTTCCCTGGAGCGTGGCGGCGCGCATGGTCCGTATCCTGATGTCAGGCGTTCGGGGGCAGCATGAACTGCGCGACTTCCGGCTGGCCGGTATGCGCGGTCGTGCCGCCATCGGCGACGACAATCGAGCCGGTCATGTAGGACGCATCCTCTGAAGCCAGGAAGGCGACGACTTTCGCCATTTCTTCAGGTTGCGCGGCGCGGCCGAGCGGGATGCGCCGGATCCATTCGTCCCTGAGGCCCGGCATCTGGGAGACACCCGCCGTTATCGGCGTATCGACGAGGCCGGGGCACAGCGCGTTGACGCGGATACCGTCGCGCGCATGGTCCACCGCGAGCGCGCGGGTGTAGTTGATCACGGCGCCCTTGGCGGCGTTGTAGGCCGCGAAGCGATAGTCGCCGCCCATGCCGGAGATCGAGGCGGTGTTCACGATGGCGCTGCCCTTCGGCATGTGCGGAATCGCGAAGTGGCAGGCGTAGAAGACGCTGTGCAGGTCTACAGCAATGGTGTGTTCCCAATCGGCGGGGGCGAGTTCGACACTGGTGCCGAAGCTGCCGATGCCCGCATTGTTGAACAGGATGTCGATGCGGCCATGCGCAGCCACAGCCGCCTTGATGAGCGCTTCGACTTCTGCGGATTTCGACACATCGCACTTCACCGCCATGGCAGATGGGCCGAAGCTGGCCGCGAGGCTCTTGCCGCCGCCGTCACCGATATCGGCGAGCACGACCTTCGCGCCTTCCTGCCAGAGGAGGCGCGCGGTGGCCGCGCCGATGCCGGAAGCCGCGCCCGTGATGACAGCGACCTTGTTATCGAATCGCTTTGAACTCATGACAGGACGGCGCTCGGCGGGGCGGTTTCGAGCGCCCAATCGGGCTTGCGCGCGGTGACGGCGGCGGCGATCTTTTCCCAGGCCGGCAGGGATTTGGCGAGAAAGTTGATGTCGAAGTTTTCCTGAGTGCGGAATTCGAGCACTTCGACACCTTGCGGGCCGGGCGTGTAGCGGTAGGCCTTATCCTTGCCGAGGAAGAAACCGTCACCGGGCCCGAGGGTTTCGGCGCCGAGCTGCAATGTGCCCGCGACGATATAGTAGAGGCAGTCTGCATTGTGCGTATGCAGAGGAAGCGGGAAGCCACTCTTGAACCAGGCATAGGTGAGGCTGAAGCCGGGGCGCGAAAACAACGTTTTCACAATGTTGCCCTCGGCGAAGCCTGCTTCGAGCGCCTTGGTGATGCCCGCCTGGAATTCCGGGTTCATGCCGGTGACTTCCATGTGCGCGGTTTCGTCCAGAGAGGGCGAAGTGGAGGTGCGGAAAATTTCATAACCGCTGCTGCCGGCGGGCGTATCGGCATCGGGCAAGATGTGGCTCATTCTTCCATTCCTCCTGAGACGCCTGTAGCCGGTGCAGCCAGGCGGGCGCGGAATGGGCAGTGCCCTTCCGTCTGGTTTTCAAGCTAGCAGAATCCGAAAACTAGTCAATATTGACTAATGTTGGGCGAGTGCATATCTGAAGCGAGATCACAAAGACAAGTCAAAGGGTTGCATGACGAACAGGAAATCAATCACGATCGCGCCCGCGCGTCCGGACGTCCGCCGCCGCACGCGGCGCGGCGAGGAAACGCGGCGTCAGATTGTCGATGCGGCGATCGAGTGTCTCAACAACCTTGGCTATGCGGGCACGTCTGTCGAAACCGTATTGGAACAGTCCGGGCTGAGCCGGGGCTCCGTGCTCAACCAGTTTCCGACGCGCATTGATCTGATGGCCGGCGCCATCCAGGCCGCGATGGAAGCGATGGTTGCCCACATCGTTACGAGCGCCGCCAAGATTGCGGACCCTGCCGAGCGCCTGCGCGCCATGTGCGACGTGTTCTGGACGACCCAGCAGCTGCCGGGGTCCACTGCCGTGACGGAGGTTCTGCTGGCCGCGCGCTGGGACCGCGCGCTGGCGGCAGCGTTGCGGCCCGTCGCAAGCCAGATTGAAACCGAAATAGATCAGTTCACGGCGCAACTCTCCCGCGAAACCGGGATCACGGGAGACGGCGCAGAAGCCAACCTGCTGCACGCGCGCATCCTGATCCTCAGTCTGCGCGGCATCACGCTGGAGTTGATGTACGATCAGGACCGGGGCGTCATCCACCGCGCGCTCGACCAGATCCGCGCAATGCATCAGGCGCATTGCGACCGGGTGCTGGGCGGGCGTTGAGGGTCAGGGTTGGTCGTCGCTGATGAGGGAGAGGATCGTCCGGATTTCCTGAAGTTCCGCTTCGGCGTACAGCGCCAGATCGTGCTGGAACGTTACCCAGGCCTGCATTTCGGCGCGAGAAGCGCGGAGCTTTTGCCAGTCATACGACAGGATGGCGCCTTCCTGCGTCCATGTCGCCGGATCCATGTTCCAGTCCACGGCACGGTAATAGTTCGAGTCCGGAGCAAAAATCACGTTCGTCGCGCCCGGATAGGTCCGCTCCAGCCGTTCATGCGCATCGCCATAGCGGATCAATGCCTTGCGAAGCTCGACATCGCGGATGTCGGCGAGGCGCCCGGTCGACACAAGTTCGGAATAGGCGGTTGCAACCTGCGGCACACTCAGCGCCCAGTTCGCGCGGCCAAGCGCGTTGCGGAACGCCAGATCATCCGCAGGCGGCGATTCCTGGCGCAGGGCGTTGACGACGTCCGCTGTGCTGGTTTGCGCCGACCGCGAGAAGGCCACAAGCTCAGCCACCACCGGTTCCAGCGCGAGAAACTCTTCCTCCAGCCGCTCCAGCATCGTTGCCTGCAGCGCCGCCTGCTTGCGCGCCTCGTTCCAGTTATTGACCTGCAGACCGATGAACACACCGAACACGACGATCAGCGTTTCCACCGCGACCGTGAACCAGTCCTGCCTGCGGAAGGCACCGGCGAGACGGCGGAGGATCATGGCGTGTCCGTAGCGGGTTCCGGTTTGGAAGGCGGCGCCTGATTGCCTGAAGTCATGCAGTTCCCCGTATCCCCGATCTCGCAGGGCTAGCACACGGGCAGGAGGCTGTCTGCGGTTTACGCTTCGGGTGTTTCGGCCGCCGGTTCGTCCTTGAACCAGACCTCGATGGGGCCTTTCAGCGTGATGGTCAGGGGGTTGCCCTTGCGGTCCAGCGCCTTGCCGGCGGTGAGCTTGATCCAGCCTTCAGAGACGCAATACTCCTCGACCGTCGTCTTCTCCTCGCCGCGGAAGCGCACGCCGACGCCCCGGATCAGCACGTCATAGTCATAGTGAGGGCTGCGGGGGTTCACGGAGAGGCGGTCGGGGGGTGTATCGGTCATGCGCCGGGGTTTAGCCGGGCAGGCGGGCTGGTTTCAAGCCCCCGGTTGCCGCGCGCCTTCAAAAGAGTAGATCGGAGTTGAAAGGGAGATCATTCATGAAGCCGAGCAATCCAGATGTGCCGCCCGCCATCGGCCAAATAGACAGCCGCTTCGGCCTTTCATTTTTCAAGCTGGTCGAGCGTGCGCTGCTCCTGCTCACGGCAGGATTGACAATCATCGCAGCGGCAACCGAAGTCTGGAACATCTACATCAAGCAGGAAGTCGGCCTAGCGGACATTCTCCTGATGTTCCTGTACGTCGAAGTCATCAGCATGATCGCGGTGTTCTATACCGGGATAGGCTCCCCCTTCATCTACCCGATTTTCATTGCGATCACGGCCATTGCGCGCCTCATCGTGCTGCAGGGAAAGGACATGGCGCCCGAGAAGGTAGTATTGGAGGCTGGCGCGATCCTTGTACTCGCGATTGCAGTTGTGGTTGTCGGGTACGCCCGGCGCAACTGACCGCCCGGATCATTTCCCGACAAAGATCAGCGTGCCTTCCGGCACTGCTTTCGTGAAGCGGGCCAGGTCCGCCTTCGAAAAGACGATGCAGCCATTGGAGCGGCCCAGCTTGCCATGCTGTTTCAGGAAAGCCGGCTCGGCATAGAGGGCGGCGTGGATGACAATGGCGCGGGCGCGGGAGGCCGCGTTGCCGGCATCCAGACCGTCCAGCCGGAATGACGTGCCATGTTTGCCGATATACGCCTCGGCGAAGCGGAACAGGCCCTCGGGGCTCGCCTGTGAGCCGGAGACGCCGGAGAAACTGTCCAGATAGCCATCATGGTCAGCGTCGGAGCCGAGGCCATGCGCGGCGCGGAAAGGCGTGACGGCGCCGGTTTCCAGGTCGATGACGTACAGGCGTTCCTCGCTGGAATGCAGGCTGTAATCGACGACGACCAGCTTGCCGGCGGCGTGGCCCTCGTGCCCGCGCGCGTCCATGGCGATGACGGCGCGTTCCAGCAGTTCCGGGCGGATCTCGCCTTCGGGGTCGAGGGTTTGGGCTTGGGCGAAGGCGGCCAGACAGGAAAAAGCGAGCAGCGAAAGGGCAACGAGGCGCATCATGCCGGCGGGGTCCTTCTGGCAGCGAATGGCCGGCGACGCTGGGGCAGGTCTTGGCGCGCCGGGCCGTATAAGTATGGTAGGCTTCAAAATCTGGCAGAATTTAGGGAGCGCGACATGGCAGAGGCGGCAAACGCACAGGACCTGTATTCCGGCACAAAGCCGGTGGTGGACAGCCACAAGTTCAACGAGGCGAATCTTGCCGCCTGGATGGAGGCGAATGTCGAGGGCTATGAGGGACCGCTTGAGGTGCGCCAATTCAAGGGCGGCCAGTCAAACCCGACCTATCAGCTGGTGACGCCGAAGAAGCGCTATGTGATGCGCCGCAAGCCGCCGGGCAACCTGCTGCCAAGCGCGCATGCCGTGGACCGCGAGTATAAGGTGATCAACGCGCTCTGGCCGCTTGGCTATCCGGTTGCGCGCCCGTATGGACTGTGTACGGACGAAAGCGTTGTCGGCACGATGTTCTATGTCATGGACATGGTGGACGGGCGCATCCTTTGGGACGGCACACTGCCGGACTCCACGCCGGCCGAGCGCCGCGCCATTTACGAAGCCAAGGTGAAAACCTTCGCGGACCTGCACAATGTCGACTGGAAGAAAGCCGGCCTTCAGGATTTCGGCAAGGAAGGTGATTACATCGCCCGCCAGATCCATCGCTGGACGAAGCAGTACAAAGCCTCCGAGACGATGCACATTCCGGAAATGGAAAAGCTGATCGACTGGCTGCCGAAAAACATCCCCCCCGGCGACAAGACGACCATCGTCCACGGCGACTACCGCCTCGACAACATGGTGCTGCACCCGACCGAGTCGCGCGTCATCGCGGTGCTCGACTGGGAGCTGTCGACACTGGGTGATCCGATTGCGGACTTTTCCTATCACCTGATGAACTGGGTGATGCCGCCCGGCGATTCTACCCGCGGCTCGATCATGGCCATCCCGGACCTGAAGGCCTGGGGCATCCCGACGATGGAAGAGTATGTGGCGCTGTATTGCCAGCACACGGGCCGCAAGGGCCTGCCCGAGCTGAACTACTACTTCTCCTATAATGCCTTCCGTCTCGCCGGCATCCTTCAGGGCATCGTCGGGCGGGTACGCGATGGCACGGCTAACAGCGTCAACGCCGAATCGAACGCCGCACGCGTCGTGCCACTGGCGCAGTTCGCCTATGAGTATGCCCGCCGCGCCGGCATGGAGGGCTGACGGCCATGCCGGCCGATGCGCCGCCGGGCGATTTCGAATTTCTGTATCACGACTGGCGGGTTCACCACCGCAAGCTCGCGACGCGGCTGGCCGGCGCAGATGACTGGGTTGAATTTGACGGCCTGAGCACGACGCGGCCCGTCATGGGTGGCTTTGGAAACATTGAGGACAATGTTCTCAATGACCCGAACGGCACCTACCGCGCTGTCGCCTTGCGAAACTATGATGCGGCCACGGGCCTTTGGCGGATCTGGTGGCTCGACATGCGATTTCCGGACGCAATCGGCGCGCCGGTCGTGGGCCGGTTCGAAGGCGGACGCGGTGAATTCATCACAGATGAAACCTTCAATGGCAGGCCCGTGAAGCTGAGATTTGTCTGGCACGTCGTCGCCGAAGGTGGCCCGCGCTGGGAACAGGCCCTGTCGGCTGATGGCGGCAAGACATGGGAAACCAACTGGCAGATGGAATTCCGCCGCGCGCCTCCAAAGGTCCAATAGCTGAAAATGGAGACAGTATGAGCAACATCCTTCTCGGTGCCCTGCGCAGCCCGGTCAACTTGCTGACCGAGCAGAAATATGCCGGCCACAAATCCCTGCACGATGACGCCGAAGCCGCCCGCCTCGGCATCAAAGCGGGCCCGGTCGAAGGGCCAACACATTTCTCTCAGTTCGTGCCGCTGCTTGCCGAAGTGTGGGGCAATGCCTGGTATGAGCGCGGATGCTTCTCCGCGCACTTCCTCAACATGGTGTTCGAAGGCGAGAAGGTCCGTGCCGAGATCGACCGGCCCGCGCCCGCCGCCACGCGCACGCTCTGCCGCGCGTTCAAGGAAGACGGCACGCCCGTGCTGGAGGCCAGCGCCAGTCTCGGCCCGGATCACGGCGACACTCTGCTTGAAGAGCGGATGAAGAGACTGCGCCCTGCAGATGGCCTCGTGATCCTCGCGGACCTCGAGGTCGGCATGACCGGCCGCGACAACGAAATTGTCCGCATGGGGCCGGACCAGCATATGGGCGACCTTTATCCCTTCTCTCTGGCGGACAAGCTGAAGGTCATCACCGAAACGCATGCGATGTATTCCGACGCTGACGCCTCGCCTTGGGGCCGCGCGGTGATCCCGCTGGAGATGGTCAGTGTACTGGCAAACTATTCCAGCCACGGCGCCCGCTTCCCGGTCAAGAACCCCAGCATCGGCCTGTTCGCGGACCTCGAAATCCGCATGATCGACGGCCCGCTCTTCGTAGGGGAGGACTACCTCCTGCGCCGCGAGATCGTCGCCCTGTCGGAATCACGGCGCGTCGAGAACTACTGGGTTCGCACCCGCATCTTCGATGCCGCTGGCAAGAACCAGAAGGCGGAAATGCTGCTCAATCACGGCGTGATGAAAGCCAGCTATCCGCACTATCCTCCGGAACGCCTCGCCTGACCTCCGTAGAATCCCGGACTGACCCCGCGCCGCTGCAGGGTTTAACTGGGAGGTATGGCGGTCCTCTGATCGCCTGACCGGGAGACAAGGATGAAACTCAAGACCGGAGTCTGGGTCGTAGTGGCTGACGGCGGCCATGGCATCGTATTCGAGAACGAGGGCACGGCTATTGCGCCGGAGCTGAAAGTCCTGCGGGTTTATGATCAGGAAAATCCGCGTACCCACGAGCTGGGGCGTGACCAGCCGCCTCGAACGGTTCAGTCCGTCGATGGACGCCGCTCGTCGCACGAAGCGCCGGACCTGCACCAGGTGGCAGAAGACCGGTTCATTGCGGTTATCGTGGCGGACCTGGAGGCCGATGCGGCGCGCGGCGCATTCAAGGGCATTGCCGTGGTCGCCCCGCCCGTTGCCCTCGGGCAGATACGCAAGTCCATCAAAGGCGAATTGTCGAAGCGCATCATCGCCTGGATCGACAAGGACCTGACCAAGCACCCCGTGCCCGCTATCGCAGAGGCCGTCGCCCGCGCGATGGAGGACTGAAGACTGGCAGGACGCCGCGTCACTTCTTGGCTTTCGCGTGAAGGCAGACGATAGTCGGAGCTCAATTCAGGAGCACCCGCAATGCCCGGCTTCGAGACGATCCTTTACGACACGCGCGACGGCCACGCGCGCATCACGTTGAACCGCCCGGCGAAGCTCAACGCGCTGTCCTATGTCATGCAGTCCGAACTCGCCGCCGCGCTTTGGGAGGCAGACAATGACACGTCCGTACACAGTGTAATCCTAGAAGGCGCCGGCCGGGCTTTCTGCGCGGGGTATGACCTCTCGGGCGCCGACGGCGAAGTGCCGGTCTCGCCGGTCGAGGACAAGGCATCAAAGTCCTATCGTGGCCACCGCTCCATTGATGACGATGCCTGGCAGCTGGAGCGCCAGCAGCGCTGGCGCATGGCGATCTTCGACATGCACAAGCCGGTCATCGCCAAGGTCCACGGCTATTGCCTCGCGGGCGGCTGCGACCTCGCCTTGATGAGCGACATGGTGATCGCCGCCGACACATCCGCTTTCGGCTTTCCGCCCGCCCGCGACCTTGGCGCGCTGCCCAACCAGTTCTGGGTCTACCATTGCGGCCCCCAATGGGCGAAGCGCCTGATGCTCACCGGCGACACCGTCTCCGGCAAGGAAGCGCAGCAGATCGGCCTCGTGATGAAGGCCGTGCCGGAGGCGGACCTCGAAGCCGAAGTCACCGGCCTCGCCGCCCGCCTCGCCCTGATCGATCCCGATCTCCTCTCCGCCAACAAGCGTATCGTGAACCTCGCGATGGAACTCATGGGCGCCCGCACGCTGCAACGCCTCGCCGTCGAGAACGACGTACGCGGACATAACACCCGCGCCGCCCGCGGCTTCCGCAAGTCCGTCGCGGAAAAGGGGCTTAAAGCCACGTTACGCGCGCGAGATGCCGCCTTCGGCGACGGCCGGGCTCGGGTGGACGGACCGGAGACGCGGGATGCGGAGGGGCGGTTGATTGAAGACTAGAATGTCGGTGCCGCTTTAGATGGCAGCAAGGGCGGTGAAGAAATGAAAGAGGCGCGGGATTGAACCTCGCGCCTCAGTCGTTTCACCTAGAGTGCACTGGCTCGGATCAGCTACCGGCTGCGTCGCCTTGGCTATCCAACAACGCTTCGATCTCTGCTTTGCCATCAGACGCTGCCGCAGCGGCCTGTTTGACCGGCTGCAGCGTCACCCGGAGCGGATTCGGCACGAGTTCTTGTGTTGCGCCATTGTTGGCATCAACGAGAGCCCCAATGCCTCCGCCGAGGATCACGTTGCCCGCCATGCCAGCACCGCCGCCGCCCGACATCTGGTGCGTGATGTTGTGGGTGGTTGATTCGTAGCCTTCCTTAGAAATCGTCACGGAGAATTCGGATTCCCGTTTTACTTTTGGAATAGCGCAGGGCGTTGGGCTGCATCCGACTCCAAGGGACGTTGCGACCGAAGCGCCCGAAGGCGTGGTCTCAACCACGAAAGCTTCCGTCGTGCCGCGGGTTACAGTCGCACACGCAGTAAGGGCAACTGCCAGAGGCAGTAGCGCCAAGAATTTGAACATATT
>Ga0163144_10007153_pt1 | contig 24500 bp, 21 predicted proteins | sample OliLak19BULKMAT1_FD_123175 | JGI IMG/M metagenome (GOLD analysis project Ga0163144, IMG submission 123175) | Freshwater microbial mat bacterial communities from Lake Vanda, McMurdo Dry Valleys, Antarctica - Oligotrophic Lake LV.19.BULKMAT1 | ecosystem: Environmental > Aquatic > Freshwater >...
TCGGAAAAGCCCGTACTTCATCAACACCGGTTGCTTCCACATGGGCGGCGATCTGGCCTCGCTGGGCGAGGCGTACGCCGCCACCGTGCGGGCACGTTTTGGCGACGATGTGCAGGTCATCTTCGGGCCGGCCTATAAAGGCATTCCGCTCGGTCTCGCCACCGCGGCCGAGTACGAGCGCCTGGTTGGCCGGCCGATCGGTTGGACCTACGACCGCAAAGAGGCCAAGGACCACGGCGACGGTGGCAGCTTCGTCGGCCATCCGCTGAAGCCGGGGCTGAAGGTCGTCATCGTCGATGATGTCCTGACCGCCGGCACCGCCCTGCGCGAGAGCCTAGCCAAGCTGAAACCGACCGGCGTCAACGTACTTGGCGCAGTGGTCGCGGTCGACCGCCAAGAACGCGGCACGGGTCAGAAGACGGCGATCGAAGAGATCCGCCTGGAACTCGCCATCGAGGTCGCTCCGATCATCACCATCAGCGAGGCCGCCGGATGGCTGGCAACCAATGATGTCGCCGGCAGACGCTACCTCGGCATGAGCGATCTCGCCCGCATCACGGCCCACCTGGCTTCGGCCGGATGAACGGACCGGCAGCGTGCTGACCGCCGCGATCATCGCAGCCGCACTGCTCGGCGCTTGTGCCGGGTCCTTCCTCGGCGTCGTCGTCTACCGCATGCCGCGTGGGCTGTCGATCGTCACGCCGCCCAGCCGTTGCGGAGCCTGCGGCACGAAGCTCGGCACGCTGGAGAACATCCCCATCCTTGGCTGGCTGCTGCTGCGTGGTCGCTGCAAACATTGCGGCACAGCCATCCCGCTGTCGTGTCCGGTCATGGAGGTGGCGGTTGGGGCGATCACTGCGCTGGTCACCTGGGCAGTGCTGACCAAGCCGTATCTCTGGTGCTTGCCGCTGGCGGCGGCGGGACATCCGTACCTTGCGCTGGCGTGCGGACTGACCGTCTTGCTGCTGCTGACGTGGCTGTTGATCGCCTCGATGCTAATCGACTGGGATCATCTGATCATCCCGGATGAGTTGACCAAAGGCTTGCAGACAGTGGCCATCCCGCTCGCGGTGCTGACCAGCACCAACATGATCTGGCCATGGACGCCTATTGTGGAATCGGTGGCATCGCTGGTGGCCAATACCGTCAGCGGCGGTGATTGGCAACCCACCTTGGATCCGCAGTGGTGGTTCCGCACTTGGGATGCCATGGAAGGCTGGATCGGCACCCCGACCACTGCCGCCTGGCGTCTCGGTATGGTTGCGCTGGTCGGTCTCGGTCTGATCGCCCTGTCGCTGCCGTTGGCCCGGCGGGTTTATGGCAACCTGAAGGAGACGTGGGAAGAGCGTGACCACCGCGCCATGGCGATGGGGGCTTGGTGGTTCATCGGCACCACCTCCGTCTGGACCACGATCGCCATCATCGCGATCCTGGCGATCGGCCCTGGCCCGCTCGCCAACGACTGGCATCCAGGCCGCATCCTGTGCCTTGGTCTGGCCCAGGCGATCCTCGGAGCCCTGGTCGGCTGGTGGCTGCCGTGGACCATTGGCTTGGTCGGAACGACCTTTTTCAAGCGCAATGCCATGGGTTTTGGCGACGTGAAGCTGTTCTGCGCCTTGGGCGCCTTCCTCGGTCCGGTCGGCACCGTAGCGGCGTTCATGTTCGCCACCGTCGTCGGCGCCCTGGTCGGCATTCCGATGCGACTCCTCGGGGGGGGGCGCGAAATTCCCTTTGGTCCGTATTTGGCAGCTGGCGCAGCCCTGGCCATCGCCCTGGGACCCTGGTTGGCCCCCTGGATGCTCGGCAGCCTGATCGGCCGTTAATTTCTGGACTGCCCAGGAACCCACTGGACCCCAGTGGAAACCCTGTAGCTTTCGTCTCTTCATCCATTCCCGGAGAGACCGTGGTCGACGAAGCCACCCGCAAAGCCAGCGTATTGATCGAGGCGTTGCCCTATCTGAAGCACTTCCACGAAGCCGTGGTCGTGGTGAAGGTTGGCGGCGAACCGATCGAGGATCCTGCCGTTCTCGACCGCTTGCTGACCGATCTGGTCTTCCTGGAGCAGGTCGGCGTATCCCCCGTACTGGTGCATGGCGGCGGCAAGTCGATCTCGCGCGCCATGGAGGCGGCCGGCCTGACCCCAGTGTTCAACAACGGCCGTCGCGTCACCGATGCGGCGGCGATGGTGATCGTCGCTCGTGAGGTCGAGAAGCTCAACGCACACATCGTCAACCGCGTGTTCGCTCTCGGTGGCGCCGCCATCGGTATGTGCCCGCCCCGCCACGAGCCAGTCAGAGGCGAGCTCATGGATGCGCAGCTTGGCCTGGTCGGCCAGCCGACCTCGGTCGACAAGGAACGCCTTGCCCGCTACGCTACGCGTGGCCTCATCCCGGTCGTGCCACCACTGTCGGTGACAGCTGAAGGTCAGGTCCTGAACACCAACGCCGATGACATCGCCCTCGCTGTCGCCACTGCGCTGGATGCCGAGAAACTGGTATTCATGAGCACGGTGCCCGGCGTGCTTACGGATCCCAAGGATCCATCGACCCTGCTCAGCAGTCTGAGCGCGGCCGAAGTGCGCGACCTGATCGCCCGCAAGGTCATCTCTGGCGGCATGATCCCCAAGGTCGAAAGCTGCATCGGCGCTCTCGAGCGTGGCGTTGGCAAGATCCACATTCTGGGCGCGGCCCAGGCGCACGCGCTGCTGCTTGAGATATTCACTGCCGAAGGCATCGGCACCGAACTGCGACTGAACTAGGTCTAGCGGGTCCTGGACCCGAAACCCGAAACCCGAAACCAGCATGAAGCACTTCCTCTCCCTCGATGAACTCACCTCTGCGGACTTTCACGGCTTGCTGGCTCTGGCCGGCTACCTCAAGGACCGCCGTCGCAAGAACATCCCCGATCATTGCATGACCGGCAAGACGCTGGTGATGATCTTCGAGAAGCCCTCATTGCGCACCCGTCTATCCTTCGAAGTCGCAATGGTCGATTTCGGAGGCCATGGCATCTACCTCCGTGGCGAGGAGATCGGCCTCGGTGAGCGCGAACCAGTGCAGGACGCAGCCCGCGTGCTGTCGCGTTATCACCACGGCATCATGGCCCGAGTGTTCAAGCACGCGACCGTCGCCGGGCTGGCCCAACATGCGTCGATCCCGGTAGTCAACGGCCTGTCCGACGCATCGCATCCGTGCCAAGCGCTGGCCGACTTCCAGACCATCCACGAACACTTCGGCTCGGTGGCAGGCAAGCGCATCGTCTTCATCGGTGACGCCAACAACGTTAGCCGCAGCCTGGCCCACGCCTGCATCCTCGCCGGCTCGACCCTAGTCCTGGCCTGCCCGAAGGACTACGCCTTCACCGCCGAGGATATCGCCGCTTTCGGCGCGAGCTGGGGCACGTCGGTCATTCAGCTGCATGATCCGGCCCAGGCGGTCGCCAATGCCGACATCCTCTACAGCGATGTGTGGACAAGCATGGGACAGGAAGCCGAAAAGGCGATCCGCCTGAAAGCTTTCCAGGGCTACCAGATCAACGAGAAACTGCTGTCGATGGCACCCAAGGCCAAGGTCATGCACTGCCTCCCGGCCCATCGTGGCGAAGAGATCACCGACGGCGCCATGGAATCGGCGCAGTCGATCGTCTTCGATCAAGCTGAGAATCGCCTGCATGCCCAGAAGGCCGTTCTACGCGTGTTGATGAGTGCCGATGGACCAGCGCTGCTGGCATCGATGCGCCCCAAAGCCTGAACTCCTGTTGTCGAACCCGAAAGCCCCATGCGCCCCATTTCCTTCCAACGCGGTTACCAGGCCAAGCCGGCCGGTTCGTGTCTCGTCTCCTTCGGTCGCACCCGCGTGCTGTGCAGCGCCTGCATCGAGAGCGAGGTGCCTCCGTACCGCCGCGGGAAAGGCGGCTGGTTGACCGCCGAATACGCCATGCTGCCCGGCTCCACCGGGCCGCGGAAGCGTCGCGATGGGATCAAGCAAGATGGCCGCAGTGTCGAGATCCAACGCCTGATCGGCCGCGCGTTGCGCGCCGCCGTCGACATCGACAAGCTGCCAGAAGTCACCATCGCGGTCGACTGCGATGTCATCGATGCCGACGGCGGAACCCGCACCGCCGCCATCACCGGCGCCTGGATCGCAGTCAGCGACGCCCTTGCTGAACTGGCGACCAAGCAGAAGCAGAAGGCCGGAGCCGCGCACTACCTGCTTGGCCAGATCGCAGCCATCTCGGTTGGCATCGTCAAAGGTCAGGTCGAGGTCGATCTCGATTACGCCAAGGATTCGACCGCTGAGGTCGACATGAATCTGGTCATGCGCTGCCCCCTGGGCGGCGGTACCGGTGATTTCGTCGAAGTGCAGGGCACTGGCGAACATGGTGTCTTCCCACGTGCCAAACTCGATGAGCTGCTGGTCGCCGGCTCGGCTGCAATTGACGAGATCTTCAAGCTGCAGCGCACTGCTTTGGGCTGACCTCGCGTAGAAGGTTGGCGCGATCTGCTGAACCTGGCCCACGCTTGGTCGTTTGAGTAATTTCAAATGACCAACAATGCCAGATTATTCGTATTGCTGGTGCTTATCACTGGGCTGACGGCTGGTGAGCCTCCACTGGGGGTCGTCGCCACGCGACTGAGCACAGGGTTGGCCAAACCAATCAACATTACGCATGCCTCGGGCGACGATGCCCGCTTGTTCGTGGCCGAGCAGGACACCGGCAAGATCCAGATCATCACGCTCGCCACAGGCACCATCCAGGGAACGTTCCTGACCGTCGGCAATCGGACCTCGGGAAATGAGGAAGGCCTACTCGGACATGCCTTCCATCCGAATTATGCCAGCAATGGATACGTCTACGTCAACGTAACGACGCCAAATGTAACTGGAGGAGGACGGCACACCGATATCCGCCGCTACACCCGTAGTGTCAGCAATCCAGACACGGCGGACCCGGCAACGATGCAGGTGATCCTCGCCTACGATCAGCCCGAAACGAATCACAACGGCGGGTGGCTGGATTTCGGACCGGACGGCAAGCTGTACATCGGCAGCGGTGACGGCGGCGGCGGCGGTGACAACCACGGATCCATCGGCAATGGCCAGAATCGCAATACGCTGCTGGGCAAGATCATCCGTATCGACGTCGATGCCGCCTTCCCATATGCTATACCTTCGGATAACCCCTACGTCGGGGTCAGCGGCCAGCGTGGTGAACTCTGGGCCATCGGCTTGCGCAATCCGTGGCGCTGTGATTTCGATAACGACGGCAACCTATGGATTGGCGACGTTGGACAGAATGCCATAGAAGAGATCAGCTTGATACCTGCTGGGCAAGCTGGCGTGAATTTCGGTTGGCGCGTATGGGAGGGAACCAATCGATACACTGGGGAAACCCCGGTTACCACCTACACTGCGCCAGTAGTTGACTACGATCGGACCGGTGGGTACTGCGTCATCGGTGGCTGCGTCTATCGAGGTAGCAGCATGCCCAACCTGGCAGGCACGTACTTCTATGGTGACTACGGCAGTAGCCGTATGTGGTCACTGAGGCGCAGTTCTGGAGGCGTCCTCAGCGAACAGGCCGAACGCACCACGGAACTGCGCGGTAGCGGAAGCATGAACAATCCCACCGCATTCGGACGGGATGCCAGCGGCGAAGTCTACGTCACCGATTACAGCAGCGGTGAAATTTGGAAATTCGTCAGTTCGTTGGGCGTCACAGGCGGTCCGACCCTGGCACCGACCACGATCGGCGCGACCCCTTCGCGCAGCCTGAGTTCCACCGGTGGACGCGCACCGGTCACCTGGAGCATCTCCGCCGGAACCCTGCCAGCCGGCATGTCCATCAACGGCTCGACCGGGGTGATTTCCGGCACCCCGACCAGTGCCGGCAACACCAGTTTCACCATCCGAGCCACTGACGGCAATGGTGCCCGGGTCGATCGGGCCTGCACCCTGCTGGTCAATGCGGCCCCTGCCGTCACCACGGCCTCGCTGCCCGACGCCACCTTGGGTGCGACCTATTCCACGACCTTGGCGGGCAATGCGGGAACAACGCCATACCTCTGGGATCTGGCGTCGGGAACGCTGGCCACCGGCCTGAGCCTAGCGAGTACCGGTACGATCAGTGGGACACCAACCGGCGTGACCGCGACCTTCACGGTACGTGTAACCGATGCTGCCGGAGTCACCGCGACGCGCAGCTTGACCCTCACGGTTCTCGGCGGCGTGACCGTGACCTCGTCGGCCACTATCGCTGCGACCTCTGTCACCGCTGCAACCACCAGAACCGCCTCAGCAACTGGTGGTACCACCCCGTACGCCTGGACGGTGACTGCCGGGACCCTGCCGACTGGCGTGACCCTGTCGAATGCCGGTCTGCTGTCTGGCACGCCAACCACGGCGGGCACGTACACGTTCACCCTACGTGTGCAGGACAATGCCAGCGCCTCAGCCACCCGCGCCTGCACCTGGCAGATCAACCCCGCTCCGACCATCACCACCGCCACCCTACCCAACGGAACGATCGGCGCACCCTACAGCGCGACTGTCCTTGGCAGCGGGGGAACCGGCGCACTGTCCTGGGCCATAGCCGGCGGCAGCGGCCCTCTTCCCGGTGGTCTGAGCCTGGCGACCAATGGCACGATCGCCGGCACTCCGAGCGCAACGGGCACTTTCCCAGTGACGGTGCGGACGACGGACACCGTTGGCGCCACCGTCACCCGCGCACTCTCCATCACCATCACCAGTTCTCCGGCGTTTACTTCAACCGCGACAACCACGGCCTGGATTGGCGAGGTCTGGAGCTACGACGTAGATGCCGCCGGTTCACCAACACCGACCTTTGCCTTGGTCACCAATCCAACCGGTATGTTGATCAATACCACAACCGGAGTCGTCACCTGGACGCCCACGGCGACTGGTGCGGTGTCTGTTCGCCTTCGTGCGAGCAATGGAACAGCTCCAGACGCGACACAGGACTTCACCCTGACGGTCCAGTCGGCAGGCATCAGCAGTCGTCAACCAACCACCGCCTATCTCGGCATGCCGACATCTCCGGCGGGGTTCCCTGCGCTGCTGTCCCAGACCGGCGCCTTCGCCAGCGTCACCACCCTCGCTCCGGCTGTAACTGCAATTCCCTATACACCGAACCATCCGTTCTGGAGCGACCGGGCGATCAAGCAGCGCTGGGTCAACGTGCCGAATGATGGTGCACCCTATGCCGCTGGTGAACGGATCACCTGGTCAGCAACCGGTTCGTGGACCTGGCCGGCAGGCACGGTCTTCGTCAAGCATTTCGATATACCCCTCAGCGAAGTATCGCCCACCCCGACACGCCGGCTGGAAACCCGTATTCTGGTGATGACCACAGGTGGAGCGTATGGCGTGACCTATCGCTGGAATACAGCCCAGACGAATGCCGATGTGGTGACGACCGCCCAGACTGAAGACCTCACCATCACGACCGCATCCGGGACACGCACGCAGCGCTGGTACTACCCAAGTCCAAGCGACTGCATGACGTGCCACACCACACCTGCCGGATTCGTTCTGGGTGCCAGTACCCGACAGCTCAACGGCGATCTGACTTACTCCAACGGGGTGCGCGAGAATCAACTGACAGCATGGTATCGGGCCAACCTGTTCGATCGGAATCCCGGCAGTCCTGCGACCCTGACTGCACTCTCGGCCATTGGTTCAGGTGCCAGTCTGGAACTGCGGGCCCGATCGTATCTCGATGCCAACTGTGCTCCGTGCCATCTTCCAGGCGGAGCACCAGCAGCGTTCGACGCCCGCTTCGATACGCCACTGGCCTCGCAAAATCTGATCAATGGGGCAGTCAGCAACAATCTGGGCATCGCCGAGGCAAAGGTTGTGGTCGCAGGCAACCATGACCGATCGATCCTCTGGCAGCGACTCCACAGCGTCGACCCGTCCATCCGCATGCCACTCGTCGGACGACTGGAAACCGACACGGTCGGATCACAGTTGGTGCGTGACTGGATCGACAGTCTGCCGGCCAGCGGCGGAGGTACAGGTGATTTGACCATTACCACAAGTTCGGGCGGTAGTGGATGTGGGCCCGGATTGGCCGCATTGCTCCTACTGGCCTTGGGATGCTTCCTGTGGGGCCGTCTGCGCCGTTGATGATGCGGTTCCCGACCGCGTAACGTTTGCCTCATTTTTATGTTTAGTGACGCAGCAGATTCGGGGGATTGCCGAACAGCGCAGCAGTGCGCTACGATAATCCCCGATGGATCCTCTCGTAACTCCCCACCTCCCCGCTCTCGCCTGGCTGTTGGTGTGCTCCGGGCTCGTCTTTTTCATGCAGGCTGGATTCCTCGCCGTCGAGAGCGGCATGGTCCGGTACAAGAACTCGATCAACGTTGCCCTGAAGAACGTGGTCGATTTCTGCACCTCGTTCGCAGCCTTCCTCGTACTTGGCTATTCGCTGATGTTTTCGCCAAGCGTCGATCCCATCGGTCTCATCGGCATGCCGGTGCCGTTCCTGTCTGATCTGTCGCTGCTCAACACTGCCGGCACCGACGTCTTCACCCTCTTCCCCTTCGCCTTCTTCCTGTTCCAGGCCACCTTCTGCAACACCGCCGCGACCATCGTCTCGGGGGGGGTCGCAGAGCGCTGCCGCTTCATGGCCTACGTCCTGGTCTCGATCGGCATTGGCCTGGTCATTTATCCGATCTTCGGGCACTGGGCCTGGGGCGGCGGCTGGCTGGCCCGCATCGGTTACCACGACTTCGCCGGTTCCAGTGTCGTCCATCTGTTGGGGGCAGGCATCACCCTGGCTGGCGTGGTCGTACTCGGTGCCCGGGCAGGCCGTTTCGGACCCGATGGCAAGCCACGTAACATCCCGCCGTCATCCATGCCACTGGTAGCCCTAGGCGTCATGTTCCTGGCCTTCGGTTGGATTGGATTCAACGGCGGTTCGGCTCCACTTGGGGCGCAAACCGCCACCATCATCATCAATACCTTGAATGCGGCTGCCTTCGGGGCGATTGGCGTCATGATGCTGGTGTGGGCCTTGCGCGGGGTGCCCTCGGCTGACCTCATCCTAAACGGAGTTCTGGGTGGACTGGTGGCGATCACTGCCAGCGCCAACGTCGTCTCGATTCCCGCCTCGTGCATCATCGGACTGCTCGGTGGAGTAGCGGTGGTGATCGGTACCCGACTGCTCGAACGGTGGCGGCTCGACGATGCCGTCGGAGCCATCCCGGTACACGGATTCGCCGGAGTGGTCGGGGTGATCTGCACCGGCATCTTCGCTGACGCCACCTGGCTGAGCGAAACCAAGCAGATGACCCGCGGACATTTCGTGATCGTCCAAAGCATCGGAGCAATCGCCTGCATCACCTGGAGTTTCGGCGCCGGCTGGATCCTGTGGAAGATTGTCGGACGAGGCACCTCGCTGCGCATTGGTCCAGACGAGGAGGCGGTCGGCATGAACTATTCCGAGCACAAGGTCGAGGAACCGATTGCCCAGCTGACCGCCGCCGTCGCCGATACGGTCGCTGGACGCCGCCTCCCGGAGGTACTCGACCACGTCCGCGATGGCGAACTCGCGCCGCTGGCGCGCAACATTCACATCCTTATCCAACGCCAAGCCGAGCAGAAACGGGCAGCAACCGGCTGGGCCGAGACCCTCGCTGACGTGCGCAGCATGATCACTCAGGAGCAGCACGCTGGCGGCACCGCAGCCCGCGAGGGGCGGGCCGAGATCAGCGATGCCCGTGAGGCAATTGCTGATGTTGGTAAACTGCTGGAGCGGAGACGGCTGGAGGATCCGACGGCCGCGGTGCTCCTCGATTTGGTACGCATGCTGGAACGACGTCTCGATAGTGCGATGGCGGCTCTGCCACGGATCGACCGTAGCTTGGAGCGTGTGCAGGCCGGCGCTGGCCGCCTCGATGACGTCGCCGCCGCGATGCGGAGGCACGCATGAGCGAATTGGCCCCGGGCCGTATCCTCGGCCCCGCTGTGGTAGAACGGTTCATCGGTGAAGGAATGGTCGGGACGGTGTGGCTTGGCCGGCACCGGTCTCTCGACATACCAGTGGCCATCAAAGTCCTGCGCGAAGACAAACTGCGCAACGACGGCCGTTATCGCGACCGCTTCAAGCGCGAGGCCAGGCTGGCGGCCTCGATTGATCATCCCGGCATCGTACGCGTCCTCGACTTCGGCGACGAAGAGGGCGTACCCTACATGATCATGGAGTACGTCGACGGGGCCTCGCTCGACAAGCATCTGAAGAAGCGCAAAGAGCCATTCACTGACCACACCGTCCTGCGTGTGCTGCTGGCGGTCTCGCAAGCGTTGGTCGCCGCGCATGGCCAGGGCATCATCCATCGCGACCTGAAGCCAGCGAACCTGCTACTGTCCACCAAAGGAATCCTGAAGATCGCCGACCTCGGCCTGGCTCGTATCGATGGCGGTGTCTCCCTGACCCAGGAACGAGTGGCGGTGGGGTCGCCTGCGTACATGGCTCCCGAATGTTTCCAGGAAGGTCACGTCGCCGATGCCGCCAGCGATTTGTATAGCCTGGGCATCATCGCCTACGTCCTAGCCTTCGCCCAATTGCCCTACAATGGTTCGCTTCAGGATGTCGTAAGCGGCCACCTAGCTGGATCCGCCGATTTCACCCTGCCGACTCGCTGTGAGCCAAAAACCATCGGCTTGATCCGCAGGTTGATGTCGAGCGACAAGCGCAGTCGGCCGGCAAGCGCCCAGGACGTCGCGGTCGAGGTCCGCCACTTGCTGCAGGGTGGTAGCACGACGCGAGTTGGCAAAAGTCCAAGCGGCAGCAGCAGTGATCTCGCCAATCTGGCTAAGTTTCTCGCCTCGTCCTCAAGCGAAGTCGATGGCAGAACCATTGTCCATACGACCAAGCGCGAACGTCGGCTGGTCTGGTTGATCCTGGCAGGAACAGTGATTCTGGCCTGTGCTGGCCTGTATTACTATGGCGGAAGCGCCCCCACCGCGGTCAGTACATTGCCGCAAAGCGTTCACCCTGCACCGAGAAAAACTCTGGTGCCTGCGGTATCACCGAAATCAGCGTCAGGGACTCAGGTCGTCTCAGCTCCTGCACCTGACGAACCGGTTCCACCGGTCGCGCCTGTCGTGCCAGACCAACCGATCGTACCAGAGGTGCCAGTCACACCCGCCCTAGTCGAGCCCGACCCCGCAGGACCATAGCGCGCGGAGCCGTCCACGGCAGCATGCCGACATGCGACTGCACCTGCGACCCCTTGATACGGTCGGTGATATCTGTCCGGTGACCGGTGGTCCGGACGGCTTGGCCTTATGGCACACTCGTCTGTCCTGGACCTGCAGCGATCGGCCGCTTGATCTGCGCGTGTTCGCCCCCGAACCGTTCGTACTGCCCGAACCTGAATTGAGCGAACCGGTGCCAGGTGCCATCGCCCGCTGCGTCCACGCCTGTGCTGGCACCGGTGGACTGATCCTGCTGGCCAATCCAGCCGAGGCACTTGGTCCCGAACGTATCGCCTTGGCTGAAGGACTTCGCCTGATGGCGATCACTAGCCCAGCCGACGAGGCCTGCTGGGACGCCCTGCTTGCCCTTGGCCAACCCTGCTACGGCGTCCGTGGCAGCTTGACCGTCGACGTGATACGACCCCGTCCGGCCAATGTGTTGTCAGCTCTCTCGTTTGGCGTGTTCTTGTCCAGCGATGGCCTGCTGCCCACCTCGCTGGATGAAAGCCCGAAGCATGTCGCCTGGACCTGTGACGAATCGGTCGAGGCCGAGGTGATCGGCCGCAGCGGTTTCACCTTGGCGACCGCCAGCGGGCCATCAGGCCGCTACGACGACCGTGGCAATGAAGGCGTCATCCGGGTCGTATTGCGAGCCGGATCGCGCACCTGTTGGACTCAGCCCCGCTTCGTCGCCCCGCGCAAGGATGCCTGTGCCCACTGATCTGATTGGTCGCCTGATCGTGATCCAGCGCCGGGTACCGAGTCAAAACGCCTCCATGTACCGGCACTGGAGCGCCTACACCAGCGAGCGTGATGCCTGGTTCATCCTACTGCGTGCGCAGCTGCCACCGAAGCATCCGCCCGATCAGCCGATGCGCATGATTATGCGTAGTTTACGCACCCGCTTGGTCGACTACGCCAATTTGGTCGGCGGAGCCAAGCCGATTCCGGACTGCCTGATACGCCTGGGCTACCTCAAGGACGACAGTCCGCGCTGGTTCCACTGCGAATATTACCAGAGCATCGTCCCGAAAGCGCAGGAACGGACCGAACTGCAGTTCATCCCATGGGCAGGTGAGGACCTGCTGGATCAAGGCTGATCCTGCAGGTCCGCTGCGCGACCACCTAATTCGAAGCCACCCACCTTGGCGATAACCTTCGCCGCTTCATACCAGCGCACATTGGCCAGACGCAGCGTGATCGGTGATAGGGTCGTCAGGTCGGCCGCATACTCCAGCGGCGGCAAGCCACGGTTGGCGAGCAGTTCATCAAAAGCAGCGACGGCCTCGTCGAACGGCTGTTCATGCCAATCCAGGCTTAGGGGTGCGGGGGCCGCATGCAAATCGGGCTTGGTGGTGCTGGCATCCTCGACCAGACATCTCGGTCTGCGGTCACCAGCACGGGCGACCACCGCAAGCTGCCTTCCATGGTCGCAATACAGACGATGGCCTGACCAGAATTCAGGCGGATCACCTGATCGCTTTCGTCAATATGGACCGGCAGGACAGATGAACGACTGGCAATGCGGTTGGGGGTGGCCCGCAGCAGCGCTGCATCCCAGGCGGCGCTCGCGACCGTGCGTTGAACGCCTGACGCTTCCCAGGCCCGGTTGGCCGCTCGGACAATAGACAGGTCAGCCTGACTTGGAAACCACTCGTACACAAACGAGTCCGACAAGGTGATGTCGCCCTCGCTGGCAACCGGCGCGAGGCCAGCAGGCAGGGTGAACCGCACTTGACCTACCCGCGACGTCAGCCGGCTGATGGCGATGCGCTGCCCAGGCATGATGGAGTCGCCCGGATCAATCAGGCTGAAGGCGTCACCGTTGTCTGCATAGAGATGCAACTCATCTGACGCGCCCGCTGCTGGCACCGGTGTCTGCCATCGCAGTGACAATGATACCACGGCACCAGGTGCTGCCGCGATCGACAATGCACTATCCAGCTGTCCGCTCCATGGTGCGCCGGCCAGTGCCTCGACCACGGTACCATTAAAAGTGACTGTTGCCGTCGTCACGGGACCACGGGCCGGTAAGACATCGGCGGCGAGCACCGCACTCAGGGGATCATCCCATGCCAAGGTCACCAGCCTGGCGCCCAGGATCCGTTGGCCGTCCTCGTCCTGGTCAAGTCGCGCCGCGTCCAGGGCCAGCGCCAGAACCAGAGCATCCTTGCTACCAGCTATGGCCTCATCCAGGCCGCGTCGCAACTGACGCCCTTCGCTCCAGCCCTCAGCCAGTGCAATATCGGCGAGTGCAATCTGATCGCGCAACGACCCGTCTCCGACGACATGGCGCGAGGAGACGGAGAGCGGCATCCCGATCTGGCGGGCCCGGGACCGCAACCACTCGCCGAGCGTCCCCTTGGGCACGTCGGAGATACCAGGCCCGGCAATCATACCCTGACGTACACCAGCCAGCCGGACGACGTGGGCGGCGATCGATTGGTCGAGCAGCGGCCAGCGTCGGGCAAGCTCTGCGCGTCGTTGCGCTCCTGGCGGTGCCAATAGCCAAGCCATCGCGCCCTTAGCATCGTCATGCGATCGCCAGCGGAGTAGTTCTTCGTCTCGACGTGCGCCAATATCAGGCCACGCACGCACTTCGGCATGGCACAAAGAACCAGCTGGAATGGTCATGGGCAGACGGAGCACGCCGTCCACACCAGCCACCAACTGCAATTCGATGTGCTCAGGCAATCCATCAGGAACTATCAACAGGTCAGCTCCCACAGTCAGAGCTTCCGCAGTTTCTGGTGATAACTCAGCCTCTACCCGCACTACTCGTCCCAGCAGATCACCACAACGACGCACCGGCTGACTGAGGTCGACAGCAGGCACCACGTAGGTCATCGGAATCGTGCGACGGGAACGGGCGCGCACGCTGACCTGCTGGCGGACCTCGCCCAACCGCACCTCGGTCGTGGCGTCAGCATCGCCCTGGTTGACCACTTCTATGGGCAGTACCAACCGATCACCCGTCCGGGCCAGACGGGGGGTGCCGACATGCAGATCCAGGCGACGCGTGGCGCTCAGCATGGTCCTGACCTCACCAACCATGACAGCCGCACTGATACCCTTCTGTGAATCCTGAGCGCCAGGCAGGCGTCCCTTCAGTCCAACGTACTCCGGCGGCTGCGATCACATCACGATCCAGTTCCCAATGCACTCGTAGCGGGGTGGCTACACCTCGACCATCGGCACGATTCACCGTCCATACCAGAGCGCCGTCTGCGCCGACTTGTACATGCATAGCCGTGGCGGTGATGCGGACCGAAGCCAGGACGGCAACTGGACAGGCTCGTGCGGACAAGGCCACGACCCAGCGACCTTCAGGGAGATCAACCAAGGCCAGATCGAATACACCTGGGTCAAGCGTCCGCACCTGGTCCGGCACTGACGGCAGATCCTCACGTCGTGGCCGCTGCATCAGCCTGCCCCACACTGCGCTGTCTTCGATACGCCAGAGTTCCAGCCGATGCTCTCCGAGATAATCGCTCTGCACACGGACGTGCACGGGAACACCAGCGGCGACAACTGGTTCGGAGAATGATAGAGCAAGTCCATCATGCTGAACGGCAAGCCGCCACGCTGGGGGCTGGTTGCTAACACCCGTCGCCTCGTCGGACTCTTCATTGATATGGATCGTTGGCTGCAACTCCACCGCGATCCACCAGGGCGGGATCACCTCGACGTTCCAGTTCGGCAAGCGTGCCACGGGCAGCACCAACATCGCCGGCTGCGGCTAGCCGCTCGGTGCGTCCCAGCAACTGCTTGGCGTCGGCGCGCCAGGGGTCATCAGCAGGTGGCGTAGTGCCGCACGAGGAAATCACGACAAGGGCAAGCAGGATGATGATCGGGCGCATGCTGCGATGAACGCCACAGAGCCGCGCTACGTTCATCCTCCCGACGAAGGTTGCCCAGGCCCGTCTTGCCGGGACTGTCATGCAACGCCACATTCTGCCCATGGCGAATTCCGTTAGTCGGTTCCATGTGATCTCTGCCACGATCGTGGTGCTTCTCCTGGTCAGCCTAGTGTGGCTGAGCATGCTGGGTGTGGCGAATCAACCGTTGAGCCATGGCCTGATCGACCTGATGCACCACCCGTGGGGCCTGGCAACCTTGTGTGACCTGGCAGCTGGCCTGCTGCTGACCGCAACCTGGATGTGCGTGGTCGAGGCCCGGCCGCGACGCCTGTGGCTCTGGTTGCCACTGCTTGCCTGCCTCGGCAACATCGCCACCGGGATCTTCCTGCTCGCCAGGCTGCGCCGGGCCGGCAACCTCCAGGCGTGGCTGACGCACCAGTTGTGACCGGCAATCCCACGCCCCAACACCCGACGGTGCTGTTGGCTCCGCGAACTGCACTCACTAGCGCTGTGCCTACGGAATTACGGCTCGAACTGCTTGAGGTGCTCGCGACGACCGCGCACGCTCGACTGCGCGCGTTGACCTTGATCGGTATCTGGACCTTCGGCAGCGGCGCCGTGCTCGCCTTGATTCTGCCCGCCATACTCGGCCGTCCTCCGTGGGAACAGGTGGTGATGGCGAGCCTATGCGCTTTCCTCACCATCGTTTCGCTGGCCACCTGGAAATTTGCCCGTCAGGACCGACCGGCTGCCCACACGGTCATCACTGTAGGACTGACCTACGTGGTAGTTGCTGCCCTCGCCATGGCCTGTGCCGAAGTCGCCATCGGACCACGCGGAACCAAGGACTACGACGGTGTTCCCGGCATGTGCATCTGGATTGTGCTGTTTCCGCTCATCATTCCCTGTCTGCCCGTCCAAGCGCTCATCGCAGCGTGCTGTTGCGCAACCTGCCTGCCCTTGGCGTATGGCGCTTTTACCTTCTTCGGCCGTGACCACAGTGAATGGTCATCGCTGGTCCGCTGGTTCGCTCCCGGTTATTTCTGTGCCGGTGTGGCCTGGGCGGCAGCCTGGGTGTTTGGACGCATGGCTGGAGATGTCGCCCGCAGTAGGCGAGAGATGAAAGAACTGGGTGCATATCAATTGACCGAATTGCTGGGCCGCGGCGGCATGGGGGAAGTTTGGAGGGCCAAGCACCGTTTGCTGCCTCGACATGCCGCCGTCAAGTTCATACGTCCAACCGAGGATCTGAAGAACGAGCCAGCGGTGGTCCGTGAACTCGCCCAGCGTTTTCAACGGGAGGCCAAGGCGATCGCCCTCCTACAGAGCCCGCACACCGTCCAGCTGTACGACTTTGGTCTCTCGCCTGAGGGCTATCTCTACTATGCCATGGAACTACTCGACGGTTTCGATCTGGAAACCCTGGTTGAACGCCACGGCCCCCTGTCCGAGGCCCGAGTCACGCATCTCATAGCGCAAGCGTGCCTGTCGCTTGCCGAAGCCCACCGCGCCGGACTGGTCCACCGCGACATCAAGCCGGGCAACATCATGGTCTGCCGCCTCGGTGAAGATCTCGACGTGATCAAAATTCTGGATTTCGGGTTGGTCGGAGCTGCCCAGAATCATCCTTCTGTCCCCGGATCAGCACACGGAGCCACTGGGTTTGCCGGCACTCCAGGGTACATCGCCCCGGAACTCATTTTCGGCGGGGGTGACGCCAGCCCGGCCAGCGATATCTATGGACTTGGTGCAGTGGCCTACTGGTTACTGACCGGATCAACCTTATTCCCCGGGCCTGATGGTTCCGAGGACCTAGTAGCGCACAGCATGGATACACCAAAACTACCGAGCGTACGTCTGCAGGTCGCTGTCCATCCCGAATTGGAACGCATCATCATGCAATGTCTCAGCAAGAAGCCCGAGCAGCGTCCGCCTAGCATGATCGCACTGCGTGACCGTCTACGCTCACTCACCTTCGTCGAACCATGGAGCGATGCCCGCGCGCTCGCCTGGTGGGCTGGGCATGCCCCGAACCATGGCGAATCATCGCGTCCGACTACGACCCACAGCTCGCAAATTTCCTAAATTTTGCCATTTTTGCCAATTCTTGAAAGCAAAAACCGGCGCGGGAATCGCCGCGCCGGTTCCTATCAACAGATCTGGAAGCCTGATCTCAGCCCAGACTCCTGACGATCATCTCGAGCGTCGAGCGCTGGGCCTTACCCAGATTGTGCACTGCCACGGCAAGGTCGTCACCCAGGAGCGCCTCAGCCTGTGAGAGCATGGCGATGACGCCAGCGACTGAACCACCGGCCTTGCGGCCTGGCTTCGGTCCACGCTTGGCGCCCTTGGCCTTGCGGCCCGGCTTCGGTCCACGCTTGGCGCCCTTGGCCTTGCGGCCCGGCTTCGGTCCACGCTTGGCGCCCTTGGCCTTCTTTGATTCACCGCCAACCAGCGCAGCAACTTCCTCGTTAGACACGCCGAGGAGCTTGGCGTACTTCTTCAAGCCACGAGCATTCGGATTGCTCTTGCCCTTGAGAACGGCGCGGAATGACGGGAGACTGAGGCCAACCGACTGGGCGGCGGCAGTGACGCTGGTGCCTTCGGCGGCAAGCTTCGCTTCAACCGCTTCGATAAGCTTAGACATGGAAGATTCTCCGGCAGGGAGGTGATGCGGAGATAATCCGCTTCCTGCACATGACTGGAATGATACAGGTATGATACATGAATTGCAAGTTATGTATTTACCGTGACGGATGGCGAATCTGTTTCGCCGTTTTTCTCGTCTCATGCCTGCATGCTTCAGACATCAGCATCAGTATTCCTGGCGGAGGATGCACCATTTCGCCGCCGTCAGGGTGGACCATCGCGCCAGCCGTTCATCTTGTCTTTCGCGGTCCAATCACAGGCAATCGGACCGAAGATGCACCCCGAATGGCGATCACATGTGCCGAAGCTGGCGTTGATTCCACAGCGGACTCCCTCCGCGATGGGATACGACGGGTTGCGGATGGATGCGAGATTCTTAACGACGACAGCGTCCCATTGGGCGGCAGGACCTGGCGGCGCATCCGTTCGCGGTTCGCTGCCGGTCCGCTGGCCTTCGGTCAGATCGCGTGGATCAGCTCGGTCGACGGACGCACCATCGTCGTCGTGCTATCCGCTCCGGATGACGCCATCGTTGCTCACCTTGGCCCCGCGGCAGCCGCCGTGGGCTCAATCAGGGCTGAGCGCTGAGCCGGCGTTCGCCAAGCTCTTCCAGCAGCCGCATCGTGCGGCGTCCATATTCGAGGTACGACAGACGCATCTTGGCCTCGGTGTCTACCACCGAGGGATCATGGAACACCGACGCGATGTGGGGTTCGATTGAGATGCCGCCGTCATATCCCCGAGCCAACAGATCTGCAAGTATGCGTCGGACGTCACCCTCACCTTCACCTGGCCACGTATGGACATGCTTTCCATCAGGAAGCATGCGACCATCCTTGATATGCACATAGGCGACATGCTCACGGATCTGGTGATAGAATTCCCAGGATGACTGCTTGGGACGTGCGCCGTTACTACGCTGTGACACGCTCCAGTCATCGCTGTGGGTCGGGTTGCCGGTGTCGAACACCAGCTGAAGACCCGGCACGTTATCCAGCATGCGACGCGTATACGTCCAGCCCATGCCACCATAATTCATGCAATTCTCGTGGACAGCCACGAGGCCGGCTCCAGCGAACATAGCCTGTAATTCACGCAGCCGACGGAAGCGTTCCGCATCCAGTTGATCATCGACGACCACGCCAGCTGCGTCCTTGCGAACGGCGAACGACATGATGCGTACCAGTTTTGTTCCGAGCCGCTGCATCCGCGAGATCGAACGCTTGGCCTCTGCACAAGTGCCATCAAACGGCTTGTCGATCGACGTCGCCCAATTGGCGATCGCCGAACCAAAACAGTTGATGCGGACCCCAGAGCCATCGAGTTGGGCACACACCTGATCGAAGGCAGCATCGTCAAGATCGTGGATCATAACCTTGTCGATGCGGCGGGACTCGATGTGCGACCAACCGAGTTCCTTGGTCACCGCAATCTGGGTGGCAAGATCGTGTGCTGCCTCGTCGGCGAATCCGGTCAGATACATCATGTTTTCCTAGTTGATTGGGACAATTCGAATGGGACTGGCAAGAGGATAATATCTTCCTGCCAGTCACATTACGACGACGAAGAAGACTGGCTATATCCTAGGTGGCACCCAGACCCAACTTCAGATAAACACAGTTCCGCTAACCGCGCTCGGCGATGTGGGTCGTCAAATAGGTCCAAGACTGCGTTAGCGAGTCGAACGGATCGGCCGGGCAGACGTCCTGTTCCACGATGAACCACGGGCAGCCGCTGATCTCGGCGGCGTGGCAGATGGCAGGCCAATTCAGGGTGCCGTTGCCGATCTCGGCCATGGTCGGCTTCATGTCATCGCCGATCTTATAGTCTTTGAGGTGGACGATCGGAAGACGCCCGTGTAACCGCTGCATCCACTCGACCGGATCCCCGCCTCCGGTCTGCACCCAATAGGTGTCTGGCTCACCCTGCAGATTCTTCACATCGGTGAGATCGTAGAGCCACTGCAGCACGGTCTTTCCTGCGACTTTGCGGAATTCGTTAGCGTGATTGTGGTAGGACAGGCGCATGCCGGCCCGGCGCAGGACATCACCCGAACGGTCGAGCGCTTCGGCCAGCCGCTTGACGTCGTCCATGGTTGCGATCGGTACGTGCGGATGCGGATAGGCCGTATCGGCGCAGCCGAGCTTGCCCAGACGCTCGACCACCGCCTGCGGGGTGTCGCAGATCGAGCCGCCACCCTCGTGGGTGGCGCAGATGACCAAGCCTTCGCCATCGGCGATGCGCTTGATCTCCTCGGGTGGGATCGGACCAACACCGGATACCTGCACAGCGCGATATCCGATCGTCCGGACCTTCTTAAGCGTCACGGCGAGGTCGGCGGCTGTTTTGCAATGATCGCGCAGAGTGTAAAGTTGCGCGGCGAGTTGGGTGGTCTTCATTTTGTCATCCCCTTGAAGGAATCAGCGAAGTCACCGGTCGCTGCCTTGGCCACCACTGACTTGCGACGGCTGCCAGCGATCAGCTTCTGGTATTCGGCGCCGACTGCGACCGCGTCTAGCGGCAGTTCGACGGTCCGGTCCCACAGCGACGACATGAGCATGGCGTTGCCCAGTTCGACGCCGTTGATGCCTTCGGTGGCAGGGCCAACCAGCGGCTTGCCGTCGAGGATCGCATCGGCGAAGTTCGCCAGAACCTCATTATGCTGTCCGCCCCAGCCGTTGGTCGGGATCCTGACCTCCCAGCGTTCGGGCGAGGCAAAGCCGTGTGGCGAAGTCTTGAGGAATTCGCTGGTCGGGGTGAGGTTCCGGATCCAGCTCAGGCCATCGCCCTCGACGACCACACGGCCGCGGTCGCAGGCCACCTCGAGACGATTGGTTCCTGGAGCTTCGCCGGTGGTAGTAATGAACACGCCGGTGGCGCCGTTGGCATATTCGAGATACGCGGTGCAGGCGTCCTCGACTTCGATGTCGTGCCACCTGCCCATCTGACAGAATGCGCGCACCTTGGTCGGTAGGCCGAACAGCCATTGCATCAGATCAAGATTGTGGGGGCACTGGTTCATCAGTACGCCGCCACCTTCGCCCGACCAGGTCGCGCGCCACCCGCCAGAGGCGTAGTAGGCTTCGGTGCGGAACCAGTCAGTGATGATCCAATTGATCCGGCGGATCGCACCCAGCTCGCCGGAATTGATCAGCTGCCGTAGCTTTTGGTAGCGCGGATCAGTGCGCTGGTTGAACATCTCAGCAAAGACTAGGTCCTTACGCGCGCGCTTCTCATAGGCGGCGATCAGAAGCTGGCAGTCAGCCTTGTGCACCGACAACGGTTTTTCGATCAGGGTATGGACCCCCGCCTGAAGCGCCTCGATGCCGATGGTGGTATGGCCGTAGTGCGGCGTGGCGATCAGAACGGCATCGACCAGACCACTCGCGAGCAGTTCCTGGTGCGTGGCGAAGCCCTTGATCTTGGGCCAGTTCGCCAGTTTGGCCGGATCTGAATCGCACACGGCGGTGACTTCGATGCGCGGGACCTTGCCCTGCGTAATCTGGGTGCAGTGGCTGCCGCCCATGCCTCCAACGCCGATAATGCCAAGACGGACGGTACGAGTCATGCATGCTCCTGGGTAAGCTCTGGGTAACGGTAGGTGGTCGGTTCAAGCGGCAGCTGGACCGGGCGGCCCAGGCTAGTGGATTGATAGGTAGCAAGAATGACGGCATTCGCCTGGACGGCGTCAGCAAAGCCAACCATGGGCGGGCGACCACAGCGTATCGCTTCAATGACATCGGCGACCTGCAAGGCGTGATGGTAGCCGTAGACATCTTTCGCCCCGCCAAGTGGCCTGGAATCCAGATTGGCGGCATCCAGTGCCTGCAGCTCTTCGCCCAGGGCCGCGCTGGCATGGTCGATGGCGACCAGGCGGTGCCCGTCCCCCAGGGTGAATCCGCCTCGACTCCCGCGAACCACCACCCGCTGTTTCCACCCGGTCACACCATCGTTGTCGGCACGCAGTCGTGCTGTCAGGCCGCCCGTGCAGGACACCGTGGCCTCAAAGAGGTCCTCGACTTCGATACAGCTCAAGCGGCGGCGACGAACTGTGCCAGCGACCTGCAACGCGACGGCTCCAGCCAGCCACAGTCCCAGGTCGATAGTGTGGATGCCCTGGTTCAGGGCCACGCCTCCACCTTCGCCGAGACGTTTGCCGCGCCAATCTGCGCTCCTGTAATAGCCTTGGTCACGAGTACAGGCAAAGTCGACCTCGACCTTGGTGATTGTGCCGAAGGAACCTTCGACGACCAGCTGACGCAACCGCCGCGCTAGCGGAGCGAAACGATGCTGGAAGACTCCACTGGCGATCAGCTGCGGATGGGCTGACGAAGCCCGCAGAATGCGCAGCAAGTCGGCAGGCGTGCTGGCCAATGGCTTTTCGCACAGCACATGCTTGCCGGCGTGCAGGGCGGCTTCAATCACGTCGGCATGTTCGGGGTGCTGCGTACAGACGCAGACGAGCTGGACGAGCGGATCTGCCAATACCTGACTCATGTCGGTCGTCGACCGTTCGGCTACGACCCGTGGTAGCTTCGTCGCATCACGGTCGCAAACCCAGCGAATCACCACCTCGCGATCCAGCCGTGCCGCGGCTGCATGGACCGGACCGATGACGCCGCAGCCGATGATGGCGATCTGCATGGCAGGCAATCATAGATCCTCCGAGGATCGATTGCTAGCTGAGAACGATCGTCATTGTGCTGTATTCGATCATTCGCTATGCCTGTCAATCTGGCGATTCATCGCAAGTCATTACAGTATCTCATCATTGTGATTACATTGGCACTTTTGCGACTAAGTTTTTCAATCGGATCCGATCATCCCCAGGTCCGGCCGCCTGTTCGCCGGTAATCCCCTGGAGACACCCCGACCAGCCGTTTGAAGATACGCGCGAAGTGGCTGAACGAGACAATCCCGACTTCACCCGCGATCTGGCCGACTGACAACGAGCTTTCCAACAGCAACGATTTTGCACTGGTGATGCGCAAGGCAGTCAGACGCTGGACTATCGTCATACCAGCCTGTGATTTGAACACACGGGCGAGGTGCGGCTCGCTCAGATGCACTGCGGCGGCAATCTCGCCTCGTCGTAATGAACGATGCAGATGCAATCGCATATAGACGTCCGCAGTTTGGATCACCGCATCGTGGCTGCGCGCATTCATCGCCGACAGCGACACCGTCGAAACTGCGGCAGCCCGTTTGTGAGCAATCAGCATTCGCAACACCAGGGCGCGCACGAACAGCGTGTGGTCCTCGCCAGGACGATGAAGCTCTTCGATCAGCGCATGCAGATCGTCGCGTAGAGCAGTCGGCATGGCCAGGACCCGGCCGATGATCGGCGCCAGGTCGATCCCAACCGGCTCGAAGATCACTACCAGGTATCCAGGCGCCCGGCGCAGCACGACCAACTCGCGCCGCGCATGGGGCGGGACGATCACGGATCGCTCCGGCTCTAGCACATGGAGGTCGGGGCCGACGCGGACCCGCAAGCCGCCATGCACACACAGATACCATTGATGCACATCGTGATGATGTTCACCGACCTGCCAGTCGGGGTCGGCCTCGCGGTAAAAGACGTTGCGGATGCGCAGGGCGGGCTGGTCGACCGCCGGTATGGCGTTCACGCCACCGCGAAGTTGGGTACCCGCGCACTCATTTGGGTGAAGTCGAGGTACTTGTAGATCGAGGCTTCGAACGGGCTGATGCACTTGGCCATGTGGTCACGGTATTCCTGCGGCGTTGGCAGGCGTCCCAGGATTGAGACGACACCGGCGAGCTCGGCGCTGCCGAGATAGCATTTGGCATCGCGGCCCATGCGATTGTCGAAGTTGCGTGTCGAGGTAGAGAAAATGGTCGCGCCGGGCCTTACCCGCGCCTGGTTGCCCATGCACAGCGAGCAGCCGGGGATCTCGCGCCTGGCGCCGATCTGACCGAAGAGGCCATAGTGGCCTTCCGACTGCAGCACAGCCTCGTCCATGCGGGTCGGCGGGCAGATCCAGGTGACCGCGTTCAGGTACTCGGTCTTGGTCTGCCTGTACACATTGGCGAGGGCTCGGAAGTGTCCGATATTGGTCATGCACGAACCCACGAAGACCTCATCGATCTTGGTGTTCTGCTCCTCGGTCAGCGTCTTGATGCGGTCCGGGTCGTTCGGGCAGGCGAGCAGCGGTTCGCCGATCGCATCCATGTTGATGACGAAGACTTTGGCGTAGCGCTTGTCAGCCGCGTCATTGACGCTGCCGATCACCCGCCCGAGGCCATCTTTGACGTCGCTGGAGCCGGTCAGGGCCAAACCCGGATCGGCGCGCAGCAGCGTTGGCTTCGCAAGCCAGGCCTGCATTGCATCGATACGCGTCTGCAAGGTCGTCTTGTGACCATAGCCATCGGCAATCATCGCCGTGAGCAGGGCGATGTTCGACTTCAGGTAATCGGCAACCGACTTCTCGGACAAATTGACGGCACAGGCGGCGGCACTGCGTTCGGCGCTGGCATCGGACAGCTCGAAGGCCTGTTCGGCGGTGAGGTGCTCGAGTCCCTCAATTTCGAGGATGCGGCCGGAATAGACGTTCTTCTTGCCCTTCTTCTCGAGCGTCAGGTCGCCAGACTGCAGCGCGATCCACGGGATCGCATTGACCAAGTCGCGCAGGGTGACTCCCGGCTGGAGTTTGCCGGTGAAACGCACCAGCACTGATTCCGGCATGTCGAGCGGCATGTAGCCGATTGCAGCCGCAAAGGCGACCAGTCCAGACCCGCCCGGGAA
>Ga0163144_10007154_pt1 | contig 24500 bp, 12 predicted proteins | sample OliLak19BULKMAT1_FD_123175 | JGI IMG/M metagenome (GOLD analysis project Ga0163144, IMG submission 123175) | Freshwater microbial mat bacterial communities from Lake Vanda, McMurdo Dry Valleys, Antarctica - Oligotrophic Lake LV.19.BULKMAT1 | ecosystem: Environmental > Aquatic > Freshwater >...
ATTTATTCACCTATCCATGGGATTAAGCTCAAAATCCACAAATTTGAACCCAAGAAACACATAATGAACCCAATAGGACTGGGGCAAAATGCGGTCTGCACGGGTAGGTGAATAAATACCCACAGCGTGGAGAGGGGGAGCAGGACAGGTCACAACAGGTTTGAAAGCCCCCTCTCCATGCAATGGCTGAGGGGGTTGGGGGTGAGGTAAAGCGATCCGAAACTCAGGTTAAATACGGAATTGTAAGGGGCGTTCAACAGAACGCCCCTTTTTTATTGTGCATTTTCAAAACAAGGATGGAGGGGCGTCCCACCCAAAACATGGGCAATACGCGCTGGAACGCCCCTCCGTTTCATTTGCTATGCCGTCGTCGCTTCACGCATCGCATCAATGCGCAGCCGTGCTGTGAGATCGGCGCGCAGTTCGTCCGGCGTGAGGAACGCGATGGCGCTGTACGACACGCCCATGTCGTCCGCGCCCCATGTCGTGAGCTGCGCGGTTGCATCGGGCGCGGCGATGAGAATTACACTCTGCGCGCTAGAAAATTGGCGTTCGGCGGGCGTTCCAAGCGTCGGATCGCTCGGTGCAGCGGTGTCGCGGCGCAAGATCGCCAGTGATGCGCCGCCCGTCTGCGTTGTCATGAGGTGGACGAACGCTGCCGCTGCATAGCTATCCATGCCCATCGCTAGGAGTCGGGACTCTGCGCTGGCTGGATCGCTCGGCTTGTCCTGCGTCGGATCGCCCTTCGCCAGTTGGATCGCTTCGCCCAACGCCTGTGCGGGGACGGCTTGCGGTGGCATCGACCAGCCATATGCCGCCAGCGGGGTCAGATGCCCCATGAGGATATCTGTCAGCGCCGCCGCTTGTGCGACGACGGTGAAGCGGTGGACATTCGGCGCGGTCATGGTGTGTTCGATGGTCAGCGCCGCGCTTTGATAATAGACCCAGATGGTCGGCGCTTCGGGGACGGTCGTCGTCACGGTAAGAACGACTGTCCCCTGTGCGAAGGCGAACGCGCCCATGATGCCCATCAACAGCGTATCGACATTGATTTGCGTGTCGGCGCTGCTGACCAGTTCGCGCGCGCGCAGCGACGACGCGCCTGAGGCGAGGCGCGCTTGCATCGTCTGATCGCTGAGTCCGTCGGGGAAATAGCGTTCGTTCATACCGATCATCGGCGGCAAGCGAAATGTCGCCAACAACCATACTAATTCATCTTGGGTCAAGTTGATGCTGACTGATGTTGCAGCGTTCAACATGATCATTGTCCTCTCGGCGAATTATTCGTAATCCGCAAGATATAGTCTTGGTCAGAGATTGATTTTGGCTGATCAGCGATGTAGCTGCCAAACAGGCGGGCGCGTTCATTCAGCGCGGCGCGTGCTTCAAGCGGGAGTGGCAATTCGTCCAGCGATGAACGAACGTTGGGCGGCGTCAAGCGGACATTAACGTTGAAATCGAGCGTGCCGGGATTGACGCCCAACGCGCTGCTGATGCGATCAAAACCCGTGAAGCCCGTATTCGAGACGACACTCGCGGGGTCACTACCGCTGAATTGGTCGATCAGCCAGTCTGCACCGCCGACCAGCCCCTCGGAGAGGGCATAAGTCGCATCACCGAGATCGACATGCTGAGTAAATTGACCCAACAGATCGCTCATTTGCCCTAAACCTTGCATGAGCGTGGGAGAAATACCCAAGGTTTCACCGAAGAAGCTGGTAATCCCGCTGCCTTGATTACCGATCAACTGCATCCAGTTGTTGGTCTGGTCAATGGTGTCCCAAAGTTTCAACCCATCGCGCAGTTTGTCAAGGCGATCCATCCATTTGAAGCCCGTCAAGTCCGCCACCGAACCGATGCCCGTATCGACGGCGGCAATCGCCACGCCGCGCCAACCAGAATTGTCACCGTAACGTTCCAAGAAGGTGAAGCCGGTCTGCGTGCCGAACAGCGCGGCATAGACGATTGCACCCGCGATGGGCGTGCCAACGATTGTGGCGACAATCGCGGCGGTCTCTTTGAACGGAATAACACCGAGATAGTCGTTGATGGTCTTGAAAGTGTCTCGATTGCGGATGATCCATGCTTCGACCTCATCCACAAATGATCCACTCGCGCCGCTCAACCCGCCTCCACCCCCAAACCCGCCCGCGCCATCGAGTGCGCCGGGCAGCCGGGCAGCAGCATCTTGTTCGGCGCGCTGGAGGATTTGGATGATTTCTAGCATTGCGTCGCCCGCATGATCCAAGGCATCGATCAATCGCTGATGCGCGATCAACACCTCGTTATCCATCGAGCGAAAGAAAGAGGTCGCGGATTCGGCTTCCCATTTGTGCCGCGTCGCGTTCAACTGGGCTTCAACGGCGGCATAGATGCGTTTGGCTTCATCGCGCTCATCGTGAAAAGATTCACTGATCGAGCGGAGTTGATCATATTTCGCTTGAACGATGTTCGCGCTCATGGATTGCTCCATTGAATCGACCGTGCAGGGCAGCGTATACCTTGAGTATAACGTCAGGATTTAGCGATAACAATCAAGGTGTGGCTTTTTGCAAAAGAGCGAACGTTGTGCTTAGAATGTGGGGCGTATCGGAATAAACCGAAATCAGGTGGGGAACATGACAATCCGCGCCATCCAACGAGTCGCTTGGATCGCTCTCATAACGATCCTCTTATCTGCACTGCGCCCAGCATCGCTTGGATTGGCACAAAGCGACGATCTGACGCGCCCCGCCGAATTTTATCTGAATTATCTGACGCCACCAGACGAGACAGCGACGGCAGCGGATCCGTTCGCGCCGCAAAACCTTGATCTGTACTTCACCGTCGTCAACGCGGCAGGGCAAGCGATCCCTGCGCCGGACGTGAACGCCGCGCGGCTGCGCTTGGGCGTCAACGAATTCCCCGCCGTCGTCGAAATCCCCGACGATATCCCGTTGTACATGGCGCTGGTGTTGGACACCAGCGGCAGCATGGCACCCGCCGCCGACAACATGCGCCAAGCGGTGACGCAGTTGATCGACGTACTGCCTGACGATGCGAATATATCGATCATCGCGTTCAACAGCCGCGTCGATCAACATCCCACCTTTCCACCGAGCGGCTTCACGATGGATCGCGTCGAACTGCGCGCTGCCGTGCCGACGCTGCTGGCAAATCGCATCTTTGCGCAGAACGGCGGGACGTGCTTGTACGATGCGGCACTGCAAGCCGTCCGCGCGGTTCAGGCGCAGACGGGCGCACGGGCGCGGCGCGCGGTGGTCGTGTTCACCGATGGCGAAGATCGCGTGGATCGCAATCGCCCCGAAGCGTGCAGCCTCGCCACCGCGTCCGCCCTGCGCGCCGCCGCCAACGCCGCCAACGCCCAGACGCCGATCTATACCGTTGGCTTCACGGGCTTGTCGGGCGCGGATACGGATGTGTTGAGCGGGCTGGCGAGCGCCACAGGCGGCTTGGCGGCATTGGGCAACACCACCGCCGAGCGGGTGACGCTGAACGATTTCAACGACTTGTTCACCCAGATCGTCAACGCGCTCAACGGACAGCGCCGCGCCCGCGTGGCGGCGTGTGTGCCGCCCGGTCGCTACACCCTCGAACTGCTGGCGGAGGTCAACGGCGACGATATTCAGACGGCGTTCACCAATGTGAATCTGTCCGAAGCCTGTACCATTCCCGTCCAACTCACCGTCAGCATCGGCACCTTCCGCTATGATGGTGGCTTTTTGGTCTACGAAGTTCGGCGTGCGGGCAACATCGAGCCGTTCGATGGCGGGTTGCGCTACCGCGTCAGCGTCCGCGCTGAGACCGGCGCAGAGATCGCGGGCAGTCCGTTCCCGATTGAGCCGGGCGTGCTGCCGGGCGAAGAAGTGACGCGGCTCGAATTGGAACGCGCAACGCTGCCGCTCGGTGAACTTACATTCAGCGTGGAGGCGCTCGACGCGGCGGGGAACATCGTCTCGACCGCTGAGAACGAATTTCGCGTTGATCCGCTGCCGAGCGTGACGCCAAGCGTGACGCCGACCACGCCGCCGACCCTGACGCCGACCGCGACGGTCAGCATCGAGATCACGCGCTTCCGCGTCGAGGGGACGGAGTTCGTCTTCAACATTATCTGGCGCGGCGGCGGCAGCTTGACGCGCTACGAGGTTCAAATCACCGATCAGGCGAATGTGATCATCGGCAGCGCGGGGAACTTCCCGTTGGATGTGACCGCGCGCGATATCCGCCAAGCGATTCCGTTTGCCAATTTACCCTGCGACTCGATCCGCGTGGTCGTGGATGCGTTCGAGGGTGATGCGCTGGTCACGCGCGGCATCAGCGAGGATACCGTCGTCCCGTGTACCGCGACGCCGACGCCGAGCTATACGCCGACGGTGACGCCGACGGTGACGCCGACGGGGACGCTTCCGCCCACCGCAACCGCGACGCCGACGCCGACCGCGACACCGACGCCGCCGATTGTGCTGTTGATCGAGGGCTTCCGCGCCGAGGGCAACGAATTTGTGTTCGATATCGAACTTGCCAGCGGCATGATCGAGACGGTGGCGAATTATCGCGTTCGCCTCACTGATCCGGGCGGGTTGCAGATTCCCAACCAAGATTTTTCGCAAACTGCAGACCCCGATGGCAGTACCACGATTCGCGTGCCGATCCTCGATTTGTCGTGTGCGCCGCTGGTTGTGCGCGTGCGTGCGCGCGATAAAGACAACAACTATCTCTTGCGCGAAGAAGTCGTCAGCGCCGAAGTGCCGGTGCCGTGTACATCTACGCCCACACCGCTGCGCGTGCAAATCCGCGAACTGCGCTACAGCGCGAATGGCGCGAACATTGAGTTCGATGCCGAAGTCACGGGCGCGGGCGCGGATGCGGTACAGCAGATTCAAATCTTGATCAACGATGCGGCAAATGTACGGATCGCGGGCGAAACCAGCCAAATCCAATTTGCGCCAGAAGCCGATGGCGTGACGACGATTCGGATCGCCGTCAGCGCGCTCCCGCCCGGCGATCTGAACATCTGCGCGCGCGCCATCATCAATGAGCGCGAGGCAGACGAGAGCTGTGCGCCCTTCAACCTCGCGCACACTGCGACGCCGACGTTCACCGCGTCACCGACAGCGACGGCAACGTCCACCGACACGCCGACGGCGACGCCCACCATGCCCATCGGCGTGATCATCGAGCAACCCCGCCAGATCGACGCTGCGACGCTGACCTACGAATTCGTGATCGAACGCACGGGCGGCGACCTGCCCGCGTCGTATCGCATCACTATCATTCAAAATGGACAGCCAATTGTCGGGCAGGCGGGGCGCTTCATCGTCCCCGTCAACCCCGCCAACCCGCGCACGGTCGTCCGCTTCTCGCTGGCAGACGCGCAGTTGAACGGCGGCGATGATCTCGATATTTTGGTCGTGCCGCTGGATGGTGCGGACGATCCGCTGCCTAATCTGCCCATCCCATTGGGTGCCGCGCCGTTCAATCCGAACATGCCGACGCCGACGCCCGAACCGACGCCGACGCCGACGCCCACCGTCGGGGTGGTCTTGTCCGAGCAGGGCGCCGTCAGCTACGCGCCGGGCGAATGGATCGTGCCGGACGACGGCAGCCCGCCGCGTTATACGGGCGGCACGTTCACCATCGACGCGCGCATCGCCAACGCCGAGCGCGTGCGCGAAATGGTCGTGCGCGTCGTCCAGAACACCGACAATGGCGCGCAGCCCGTCGGCACGTTCCGGCGTACAGGCAGTCCACAGCAGCCGATTGTGTTCAACGACAGCGAATTGGGCGTCGTCCTGCCCGGTTCGGGTTCGTACACCATCGTGATCGAATTGGAACTGACCGACGGGATGCGCTTGGACGAAATCGCGCGTGAAGTCGCTGTCAGCATCCCCACCGCGCCCGTGATCACGGCGCAAAATCCGATCACCGCTGCGATCAACGCCGCTGTCACCTTCATCCAAGCCGATCCGCTGGTGGCGGCACTCATCGCGCTGTTGGTGCTGCTGGTGTTGGTCTTGGTAACGCTGATTTTGCGCCGCGTCTTTGCGGGCAGACGCCCGCCAGATTACGACACCAGCCCCCCGCCGTTGCAGCCGCCGCTCGAACCGATGTACGATGATCCGACGATGCCGGGCTTCTCAGTCATGAACCAGCCTGACGAGGTGCGCGCGCGCCTGATTGTGGTCGAGCCGCCGCTCACCAATACGCAGTATGACCTCTACGGGCGTATGGGCGAGGTCACACTCGGACGCGGCGATCCCAAGCCGGGCAAGAATAAATTCTCGCTGCCAGATATGGCATCGGGCGCGCAAATCTCGCGCGAACACGCCTATCTGATCTTCCGCGATGGACGCTTCGTGTTGAAGCCGAATCAGGACAATAATCCGACGTTTTTGGACGGCAATCTCTTGACAGCAGGGCTGGAAGTGCCGCTGGAACGCATCGCGGAGCGCCCCTACGGGATCGAATTGGGGACGCAGCGCCAAATCAAGTTGGTCTTTGAGTACATTGGCATCGCGCTCGCCGCCCCGCCGCCCGTCCCCACTTACGAACCGCCTGTCTATGTCCCACCCGCTGCCGTCGGCTATCCGCCCGCGCCCGCCGTGCCGCTTGGTGAACCGCTCGTCCAGCCGGATCAGCGCACGCTGCCGCCGCATATTCAGGCGACGCTGCGCATTTTGACGCCGACGACCTACACGCCCGCCGAGATCGACGTGAACAAGGAAATCGTTGTATTTGGACGCGGCAAAGACTGTGACATCCGCTTCGATGTCAACGATGTGACGACCGATATCAGCCGCGAACATGCCCAGTTGAAGTGGAATGCCGAGCAAGAGCGGTTCGAGTTGATTCATCTAAGCCGCACCAACTCAACCATGCTTGACGAGACTGAACTTGCGTCGCCGGGCGTGCTGCGCCCACTCGAACGCAGCGTTGTTTACATGATTCGTTTGGCGGTCAATCCGGCGCGCGTCGAGATGGAATTTTCGTACCGCGACACACGCATGACGTTCACGGACGAGCCGACGACGATCCAAGAATCGCCGTTCGGCGCGGACAGCACGACGATTCAGCCGTCGCCGTGGCAAGCCCACGCCGACGCGACGGATATCCCTGTGAAACTATCGCCGATTAGCGATCTGGAAATCCCGATCCCGCCGCCGTCATTGGTGCAGCCGCCTGTGCCAGCCGCTGCCCTGCAAACGGGCGAATCGCCCGCCGCGTCGTTCGCGCCGCTGCCGACGGATTACCACGTGATGCGCACGCTGCCCAAGGGTGTGAACGCCGATCTGCGCGTGATCTCGATGCCCGGCGGCGATGATGGACGCGCGATCCCGTTCAATGGCATCGAAGTGCGCATCGGGCGCGATCCGATGAACACGTATATCGTCCCGATTGAAGCGGTGTTCGTCTCGAAGAAACACTGCGCCATTGTGTGGGACGCCAGCGCGGGCGCATTCATGTTCCAAGACCGCGAGAGCAGCGCCGGGACGCAGGTGATCGCGCGTGAAGGTGAGGCTGGGACGTTCGTCGGGAAGGGCGGCGAAATCCGACTTGAGCCGAACGTGGATTACCAGTTGTATCTCAGTCCGGAAAAAGAAGTCGGCAAACAATTGCCCGCCGCCAAGTTCAGTTTCCGATATACTGTAGGCGGGGACAGCAACCCCCCTGATTCCAGCGCCACCAATATTTTGGGACGCAGCAAGTCGTAAACCAAAGGGACGCGCATGAACGATGATACCCAGATAACGCTGTCGTCACCACCGCCGCCGCCGTCGCCGTTCCAATCGGGTGCGCTGTCGGAGCGTGGTGCCGTGCGCCCGATCAACCAAGATGCCTACCGCCGCGTTGACATCAGTGCATTGCGCACGCACGCCGTCTATGTGGTCGCGGACGGCGTGAGCGGTCCCACGCTGCGCGGCGAAATCGCCAGCGAATTGGCGGCTGAAGCGTTCACAACGCGGTTTTACGCTTTGCCCGATAACAGCGACCCGAATGCGTTGGGCGAGCGGGTGCGCGATGCGTTGGGGGCGGCACAGTCGGCGGTGGTGGCGCGTGCGGTGCAAGAGGGCGTCCAAGAGATGGCGACGACCATTGCGGGCATCGTCATGAACAATGATGGCGTCGCGGTCGTCTTTAATGTGGGCGACAGCCGCGTATACCGCGCGCGCGGCAGCCGGATCGAAGTTTTGAGCAAAGATCACGTCAGCCTGAAAAACAGCGTCCTGCAAGAGAGCGAGTTCGAGAAGCGTCGCCCCACCCAGTTGGGACAGTACATCGGGCAGACAGCGCAGCCGCTCATGCCGTTCATCGGCGCGTTCAAGTACGATCCCGGCGATGTATTCGTCATTTGCAGCGATGGCGTGTGGGGTGCGGTCGATAACAAGATGATGCGCGATATCGTCATCGATCTTGCCGTCGATGCTGCACTAGATGAACTGCGCAACCGCGTGTTCGCGCGCGGCGCAACCGATAATCTGACGCTGATCGTTGTGCGCGTGTTGGGTGGGATGGACGCGCCCGCGACCCAGATCGACGACTCCGCCGTGTCGAGTACGCTGCCCGCTTTCAGCCGCGCCAGTCTCACGCCCGGAACGCCGCGCGCGGGCGAAAGTGTGTCGCCTATCGTGCCGCCACCATCGACCAGCGCGCAGCGGCGTCCGACTGGCTTGCTGCTTGTGGCGCTGATTTTGGTGCTGGTGTTGGTCGTCATGGTGGCGTTGATCTTCACCCGTAATAGCGTATTGTTGCCAATCGGGACGGCGACGGGGACGGAAATCGTCGCGCTCGGTGCGCCCTCGCAAACTGTGACCGATGCTGTCGCGGCTTCGACTGCTGAAGTGACGGAGGAAGCGTCAACCACGACTGATCAACCCACCGCGACGGTCGCAAATACCAACGAGCCGCCCGCGTCCAGTCTCACGGCGTCATCAGCGCGCACACCAACCGACACCGCTGGGGGCGCAAGCGGGAGCGACCTGACCGATGAAGTGAGCGCCATCCCGCTGACCCATTCGCGTACCGCGCGCAGCGCCACGAGTACGCAAGCGCTGACGCCCGTTCCAATGCGCTCTACGACACTGAGCGCGCCGCCGCCGACGTTCACGGCGACGTTGAGCGAGACGCCACGTCCAACCAATACGCCGTCTCAGACTCCCAAGCCGACCATTACAACGCTGCCGACGGAGACACTCACCCCGACGATCACGCCGCTCTCGCTGTTGTCCGCCCCGCAAATCGCAGAGACGGATACGGCTGCCACCGCTACAGGGGAGGTACAGGAACAGAGTCAGCGTGCGACCCAAAGCGCGCGTGAGACGCAAAGCGCGCAAATCGAGCAGCAGACAGCGACGCAGCGCGCCGCTGGCACGCGCGGCGTGCGCGCCGTCACGCTGACCGCTGATGCGTGGACGGAGACGCCGCCGCCAACGCTCACGCTGTCGTCGACGCCCACGCCGACGGACACGCCGTCCCACACGCCCACATTCACGCTCACGCCGTCCCCGACGGAGACACCAACGCCGACGCCGACGCCCACCTTCACGGCGACGCCGACACCGACGGCGACCGCGACGGCAACGCCAACCGACACGTTCACACCGTCGCGCACATGGACGCCGAGCCGCACGCCGACGCCGACAGACACCGCGACCTTCACGCCAACCTACACCTTCACGCCGACGAACACGTTTACGCCGAGTCCGACGCCGATTGCGACGGCGACGCCCATGTACCCGATTCTGCGCGTGAACGTGCGGGATGGGGCAATTGTGCGCAATAGTCCCGGTGGTCGAAATACAGGGAACTTACTCTTACGCGGTGAAATCGTTCCGGCGGTTGAAGTGACCTATTTGACCAATCGCTTGGGACAACCGGAAATTTGGTATCACATTCGAGCCAATTTCATGCGCACGATTACAGTGGGTAATATGGCGCGTCAAGTGTTGATTGATTACGACGGTTGGATTTCGAGCATCACCGTCGATATCATCGGAGGAAATCCAAGCGTCTTGCAGCCGACGCGCTATCGTTTGCCTACGGACACGCCGACGCGCACGTCCATGCCCACGACGGTGACATGGACTGCTACCTTGCCCGTACCCGTCAACACAGGCGGCGGGGAAACGCCGACCGATGTGCCGCCATCAACCGCTGTGCCAACGACCGCTGTGCCGCCGCCGACCGTCGCGCCACCGACCGTCGCGCCGCCGCCGACACCCTGTCCAACAGCAGCCTTTGAAGGCGTAGAAGATTGCGGCGGCGCATGACGTGAGCGCGAATCCGCCGCCCTATCTCCATCGCCTCGCTGGCACCACGCTGGCGCGGCAGTATCGACTCGACCAGTTCATCACCGCGACCAATATTTCGGTGGTCTATCGCGGCGTCGATCTGACGAATGGACAAGCGGTCGCGGTCAAGCTGCTGTCGCAGATCGATCTGCTGGATCGCTTCGTCCAAGAGGCACAGTTGAGCGCCGCCACTGTGCATCCGAACATTGTGCGGACGCTGACGGCGCGCATCGATCCGCCAGAGACGCTGGCGGACGGCGTGCCGCTGCGCTATCTGATCATGCCGTGGATTGCGGGCAAGTCTTTGCGCGATATCATCAAAGCGCGCACGCCCAAACTGACCACCGGATCGGCGAGCGCGCGCCTGCCGACCGAACGCGCGTTGAACGAGGCGCGCAGCATTCTGCTCCCGCTGACGCAGGCATTGTATTATCTGCATACGTTTCGGCGCATCGTCCATCGGGATATCAAGCCGAGCAATATTCTCGTCGTCGAGGATGCCAAGCGGGGCGAAGCACCCACCCAGACGCCGTACCTGATCGATTTGGGCATCGCGCGCGAGCTTCAGCCGCCCGATCCAGCGCGCACGGGCTTGACCCAAGTCGGCACCGTCATCGGCACCAGCCGCTATATGCCGCCGGAACAGTTCATCAACAGCGCCGTGAGCGAAGCCGCCGATCAATACGCGCTGGCATTGACGCTCTACGAACTGCTGACCGACGGCATCTCGCCCTATGAAGTGACGGTGAAACGCTTAGGCGTCGATCCACGCGCCACCAGCGGCGCGAACAGCGAAAATGAACGCTGGCACGCGATCCACGCCGGATTCGCGCCGACGCCGCTCAAGCAGTATCGTCCCGATTTGCCCGCTGGCGTCTGGGAGGTGCTGGCGCACGCGCTGGAAAAAGAGCCAGAAAATCGCTATCCGAACATCCAAGATTTCGGCTATGCTTTTGCGTCCGCCGTCGCGCCCGGACAGCCACTCCCGCCGCTCTCCAACACGCGCACAATGCCCGCCATCGCGGTCACGCCGCCGGGTGTGCAGACGCCGAATGTCAATACACCCGCCGTCAACACGCCGGACGTGCAGACGCCCAGTGTCACGCCTGCTGGACAAACATCAAGCGTCCAAACACCAAGTGTGACGCCCGCTGGACAGACGCCACGCACGCCGAGCGCGCAAACGCCACGCACACCCACGGGACAAACGACCCAGACGCCAAGCGTCAACACGCCGAGCGCGCAGACGCCACGCACACCCACGGGACAAACGCCGCCGCCGCGCATGACCGCTGGCGGTATTCGTCCCGTCGCTGCCAGCACGAACGCGCTGCCGATCATTGTTTCGGTGACGTTGATCATCGCTGTGTTGCTACTGCTCGTTCTGATCGCCACGCGCCCCAACACATCGGACGTTGACGCCAACACGGGCACCCCCACGGTAAACGCTGGCGCGCCGCCTGTCGCATCGTTGACCGCCAGTGCGTCCGGCGCTGCCGCCACGACCGATGAGCCAACGCCGATCATCACTCCAACCGTGCCTGAGACGCTGCGTCCATCCTTGACCGCCACGCAGACGGATACCGCGCGCCCGACATTCACCGCGACGCCGAGCGACACGCCGCGTCCGACATTCACCGCGACGCCGAGCGACACGCCGCGTCCGACATTCACCGCGACGCCGAGCGAAACGTTGCGTCCGAGTGAGACGCCTACGCTCGCGCCGCCGCCAACAGAAACGCCCACGCCGTCGCTCACCCCCATTCGCATGTTGTCGGTGTCAGAGATTGCGGCGACAGATGCTGCCAGTACGGCTACCTTTGTCGCCGTGCGCACCGCCGCGCGTGGCACGCTGTCTGCCGCCTACACCGCGACCGCCGCCGTGACACTCACGCCGATGGAGACGAACTCGCTGACCGAACGCGCTGCATCGGTCACGGCGGAAATCGGCGTGCGCGCGCTCAATTTGACCGCCACACGCGGCGCGAACGTTACGCTCGTTGTCGTCGCCGCCACGCCGATGCCCCCAACAGATACACCGTCCGCGACGCCCATCCCGACGCCCACGCCGTCCCCGACGGAAACACCGACGCCCACGCCGACGCCGACGCTCACGCCCATCCCGACGCTCACGCCGACGCCGACGCTCAAGCCGACGGACACGCCGTCCCACACGCCCACATTCACGCTCACGCCGTCCCCGACGGAAACACCGACGCCGACGCCGACGCCCACATTCACGGCGACGCCGACACCCACGCCGACCGCGACAGCAACGCCAACGGACACGTTCACGCCGTCGCGCACATGGACGCCGAGCCGCACCCCGACGCCGACAGACACCGCGACGTTCACACCGACGAACATGGTTACGCCGATTGCGACGGCGACGCCCGTGTACCCGATTCTGCGCGTGAACGTGCCGCGCGCCGCTGTGGTACGGCGGTCTCCAAATGGGGTGCAAACGGGTAATGCGCTTTTGCGAAACGAAATTGTGCAAGCATTCGAGATCGCCACCTTTGGAGACGTATCGAGTCCGAATCTGACGTGGTATCACATCCGCGCTGATTTCACGCGCAGTCGGCAAGCGCCGGGCGGCATCATTACCTACCAATTGATTCAATTCGAGGGCTGGATTTCGGCGACGACCGTCGAGATCATCGGCGGCAGCACCGCCGTGCTTGCGCCGACGCGCCTGCGCCCGCCGAATACGCCGACGCGCACATCCATGCCCACGACGGCAGCCAGCAGTGCAAATGGTTCAAACGATGTCACCGTGCGCGTCATCGCTGCACAAGGCGCGCTGGTGCGGAGCACGCCGGGTGCAACGCGCGTCGGCACGATCCGATTTAGCGGCGAGGCGCGCGCGCTTCAGCGTGCCTATGTCAACGACGGACGCACGCTGCAACAAATTTGGTATCGCGTGCAGTACAGCGGTATTGAGGTCAGTTTCGAGGGCTGGGTCGCCGGGTATGTTGTCGAAATCGCGGCGGGCGATCCGAACACATTGAACACGACCAGCTTTGTGCTGCTGCCCACCAGCGCGCCGTCCACCAATGCGCCGCCGCAACAACAAGCGACCAGTGCGCCACCGCCGCTCGATGCGCCCACCAGCGCGCCGCCCACCGCCGTGCCGCCGACGGCTGCATCCACATTTCCGCCGCCGCCGACTGATGTGCCGCCGACACCTTGTCCAACAGCAGCCTTTTCAGGCTTAGAAGATTGCGACGGCGACGGAGTGTGACCGCAATGGTCTGTTCAGCGACTAGATAGAATGTGGGCTGCAAGTCTCAACGCATCTTAACTTGACAACATTTCGCGTTCGCTTCACAATGGAATTAAATACATCGAGACGAAGGACGACACACATGGCAAACATCGTTCAGATCGATTACAGCAAGATGCAGCAGGTTGCGGACGCCTTTGAACAGCAAGCGGCGGAGGTCAAGCGGATTCTCGGCACGGTCGAGGAACAGATCAACGTTTTGAAGGCGGAAAAGTGGAAGGCGGAGGCGGCGACTAAATATTATAACGAGATGGATCAGACGGTCTGCCCCGCCGTCAAGAAATTGGGCGACAAGCTCGACCTCGCGTCGGAAGTTTGCAAAGAGATCGGCGCGACCCTCAAGAAGGCGGAACAAGACGCGATGAGCGTCATGCCGCGTGAAGTGTAAGCGACCCCACAAGTCATCAAGGAGCGTGACCCATGGCTGATATCATGATCTACGACGAGCCGCAAATTCGGCAGATGATCGAAGTCCTGAACAAGGCGGCGGTTGATCTGGATAACGTTAAAGGCAAGATGCAAGACCTCGCGCGCCAGATCAACAATGGCGACGAGGGCGCGCTGGTGGGCGATGGTGGCACGGACTTGTTCAATGCTGTCAACAATACGCTCAGCGACCGCATCGACCGCTTGTCCACCAAGCTGAAGGAACGCGGCGATTTTGTCGAGCGCGAACTCGAAGAGCATCTGCGCGCCGTCCAGCAATCCAGCGGCTTGTATCGCTAATCCAATCGTCGGACGATTGTAAGGAGAACCAAGATGGGATTTCAAGCACTGCTGCTGCGGCTGGCGATGATGGTCTTGCAAGAGGTTATGGAAGACATCACCCAACAGCAGACGCGCGTCGCCAATCAAGGCGTCGAAGTTACCAATCGTTTTACCAATCTGCTCGGACAGCCCGATTTTTGGGACGGGGACGACGCTGACCGCGTCAAGGGCGAATTGATGCGCCTCGCTGTACCGAGCCTCGAAAAAGTTACGGGCGTGTGCAAGCGTACCAACGACGGGTTGACCGAAGCCGTCAACATCGTGACGACGGCGGATCGCAAGGTGGCGCAGTTGGTCAACAGCCTCAACAGCGAATTCAGCAGCATCTATTAGTCGGACAGGAGGATCGCGCTTATGGCAACACGTACTATGGATGCAGCTCGCGTCCGCGAGATGGCAAAAGAGTTCGACGATATCAGCAAGATGCTCACCGACGTGGACAAAGCCCTCGATGGCGACATGGATCGTCTCGTCAAGTGGGCATTTGTCGGCGCGGTCGGCGTCACGATGGCGCAGAATTATTTGAACGTGATTCAGCCGTTCGTGATCGAGATGGTCAAGAAATATACCGAGATGGCGAACGACGCGCGCGAATCGGCGCGGCTGTGGGAAGAAGCGAACAAATAACCGTGCAGGTTGGTATAAGGGCGTTCCAGCGGGACGCCCCTGCATCGTGTCAACCTGATTCCCTTTCGCCCTGCCCCCATTCAGTCCTTTTTTTCGCTTTACCCCGTCGTCAGCGCCACCACCAGCGGAATCAGAATCGCCAGCACCATCAGCGCCGCCGCCACCACCGCCACCCCAACGCCGATATTCTGCACGCCGCGCCGCCAATCGAGGCGGCGTTTGTCTTTCACATCGCCATACAGCGCATAGATCGCCTGTCGGAAGTGATCCACGCTCTGGTAGCGTTCCGCCGGATTGCGCGCAATCGCATACGACACGATATCGCGCAGGGGGGCGATCTGGTCGCCCTGCAAATGCGGTGCTTTCCAGCGTGCCTCTGCGATGGGCTGCATCGGCAGATCGGCGCGCGCCACAGCGGGGCGCGGATACTGGGGATCGTTGGCGGGCGCGGCAATCGCGCGCGTCACTTCCTCCGATTTGCGCAGCGCCTGCGGGAATGCGGGCTTGCCTTCCAACATCTCGTACAACAGCACGCCCAAATCATGCACATCGGTGGCATAACTGAGCGTCCCACCCGTGATCAGTTCGGGCGCGGTGTAAGCGGGTTGTGTGAAGGCGCGCAGACGGTCAACTTCTTTGGCGTTGAGCGTTTCGCCGATAGGACGCAGCAGCCCCAAGTCCAACAGCAGCGGTTGGGGGACGCCCAGATTATTCCGCACCACGAGGATCGCATCGGGTGTCAGATTGAGATGCAGCGCCTTGGGTCCTTGGTGAATGCGGATGATCGCGCCCGCCAGCGTCAGCATGAACCAGCCGACTTGGACATGCCACAACTGTGGGTTGTCGAGCAGCGCGGCGGTCAGCAGGTCGCCATCGACCCATTTCAGCGCCATGTAATGGCGTTCTTGCCCGCGAAACTCGACCATACCATAGCGCCGCGCGGGATCGACCGCACCGTGCGGAATCCAGGTCGGGATCGCGGGATGATGCAGCCGTGAATGGGTGAGGGTGTAGAGCGCGTCCGCCTCGCGGTGCAGCGCATCTTCGTTGTCTTTGCCGGGATTGGCGACCTTCAACAACAGCGGTGCGCCGTCTCGCTCCGCCGCATAGATCGCCGCCGTGCGCAAGACGCATAACAGTTTGACGATTTTGATACTGCCGAGCATATCGCCATATTGCAAAATCAGCGGCAGCGTCCCGGCGGGGCAGTCCACTTCTTGGCACCACAGATTGCCGTCCACAGAGGTCGATTTGCAGCGGGTACAAATGTAGCGCATGGCGTCCTCAAGCAATCGATAATTTTTTGCAAGCACAACAAGATTATGTCACAATTGCGGTCGATTTGCTGCAATGATTTGCACGCTGTCCAATGGGGCAAGAACCACTCATGGAAAAACGTTATTTGGATCGCCCCCCGCGCATCCAACCGGAATTGCCGTCCGGCACGGTCGAGATTCCGGAGCCGCCGCGCGAAGAAAACCCGCAGCCGCTCTGGCAGCTTGCCGTCCCAATTGTGACCATCCTCGCTTATGTGATCGTCAGCGCGTCGGGTTCGGGGTCAAATCCCGCTTTCCTGCTGCCGATGGCGCTTACCGTCTTGATTTCGACGGGGATCGCCGTATTCAACGCCGTGCGGATTGTCCAGCGCCGCCGTCAAGGGCGTGCCGACTATCAGCGTAAGCTGGTCGAACTGCGCCGCGAGATGGTCGGATCGCATCAGCGGCAGCGCGCCTACTACGAATACAATTATCCGCCCATCGAGGCGGCGCTGGCGATCAAGGGTGAACGCGACAATCGCGGCGGCAGTCGCCTGTGGGAGCGCCGCCCGAACGATCCCGATTTCGGGCATCTGCGCTTGGGCATCGGCACGCGCGCATCGACGGTCAGCTACACCTTCAAAGATGTCGATGGCAGCGCCGAGAGCGCGCAGAACCAAGACGCACAGCGTCTCTACAGCGACTCGCGCTATTTGGACAGCGCGCCGATCACGCTCCCGCTGTTCCAAGTGAGCGGCGCGAAAGCCGCGCCCACGCGCAATCTGATCGGCATTACGGGCAAGCCGAGTGATGTTTACGAGTTCATCTACGCGCTGACGGCGCATTTTGCTGTGTTCCATGCGCCGACGGACAGCGCGCTGAATATCATCGGACTGCGCGAAGCGGCGAAACACTGGCTATGGGCGGCGGCGCTGCCGCATACCGCCGCCGATGCAGCGCGGGGACGAACGTCGCGGCTGTATTTCGAGGATATGGAACTGTTGGTCGCGCCAGAGAACGGGCGGCTGATCAGCCTGGTCGAGAGCGACAAATCGGTCAACGCGGGCGAGGTGATCGCTGTGATCGAGACGCCCGCGACGGCGACCACGCCCGCCGCAAAACGCTACGTCGAGGCGGTCTTTCCCGGACGCTTGGCGTGGACGTTGAAGTTCGATCCCAAGACTCCGCCCGTCGTGCAAAAGGGGCAGTTACTCGCGCGGATGAACAGCTTCCGCCTCAGCGATCAGCAGTTCGAGGAGATCAAGAAGCCCGATTACGATCTCATTCGCAAGCAGGGCAGCGAACAGAAGAAACGTGATCTGGCGGGCATCCCGCGTTTTTGGAAAGAGATGGTCTGGAGCGATCTCGATGGGCGTGCGCGCCGCGCGCGGGATCGCGGTGACGACCGCGTGTTGGGCGATACGATGCTGCCCTTCCTGCTGACGATTGTCGATCTGCTCAAGGCGCGCCCCGATTCGTCCGACGATCCGTTGGGCAAGTCTTGGTTGTACGACTTGGAGAGCGAACAGGCGCTGTCGCTGGTGGCGAATCAAGGGCGCGATCTAGGGGCGGCGATCTTGTTCCTTGTGCCAACGCGCAGCAAGATTCCGTCCGCCTGCCAAGCGATCATCGAACTCAAGCGCGACGACGCCGACGGACGCTTGCGCTTTTTGTACGCCGAGACGGGCGCGCCCACAACGGGCGAAGGCGCCGCCAGCAGTATGCGCATCGTCGGGGACGCGGATCGCGCGGCGGACGTGAGCAAGCTCATCGAATTGGCGACGGCGCTGGATGGCTGGAAGGTGCGCCGCAGCTATGGCGCGGACATCCCGCAGCGGGTGGCGCTGTTGAAGATGTACGACGCTGACGACCTCTCGACGCTGGATATCGCGGGCAAATGGATCGAGAGCCGCGACCCGCTGAAAGCCGATTGGCCCAAAGTCCCGATTGGGATGCTGCCCGGCAGCGAAGCGCGCGAACTCCATTTCTTCGCGGATGCGGACGGCGTTCACGGCATGATCGCGGGCGCGACGGGATCGGGCAAGTCGGAACTGCTCATGACGCTGATTCTCAGCCTCGCCATCAAATACGATCCGTCGGTCGTCAACTTCGTGCTGATCGATTATAAGGGTGGCGCGGCGTTTGAGCCGTTTCGCAATCTGCCGCACGTCGTCGATGTGGTCACGAACTTGCGCGGGAACGCCGTCGCGCGCATGTTCGCCGCGATCCAAGCGGAACTCAACCGCCGCCAGACGATCAACCAAGATACGGATGTGAAAGATATCATCCGTTATCGCCAAAAAGAACTCCATGTGAAGCGCACGGATTATTATCCACACTTGTTCATCATCATCGATGAATTTGCCGAGATGATCGCCAACAATGCCGAATACAAGGCGCAGTTGGACAGCATCACCCGCTTGGGGCGTGCGCTCGGCGTCTCGCTGATTTTGGCAGCCCAGCGTCCATCGGGCGTCACCGATCAGATGCGCGCCAATATCAAAATGAAGTTGTGCTTGCGCGTCGAGACGAAAGAAGAAAGCAGCGAGATGCTGCGCATGCCCGATGCCAGCTATCTGCCGAGCATTCCCGGACGCGGCTACTTGCAAATCGGCAACGAGAGCTTGCAACTGATCCAAGTCGGCTACACCGGGCAAGATTACCCGTATGGTGCGGACGGCAAGCACGACCGCGACGGCGATTCCAGCTACGATCCGACGCGCCGCTATTTGAATACCCCCGTCGTCTGGGAACGGATGCTCGAAGACGAAGAGCCAGAGAAGCTGTACGAAGTCCTCGTCCGTGAGATGCACGTGTCGGTCGATATGAAATATGCCAACGGCAAACCGCGCGAATGGAAACGCCCATGGCCTCGTCCACTGCCCGACCGGATCGCGCTCAACAAGCCGGACGCCATCGAAGTCGCTTACTTGAGCGAGGACGAGCGCAAACTGATCCCCACTGACGCCGCGCGCGCGCCCGGCGATCAGCGGGACATGCCGCTGACCCTGTGTCCGGCGATCAACGAATGGATGATCGAGGATAAGAAGCGGCGGCGACCCGATTGGGGCAAAGTCGTGTGGGGTGACACTGCCTTGCACGCCGTTGTCGGCGTGATCGACGATCCGAGTCGGGCGCGCTTGCGCTTGTTGGAGATCAACCTGACCAGCGGGCATCATGTCGTATTCGGCGCGTCGGGCTACGGCAAGACGGTGTTCATGCAGTCGTTGATCACGGCGTTGGCGGTCACGCATTCGCCGTCGGCACTGCATCTATACATCCTTGATTTGGGATCGCGCCAACTTGGCATGTTCGCCAAGCTGCCGCATACGGGTGCCTACATCGTCTCGCACGAGGCGGAGCGCGTCGCGCGGCTGATGCGGCGCTTGGAACAGATCGTCGAGGATCGCAAGGTCGCGCTGAACGAGGCATCCGCCGCCAATTTGCTCGAATTCAACGCGCGCCAAGTCAATCAAGGCACGCCCGACAAAATCATGCCCGCCATCGTCGTCGCCATCGACAATTTCGCAGAGTTCAAAGAGAACTACGAACAGCACAGCGAGACGCTGACCGGTTTGCTGCGCGAGGGTTTGGGCGCGGGCGTCTACTTCGTGATCACGGGCGAACAGACCAACGCCGTCGGCAAGCTGTTCAACCTGATCCCGGAGCGGCTGACGCTGCGCCTATCGGATGACGGCGAATACGCGCCGTTGGTGGGGCGGGGCGCGCGCCTGACAGAAGAAATTCCCGGTCGCGGCTTGCGGCGGATCGAGCGCGCGCCGCTCGAAATCCAAGTCGCCGTCCCCATCGGCTTGACCGAGGACGACCCCGAAGACCCAGAGGACGAGACCGCGCGGGCGACGTTGGAACGCTTCAAGCTGGATCGCTTAATCGACCACTTGGGCGAAGCGGCAGAAAAGCACGGCTACGCGCCGCCACCGCCGATCATCGAACTGACGCATCGCCTCAGTTTGGCGGAGGTGATGAAGGATTATGAGCTGCCAGAAGGACAGCCGCTCGAAATCGTCCTAGGGCGCGACGATTACAACTTGAGCGTGAAGGCGATCACATTGGAGACGCGCGCGCATTTCGTCGTCAGCGGCGCGCCCGCGTCTGGCAAGACGACCGCGCTGCAAACGATGATCTTGTCGCTGGCAGAGAACGCGCCGCCACGCCGCGTCGGGTTGGTGCTGATCGATTACCAAAAAGGCATCGCGGATTATGGCAGCCCAACGCGCTCATTGGCGGATTTGCCGCATGTCCTCGACAACAAAGTGATCACGACCGGCGACGAACTGCAAGACCTCGAACGGCATTTGCGCTACGAACTGAGCCAGCCGACCAACGCGCGTTCGTTCTACGTGTTCATCGACAATTACGATGAGATGGAGGCGATGACCAAAAGCGTACCCATCGTGCTGACGCAGTTGAGCGAACTGGCGAAACGCTATGGCAAGAGCGCCGCTCATCGGGGCGCGCTGCATTTCATCGTAGCGATGACGAAAACGACCGCCACCCTGCCGAAAGATGAGTTGTTTCGTCAGATCGGCGCGATAAAATATGGCTTGGGCATGGATATCGAGTCGACCGATGCCGCGCCGCTGCATGGCAATGTCCCGCGCAGCTACAAGCAAAGTCCGCTCCCGCGCGGACGGTCGTTCGTCGTGCAGCCGGGCGACACGCGCGCGCTGCAAGTGGCGCTCCCGTCGCTGCACGAGGCAGATCGCGCATCGGAACTCGATGAGCGGATTGACGGCATTGATCGCCAGCATCGCGGCGAGCGCGCGGTGTGGCTGCCGCTGCCCGTCGATCCCACCGCCAACGGTTCAAGCGCGAACGGCAGTCGGGCGCTCTCGGTGGATGAGCGCGAATGTGTCGTGGTGGCGATCATGGGACAGCGCGGCATCACGGTGGACAGCGGCTTGAAATTCACCATGGGGCGCAGGTCGCTCGACGGCATGACCGCAGATGAATTGATCGCCGAGGCGAAGAAAATGAACATCGTGCTGTCCGCGTGTCTGCCGAACTATCAAGAAGTGGAGACGCGATGAGCGACGACATCAAACAGCTTGCCGTCGATCTGAAACAGACGCACACGTTGGTTCAGTTGGATGTGTGGTTGGGCGACAACAAAGACAAGCCGACGCGCCAAACGCTGCTGGTCAAGAAAACGCTGCGCGTGCGCGAACTGACCGACGAGATCGCGCGCGCCATCATGCGTGACAACAGCAAGACGCGCGCCGATTATAAGCTGTTCGCGGGCGATAAACAGCTTTCGCCGCGTGAGACAATCGGTCAGTTCACCCAAGCGTCGATCCTGCTGGAGTATCGTAAACAGCGCGGCGATGTCGCTTTCCTCGATGAAAAAACGCGCAAGACGCGCATCGAAGTGAAGCAGCTTCCTGCGATCTTGGGTCGCTTTGGAGACGGGGATAAGCCAGAAGACTATACCGTCAACTTTTCCGAGTTCGGCAATACCATCTCGCGCAAGCACGCGCGCTTGATCGAAGCACAGGGTCAGTATTACATTCAAAATGTCTCCAGCGGAAACTTTCTCTATGTGGACGGCGACCGTGTGGAAGAAGGCAGTTCACACTTGCTCAAAGACGGCTATAAAGTGCGTTTGGGCGAGGTCAAATTTGTGTTCGAGCAGAAGCAGCGGTAGGTGGACAATGTGGTAGATGCGGTGTACTTAGAAAAGCTCGCGGGGGTCGTGATCGGGGACGGCTATCGGCTCGATCAGCACATCACGACCACGGGCATGTCGGTGGTGTATCGCGCCTCCGACCGGGAAAATCGTGTCTACGCCGTCAAAATCCTCTCTGATGTTGGCGTACTGGCGCGCTTTATCCGCGAAGCGCAAGTGGGCGCGGTCATGGCGCACCCGCATATCGTCCGAACGTTGAAGGCACGCATCGATCCGCCGGAGATGGTGCGTGTGCCAGACACGAATATCGATGTGGCGCTGCGGTATATCGTCATGCCCTGGATTCCGGGCGAATCGCTGCGCGATATCACGCGCCGCCGCGCATTCCATGATGTGAGCTTGCAGCCAACGCTGCGCGCGCTCGAAGAGGCGCGCAATGTCCTGCTGCCGCTTGCCGACGCGCTGTATTATTTGCACACCCAACCGGGCTATGTTCACCGGGACGTCAAGCCGAGCAACATCTTGTTCGTGGAGAGCGATCAAGCGCCGTACCTGATCGACTTGGGCATCGCGCGCGAGATCGAAGACCCCGACGCCACCAACATTGGGCAACTGCGCGAGACGCTCACGCGCGTAGGGGAGATTGTCGGCACGAATCGCTACATGCCGCCGGAACAATTCGTCAACAGCGCCGTGAGCGAAGCCGCCGATCAATACGCGCTGGCGATCACGATCTACGAACTGCTGACCAACGGCAAATCGCCCTACGAAGAGGCGATGCGCGAGTTCAATATCGATCCGCGCACACCGCGCACCAATACCAACGAAAATGAACAGTGGCATCGCATCCATTTGCGCTTTTCGCCCACGCCCCTGACGGATCATCGGCGCGACTTGCCGCTAGAAGCGTGGGGCGTCCTCAAGCGCGCGCTGGAGAAGAAGCCGCACGAACGTTATGCCAGCATCTCGGAATTCGCGCGCGCCTTCGCTGCGGTGACACCCAATTGGACGGGCTATCCGGGCGGCGTAAACATCCCGCCGAACCTGCCACCGCGCGCCACCATCCCGTCGGATACGTATCTCACGCCGTCGTCACTTCCAGCGGGCGGGCAATTCCCCGCGTCGGGTGGGTGGATCACGCCGTCGCCATCGCAAGCGCCCAACCGCGTCCCCGTGACCAGCGCGCCGCCCGAACCGCTCGCGCCTCAACCCACGTTCAGATCGACGCGCGAGCGGCGCGACATGGTGCTGATCATCATGGTGCTGATCGCGGCGCTGATCATCGTGCTGACGCTGATTTTGCTGCGCGCGCTCAATACGTCGGGCAATTTATTGGGGCTGCAACCCACGTCCGCGCTTGTCGGAAGCAATCCGAGCTTCACCCCCGGCGTCTCGCTCAACCTCAGCCCGACGGATGCGCTTGCTATCGCGCTGGTTGCCACAGCGACGCCGGAAGTAACAACGACATTCACCATCACCGCATCGTACACGGTGACGCCCGAACCGACGCTCACATTGACGCTGACGCCCGCGCCGAGGGCGACCATTACGTTGAGCGCCCGCGAATTGAGTGACTTGCTTAACACAGCACTGGCAGCGACGGCGCAAATAGCGGCGCAGATCGATGCGGAACGGACGCGAACAAGCGCCGCTGCTGCGACCTTGACCGCAGCACCGACGGCGACTCAATACGCCTTCGAGACTTTAATCGCTGACCAGTTGACGCGCCTCGCAGCGACGCCGACGCCCGATATCGCGCTCCGCGTCGTGCCGACGGACGCGCCAACGAATACCAATACGGCAACCGCGACGCTAACTGCGACGGACGCGCCGACGAATACGCATACTGCAACCGTGACGCTAACTGCGACGGACGCGCCGACGAATACGCATACGGCAACCGTGACGCTAACTGCGACGGACGCGCCGACGAATACCAATACGGCAACCGTGACGCTAACTGCGACGGACGCGCCGACGAACACGCATACTGCAACCGTGACGCTGACCGCGACGGACGCGCCGACGAACACGCATACTGCAACGGCAACTTACACGTTCACGGTGATCGCAGCAGCGACCACGAAGCCGACAGATAGCGCATCCATCCCGTTGACGCCAACGGACAGCGCAAAGGCGACGCCAACGGATACGCCGTTCCCCACGCTGACGTTCACAGCGACGCCAACGGATACGCCGTTCCCGACGCTGACGTTCACGGCGACGCCAACGGATACGCCGACATTCACGCTCACACCATCGCCCACGCTGACGTTCACAGCAACGCCAACGGATACGCCGACATTCACGCTCACACCATCGCCCACGCTGACGTTCACGGCAACGCCAACGGATACGCCGACGCCAACGGATACGCCGACATTCACGCTCACACCATCGCCCACGCTGACGTTCACGGCAACGCCAACGGATACGCCGACATTCACGCTCACACCATCGCCCACGCTGACGTTCACGGCAACGCCAACGGATACACCGACGCCAACCGATACGCCGACATTCACGCTCACACCATCGCCCACGCTGACGTTCACGGCAACGCCAACGGATACGCCGACATTCACGCTCACACCATCGCCCACGCTGACGTTCACGCCGTCCCTGAC
>Ga0163144_10007156_pt1 | contig 24497 bp, 25 predicted proteins | sample OliLak19BULKMAT1_FD_123175 | JGI IMG/M metagenome (GOLD analysis project Ga0163144, IMG submission 123175) | Freshwater microbial mat bacterial communities from Lake Vanda, McMurdo Dry Valleys, Antarctica - Oligotrophic Lake LV.19.BULKMAT1 | ecosystem: Environmental > Aquatic > Freshwater >...
CATTCTCAACAATAGTAATACGCCAGGGTGTATCTGGTATGTCGAGAGACACCTGAAGGATAATAACCACGATGCTTTTGATGCGATGAGAGAGGACGCCGTTATGACGATCTCTCCATTCCCTATATTTTTGCACAAGTCACTAATCTACCGTTCATTGCTTGGGGCTAACATTGTGGAGACACGCGGCGTTATCAGATCGCACCCTATGCAAAGAGGGTGAGTCCCCCGCCCCGTCGCCCACCAAGCACTCCAGGCCCTCACCGAATACCCTGGGGTGCTGGGCTTCTGGATAATACCCGGCGCTACACCATCCCCTCCACACCTTCCGAAAGCAGCGCTGCCTCATCGTCGGTGATGGTGTCCATCAAGTCTGGGTAGTGGACAGTGAGCCAGTTGCGGGCAGCCTTTGTGGAAGCTCCTGCTTCGTGCCCGTCGAGATTCGCGGCGGCATCGCTGAGGCTCTCCGCCCATTCCTTCGGGTCGATGCCGTGTGGGCTGTAGTTGTGGATCTCGATGGCGAATGCGGAGCCGGCCTGGAACCAGTCGCCGACACGAGTGCGCCAGATGCGATTGAGGATAGGTGGAATGCCGCGAAAGGCGGCGTTGATGGAGGTGGTCATGATTTGAGTCCGTGGGAATGGTTCATAGTACTGGTCGTGGTGACTGCCTTGAAACGTTGAACCGATGGGTTTAGGATGCCTCCAAGGCAATCAACGCGATGGCCTTGGAGGTGGTTGAAATGGACGAAGACTAAGTCGCGTGAATTGGGCGCGGATACGATGAGCGATACTACATTTTTTTTGGTTGGCCGAATGCGCATGAGCGTCCTTCGACTACGATTCGTCGTAGCCGGATCCGGCTCCCGACAGCGTTTCTTCCGTACGCTGCCGGCATAGCCGGCAGCGTACGGAAGAAACGTCTGTCGGGCCAGCATATTTGGCGGATGACGACTTTGCTTGGATTACGAATATGGAGTTGTCAAAGAGCGGGGGATGGAGATGTGGTATCAGGCCAGCGAGGTTCCGTGAGCCAGAGCGGAACGTCGTTTTGACAGCCTCATCGGGTGGAAAGTGATGACGATCGTCGCCATCGGTATATGAATCGAAGGAGGTCGCCTGCTTGTATATTGTGAAATAACTTTTTTCGATAAGTGGTATGGGAAATATACCGATGTTGATGCTATACTGCTGGCGATTCCCATACCACTTATTGAAATAAATATATTTTTCTTTCATGGGGGGTAGGTCACGGCTGTTTGTATGGTGATGGCCATCTCCATACCACTTTGGACGCAATCATGAGGTGCATATTCACCTGCTATCGAGGTGCTGCTCGTCATCGCCGTGGGAAGTGCTTCAATGCGCTTCATGTAGACCACCGCAGCAGGTCCTTCATGCCCAATCGCTCGGTGACGTAGGCTTTGCACGTCATGGGCAATCCTCCCAAAGCCGCCGACACGTGTTCCATGATGCGTTTGAGCAGAACCTTGCCCTCGTCGGCCCGCGCCGCTGGGCATAAGCAGATCACCTCATCGTGGGTGTGCCCAATCGGCGTCAAAAACCCCGTCATCTCCACTTGGACAAGAGCCCAGGCGAGCACGTCCCGCAACAGACCTGTGGTGGCATTCTGTACCAGTACACCACCCCAGGCTGTGGCCAGCACGCCACGCAGCACGCCACCCTTCCGATAACCGAGCACCGGTCCGAATTCGCCTTCGACCTCTTTGGCGTCCGGGTAAATGATTCGTCGATCAGTTGGCAGCACGAGATGCACGTCCTCGTCTACCAGCCGTAGCCAGCCAATCTGCGTCTGCTGGTCGCAGCGCGTCCGCAAGAGTCGTAGGCCCGCAGCACCCACGGCGTGCCACATGCGTTTGACGGGAGCGAACCGTTCCCGGTAGGCTTCAACCACCCGTTTCGGGTCGATTCCGCTGGCGAAGAGATCCAGATCCCAGTCATCACGGGCGTAACTCGCCAGGGTATCGGCACCCATGCCGTAGCCGCACCCAATAACCGCGATCTTGCCGATGGTTCGACGTAATGCGGCATCAGGATGATCTGTTGAGATGACGTTGCCAAAGAGCGCGGTCTGCAAACCGGAATCCACGTAGAGGTCCGCTGTATCCATCTGCACCAGGACCGACCGCATGCCTGCGAACCAGAAGAGTCCACGCGGCTCTGCCTGCGACAGATCACCGACCACCAACACCTGACCTTCCGGCGCTGCAATCACGGTTCGCTCCAGCTCTTCGAGCATGGTGGCGATTGCCGGCCTCGGCGTCCCCAATCGCGTCAGCAGGTCAACTGCTCGTGGGCCATCTCCTCGTGCCACCGCCCGTGAGAGCAGACCCAGACGGCGCAAGGACTCGTCCTGGCTGCGTACCTTGCGTAAATTATGCAGGTTCGGCGTGCGACAACTCCACCGGCCTGTGAATTGGCCAAGGAACCCATAGGCACCTCGCACGGAGTCATCCACACAACGACACCGCAGCACCTCGTCGATTTTCCCCGTCGCTCCACCAACCAGATCCAGGGTTGCCTTGAGGTGCTTGGCATAGGGAACATCCAGCGGCAGACCCGTAGCGTTGATGCGTCGGTCGGTGGTCAGTGCCAGCTCTTCCTCGTTGCTGTCCAGGCCAACATCCCACAAGGCGGCCACCGTCATGGTGACCCGCAGGGCAGCGATGCCGCGTAGGAGTAATCCGGTGATGTTTTCGACCGGCAGCTCTGCCAATCCCGTATAGTCACGCAGTGCCGCCCAAGAGCCGATGGCCGCGTTGATCGCCGGCCCTATCGCCATGTGTTCCGCCAACGCTGGGGGCCTCGCGCCCTGAATCCACGCCATCAATTCGTCGAGATCGTCATCACGGTTCACTCGCGCCGTCAGCAGTCGGGCGTCCATCCATGGCGTTGTGGATTCCGGCCAGCCCAAATCCCGCCAAACCTTTTGGGTCGGTAACAGGGACGCGGTGATCATCACTGCATCAGATCGGAGAAGTTGAGCCAGCGGCTCCGGAAGATCTTTGCCCTGGAAGCAGACTACCGACCCGAGGCTCACCGGCAGCTTGAGACGCACCGGTCGTGGTGTCCAGATTCCATGGCGGCAAATGTGGTTGCCTTCGGTCCACGCGAGCGCCATGCCGACGACGTGTGCTCCCGGTGCTTGGATGGCCGCAGCTATGCCGCACTGGCTGACGAGAGCTGGCGTGGCGATGATCGCCTGGGCTGCGATCATCGCCATGGGCGGCACCGGCAGCGTGCGAATGAGCGGAAGCTGGTCAGCGGTGAAGCCACCGAAACGGTAGTCCGGGCCACGGGCCGGAACGGCGACGGGTCGAGTAGATCCCGCCGTAGTCACTGTCGGACGCACGGTTGCCATCGCCGCACGTGTCGGCAGTGGCGGCAGACCGTTGGACAAGTTAGCCATGGGTTGGCCCCTCTGGCTGCGGCTGGCCACCGTTGACCTGCTCGCGTGCCTTGCGCTCCTGCACTTCGCGCGCGAGAGCGGCGTCACCCATCATGTGAGTGAAGGTGCGCTGTTCCTGTGACGCCCAGCCCATGCCGCGCAGGCGGGGCTGCATAAACGGCTTGTCCGGTGGCGGTTCCTCGACGGTCAGTCCCGACACTGATGCGAGGACATTCGAGATGAAGCCGTCGCGGGTACCCGGCCGCATGTTGGCCTGATCGCAATACGTCTCCCAGCTCGTGAACAGGAAGTGGAACTCGACCGTTTGATCCGCGCCCAGAACGAACTCCTTACGGATGAATTTCAGCAGTGGGTTACCCAGCTCGATCAGTTCCTTGCGCTTGGCCAGTCCCGAAGGCGGTTGCATGGCGGCCTGCACTGCCGCCAGTCCGTCTTTTCCGTTGGCCACTGCTGCCTGCTCGATCTCGCGCATGCGCTTGAGACCCTGGAGTGCCCAGTTGATGATGCCCGGACCCTCTTCGGCCAGCAGGATCTTGTCGAGATCCTTGATCTCGGTCCCGTCCTTGGCGCGATCGGCGGTAAAGACGCAGTAGCGGCGACCCATCGCACCGCTGACATCCGGGAGGGCGACGGCCTCGTTCATCACCAAGATCCAACGTACGCACAAGATCTGTCCGGTGATGATCTCTTTGTTCTTACGATTGATATCCACGGGATCTTGGCCACTAATGGCGCGGATCAGTTCAACCACCTGATGGGAGCGGTCCCCAAGATGATGCAGGTCGGTCATGATAGCGACCGACTTTCCGAGGAGCGCAGAGTTACCGAAGTCACCCGACAACGACTTGCCCGTCGGCGTGGACACGCGCTTGCCGAGCAAACCTTGGATAATGCGCATCAGCGTTCCTTTGCCGCTTCCGGAGGAACCGATGAGAATGAAAACGAGCTGAAGGCCCGTGTTCTGGGTCAAAAGATAGCCCAAGGTCATTTGCATGGCTGCGACTGAGGCCGGATCGCCGAGAAGCTGCGCGACAAAACGCTCGAAGCGTGGGCAGGTGGCTTCGGGGTCGTAGGCGACAGCCAAGGTATTCATGACGAACAGACGTGGGGTTGGCTCCAGCATGGAGTCGGCTCGTTCATCCAGCCACCACGGCACCGCCAAGACGGCATTCGAGAACACGATGCACTCCTCGACCGACGGGCGCTCTCGCTCATTGGCATCAAGCCAACGCTCATCAAGGGTACCGTCGCCAATCAGGGTCAGCGCCGAGAGCTGGTTCAGGAAATCGCCGACGGCCTTCTTGTCGGGAGCGAAGGGGACGGCGGTACCACGGGGACCGAAGACCCGGAGCGTGTTGAGGTAGTCGGTGGCCATCTGCTTGACCACATCGTCGCTGATGGTCGTGTAGGCTCCTTCGTTCCAAATAAACCACGTACCAGCTCGACGACGTAGACGTGGAATGCCGTCCAGGTGATAGGATTCGAGAAAGCGCCTCACGATTGGTTCCAGGTGATTCCTGTTCACCGGCCGCAGGTCACCACCAGCGATCTGCTCGCGCGCAGAGCGGACTCGATCTGCCAAAGCTGCAAACTCCTTGATGCGGCGATTGAAGCTGCGTTTGTTGAAGCGTTGGCGGAGCGCGGTGTTTTGCAGTGCGTCGGCCAGCAACAGTCCGATCTCGCGCTCACGTACCGTCGGCGGCAGCGCCGACACGGCAGCGATGAACTCATCGGTCAGCAGTGGTGCAGGGTCTGCCGGATTGCGGACGAGCTGCTCCCGGACCGTAGCGATAATGGCCAGATTGTCGTCGTCGCTGCGATTGGTGGAAACGGCAACAAATGTATCCTGATCCGGTTGATCGACCTCGCGGTTCAAGCGCTCAATCAGCGCGCGCATGGTCTCAGAAAGCCGGCTCACGATGCAGCTCCTTGACCTTGATCCCGCTGACGGATGCGGAGGGCCTGAAGACGTTTCTTCAGATCATTCGGGGTGTCTTTGGGGAAGAATTCCTTGAGCAGGAAATAGGGTGCCATCGGCCCAGCGTGTTTGAATTCACACTTGTGGCACTTGTACCAACCAGCTTCAGGAGCGACGTGCAGTGCGTCGCCGCCGTGTCGGGGGCAGTTGATGCGGATGATGTGGGATTCCTTCTGGCGGTCATCGCGAATAGTAGCGTACTCGCGCACGACACCTTCCAGTCCGACATCGGACCAATCTTCCTCACCATCGCCTGTGGCAGCCAACAATCCGCGCATCTTGGCCAAGGCCGCATGATTATCGCAACTGCGTTGGTGAAGCAGGCGGTACTGCTTCCAGTCGGACAGGAGTTGGCGCAGTACCTCCTCCGAAACTGGATGGATGGATTCGACGCCGACGGGGCGACCTTCCAGGTCAATGACCTCGCTGCCGCCCGGCTTGGGTGGACGACCAGCTTTAGGAAGTGCAGCGAGGTTGCCGAGGCGGCCTTCACGCAGGACCGCCTGACAGGGAAAGACCTCGATGTCGTCGGCGCTAGGCACCAGGGCGAGCACCTGATCACCGAGGAAGATGGCAAAGGCGGCAGGCACCTCATCTGGGAACAGGACCACCACATGCCGCCCCTGACTGCCGCTGCTGCGGACGATGAACCAGGAGACGCCGGCTTCGGACAGCACAGCGACGATAGCCCGCATGACGCGCTCGACCTCCTCCAGCGTCCGCCCCGAAGTGTGGTCTGGTCCGTCGATGTCGAACAGCAGGAAGGTACAGGCGTACTCGGCCTCTATCGCCCAAGTGGTATAGGCACCCAAGCCGAAGGCGTCCGAGACAACATGGGTGTTACCGTCCTGGGATATGCAGGTGATCGGCGGTAGCGCGCCATCAAGGTGCGCTTGGAGCAGCACACGCAGTGACTCGGGGGCGACCTGCGTTGGCGCAAAGGTTTTCTTCCCGTCCGTGTCCATGCGACCGACAGCTAGATGGGCGGAGCGACCCACCATCCAGAGCAGAAGGAAGAGCCAAGATGGAAACGGACCAGGGTTGGAGGGTGGGCTCTGGTCGGCACCGGCACTGGCCGAGCCGCCATCTGGCGATACATTGTTCATAGGAATCCTGGAGGGTTTTGAAGGACAGGGTTTCAGGAGCAGGCCGGCGTGACAGCGCCGGCCTGTGTTGTTAGCGGAGGCCACTGCCGCGCTGGCGCGGCGGGGTGCCGGTGCGCAACAAGCGCTCGACACTGGCTTCGTCGATCCGCCAACGGCGGGACAGCGTGACTCCGCGCAACCATTGGCGAGCCACGTAGGTCGAGATGGTCTGCTTGGAGACGCCGAGTCGGACAGCCGCCTCGGTGCGGTTGAGGTAGGTGATCATGGTAGAGGGACCTCCAGGGACGCTGATTGGCGTACGCTGGTGTCGTACTACGGTGGGGACATTCCCGTTCTGGAGGCGGAATGTCCGTGCCCGACACCCCCGATTACTTCTGCCACCTGCGGAGCCTGTTCGAGGTCTCTCCGCCCGTTGGGTTGGCAAAGGTGCTCAAGTCCGTGGTTGAGTCGGCAAAGACGCAGAAGCCAGAGGTAGGGTTAGCTAAAAGACACAAGCCAGAGGTTGAGTTAGAAAAGGGGCTCAAGCCAGAGCCACCGATCGAGATACTGACGAAGCCGTTGTTGGCCAAGGTGTCCACAAAGACGCTTGCGATGTCACAGGCGCGAGAACAGGTATTTCTCGATCATGTAAAGGCTCTTCTGGTGGGCATTGAGCTGGGGCAGATGGCACGAACCTATGCGAACCCAGCCATTCGGCTGGAGTATCTGCGCTACCTCAGTGGCCTCGATGGGGCGAGTTGGGTCAAGCCTGCTGGTCTGGATAAAACCTCAGCAGCACTCTGGCGCACGAGCGAAACTCTGTTGCAGGCAGCCGCAATCGGAACCGCCGAGGGGTGGGAAAAACGGCGGCAGATTTTGGCCATCTTACGTCCCTGGATCGCCCAGGGAGGAGCGTCTCTGCCGTGGGTTCTGTGGGGGCCACACCTACCGCCGAACCTGAGGATGATGCAGATGCGTGTGGAGTGGGCTGTTTCGACCGTGTGGGGCAACCCTCAGACAAAAGATGCAGACCCTGACGGGATCCTGGAAGCGCGCGGTTTTCCGGCAGCCCGCAAGATGGATAGCCCCACGGCTCCAAACGCATCACAGTTCCTCAAAACAATCGCAAAGGACAGCGGTGGCGTGGTCCCAGCTACATGGATCACCGATGGCGAGCAGTCGCCGCCCCGATCACTGGCCGAGGTCGTAGCCGACCTGCGAACGACGGACACCGCCGACGATGTGGATCTGGAGAGGTTGGTCGACGTCACCGTATCCGGCCAGGATGTCCTACGGTTGTGGAGCTTGGTGCTGCGGGCTCACCGTGACCATCCCGAGGAGGGACTGGACTCGATGATCCTGCCACTGTGGCACGCCCTCAATCGCGGCGGCATATCTCGACTGCTACGGGATCCAGGCGCGTTGACCCCCGACGGACTCGTCGAGATCCTCAAGCCACTGATCCCTAAGCGCATGGCGAAGGCGGAGAACAACTTCGCCATGTCGCAACTTGAATTAGAGCTGCGTCGCGCGGGATTGCTGACAGCCGAGGCGGCTCCGAGTCCAAAGACCGCTAAAAAGCAGGGCAAGAAAAAGAGATAAGGTCTCTGTTGGCGAAATAGCCGCCTAGCGCCGCATCACTGCGGCCACCTCACCCGGTGGCCGCCCAGGCCGCCGGTCACCTCACCCAGGAGACCATCGGTCATGCATCCCATTCACATTGCCGTTCATTCCCACGAGATTCAGCTGTCGACCACAGCGCTGTCGAGGGCCGCCGAGTCCGGCGCAGTTGGTCGCGACCTAGGTTTTTTGCCGGCACGATTCCTTCAGCCACCGGCTGGAACGATGGGCTCTGGCTGGCGCAGATTTCTTGATCCTGGCCCGCAAAAGCAGCAACCGCAGGCAACGGCTGCATCTCGCCCATACCCTCGTCCACCGCGCTCCGCAGCGTAGCCGGTCATGACACGGCATCATGGGCAGCGGTTGGCGTCCACGGTGCTTGCAGATGAAAGCTGTGTCATCAGTGGAAATCTTGGACAGCAGGTTGCGAGCGAGGTTCCCGCTGCTGATAGTGCAAAGCGCATGTCCGATCGCAGGAAACCGAATCGCAAGGCGCTCACCGTAAGACTCAGCGTAGACGTCATTGAGCGCCTCAAACAAATAGCCAAAGATGCGGCCGGTCGCCCCTGTTTCGCCACGGTCGGTGGCATTGTAGCGGCTGGGATTATCGCTGAATGCGACCGCATTGAGGCAGTCCTCGATGCGTCATTGGTTACTCCAGCCGATCTCGCGCTTCGGCCACAGGTGCCGGCGCGCCGAATACACAAGGTCACAGTCGACAACTGCGGTCCCCATCGGCGTTGATCCGCACCACCCATGGAAGGATGCCATGTCTTCGCTACCAAGAAAAAATATTCGACAACGAGACGCGCGGCATCGTCTCGACAACGACACGACGAGCCCACCAGGGAACAAATCTGGATACGGTGTTATAGCACTGGCGGTGTGCTTCATTTTGTCGCTCTGCGTCAGCCTCTATTGCCACACCACCAGCGACGATGATCTGCTGCTCCAATGGGATGGAATTATTGCACCGGGCATATGGCACGCATGGAGAGACGGCCGTCGAGTGGGGCCGTACACCAAAGAAGAATTTTACAGCAAGGGCCGAAGTTATCAGGATAAAGTCGATGCGCACCATACGATGGCTACCGTCAGTACGGGGATCGCCGTGTTGTCGCTCGGTGGCGTCGTAGCCATGGTGTGGTTCGCCATGGCGAAAAAGCACCAAGCTGCCACCAAGACCTGCACGATGTGCTGTAAGCGCATTGCCCTTGCAGCAAGAAAGTGTCCGCATTGTCAGTCGATCGTCGATGGCCCTGCCATAGCTGAACCAGGGTCACCATCACCGGCAGTGAAAGTGTCCGTCACCCCGGATGTGGCTCAGCACGATGCCATTTCGACGGATCGTATTCAGCGAAATGACCAGCGACCCAAGCTGAATGATCGGCCACGATCACTGCATCGACCGCGCCGCTAAAGCAGTGTAATTCCCGAAGCGCAGCACTGACCCCGCCGATAACCATCGGCGGGGTCAGTGCATTTTTTCATCTTCTTTCAACCACCACACAACCAAACGAGGTATCCTGTGTCTGCACGCATTATAACCATGGTTAGCAAAAAAGTGCCGATCAAGGGCCGAGATTATTCATCCGTTTCCGCGTCATGTACCGTCGAATGTGAAATCGCCGATCTCGCCACCCTACCAGAGCAGGCCCGCCTGCTGTACCAACAGGTCGAGGCGGCAGTCGATGAGCAACTTCGCCTCGGCACGATGGCTCCGACCCGCAGCCAGCCGGCTCCGGCCGCGCCAGTTGCCAGCTTCCATCCAAGTCCGAACTCCGCGCCACGGTCTTTGGCTCCGACGCCAAGCAATGGCCGCAGCGGAAGGGGTATGCCCCGTGCGTCGGCTTCGCAGCTCAAGCTCATTGAGCGGCTGATTGAGGGCGACGGCCAGCGGGCCAGCGACATCTGCAATCAGCATGGTGTCCGATCGCTGCCGGAACTCACGATCCGAGCCGCTTCGACGGTGATTGATAAACTGCGGGCCGAGGTGCCAGCATGAGCACAGCGACCATGACCACGCCTCCGGCGAACAACGCCGGGGGTGTCGGCCTCGACCACCTAAGCGTGTCGTCGATTCGCGAGATGGTGCAGTGCCCTCGAAAGTTCCACTTGCACCGCGTCGCCAAGGCCGCGCCCGAGCAGGTGGGATCAGCTCTGGTTTTCGGCATCGCCATCCACGAAGCGCTGCATGCCGTCCATGACGCAGCGCTCGCTGGCACTAGCGATGATCGGGTCGCAGTGTTCCACCAGCACTGGCAAACTGCGATCACGGGGCCGGTACCCGTGGTCTTCGGCAAAGATTCGGCCGAGGCTCTGGTGGCGAAGGCCGAAGGTCTGCTCGCTGCGTACACCCTGCCGCCCGGCACGGTACTCGCGGTCGAAGAGGAGTTCCGCATTGAGCTGCCAGAGTTGCCGCTGCCCATCGTGGGTCGCGTCGATCTGGTGATGGCTGAGGGCGACCGAACCATCGTGTACGACGCCAAGACCACGGCGGGATCTGCGCTCGGGGATCTGGACAGCGTGGCTTTTCAATTGGGTGTCTACCGTTTGGTCTGGGGCGACGCCGATACGGCTGCGATCACGCTCGCCAAGACGGTGAAGCCGCGCATTGCGTGTGTTCCGGTCACACCCATGCCTGAAGCCCGGGTCACCAAGCACATCTGCGAGGTCCACGCCGCCATCGCAGCCGGCGTGCGCTTCGGCAATCGGGGCTGGGCATGTGCCTCGTGTCCGTTCGCCAAGCGTTGCCGGGCAGAGGGATGAGCGCCGCCTATAAGAACAACCAGGAAGGTGTGGCCCACCAACAGGAGGGTCGTCACCAGGACGCGATGGAAGCCTATCAGCAGGCATGGACCATCGCAGCCACCACCGAGGACCACCAACTGCGCGGCATGATTCTCGCCAACATGGCCGAGATCACCGCTCTCCTGGGCGATGGTGTTAGTCCGGTGGCTCTGCTTGACCAAGCCGAGGCCGAGTTCATGCAGACGGGGACGATGCCATCAGTCGTCATCAGCGGCCTGACCAGCATGCGGGCCTTCGCTGCCGAAGTCCGGGGCGAGATCAACGTGGCCGAGGAGATCCTGCTGCGTGGTCTCGCAGCTATGCGGCATGCAGGTCATGCCGAGGGCGAGCGCATCCTCCTCGTCCAGTTGGCTGCGCTCTATCAGAAGTCCGGTTCGCTCACTGCGGCCCGGTCGATCAGGTGCCGAATGCGGCCCTGACCGCCTTGATCCTTTCCTACCACCACATCGCACCCCGAGGCAGTCGCCTCGGGGTGCGGCCGTTTCAGGAGTTCCATCATGGCCCACCAACTTGCCACCTTCACCGATGCGACTGGCCGTGAGCAGCACTGCTGCCTGTCCGTCCGTCAACTGCCCTGGCATCGCCTGGGCACGGTCATTCCCGAACCAGTCAGTCCTGCCGAAGCCCTGCGCCTCGCCGGCCTGACGTGGACCGTCGAAGCGCGTGGTCTCTACACGGATCAGCTCAAGCCGATCATTGGCCACAAGGCGCTAATCCGCAGCGATACCGGTACCGTTCTCGGTCTCGCCACCGATTCTTACAGCATCGTGCAGAACGCGGAACTCGCTACCTTCCTTGATCAGATCGTAACCGACGGAGGAGCGAAAATCGAGACCGCCGGAGCTGTTCGAGGCGGAGCACTGGTGTGGCTTCTCGCTCGCATGCCGGGTGATCTGCGCATCGGAGACGATGTTTCCTATCCCTACCTGCTGATTTCAGCAGGCCACGATTCGCGCCGGCCCATCGAGGTCGCGCCCGTTCTGACACGGCCGGTGTGTGCGAATACGATCGCCATGGCTGACGCGGAGATTCGTTCTCGGCGCACGAGCACGCATCGACTTGCCGCCGGGTATCGCATCCGACATACGTCTGGTGCGAAAGCGGCGATGGACGATGTGGCGACCGCTTACCGATCCGCACGCGACAGCCTGCGCATCACCCAACAAGCTGCCGAATTGCTCGCCCACGTTCCGCTCACGAAGCAACGTTGGGAAGCACTCATGATGGCGGCATTCGCTGGAGAATCAGCGCAGAGCGAGTCCGCGCGCACGGAATCAATCCGGAAAGGAAGAACGGACGCCATCAACGGTATACTCGCGTCTCCGACCTGCATGGTCCGAGGGACGGCGAACAGCTTGTGGGCGGGAGTTCAAGCAATCGGGGAGTGGTGTGATCACGCGCGTCCGACTCGGACGGAGGAGGGCGGCAACGCCGACGAACAGCGCCTCATCTCTGCGACGTGGGGAAGCGGCGCAGCCATCAAAGCCCGCACCTGGGGCACGGCGCTCGCGCTGGCAGGAGCGTGACCATGCAACGCTCCGTCTGGGCGATGATCGGGGAGGCCATCGCCATTGCGCTGCTCGCCGTCAGTACGTGGTGGTTGCGGCGGCGGCCATGAGCCGTCGCAGCTACGCCGCTATCGCGCACATCACGACTCCGTATGGGATCGTGGTGGTCCGCAAAGCATTCGCTGCCAAGCAGAGCACGTTCGTTGCGGTCCTCAGCGGCCCGCATGCAGCTTTGCGTGCATGTCTGCCGCATTGGGAACCGCGACAGGCGTGCAGTCGGCAGACCCAGGTGAGCCCACAACGGTCCATCGCTACGCCAACCGAGGCCGTGGCATGGATCACGCCGCTGGTCTCACAGTGGACGGCTGCTGCACGGGGTGGTGCCATCGAGCACGTTGCGGAGATGGTAACGGTCGGTGACAGCCAGACAGCAACCGAGCGCACGCTCCAAGCCACGGTACGTAGCTCAACCATGGGTGCTTACCGCAAGCAGTGGGTACGCATCGCTCGGCATCTGCCGGCTCAGACACCACTGATCACCTGCACACGCGATCGGATGCAGGCGGTGGCGAACGCCTTGGTCGCCGATGGGCTCGCACCGACGACGGTTCGATCGGCAGTGACGGCGTTGCATCGCTTGCTGGTGCCTGGAATCGACGCCGGCCTTGTGCCTGCTTCTGCATTTCAGCGCCTGTCGATGCCACGATCGGTGACGCGCAAGCGTCCACCGATCACGCAGCAGCAACGGAATGAATTGGTGCGCATCGCGGATCAACAGGGTCGGGATGCGCACCTGCTGTTCGCGCTGGGTTTGTTCGCCGGCTTACGTCGCGCAGAGATATTGGCAGTGGTCTGGTCAGACGTCGATATCGACAAGCGGACGCTCCTGGTCCGCAGCGGGCGGCATTTTACCACCAAAAGTGGTAAGGATCGGGTCGTGCCACTGTGCCGGGCCTGCCTGGACATTCTGGTCACGCATCAACCCGCACCAGCCATGCTGGACGACTTCATTGTCGCGCCGCGAAAGCAGCCGCGACGTGGACTTCGCTGGGCCTTTGCCAAGACCTTCACCAAGGTGGTGACGGAGGCGAAGCTGTCGGGATTCTCGCCGCACGACATGCGCCGGTCCTTTGCGACCTTGGGTGTGCAGGCTGGCATCAGCGTCTGGAAGCTGCGCATCTGGATGGGACATGCATCTGTGACGACAACGGAAACATATACCGACGCCGCCCGCGCCTTCGATCCCGAGATCGAACGGATGAGCGAGTAGGCGGAAGAGGACGGGCTTGGCCCGTTCTTTTTTACCTGGAGCGGCAGACGGCTGTCCCACGTCATGCGCCCCGCGATCCCGCCCGGCGGCCATGCTGGTGTGGGACATCCATGGGATGTCAGCATGTATCCGTAACCGCCGAGCGGGCTGCGTATCAGCGCCTGCGGCGCTGATACCTCGATAAAAATCTACAGTCTAGAGTTGTCAGTGAGCGGTCCGGATCTGGCCGGTTGCGGATAGTGACAGTATCCGCAACCAAGGTTCCGTCCTGCCGCACGGAATCTTGATCGTGGTTATGCTGCTGGCCACGGACATGAGCCCCGACCAACCCATCAGCGACGACGAACCCATCGTCGTACTCGGCGACGACGATCCGCTGATCGCGTCAGTGGGTGCGTCGTCGGCTGTGGTTTCTTCGATCCCGCCCATCCTGCTGTCGCGTCTCGCCACCTTCGCCCAGGGCCGTCTTCAGGCCGGTGAAGGCAACGCGCTGCTGGTCGCGCTAGGCGCTGATCAACCCCGGCTCATCGCCACCTACCGCATGGGCTACTTGCCAGCGACCTACCATGATGCCCTGAGCAAAGCCGACCGTGCAGTGATGAAGGGGCAGCACCTTGGCAATCGACTGATCTTCCCGGCGAGCGATGCGACCGGTCAGATCGTGGACCTGTTTGGTGTCGGTCGGAACAAGGCGGGAGAGCTGTCCTGCACCAGCATCGCTGCTGAACCGCTGGGTCTGCTCGCGCCGACGTTGACCACAGCTCACGATGAACTGCTGATCACCGACGCAGCGGCCGTGCTGTTCGAGTGCATGCGCCAGGGCTTCTTCAACACGCTGCTGCTGCGTGGCGTGGTGGATGCGCGGGTGAATGCTCGCCGTCTGGTCACCGCCGGGGTGAAGCGGGTCATCATCCGTACTCGGCATGACGATGGTGAGATACCGGATGCCTTGGCAGCGGCGGGCATCGACGTGTCAGGGCGCACCGTGGTCGCGGTGCCCAGCGTCGGAGCCGAGCTTGAGCGTGTGCAGCATGACGCAGCGACTGCCGCAACCGCATCATCGCCCGCTGTTCCTGATCGGTTGCGCATCGTCTCCGAAGACCGCACGGCAGAAGTGGTCATCGTCGAAGCGGGGCCGATTCGTTACGCGGTAGAGCGTCATCACATCGGCGACGATCCGCGTCGATTGGTCGTGGTGCGCGCTGCGGGTCAGACCGTGCAGGATCGCCTTGATCTCGACGAAGAGGCACAACGTCGGCGCTTTGCGGGGAACGCTGGTCAGCGCTTGGGGATCTCCGCTGACGCCATCGCCACCCACCTCGCGCAACTCGGTCCACTGATCGCCGGACGCACGCAATCAGAACAGCAGCGGCAACTTGCTCAGGTTCCGGAAGCAGAGCGCAGTGATGCCGAGGCCCTGTTGCTCGCTCCAAATCTGCTGGCACGGATTGCCAGTGATCTCACTGCCTTGGGCTGGATCGGTGAAGAGCGCGCCAAGAGCATCCTGTACCTCACGGGCATCAGCCGGTTGCTGCCGTCGCCGCTGTGGAGCGTCTACCGCAGCAGTGCGGGGGCTGCACCATGGCAGGGCACCGCGCTCATCGCAGCGCTGACACCGCCAGAAGAACGTGTGGTCTTCCACCGTCTGACTGACGCAGCGATCCGCCAGCAGGGTTCCGAGCAGCTCCGCCATCGCTTGGTCGTCGTCGATCAAGCGGAGTGTCTGCGACCGGAAGCAGCGCTGGCGCTGCGCGTGCTCAAGGAGCGCGGCAGCATTGGCTGGGCGACCTTGGCCACCGACGCGGTGGGCGAGGCCCGTGGACCGGTGGCAGTGCTGGCAGCAGCGGCGGCTGATCTCGATCCACGCTGTCGCGATTGCTTCGTCACGGTCCCTGCCGATGAGCGGCCTGAACAAACCGAACGCATCCTGGTTGAGCAGCGTCGCCAACACGGTGCCCCGCCGCTGCCAGCATCCGCGCAAGCCGTCATCGTCGCGCGGCATCACGCCATGCAGCGTCTGCTGGTCCGCAAGCCGGTCATCATCCCCGATGCCGATCGCATCATCTATCCCGCAGCGCAGGTGCGTAACCGCGTCGAGCAGGCGTGGTTCCTGGGACTCGTCGAGGCGCACGCTGTACTGCATCAACGCCAGCGGCAGGAGCGGGATGGTGCCATCGTCGCCACCGAGGCCGACATCCACATGGCCATTCAGCTCGCCGACGGCGTGCTGGCCGCGAGCACCGATGGCCTCAGCCGTGGCGGACGTCAGCTCCTGGGTGCGCTGACCGGTCGGCAGCTCGCGCAGTTCACCATGGCCGATCTCGCTGGCTTGCTGCCGGATTGGACGCGGTGGACCTTCCGGGCGGCGCTCCAAGACCTGCTCGACTTCGGATACTTGGAAAGCCCAGCCGGTGGACGCGGGAAGGCGCGCGCCTTCGTGCTCACCACCCGGTCAGCAACCACCCCCACGGCGTGCATCCGACTGCGTGATGGCACGCCAGCACTGAGCCAGGACGACATCCGCCGAGTTGGCGGGTTGGCGGAAGTTGGCGGAATCGGTTCCGCCAACTTTACTCGTGAGGTGGTCAATGGTTAGGCCAAGTTGGCGAGTTGGCGGCGTTTCCGCAGATGCAATACCGATGGCGAACATCGGGGAACTTCGCACCCGCCCCAGTCAAGCTGCACAAGTTGAGACCTGTCAACGGATTGGCGGTCGTTGTCTGGCGCATCTCTGTGATGGGGTCGCCGCGCAATACCGATGGCGATCCAGTCTTACCACTTCTTCCCCGCCCCATCCAAGCGAGTGCCCATGACCGATCTATCACCACCGGCTTCAGCTCTACCGGGAACCATTCCGTCCGGCCTCGTGCCGGCCATGACTGCCTACCTGGAGCACCTCGTGCTGCGCAACCGTGTGCTCACGGCGCGCAGCATCGGGCAGGCCCTGGAGCAGTTCCAAGCATGGGCTGTCGGTGCCCGTGTTGATCCGCTGTTGGCTACGGCCACGCAGCTCGCTGCCTTCCAGTCTTGGCTGGTGACGGTCTACCGCTCACCGTCTGGCAAGCCGCTGGCGAAGTCGACGTGCAGCACGCGACTCGCCCAGGTGCAGGCGTGGTATCGCTGGGCACATGGGCGCGGCCTGATCTGCATCGACCCGAGCCGGACCATCGGCGTGCATGTGCCGCGTTCACGGGTGGTGGTGCGCGAGTACCTGACGCTCCAAGAGGCGACGGCGCTGGTGCAGACGCAGGCGGGTGTGGTCGCGGCGGCGAAGGCCGGCACGCACACGCATGCTGAGGCGATCAGAAACCTCGCTGCGATCTGCCTATCGCTCACGACCGGTCGTCGCATTGGCGGCATGACCACGCTCCACGTTGCGCACCTGGACTGCGCCCGTCGTGAACTGCGCATCGAACGCGAGAAAGGCATCACGGGCCGCGTGGTGCCGGTGGCAGGATGGGCCATTGATGTCGCTGCGCTCTACCTGAGCGAAGCCCGGCCACTGCTGACGCGGGGCCATGATGCGCCATGGTTGTTCCTCAGCGCGGGCGGCGATGGACCGATCACCCGCGAGGCTCTGCGTTGGATGTTGGAGCAGCTCATGATTCGCACGGTGGCAGAGAATCCAGACCTCGTCGAGCTGCCAACCAAGCGCATCACGTGGCACTCGCTGCGGGTCAGCTTCGCCACGCTGCTGTTCTCTAACGGCTGCGACATCCGCAGTGTCAATGAACTCCTGCTGCATCGTCAGCTCTCGACCACGGCGCGCTACACGCCGATCCCCATCGAAGACCTGCGGCAGGTCTTCCGCGTCGCGCATCCTCGTCCGTGAAAGCTCCGTCATGACCGACGTATCAGATCCCGCCACGCCATCCGCACTCAGTGCTGCGGGATCGTCGTACCTCGACCATGGCCGCGCGTTGGGCTGGGCGGATGCCACCGTGACCAACTACCGTCACCACCTGGGCGTGTCGTTGACGTATTTGCTCGGTCGGGGATGTGCTGGTCCCGCCGATGTCAGCCCCGCTGATCTGGATGCACTGATGATTCACGTCCGCGAACTCGGCCGCGCCAAGAAGACGCGCGTTCAACTCGCCATCTTGCTCAAGCAGTTCTTCGGCTGGCTGCACGGACACGGCCGCGTGGTGGTCGATCCAAGCCTGACGCTGGCTTTGCCTGACGACGGCGAAGAGGATCTGCCCGATCCGCCGCTCTCCGAGGAAGAGGTGCGAGCGTTGTTCGACGCGCTGCCACGCCGCACGGTGTACGACCTGCGCAACGCCTGCTTGCTGGAGCTGCTCTACGGCTGTGCGCTGCGGATCGGCGAAGCCATCGCTTTGGACACGGCCGACATTGATCTCGCGCGCCGCGTCGTGGTGCTGCTCGCCTGCAAGCATGGCCAGGACCGCGTGGTGCCGATCATGGGCACGGCCCAGGCGGCGGTGCAGGACTACCTCGCGGTGCGCCGCACCCTGCTCAAGGGGCCAGACCACGGCGGGCTGCTGCTCAGTCAGTACGGGAAGCGGCTGGCCCAGCCCAGCGTCTACGGGTTCTTCGATGACCTGAACCGGCGGCGCGGGCCAGATGCCCGGCATCTACACCCGCACCTTTTCCGGCACAGCATCGCGGTCCACCTGCTGCGGGCTGGTGCAGATGTGCGGTATATTCAGCAGTTCCTGGGGCATGGGTCGCTGGACACGACCAAGATCTACCTGCGGCTCGTGCCCGGGCGACTCAAGGAGGACTACGATCGGGCGATGCCGGAGATCGCTACGGGACTGGAGAAGCCATGATCCACAAATCACTGTCCCAGGCGGGAAGAGCTCCGAACATCCGCGAAGCGAAGCGGTGGGCACGCCTTGAACGGTCCAAACGGACCCTACTCTTGCCCGGCATGCAGACCCCAAAACAGATGACCCTATTCGATGTGCATGACGAGTTGAACACCGATGAGCGGGGAGCTGTCTTCACCAAACCCGAGGTCGTCGAGTTCATCCTCGACCTCGCTGGGTATGACCCTGCTCGAAAGTTGACCGGGAAGCGTCTTCTGGAGCCCTCGTGCGGTCACGGCGAGTTCGTCATAGCCGCCATCGACCGGCTGATGGTCTCCCACCAGCGACACGGTGGGGTGCTGTCTGCGGCAGTTGAAGATCTGCGCGATGCCATTCGTGCGGTCGAGGCGCATGATGGCTCAGCACAGGAGACCAGGGCGAGGGTCATTGACCGCTTGATCGGGCATGGGCTCAGCGCCCTGCAATCTAAGCGGCTCGCTACGGCATGGATCGAGGTGGGGGACTTCCTCCTCTCGGATCTGCCGGGTGTCTTCGACTTTGTGGTGGGGAACCCGCCCTATGTCCGCCAAGAGCTGATCCCGGACGAACTGCTCGCTGCCTACCGCCAGCGGTACGCCACGCTCTACAACCGTGCGGACCTCTACGTGCCGTTCATCGAACGCGGGCTCAACCTGCTTTCGGCTGATGGCAAGCTGTGCTACATTTGCTCGGATCGCTGGATGAAGTGCGCTTACGGGAAGCCGCTGCGCGGCATGGTCGCCAAGGGTTTCCATCTCGACGCCTTCGTGGACATGGTGGATACGCCCGCCTTCCAGAGTGACGTCATCGCCTATCCGGCAATCACACTGCTGTCGCGCCTGCGCCCCGAGCACAACGGCACGCTGGCGGCATACCGTCCAACCATCGACCGGGTGACGCTCCGTCCGCTTGCCCGCGCTCTGTTGGGTAAAGGTCAGGTCGGGGGTGTGCAGCACCTCGAGGGCGTGGTGGATGCTCACCATCCCTGGTTGCTGGATTCCAATGTGCGCCTCACCGTCGTACGAGCCTTGGAGGAGCGCCTGCCACTGCTCGAAGAAGTCGGCTGCAAGGTGGGCATCGGCGTGGCGACCGGATGCGACCGGGCCTATATCGGCGACTTCAAGGGGCTGGACGTCGAAGCAGCCAGGAAGTTGCCGCTAGTGATGGCGAGCGACATCCGCAGCGGGCGAATTGAGTGGGATGGCAGCGGCATCATCAACCCGTTCGAGCGGGACGGTGCGCTCGCTGCCTTGGATGCTTACCCGAAGTTTGGCCGGTTCATCCGAGCTCGGGTCGAACTGCTCAAGGCTCGCAATGTGGCCAAGCGCTCGGGTGACGGCTGGTATCGCACCATCGACCGGATCTGGCACGACCTGACGACCACGCCGAAGCTCCTGATCCCGGACATCAAGGGCGAGGCCAACGTCGTCTTCGACAAGGGCGAGTTCTACCCGCATCACAACCTCTATTGGGTCACCTCGTCCACTTGGGATCTGCAAGCACTCCAGTGCGTGCTTCGCTCGGCGGTGGCCAAGGCATTCGTGGCGACCTACTGCGTAAAGATGGCCGGCGGCTTCCTGCGCTTCCAGGCGCAGTACCTGCGACGCATCCGCGTCCCGCAGTGGAACACGGTTGGCGCGGCACACCGGAGGGCATTGGTTTCCGCCGCCAAGTCCTTAGACCAAGCAGCCATCGACAACGCCGTATTCGATCTCTACGACCTCTCCGCCAGCCAGCGGAAGGTATTGCTGGAGTTCCACGACGGACACGGAACCAAGTAGCTCATGCCCCTCGTGCTCAACAACCTCGACGAACGCTTGGCCAAAGCTGTCAAATCCTTCTGGTCGTCCCAGGAGGGTGCGTTGTTGGCCAAGAAGGAATCGAAGAGGCCGGACACCGGGAATCGCGGCGCAGTGACCAGCGGCAAGCATCTCCATTCCTTCGTCGACCTGATCAGCGAGATCGTTCAAGAGAACGGGCTGGAGGCTGCCTCGCTACATCGCCTGGGCAGCAATGTCACCATTCCCGGCTTCTTCCGGGCGACTAAAAACTGGGACCTGATCATTGTCCATAAGGGGATACTGGTTGCCGCCATCGAGATGAAGTCGATGGGCTCATCTTTCGGTAACAACCTCAACAACCGCGCCGAGGAGATCCTCGGTCAGTCACTCGACTTCCTCAAGGCGCACGAGCGGCGTATCTTCCGGGACTGTCCCAAGCCGTTCCTTGGCTACTGCGTTATCCTGGCCGACAGCCCGAAGATACACCTGCCAGTATCGGCGTCGTCACCGCATTTTGATGTCCTGCCTGAGTTCGCCAACGTTGGCTACGCAGAGCGGTTCAACATCCTGTGTCGGAAAATGGTAGAGGAGGAAGTGTATTCGGAGGCGGCGTTGCTGCTCAGTGAGCCCGTGGCGGGACGAAAGAGCGGGGCGAGCCGCTCGCTGGCAGATGCGACCAGCTTCAAGCGTTTCATCTCTGGGCTGGCTGCGCATGCCGCGCGGATTGCGGCACTATAATGGGGAAGGCGCTGAAGATCGTGCTGCCATGATCGACCATCTCACTACGGCATATTATCAGTTGATTCTCAAGACGAAGTTCTTCGAGGCAGATGGCCCTGCATTTCAAACACTGTTCAATAGCATAATGGGGTTGCGTTATCCAACCGACTACCAGCCAATCAAACCGCATGGGAAAGCTGGTGATCGCAAGAACGACGGGTGGATTCAATCGCAGGGGTTAATGTTTCAGGTTTACGCTCCCGATAACATCGAGCTGTCCAAGGCTATTGCCAAAATCAAAGAGGATTACCAGGGCGCAGTTGACCATTGGGGTATTTTGCTGAAGTCGTGGGCTTTCGTGGTCAATGATCGGTATAGGGGTGTCCCGGCTGACATCGAACTCGAACTGACGAAGCTGGGCGTTGACGCACAGGGGAATCGCCCGGTCGCTGTTGATTGCTGGTCGTGCCAGCGTTTGGCCCATGAAGTATCGCTGTTAACACCGGGTGACGTGATGCGTCTTCTAGGCCCGCCCATGACGGCCAAGGCGATGAACGCAGTCACGACGGGTGACATCGACGAGGTGGTTCAGCACATCGAACGGATAGATCCAATAGATGATGCGGATACCCGCCCCCCAAGTGCCGAAAAACTGGCATACAACAAGCTCGGCAAAGACATTGAGCAGCTTCTGCGTCGCGGAATGGGGCGATTCGATGCCGTCCGATTGTTTTTCGATGGGCACCAGGACCCACAGCGAGAAGAGCAGGTAGCTGGGCGATTCCGTGAGCATTATCGCAGGATCAAGAGTGAACGTATTGGTGCCGTTCCCGACCAGATCTTTAGCGAGCTGTGGTCATTAGCCGCAGGTCGTGAAAACCAGCGACAGGTGCGCCGAGAGGCTGCCACGTTAGCGGTCCTCGCTTACCTATTCGAGCGCTGTCACATCTTTGAGCGACCCAACGGAAGCGCCCAGATTGTGGGCGTTGCATGATTCTTCCGAATCGGGGACTAAGCCAGGATCGTGCATTGTTGACTATCGGGTCGGAGGTCCTCCATATTCTATCTGAACCACGAACGGTATCTCGCGCGTGGGAAGTTCTCCGGAGCGCCCATAAGAAAAAGGGGATTGGCCAACTGCCTTATGACTGGTTTATCCTGGCCCTAGATTTCCTGTATGCCATTGACGCGATTGCTTACGAGGGCGGCTTGCTTAAACGGAAGAAGTCATGATTCGCCGGATCTTCGCGTCTGATCCGCGCTTTAAGAACCTGAATTTCGGCCAAGGGCTGAACATTCTTTTGGCTGTAAAGACCAAGTCGTCCACGAATAAGCAAACAAGAAATGGAGCCGGGAAGTCTAGTGTCGTCGACCTGATTCACTTCCTGCTAGGGGGGAATGTTGTTGCGGAAAGTCTCCTTGCAGAAGAAGCCTTGAAGGGTTGGACGTTTGGGATTGAGATGGACCTCGGTGGATACGTTGTCATTGCCCAGCGTGAGACGTCGGACCCGAGTCGGACGTATGTACGGGCTGACGATAAGATGCCTTGGCCAATCAAGCCGTCGCTGGATACAGAACAAGACCGATCGTTCTTCCGACATCAGGAGTGGAACGCGGTTCTAGGAAAATTGATTTTCGACATCCCATTGAAACAGAGCCGGCTAGATGGTGGCGCTGAGACCGAGGATGCGCTTGCGAAACCGCCGACATTCCGTGCACTGATTCCATATTTTGCACGGCGTGATTCCGATGGTGGTTTTACCAAGGCCACCAGCACCCTGCGGTCGCAGGCGGTCGGGCAGCAACAAGTCAACATTACCTACCTCCTCGGCTTGGATTGGACGATTTCGAGAAACATTGATGCACTGCGCTCGCAGAATGAGGAGATTGATGCGCTGAATCGTCAGTCTAGCGCTGGCGTTTTTAAGCAGGTCATGGGGGCAAGTTCCGCTGCGGCTGCGCTCAATGAAGTCGCTCAAGCCGAAGAAGTTGTAAAGAACATCTCGAAAAGACTGGAGGGGTTCCAGGTTCTGCCAGAATACAATGAGTTGCAACGTGAGGCAGAAGAGCTTTCCGTGAAAATTCGTGAACTTGAAGATGAGGAAGGGGTTGAAAATACCTCGTTGAGGGATTTGACCCGCGCTCTCAATGTTGAGCAGCAGCAGGCTCCCAAGATCGAGTCGATCAGGCGCATGTATGATGAGATCGGCGTAGTCATCAAAGACGGCGCGATCAAAAGGTATGAAGAGGTAACCGTATTTCATCAGGCGGTTGTCCGGAATCGACACGCCTATCTAGATGCAGAAATCACCGCAATTAAAGCAAGACAGACGCAGCGACAAGCGGCTCGTTCCACAACGACAGATCGCTGGTCGCAAATCATGCGCACGCTTCAAAATAGGGGCGCGCTGGATCAGTATCAGCAACTACAGAACGAGCTTACCCGAGCTGAAGGTCGAGCAGAGGCGCTGCGGCAAAAGCTGGAGGCCCTGCGGCGACTTGAATCCATGAAAACCGAGCTGGTTGTAAAGAAAAAGCAACTGCGTCTAGAGTTAGATAATGATTTCAAGGAGCGCGAAACCATTATCAAGCAGGCGGTCGTGGCCTTTGGGCAAATCGCTTCGTCCATAGTCGATAACAAGGCCGAGCTGCGCGTAGAGGCGACGGATAACGGCCCGAAGTTTACCACGGTGATGTCAGGGAAACGAAGCAAGGGGATCACGCATATGCAGATCTTCTGTTTCGATCTTGTCATGACAAAGCTGCTGCATTCGCGTGGTCTTGGACCTGGATTTCTGGTCCACGATAGTCATTTGTTCGATGGAATGGACCCCCGGCAAACTGCTTCGGCCCTACGATCCGGCCATGTTCTCTGCCAGGAGCTGGGGATGCAGTACATAGTCATCATGAACTCCAGTGATGTCCCCAAGGCATCTGAGCGTCCTGATGGGTTCGCTATTGAGGATTATGTCATTAAAAACGTGCAGCTTACAGACAAGACCGACTCGGGCGGTCTTTTTGGATTTAGGTTTGGATGATTCAGAGGCGGGTGTGAAATACAGCTCTGCTCTCAAGAGGGCCGCACGATGGCTAGATTATGTGCCATGGTGCGTTCATGATTGATCACGCTATCCGACGGATGCTTCTCGCGTTGGTTCTCTTGGTCGTATGGGTCACCCCCGCCTACGCAGGCCCGCCCCTGATCGCCCATGTGGTCGAGGTCCAAGCTCCCGAACTTCAGCCCGCGCCGGTCCTCAGCGGCCACCTCGTTGCTTATCGCGCCCATGGTCCGCAACCGGGCGTGTTTCTTTATGTCGTTCGTGCGACATCGAGCCGGTCCGCATGGTGCATCCAATATGCCTATGCCGATGGCGACCCAGTCAACAAGTGGGACCCGTCCGGTCTGTGGGCCATAGATGCCAGCACCGGCACCGCAGTTGCCGAGCCGGGGGATACAATCTACTCCCTGTGGCAGGCATTAGGA
>Ga0163144_10007157_pt1 | contig 24495 bp, 22 predicted proteins | sample OliLak19BULKMAT1_FD_123175 | JGI IMG/M metagenome (GOLD analysis project Ga0163144, IMG submission 123175) | Freshwater microbial mat bacterial communities from Lake Vanda, McMurdo Dry Valleys, Antarctica - Oligotrophic Lake LV.19.BULKMAT1 | ecosystem: Environmental > Aquatic > Freshwater >...
AGCGCTCAATCCCGACGTTCAGCACGACGTCGTCGCTGTCTTCAGACTCGTACACCGTCTGCTGCTCGACGAGCACGATGTCGCCCGCTACGTCGTCTGCCGCGGCGTAGCTGCGCACGGTGTCGTCCTCGGCCAGGACGAACGAGTGCGTCATGCGGCCGAGGGGTGAATGTTTCGTTCGCTGTTGGTGGCTGTCATGGTTCACTGTGTCCGTCCTCAGCATGGCCCCCACGCCTCCTGCAGTCGCTTCCTGGGCAGGTAGCTGCCGGGCACGACCCAGCGGAGAACCTCGAGCACCCTCAACGGGCGCTTCGCCAGGCCGGCCTCCATCGCCGGCGTCCTCTTGCCCTGCCGGGTCCTGAGCGAGGAGTGTGGCCGCACGTAGTTGTAGACCAGCCGCACGAGCTCGAGCGCCGACTGCAGGGTCTCCAACCGGCGAGCCGGCGATGCCGTGCGGCGTCGCACGAGTGAGCAGCACGTCCGCTTCACCAGGTTCAGGCGCTCGACGAAGGACGTGTTCGGCTTCTTTGAGTCGGTGCGGTCGCGCAATTCCTCGAGCACTGACGTCGGGCCGAACACGATCTCCGCGTTCGAACGTAGAACACGCCCTCCGCGATACATCGGGTCGACCTGCTGGTATACGACTGGACGACCTTGGAGCACGCGGCGCATCGCGGGCTCGTAGTACTTCATTTTGTCGGTGGTGACGAGGACCCACCCTTCGTTTCGCGCCATCGTGTTCGCGACCTCGCGTATGAAGAGACGCGTGTTGCGCAGAGTGCGGCGCGAGACCTGGACCCCTAGCCAGACACGCGTGAAGACCTCCATGGCGCTGTAGGCCCAGGCGAGCCGCGCATCCTCGGCGCCGTGGCAGGCGAGCTCGTCGATCTGGATCTCCCCCATCTCGTCCGGCTGAGTGTGCACGTCCTGGAAGGCTCGCGCGTGATTGCCAGCGCGCACGAGCCAGCGCCCGACGGTGCTCGGGGCGCGGCCGAGGGTGCTCGGGGCGCGGCCGAGGGTGCGGGCGACCGTCGTAGCGGCGCAGGCCGCGGGTTCGGGCCGCGCCTGACCCACGCCGGGGCCCGGGACGCGGGCCTCGAGTTCAGGGCGAGGGGGACCATCAGGGGACCGTGGCGGGAGCCGCGGCGACCCATGGCCGCGCATTTTCTGGCGGCTGTGCAGGCCTGCCGAAAGGACACCGCATACCGCGACCTGTGCGGAATGAAGCATGAGCGACGACCCGCGGGCGGGCCCTGCCCGAGTTCGAGGGACAGGCTTCGAACGGACAGGACACGAGTTGGCGTCGGAGGGTCGGCACCCTTCGACACTGAGTCAGCGGACCGATTCGTGCAATCGGTGGCCGGGGGGAGCCGGACGGAGTGACTCGAAACCGCCCACCTCGGACCATGGCCCGATCGTCTGTAAGGTCACCCTGGGCGTGGGGTTACACGACCTCGCCAACAGCGAACGAGCGATCCACTCGGGCCTCGGGGTCCCCCACCGAACGATCGTTCCTTGGGGGTCGGGGGGCATCGAGGCGGCGACGAAGACCGGGCTACTGTGGACTCCGAGGCGTGCCGATCTCGCCGTGTGCGGACTCCCTCGAGAGCTGTCACTTGGTCGATCCCGCTCGTGCCAAAAGGTACGGGTCCGGATGAGCTTCCAGTGCCATCGCGAACGACGAGCCCACTCGGCGCGCGAGCTCTGCAACCGTCAGCGACGGTTCGCGATCGAGTCGGGCGAAGGTGTCAACGCGTCGCTCCTCGGTGCCGACGGGCAATGGGTATTCTGGCTGCGGCATGACCATGGCGAGTTTGGCGAGTCGATCAGCAGGCTGTTCCCGTCGACTGCGTTGCCGTCGTACTCGAGGAGCTCGGTCACCGTCATGTTGTCCGATCCCGTGCCCGTCTCATCGGTCCCGACGCTGCGCGTCACGGTGCGGCCGAGCACGTCGAAGGTGGCCTTCTGGACCGTGCCCTTGGCCGGGCTCAGGCCCGCGTGCGGCGACTCGCGACGGTTCTGTCGACCCATCACGCGCGGTTGTGCGTTTGCGCCGTGGCGTAACCCTCGGTCGCACCGGTCGTCTCGAGCGTCGGCTGCCGCGCGTTCGTGAGGCCTGCCCTATGTCTTGCCCCAGCTGCAGCAACCCGACATACCCCGTCGGTCGACCACTCAGAGTGATCGGCTATCGTGGGCGCGACTTTGAGAAACGCCTTGGTGAGCCCGCCAGGTCGTGAGAAGGGAGCGCGGACGGAATGCGCTACATGTATCGACGCTGTATAACATCCCTGATCAGGTCAAGTTTAAATAGCATGGCTACGAAAAATACGGAGAGGACGACTAATGCGAGCCCTATATCTCGCACGCTGTACTCCGCCATATATAACCCCAGCAGCGATACGGCAGCGCAAAACAAATAGATGCGGGTCGACACACGCACGAACTTGTCGACGAAACGGGTCACGGCACTTCCGTCAGAGTTAATATTAGGCATTAAGGCGATATTATCTCTCGGTGAATGTGTCGTTCGCGGTTGGTGGTGTGGATGCTTCCCTGGCCCCGGTGTCGGCATACCCGATCGATGAAAGAAATGTCTGCCGGCGCGGCCCCGACGGACCAAGCGGCCCACCGCTAATCCTCGAGTAGATCGGACCGGAACACGCGAAAGCGAAGGCTCGATTCTACGGGGTCGACCCAATATACCCCATTGGAAATCAAATACGGATTAGGGTTGTACGCACTAATGACAACACTGATGGTCTTCGCAGCGCCGACGGTCTTCAGCCCGATGGCGGTGTAACCGTACCCCGTCACTAGCCCAATTTCTCCAGGAAATGCGACAATTGCGGGCTCCCATCTCTTACCACTCTCCATAAATGCCACAGAGAACCCATCACCTCCTGTGCATACAAATCCTTGAGCTTCGGTACAGGGGCCGAACAGGCCCTGGACATGCGAGTCTGAGCCAGCACTTGCAAACACATGTCGTTGCAGAGTGACGTCCAGCGAGTCGGGCTGAAATAATTGCAGGCATAGAGCCCCAGACTTAGCAACTTCTCGAATCGCAATGATGCCAGGCAAGACACCTGAGCCGTATGGGTTCGTCTCAGCGTTCTGCCAATGCAGTGCAAAAATGCGCCCCCCACCCTCCTCACCTATAGTGCTCCCAGGCAGCTGCCACCATCGGGCCTGAGAAGGTAGACCTCCGCTGCGCGTTGACACACCGTAGAGAATTGATGAACGCCCGCCCAAACTTCCTATGATGGAAACTGGCCAAACACCGCGAATAACCCGTTCGACTCTAACGTGCGCAGGCTTCAGCGCATCCACAAACGTAACGATAGTCAAACGCGTCGCTGTAGTCGGGTGCGATCCATAGGTTGTCGCGACACAAAGTTCGGTCGAGGCCGCATCGGAGGGCACATTCACGTGTCGACTTCGAGCCGTGTCGGTACCAGGGGGCTTTGGTATGTTCACGCGCTGAAGGACTTTCAACGATAAGCCGTCGACCACCAAAAGGCAATGCGCATGAATGTCAGAGATCTTGGAGCTGCGATCAACTCCGATAATTGCAGTTTCTCGTACTCCGTCGCCGTTCAAGTCTTCGCACAGTCTGTATGCGCCTCGAGCCATTGGGCAAAACCCGTGAGTTGCAATGCGTCCTATGAGCGAGCCATTGCTTCCTGAGACGAGCCAGCCGATTACACTTTCGCCCTTCGGAATCAACGCTTTGGGAGTGGCGGCACTCGGGAAAAAATCCGAAATTAATACGTCACAGGTGCCGTCGTTGTCGCGATCATCGAACATACACAGGGAAGAACCGAACAGTCCGGGCATATGTGCGCCAACAAAGAGATTTTGCTCTTGCGATAAACTTAAGTTCGCGGACGCCGCAGGCAAAATCCACCCAAGCCAGGCCGCGACTAATTCAATATAGGGCATAAGTTTCTCCAATCGGCCCGCGGCACATCGCGGGCTCGTAGTACTTCATTTTGTCGGTGGTGACGAGGACCCACCCTTCGTTGCGCGCCATCGTGTTCGCGACTTCGCGTATGAAGAGACGCGTGTTGCGCAGAGTGCGGCGCGAGACCTGGACCCCTAGCCAGACACGCGTGAAGACCTCCATGGCGCTGTAGGCCCAGGCGAGCCGCGCATCCTCGGCACCGCGGCAGGCGAGCTCGTCGATCTGGATCTCCCCCATCTCGTCCGGCTGGGTGTGCACGTCCTGGAAGGCTCGCGCGTCATTGCCCGCGCGCACGAGCCAGCGTCCGACCGTGCTCGGGGCGCGGCCGAGGGCGCGGGCGATGGCGGCCTTGGACATGCCCTCAGCGTACAGACACGCGGCGCGTTCGACTTCTATCTCGCTCACGCGCAGCCTGGCGAGCGGCGTGCCGGTTCGAGCCGAGAACTCCGATCCCGCGTTGTTCGCGCCCCCGATCGGCTGCAAGTCCAGCGCGGTTGCGAACATAGATGTGGTCTTCACGGCGCCGAGACGGCCGTTTCGAGGGTCTCTGCCCGTGTTCGCAACCCCGCCCCGCTCGGGTAACCACCCATCAGCAGGTTGCGCAAACGCTCTCCCCACAGCCTCACCCACTCTTGTTCTTGCGCGCGGCAATTTCGAGTTAGCATCCGGAAGCTCCTTGCCGCTCTCGCGGCGGAGTCTCTTCGTGTTTCACTCCCTCGGTCGGCTTCCGTTACGGAGTCGACCATGCACCCAAGCCTCTTCCATGCAAACGCACTTCACACTTCGCTTTCTTGGCCTCGGAGCGCTGCTCACGGCGTCGAGCCTCTCCCTCGCTGCGGCCCAAACGGCGCCCTGCTGGAACTACGGCAGCCTCGGTCCCGCAGCGGACGGTGTGCACATGGGCAACGTTTTGCTTGGCACCCCGAGCCTGCTCGGCGATCCCGGTGACGGCTCCGTGCAGTACCCGAACCCCGTATCTGGAGGCGCGGCGGATTCGACGACGAGGCTCCCCTACCGACCGGAATTGAACCCGCCGTCGAACCAGCCCTTCACGGTCGAGTTCTGGGCCGAGCCGTGGGTCAACGCGACGTCGGGTGCGGGCCCCTGCCCGCTCTTCAACCGACAGAGCGCCGGCAACCGCAGCGGCTGGATCTGGTTCCAACGGGCGCCGGGCGCGGGCTGGAACTTCGCCATGTACAGCGGGGTCGGCAGCTCGATCGGGATCAACCTGACCGGCGGCACCGCGACGGCGTTCACGCTCAACCACCTCGTCGCGACCTGGGATGGAGTGACCGCGACCCTGTACCACAACGGCAACGTCGTCGGCTCGGGGTCGGGCCCCTTCGCCGCGAACCAAGCTGGCGTGACGCTCTCAGTCGGCGGGTACGACAACGGCGAGAATGGTTACCAGGGCGTGGTCGACGACCTCGCGATCTACGACGTCGCTTTGAGCGCCAGCGAGGTCGATGCCCTCTACACACTGGGCGCGAGCACGCAGCCCAACTTGCACGGGATGACGGTCATCAACGGGGGTGCGCTGCTCTATTGGCGCAACCTGGCCGCAGAGTCGATCGGCGCTCGTTACTGCAACCCCTCCGTGAGCAACTCCTTGGGCTTCCGCGCGGCTCTCGACGCGAACGGCGCCCGCGCCGCCGCGGCGAACGACGTGACCCTCATCGCGACGCTCCTGCCGACAAACATCTTCGGCTTCTTCCTCGGAAGCCAAACCCAAGGGTTGGTCGGGCAGCCTGGCGGCAGCGAGGGGGTCCTTTGCCTCGGCGGTCTGATCGGCCGTTACGTCGCCCCGACCCAGATCAAGAACTCGGGCGCAGGCGGCAGTTTCGAGCTCGTGCTCGACCTGAACCAGACCCCGGCGGGCCCGGTGTTCGCCGCCATCGCTGCGGGTGAGACCTGGAACTTCCAAGCCTGGTATCGCGACAGCACCGGCGGCCTCCCGTCGTCGAACTTCAGCGACGCCGTGTCGATCACCTTCGAGTGACCATGGCGGGCCGCCGGGAACAACTGGCAGCGTGCCATCTCCCGACGGCCTCCCAAGGAGGCCCACGCGATCGCCCGTCCTCGCCCGCGTCCCGCCACCAAGACCCGGCCTCGCGCTGCGCTCAAAGCGGGTCGTCCGCGAGCGACGGCTGCCCACGCGACGCGCAAGCTCTGCCGCTGTCAGCGACGGTTCGAGCTCGATTCTGGCGAACCGGTCTGCGCGTTCGCCCCTCCCAGTTGCCGTCGCGAGGCAATCGGCGCACCGATGTGACCTCGCGCACGACGGCGGCTCAAGCAACGGATGACAGCGCGCGCACGATCGCGGGCATCGATACACCGAGCGAAGCCAACGCCTTGATCAACCGCTCGATCGAGATCGTGGACTGACCCGCCTCCATCTTGGACACCTGCGCCTGCGACGTTCCGATGAGTTTCGCAGCCTCTTCTTGATTGAGCGGTCGAGTTCGCTCGCGCCAGCCGCTGGGGCGCGATCGCCGTTCCGCTGATCACGACGGCCCGAAAAGAAAAGTCGCGCTCACCCAGGTAGGCCTCAAACGTCCCGTCCTCGTGACCGCAGAGGATCGAAGTTGATACTGGATGCGAGAGGCCGTTCGGGATGACGAGGTCGAAGTGACCGTCCCCGTCGAGGTCACCTTGCAGGAAGAAGCGTCCAAGCTCCTCGGTCACAAACTTGGAGGCGTCGAACGTGGCGCCTCGAAGTCCGCCGACTCGAGACGCGACGGGGACCGCAACGAGCGCTACGAGCAGGGTCGTCAGCACATCGTGTGGGCTGCAAGGTGAGACACGGCGGCCGCGGTGCAGCGCGCCTAGCGCGTCATCGGCTACCACACGGCGAACAGGTTCCAGGCGATGTGCATGGCGATGGGCACGTAAATCGAGCCGGTCTTCCAGCGGGCGGCACCCAGCAGGAGTCCCGCGCCGAAGAAGAGGACGACGATTGAAGAGGACACGTCGAGGTGGATCGCCGCCCACACGGCTGCCAGCACGACGACGCTCACCGCAGGCCCGAGCCGAGTGGAGCGCAGTCGGTAGAACAGGAGCCCGCGGAAGATCAGCTCCTCGGCGATCGGACCGGCGACGCAGACCGCCAGGACGCGCAGCGCGCCAACCAGCGCTCCCTGCTACCGCCAGATCGTGAAGTCCCACGGGCCGCGCCAGTCCATTGCGGCGTTCGTCAGCAGCATGAAGCCCACATGGGCTCCCACCCATCCAGCAAGCGAGGCCGCTGACGGTGCGCGGAGGGCGAGGTCGTCATGCAGCGAGAGGCGGCGCAGCCGGACTGCCATCAAGACCAACACGATGGCGCCGGTCGGAATGGCGAGTTTCGCCAACGAGCGCGCGAGCGCTACCGGGAGCCCGGACCCGTCAGCGAGCCAGAACAGGGCGTCGAACGCGGGTACAACGGCCAGCAGCGTGAAGACGCGCTTCCGACGCCGCTGCCGGTACGCGGCGTAGCTCGACGGCTCGAGCCACTGCCTGCCATCGTCCGTTACGTGCACGACACCGGCGGCGCCCAATCGCTTCAACCCCCAGGTGGAGAGCGGGTTCGACGGGTGGTAGTCGATAGCCTTGCCTGGCGACGTGGCCCCCAACGATATGAAGCGCCGCACCACGCGGCGACGCGTGGCGACCAGCGCCATCCCGAGGGGAGCGGCGAGCGCGGGCAGGGCACGGAGAACTTCCTGCGCGGAAAACCAACGGTGTAAGGGCCGCAGCGGAGCGCCATCTGCGGCTTGGGCGTGCGATCAAGACCGGGGCAAGCTGGTGAGCCCCCATGGAAGCGACCGCGCGGGCTCGCGATCCCCGAAGTGTTGCGGTCGGAATCCTACGCGTACAGATGTTCGCGCAGCCGCCTCGTCTTGGCCTTCTCGCCGGGCGCCTGCGCCGCCGTTCCTATGGGGTCTGAGGGAGCGCCGTTGGGGTGCCGATCGAGGCGGAGTGCGTCGACATGACCCTGCGCTGCGCAGCTGCAATTGAAAGCGGCGGGCGACTTCCTCGACAGCCGCGAACGCAAGGGCGTACCGCCAGGCAGACACGGATTGCCTATTCCTCCCTAGAGCTGCATTCGAGCCCGTGCCCGTACGCACATCGGACCATGGCGCGCTCATGCGGGTCCGCCTACGTTCCGTAGTTTGAGGGACGCTACGGCGCGCGCGATGCAGCCCCTCTCGTTCCCAGATAGCCTGCGTAACGCCATGACCAACGAACATCCCGCTGCGACGACGAGCCGGCAGCTTCCTGAGGACGTGCGCATGTACCACTACCGGCACGGGTACGTCGTGACCATGTGTGAGGACCGCCCTGCAGCCGAGCGCGCAGCGCAGGGCCTGGCCGACGCAGGCTTTCAACGTGAAGAGTTTGTGCTCGTCAGCCACGACGTCGACTCGCTGGCTTCCTGTTGGGCGGGTGAGGACTCGCTCCAGGTCGGCGACCCCGCAAGCCTCGCGGTGAAAACCCTCGCGACGGGTTGGGGCCTCACGCTCCTCTTTGCCGGGGCGCTCGTCGGCGCGACGGCCGCCTACTTTCTAGAGCGCGGGCATGTTGGCTCCTGGCCATGGGTCCTCGCGGGCGGCGCCCTTGGGGGCGCGCTGGGTTGGATCCTCGGTCGCTTCGGTTACCTGCGGCTCGGGAGACGGCCGGCTCGAGTGTACGACCAGATGCTGCACGGCGGCCAGGTCCTGGTCGGGATCGGGCTCGGCAAGCGGGACGACGAAGCGACCAAGGTCCGCGCGCGGGGCGCCTTCGAGCAGCTCGGTCTGCGCGCGATCGACCTGCCGCAATGACGCGACGGGCGACGTGCGGCGCGGGGATCCGGTGAATCGGTCGTAGGTGAAGTTCGGGCGCCTTTGCGGGTCGCACTTGCCAGAATGGCGCGCGAGATGCAGTTCCAGGACTACTACGAGGTCCTTGGCGTGCCCCGGGAAGCTCCCGCGAAGGACGTCAAGAAGGCCTATCGCAAGCTCGCGATGAAGTGGCATCCGGACCAGCACTTGGGCGAGGGCGCCGCGGAGGCCGAGAAGCGTTTCAAGGCGATCAGCGAGGCGTACGAGGTGCTCTCGGACCCCGAGAAGCGCGCGCGCTATGACAAGTTCGGCCAGCACTGGGAGCACGGGCAGGAGTTCGAGCCCGAGCCCGGCGGCCGCAAGATGAGCCGTGAGGAGTTCGAGGGGACGTTCGGCGGCGGCGGCTTCTCGGACTTCTTCCAGGGCATGTTCGGCGATCAGGTGCGGCAAGACTTTGGTGGCCGCCCGCGTCCGCACGCGCGCTACCAGCACCGCGGCGCGGACGCGCGCGCCGAGCTGCACCTCGGCATCGGCGACGCGCTCGCCGGCGGCAAGCGCAGCTTCACCATCCCGACGCGCCAGAGCTGCCCTGCCTGCGGTGGCACCGGGTTCCTGCAGGAGCACGTCTGTCCGACGTGCGCCGGCGTCGGCCAGGTGTCACGCAGCCGCCAGGTCGACCTCAAGATCCCCGCGGCCGTGCGCGACGGCATGACCCTGCGGCTCGCCGGCCTCGGCGAGCCGGGCGCTGGCGGCGGCGCCGCAGGGGACCTGCACCTCGTGCTGCGGCTCGACGACGATGGAACGTATCGGCTCAAGGACGGCCTGCTCGAGGCGACCGTGCCGATCTCGCCCGCCGAGGCTGTCGCCGGAGGCAAGGTCGACGTGCGCACCGCCCGCGGCGTCGTCGCGCTGACGATCCCGCCCGACTCCCGCGGCGGCAAACGTCTGCGGCTCAGGGGCCAGGGGCTCACGCGCGCGAACGGCGAGCCGGGCGACGTCGACGTCGTGCTGGAGATCGCGCTGCCGGCCGACCTGACGGAGCGCCAGCGCGAGCTCCTCCGCGAGTTCGCGGCGGCCGGGACTGGGGCCGTGCGCGGCGGAGCTCGGATCGACGGAGGGACACAATGAGCGAGTCGTTCGAGATCGACGGCCAGGTCTATTTGACGCTAGAGACCGTCGCCGAAGTGTTTGCGGTCGAGTCGGTGGTGCTGCACGAGGCCTACGTGACGGGCCTGCTCGGGCCGGGCGTGGAGCGCGGCCAGCGCGTGCTGCTGGCCGTGGCGAGCCTGGATCGGGTCGCGACGGTCGTGCGGCTACACGTGGTGCTGGGATTCGATCTCGACACGGTCGAGGTCTTTCTCCCCGGTGCATCCGCGTGAGCGGATGCGCCAATGAAGAAAAACAGCGCCTCCACGCGACCTCCTCCTCGACGCGAACCGGGCGGATGGTTCGCAAGCGCGCACGGAGCTGAGAGTTGCGTGGCCGCTCGCATTCCATCCGGGCCTTCTGGCCCGCGAAGGTCCCCTTTAAAAGTGGCCGCGGACACACTGCGCCCATCCAGTCACTTGCGCCGCTTCAGGGTCTTCACCACTGCCCAATGTCTGTTCATAGAACCCGCGCAAGAATCACTTTGACGTTTCAACGAGTCAGCGTCGCGGCTGGCGGCGTCGCCGCTTCTCGACGTCGCCACGACTACGCTTTCGGCGCAACGCCTTGCCCTCGCCGACGCTGACTCGCTGAAACGTCAACGTGATTCCTGCGCGAGCCCTTGGCGACTCGATCAGTCCGCTGGCAGGAAGACCCAGAGCGCCGGCCGACCGCAGTTGCAGTGCACCGCACGCCCGAGCAGGCCGAGCCCGGCCGCGCTCAGGAAAACCGCGGATCGCGCGACGTCCCAACACGCGGCCGCGCGGTGCATCCGCGGACCCTCGAGTCGATTCCGAACGCTCGGGATCGGGTGAAAGATCGTCTCGACGAACGAGGGTCGATCGGTCTCGCGATCCTGCAGGTCATCGAGCCGGCGCACGGCCTCGTCGAGGACACGGGGGTCTAGCCCGGACTCGCGCAACCGCTCGTCGATCTCGGTGACGCCGCGCCTCGAGAGCGTCGGGAGCACGAGCAGACCGAGGAACGACCACAGTGTGAAGAGCAGACTGCACTCGATGATGCCGGCCGTAGTGCCGACACCCGTCGACCCCACGGCGAGCGCGGCGAGCAGGATGCCCGCCCATGTGAACGCGAGCGCCGCGAATCGGCCGCGGCGCCAGGCGCCCGAGGCGACGACGAGCCCGCGCCGGCGAACCACCACCTGGAAGCCCTTCACGCCGAGCGCCGCGCGCCAGTGCTCCGGGAGCATGCTGCGGCGAGCCCGAAGGACGCCGGTGACGCCGCCCGTGAACCCCTCGTCCTCGCTCGCGACGCACGCCGTGGGAAGGACCTCACCACCCGCTGCGTCGAGCGCATCCGGCGCGGGACAACGCCGGAGCGGCGCGACCAGCCCCGCGAGCATCGCGCGTCCCGCGAGCAGCAGCAGCGAGGTCACGACGCCTGCTGCGACGAGGCCGGGCACGCCGCCGGCCCGACCCGCGGTCAGCAGGACAACCGCGATGCCGACGAACAGCGTCGAATGCACGGCGACGCCGCGCAGCAGCGACGCGGCGAAACGCGCCGCAGGAAGGTGCGCCCGCCCGAATCGTCGCGGGAGCACGTATCCGCCGAGGATGTCGAACGGCGCCTGCAGTGCTGCGTACGCGAACACGAACGCGACCAGCACGCCGAGCTGCTGCGGCAGCGCCGAATCAAAGCGGCTCGCAACGGACTCCGGCGCGCCCAGCGCGAGCGCGAATCCTGTCGCCGTCACGATCGTTCCGACCGCGGAGATGCCGAGCCACAACCGCGCGCGGCCATAACCGGACGGGGCGCCGCGTGGCGCCGGAACGAGATGTCGTCCGGCATACCCGTTGGCACCCTTCACGACGATGCGGGGCGGACTCTTCGACGACACGTTAGAATCAGAACTCGAGCGATCTGGAGAGGCAGCAGCGTTCATCGTGGCCGACGGAGCCCTCCGAGGAAGGGAACGAAACTCAGGCGAAGCGCCGGAAGTCGTCCGATCTTCGCGTAGAGCCTCACGCCCCTCGAGTCGGCGAGTCGGATCAGGCGGCGAAGTCCGCCGGGCGCGCGGCGGAGCCGCATTGCCGAGGACAGCCCGGGAAGTGCGAGCGTGATCGCGCCGCCTCGAGCGACGCAAGAGAAGGGTCGGTCATCGATCGTCCCGTCGATCCGACCGACCACCGTTAGTTTTTTGGGTCGGTGCCCGTATCCCGAGTCCGGATGGTCAGCGCGCCGCTGAAGACCCACTCGGCGTGCTCGGCCTGCGGCCCCGTGCCGCTCGGGACCTTGACGTGGATGTCAGAGAATTCGTACGAGATCTCCGCGTTGCGACCTGTCAGGCGGTCGTACAGGCCGATCGCGAGATCGGGCCACGTCTTGGTGTGCAGCGTGTCGGGCAAGGGAGATCCTTTGTGTTCGAATGGGAAGGTGACTGCCGGAATCCCGGCGTCGAGCGAGCGCAGCGTGAGATCGAGGGCGATGCGGAGCGAGTTGGGCTGCCGGACCTCGAGTGCTGCGTGCCACTAGCGGTTCGAGTGCGCCGGGCGCCCGGATGCACGGACCTCGACAAGGCGACGGCCCGGCCCGAAGGCGCACCGGCGGCCTGTCACCCCGACGTGCGTGCGATCATGCCGCCCTCGCTGAGGAGGTCGAGCATGTCCTCCGGGTGCAGCGCCTCGCCGGCGAGCACGCTCCGCAAGACCGCCGGGTCGTTGCCGACGTCTCGAATCTAACGCTCTGCGCCCCCACCGTAGTACGCGGGCGCGCGGGGCACGACGCCCAGGGCCTCGTAATCAAAGCCGCTCGCAAGAGGGGCGTACTCGCCCACGATTTCGACCGACGAGCTCGTGGAAATGAGCTCGTCCAAGCCGAGGCACCAATAGGCCGCGTTGACGACGAGCCGTCGCAGCCCAGCGCTCTCGAAGTCGCGCGCGCTGCCCATCGTGCACTGGAAAACGCGCGCCGCCTTGCCCTCGTTGCCGGTCCAGGTCTTCGTCCATGCGACAGGTAGTGGTTCGAGCGTCGATTCGATCGCGTCGCCATGGGACCGCCCGACGAGGGGCTGCCCGAGGACGAGGGCCGTGCAGCCCTCAGGCAGTTGTCCGCCGACCGCGAACGTGCGATAGACGTCCGACGGTCCCCAGATGTCCTCGACGCCGTGCAGGATCGGGTGATCGCGCTCTGAATCCACGAGGATTCCGCGCGTCGAGTCTTGGTGCCAGCGACCGTGGTGGCCGCGAAATGCCCCGCCGAGGACGTCCTCGCCGAATCGTACGCGCTCGCCGTCTTTCGAATAGTCGAACTCGATGAAGCCGTGGTTCGCGGTACGCAGGCCGATCAATGGCTTGCCAGAGTCGAGATAGGTGTAGAAGTGGCGCAGCTGATCCGGCGGCAGCGACATGAAGCGGCTGAAGAGGACCAGCAGATCCGCAGACTCGAGCGCCTCGAGGCCAGGGATGTCATGCAACACGGTGGGGTCTTCAGGCCTCGTCTTCAACGTCGGATCGACAAGGCCGTCTTCGTTCAATGCGAACAGCACGGTCGTATCAAATCCATGACGTGCCGCGAGAAGCCGCGCGAGCATCGGGAGTGATTGTTCGCTCCGATATTCTTGCTCTGCGGCGATCAACACGATGTGCTTTCCCGCCCCCGGTCCGGCGCCTCCCGTGAACGTGAGCCAGCGCGGGCTCGGCTCGACCGGCTGCGGATGTGGCACGCGGTTCACGGTGTAGTACGCGTGACGGTGAACCAGTGTCTCGGCATCGCGTGAGCGCAGCGCCGCGAGATCGAACGCATGGACGTGTCCGACTTTCACCTCGGACAGCTTCAGCGTCGCGCGCTTTCCATCCTCGGACAGCGTGACCGACTCGACGCTCGGTGTCGTTTGGTCAATCTCTGGACCACCGTAGCCCGCGTGGTACTCGTGCGTGAACGTCTGGATCGAGTAGGAGGCCGGGTCGCGCCCCAGGGTTGGATCCAGCGGCTTCGTGAATGTGACCTCGAACCCGTTGGGCGTGATGCCGATACGCAGGATCTCGAAGGGCGTCACGCCCGTCCACTCGAGGCGCTCCAGCGCAAATGGCGCGGTCCCACGGACGGGCCAGCCGCGGTTGGTGCCCCCCGCCAAGAGCCGCCCTTCCGGCGTGAAGTGCACATTCAAAATCCCGGTCGAGAGACCCTCGCGAAAGGGGTAACAAGCCCCTTGCCAAACACCGTCGATCTGCTCGGTCGTCGCGCGCATCAGCAGCGAGAGGCTGAAATCGCCGAGGAACATCTGACCTGCAAAAGGTCCGAACCGACCCTCGGTCGTGTCCACCGTGAACCCGGTGATCGAGCGCCCCATCCGGATGTAAGGGAAGATCACCGCATAGGGCACGAGCTCGGGAATCAGCTCCCGCTCGGCAAGGACGCTCGAGCCTGAGCGGGGCGAGGCGGGCGCTGCGCCGAGCTCGGGTGCGTACGGATACCAGTTGAAGCTCGCGGGATGCCCCATGAAGCCGCCGGGAACGATCGCCTTCAAACTGCACGAGGAGTTCCAGGGCCCCTGGCTCTCGATGACAAAGAGCGCGCCGTGTTCGTTGGGCCCGATCCCGGCGGGACTTCGCAAACCACTGGCGATCGGCACCGTGCGCCCGTCCGGCGTCACCTTCAGCGCCCAGCCGCGAAAGAGCTCCTGGGAGTAGTACGACTGCGACAGCCCTAGCGCGACATACAGGTTGCCCTCGGCGTCGAACTTCGAGCCGAACGCGTACTCGTGATAGTTGGCGTACCCCCACGCATCGGAGATCGTCTCGAAACGGTCGGCCCGCCCATCAGCATCGCTATCGGTGACGCGCGTGACCTCGCAGCTCTGCGTGACGTACAGGGCGCCGTCGCGCTCCGCGAGCCCGAAGATCTCGTCCAGCCCGGTCGCGAACAACGTGAACGTCGGCTCGGGCTTCTCGTCGTCCACGCCGCTCGAGAGGTACACGTCGCCGCGGCGTGTGCCCACCGCGATGCGCCCGTCGGGCAGCGTCACGAACGCTCCGGCCTCCAGCACGAGGCCCTCGGGCACGGGCAACTTGACGAGGCGGTAGGCCTCGCGCTCGCGAGACTCGGTGCCCCACATCGACCCGAGCTCTTGCGCTGCGGCGCACGTAGGCAGCACCCCAGCGCCGAGGAGCAACGTGAGGGCTCCCAGGCGGGCGCGATCAATCAAGCGGTTCATAGTCGAAGACAAGGGTGGTCGTTCCTGGCGAGAGCGCGAGCTCGAGCAATAGTTCGGGGGGCCCCTCGCCCATCGCTGGGCGATTCACCACCTTGCCTTCCGGCGGCAGCGAGACGAGCAACTCGGACGTCACGAATTGGCGATCGGCCCGGGCCTCGAAGTCACCGGTGAGCAAACGCATGTAGAGCGGCCCGTCCTCCGCGACGCTCGTCAACCGCAGCACGCGGCGCAGGACCTGACGCCCGCTCCGTTCCGCGACCTCGGTCCGGTCCTCGATCTCGGTCGCGCCGCACGCATACAACAACGTCGGGATCGACGCCGCATCGAGCTGGTAACCGCGAAATGTGTAGCCGTGCTGGCGTGGATAGCGCGGATCGGGGTTGACCGGATTGGTCCCTTCCAGGACCGGGCGGCGCGGCCAGGGCGTCGACGCGGCGTCGAGGCGCGCGAAAGCGACGTCCCGCGGAAGCTCGATCACTTTAGCGAGCGGCCGAAAGTCGCCCGCGCCTTGGCCATCCCAGCGAACGGAGACGAAGTCGCCGCGCCAGATCGCTGTGAGGCTGCCGCAACCCGCGTCAAAGGCGTAATGGACACCTTCGGGAAAGCCCACCGCGACGCCACGAAAGCCTGCGACGGCGCTGCGCCCGCGGTACACACGCGCCGAGCCCTCCACGTGAAGTTGCGAGGGTTCGGGTCGGATACCTGCAGGGTCTTCGGCGGACCGCCCCTGGCTCAGGAAGTACCAGATCGCGCGCAGCTGCGCGTCCGTGTCGCCGTCGAGCAACCTCTGGTGGACCGCGACGCCGCCGGGCCAGGACTCGGGCATGACGATCCCTGGGCGAAAGCGGGTCGGCGCGATCATGAACGCGACGAACCACCGAGGCTGGAGGCGCTCGGGCGTCGTGATCAAGTCGATCCCGCGAAAGCCCGGAGTGGGTGTCCCGTTGAAGTCGTGGCAACTCACGCAGCCGAGGCCGGTGAGGCCCAACAGCTCGCGCCCAGCGACGCGGGCCGTGCGTGCCGCGGGCTCCTCTGGGATCACCATGGGGTACGGGGCCAGGCCGTCCGCATCTGCAACGAGGAGTGCCGCGGGCAAATGGGCGAGATTCGTTTCGCCGAACTGCGGCATGCGCGTGAGCATATAGGGCCTCACGCGGGCGGCGTCGAACAGCACCTTGCGGACCCAGTCGCCCTGCAGCTTCGCGCCGGCGAGGCTCAATGTCGGTGGTATCCGCGCCTCGTCCCCGAGCTCGGGTTGGGTCGTTTGGAAGTAGGCGTCGACCGCCGCTGCTACACCCCCATTTGGACCCCGGGCGTGGCACGCGATGCAGTTGAATGCGGTCAGGGTCTCGGCGACCTCGTCGACGGCAGCAGCACCCCCGTCGCGGTCAGGCTCGGTCGGAGAGTCGCTGGCTCCGCCGAGCGCAGCGCGCAACGCAGCGCGCTGGTCGCTCGCGAGACCGTAACGCGGCGCGCCGCTGACCTCTGACGCGAGGCAACCGCGCGTCCTATCGAGCGCGCGGCCTTGCGAGCTGGCGTCGAGCGGAGGGCTGGCGTCGAGCGCAGGCGCGCCCTCGAGCGCATGGCACGCGTTGCAGCGCAACGCCCCGAACAACTCGCGACCTCGCGCAACGAGCTCCGGCCGCGCGGCCCAGTGCGCGGCCTCAACCTGCGCCGGACCGAGCAGATAGTCGGAGATCGCGTGCGCCTCCGAGCGGGACAGCAGCATGTCGGGCATTCGCCCAGCAGGTCGGACGTGCAGCGGCTGGAAGAGGAATTCCGCCAGCGAGCTCGGGCTGTACTTATGCGGCACATGGTCGAGCGCGATCCAGTCATTCGGCGCCGAGTCCACGAACGGCTCAGCGCCCGTCATGTCGCGCGGCCCATGGCAGGCGACGCAGCCCACCGAGTGATAGAGGCGCGCCCCTGACTCGGGCTGCTCCTGTTCAGCTCGTTCCACGCGCTCGGGAGGATCTACGTCGAACGTGCTCCTCGAAGCGCTGATCAAATACTCCGTGAGCGCGCGCGCGGCCTCGGCGCGGTCCGCTGGCGTGAGGTCGTCGAGCAACGCTGGCATGCGCGTGCCGGGCTGCGTTCCGGCCGGATCCGCGATGTAACGCTCGAGGAAATTTGGCGCGATCCGCGCGCCGACTCCGTTCAAGTCGGGACCGGGCAGCGGCGGGCGCCGGCTCACGTCCAAATCCGTGTGACATGCAGCGCATCGCAGCTCACGAACGAGCAGGGAACCGACCTGCGCCTCGGTCAGTCCGTGCTCCTGGTGCAGCCAAGGTACAACGGGTGGATTCTGTTGAAATCCGGGAAGCGCGAGGCCTGTGACCACCAGAAGGAAAATCGACATAGGTTCGATCGAGGCGCGTCCGAGGCTCCAGCGTCAGTTGGCCGACCAGCGTTACTTCGCCGAGAGAGGGCCGAGTCGACGAAGCTGCGACATGATACGCCCCGGCGCGGGGCGCGGCCCCGATGAATCAAGCCTCCGCTCTTCGATACACGCTATGCGCTTCGGGAGCCTCAGCGCGCAGGACGCGCGCGACGTTGGCGGCGGTTGAAGTGCACAGGGCGCGGTAGGTCGCGGAGGTCAAGGACGCGACGTGCGGGGTGAGCACGACGTTCTGCAGCGTCAGCAACGGGTCGTCTGGTCTCGGTGGTTCCACGTCGAGCACGTCCGAAGCGAAACCTCCGAGGTGGCCCTCGACGAGCGCCGCGCGTAGAGCCGCGCCATCGATGAGCGCGCCGCGCGCCGTGTTGACGAGCAGGGACCCGCGCCGCAAGAGATCGAGCTCCGCCTTACCGATGAGTCCGGTCGTCGCCGGAGTGAGCGGCACGTGCAAGGTCACGATGTCCGCCTTGCTGAGCAGCGCATGCAGCGGGAGCCGAGCGTGAGGCTCCGAAGGCTCGTGGGAGCCACTTCGCGAGGAATGCGCGGCGACGAGCACTCGCATTCCAAACGCTGTTGCGAGGGCTGCGACGCGGCGCCCGATGTGGCCGAAGCCGACGACGCCGAGTGTGCGACCGGCGAGCTCATCGCCTTCGTACAGAGCGCGCTCTTCCCAACGCCCAGCGGCCACCGCGCGCGCGGCCCGCGTGACACCGCGCGAGAGGTCGAGCATCAACGCCAGCGTGTGCTCTGCCACGGTGTTCGTATTGGCGCCCGGGGCGAAGATGACGGGGATCCCAAGGCGCGCGGCGGCCACCGTGTCGAGGTTATCGAGCCCGGCTCCAGCCCTCGCGATGACGACGAGCGCCGGGCAACGCGCGAGCAGCGCCTCGGAGATCCGACCCCGGCCGCGGGTCACGATCGCGCGCACGCCGGAGAGATCCTCGGGCGGCGCATTCGGCTCGGCAGAGCGCAAGAGGGGCGCTTCCGCAGCGAGCAATGCCTCGGCCTCGGGATGCAGGCTCTCGAGCAGCAGGATCATGCAGGAGGCCGCTTCGCGGTCACGTGCCGCCCGATCGCCTCGCCAGGCTCGAGCCGGTACACACCGGGCTCGGGCTCCACGAGCGCGTCATCGAAGAGCGCCGGAGCGATCACCGCGCCCGGTGGGCTCGCGATCTCGATCAGGTTCCCGTGCGGATCGCGCACGAACATTTGCATTTTGCCGCCGGGCAAGGCGCGCACGCGACCCCAGGCCTCGACATCGATCGCGCCCGCGGCCTTCGCGCGCCGGAATACGCCCTCGAAGTCGGGCACTTCGAGGCAGAAGTGGCCACGATACGCTCGCGCGTCAGCCAGCACGTTCATGTGGATCTGTTGGCGCGCGTTGATCCTGAAAAACTGTGACACCATGCCCTGGTCCGGCGTCGGATCGAGCGGGAGTCCGAGCACATCGCGATAGAACGGAATCGCCGTCGCGAGGTCATCGACGTTCACGTTGATGTGGTGGATATGGGCGTCGTGGCTCATGGGCAAGGCGTCAATTGCGGGTGAATCGGCGTACGTAATCGAGGTCGGGGTCGACGCCCCAGCCGAGGCCGATCGGCGGCGAGAGCGAGCCCTCGGACAACGCCAGATCCACCTGGGCCAGTTCGCGCAACAGCGGCGCGCCCCCCATCGGCACCTCGACGAAGGTGCCGGCGGGGCTCGCGAAGGCGAGGGTGCGCGCGGCTTGGAACGAGATCGCCGAGCCCCAACAGTGCGGCGCGAGCTCTAGGCGGTGCGCCCACGCGAGCGCGGCGATACGCAGACCTTCGCTGAACCCCCCCGCGATCGCGAGGTCGGGTTGCAACACGTCGATAGCGCGCTGCTCCAGCAGCGCGGCGAAGTCGAAGCACGAGGTCTCGCTCTCCCCCGCGGCGATCGCCATTGGCGCGGCCCGACGCACCTCGGCGAGACCGACGCGGTCGTCGGATGCGACCGGCTCCTCGACGAAGCGCAGCTCGAGTTCCGCGGCTTCGGCGCAGAAGCGGCGCGCCTCGGCGACGCTCAGCGTGCCGTGCGCGTCGACCATCAGGTCGACACCTGCGCCGACGGCCGCGCGCGCTGCGGCGACGCGCGCCACGCTCGCCGTGACGCTGCCGTCCATCGCGCCGAAGCGCATCTTGATCGCGCGGAATCCGGCGTCCGTGTAACGGCCGAGCTCCTCGGCGAGTCGCTCGGCGTTCGCCCAACCACCGCTCGCGTAGGCGGGGATCGTCGGCCTGCACGGCCCTCCGACGAGGTCCAACACCGAGCAGCCGCGCGCTTTGCCGGCGAGGTCCCACAGGGCGAGGTCGATGCCGGCGATCGCGGCCTGATGCACGCCGCGGCGCCCGAGAATCGGCATCGCGCGGCCAGCGCGAAGCGCGAGCGAGGCGCGTGAACCGTTCAGCATCCGCGCGCCGAGCGCGTTAATCGCCGCGGCGTCTTGGCCAATCAACTGCGGCGCGAGCTCACCCTCGACGATCGCGACCAGCGCTGCCCCGTGGCCGCTGCTGCCGACCGCGGGTTTGGCCTCACCGTAGCCGACCAATCCGTCCTCCGTAGAGACCGTGACGAGGACTCCGTCAAAGGCGGTCAGGCGACCGAAATCCGAGGTGTGCTGCTGTGCCTCGGCGAGCGGGACGTGCAGCCAAGCCGCTTGGACGCTGGTGATCTTCAACGTTCTGGAGCGCGGCGCGCTAGCGGAGCAGGGGCAGGAGCGTCGCAGACGCCGTCTCGTACAGCATCGTGTAGTACTCCTCGGACAGGAGGCTCGAGCCGTGATCTTGGATGAACTTGAGCTGCTCGGGCGAGATCTCGACCGGGTTCTGCTCGACCTGGTTCGTCCAAGGCGACACGGGTGTGCGGTCGATCGGCGCGACCGCCTCCATGGTCAGAGCACCTTGGTAGCCGCACTCGTTCAAGGTCGCGACCAGCTTGGCCCAATCGACGGCGCCCATGCCCGGAGCCAAACGGTTGTTCTCCGCCACGTGCACGTCGACGAGGCGCGCTTTCGAGGCGCGGAGCGCGGCATGCATGTCCACCTCTTCGATGTTCATGTGGAAGACGTCGAGGCACACGCCGCACTCCGGACCGACCTCGGTCGCCAGCGCCACGGCCTGGTCGGCGCGATTGAGGAAGTAGGTCTCGAAGCGATTGAGCGGCTCGAGCGCCATTCGGACACCTCGGCGCTGGGCGAGCTCGTAGACCTCTTGGAGGCCGGCGACGACCCAGCCCCACTCTTCGTCGGGCGTAGCATCGGGCACGACCTTGCCGACGGTGGCCGGCACGATCGTCACTTCGTGCCCTTCGAGCTGATGCACCATTTCGACGAGGGAACACATGTACTCGACCGTCGCGGCGCGCTGCGCCGGATCCTTGGCAGCGAGGTTGCGCTCGCCCAGCGTCAGGGTCACCGCGCCCCAGCACCGAATCCCGTGTTTCTTCAAGAGCGGCAGGCACATCTTCGGGGGGTACTGCCCCGGCTCGCCGCTGATCTCGATGCTCTCGAAGCCGAGGCGCTTGATGCGCTTCAGGGTGACCTCGAGTGGCTCGGCGCGCATCCAGTTGTGAGTCGAAAGGTGCATGGTGGGAGTTCTGGGAAGGGATTCGAGTGAGGCTTTGCGTGTCGGCCGCTCAGGCCGAGTCATCATCCTCGAGCGAGAGCGCTTTGTAGCCGCCGCGCGCTCGGAAGTAGAGCAGCAGAACGAGGTAGCAAGCCAACATGATCAGCGGGAAGATCGCGACCGTGAAGAGCGCGTTCTTCTTCGCGGCACCCTCGACTCCCGCGATCGTCGCTTGATCGGCCGGTGGCGCGGCCGCCCGCGCTTGCGGGTCGAGCGCCTGGTAGTCACCGAAGACGCTGGTGCGTTCGAGCGAGACGTAGCGCTCGACGAGCGCAGTTCGGTTGGCAGCATCGTACGTGCCGAGGTCCTTCGCGACCTGGCGGTCCTGGATCGCTCCGAGAAACACCGCGCCGACGACGCCGACTCCGAGCATCCCGACGCCTCCCGCCGCGTTGAGTGTCAACGCGCCGCCGCGCGGGAAACGTTCGGCCACGACGCCGAGCATCGTCGGCCAGAAGAACGACTTGCCGACGCCGTAGAGCGTCGCTGCGCCAAGGATCGCGATGCCGGTCGACATCGACAACGCTACGAGCCCGAGGGCCGCCACGAGCGATGACGCCGCCAACAGGCCGAGCGGCGAGATGCGGTGCACGATGGGGCCTGCGTTGAAGCGCAGCACCATCATCACGAACGAGGTGTAGACGAGCACCCAGCCGCCCTGCATGCCCAATTTCGCCATCTCCGGCGTCATCAGTCCAGTGATCCAGCTGTCGGTCCCGAGCTCGGTGGTCGCCAGCGGGATCATGATCAAGAGCAGGAAGACGAACATGGGACGTCCGGGCGACCTGGCATACGCGCCAAAGGCGATCGTCAGCACTCCGATCAACACCCACTTGACCGTCTCGGACCACTCGAAGACGCGCGCGACCTCGGACACCATCAAGTAGTTGACGACGAGCGCGCCGAGGAACCCCGCTTCTTGCAGCATGTCGCGGTACGACACGCCCGCCGCGACGCGCTCGTTCACGGGGAATCGCCTTCCGAGCATCAGCAACGCGTATCCGAAGGTCGGAAGCAAGATGAGGCCGACCTTCACCTGCCAGCCGGCGTCGGCGCCGATTCCGATGGTCAAGAGGCCGCCGAGAACGAGGCCGCCCGGCCAGCCTGCGTGGAGGATGTTCAGCCACTTCGTCTTGTTCCGGACGAACATCGTCGCGACCACGGGGTTGATCACGGCCTCGACGGTCCCGTTGCCGAGCGCGACGATGAAGTTGCCGGCATAAAGGCCCCAATAGCCCTTCGCTGAGATCGTCACGATCGCCGAGACGATGTGGCAGGCGAAGGCAAAGACCATCGCCTTGCCGTAGCCGATGCGATCGATGATCAGACTGAAGAGGACGATGCTGATCGCGAACGGCCAGAGCCCGACCCCGAAGATCTCGCCCTTCTGGGTCTCGGTCAACGAGAACTCGACCGCCCACTCATCGATGACCAGGGCGCGCACGATGAAGCCGAAGGCAGTGGCGATGAGGGCGAGAAAGCACGCCCAGAACAGCTTCATGTCGCCGTCGGAGCGGGAGGTGTCCGGGTCTTGCATGGGGTCCATCGGCGGGAAGCGTACCGCGCCCGTCGCGTTCCTCCATCTACCGGCGAAGGCAATCTTCTTGGGTGGTGGGCATCCCCGACCTCATCCCATGGCGGCCGACAATGGGTCGAGGTCGAGATTTGCCTTCCTGTAGGCTCGCGCAGCCTGACCCTGCCCGGTTCAATGGACACTGAAGGAATGTCGGAGTTGCTGGTGACGTGCGATGCTCTCCTGCGTTTGGGTCTTCTTCAGTCCTCCAACTCCGGGAATTGCCTGTCGCGCTGTTTCGGTCCACGTTCACTCCTGCGCGCGACAACTCGAGAGAAGCGCCCCAACGTCCGCCGCCGCAACGCGCCGGTCGCGGTGTCTACGACGACGAGCTCGTTTGCACTGACGAGGGCGAGACGCCCGCTATCTTCATGGACCGCTGAAGCGACCAGTGCCCCCATCTGTCGACTCCCGACAACTGCTCCGCCGTCGATCCGGCGCACCTCGACCAAGGGCGCGCCGTTCGCGCCCGACCTCGACGTGACCACCGTGCCCGTCCGAACGCAGACCGCAGCGACTTTGACGAAGGGCGCGAGTCGCAGCTCGGCCAGCAGCACGAGATTCGGTACGGCCCAGAGCGCGACGTGTCCGGCGTCGTCCCATGTGGCTGCTTGCAATTCGAATGGCGAGCCGTCGTGGAAGCCGAGGCGCACACCCCTCGACACGTTGACCCAGGTGGAGCTCGGACCGCGCCAAGTCCATTCCGGTCGCGAGCGTGAACGTGCGTAGGTCCCCGCCACTCGTGACGACGAGCGCGGCCTCGCCGGGCCGGTCCAACGAGACGAAATGGTTCTCGATCGGCGTCACTGAGATGACGCTCTCCGTGCCGAACCCCAGCGGCCCCGAGGGCTCGCCCGTGCGCGCGTCCACGACCTGGATCGAACCGCGCTCGTCGATGAAGGCGATCCGGCTCGCGCCGGGAGCGTCGTGCCACGCCTTGCTCTAATCCGAGCTGCGCGCGCCCCGCCGCGACCAGAGGCGAACGCCGGAGTCGGCGTCGTGCACGACGATGCCAGCATGCGACCCGAACACGAGGGCCCGCGCGCGATCGAGGACGCAGAACGCGCGCCGCCCATCGAAGAGCCAGCGCGAGTCGTCGAGCGCTGGCTCCAGAGGCAAATCTGCGCCCCAAGCGCCGGCCCGCGGGTCCCACGTGCGCACACGTTGGTGATCGGCGATGAGGAGCATGCCAGCGTGATCGGCGATCGGGACGAGGCGCTCGTTGTCAAAGCCGAGCTGCGGTTGGACCTCCTCCGGCACCGCGAGCCGCGCACCCGTGTCAGCGTCGTAGACCGCGAGCGGGCCCGCGCGAGTTCCCGCGAGCACGAGCCCGCCGTCGCGCGAAAAGCGTGGCGGCTCGCCTTCCACCTTGATTCGACAGAGCTCTGCAGGAATCGCGAGCGCGATGAGCGACACAAATGAGCCAACCTCCTGGTCCGACTCCGGCGCGCTTGCGAGAAGCGCTCGCGCGCCGTCGTCACTCACCACAGCCCAAGCCCGTGTCTCGCCGAGCCCCTTGAAACGCGGGATCCACGCAGTCAACGTCCCGCCGTCCACGTCGAAGCGGCGCACGCGGAACCATGTGTTGTCCGCGACGGCGTGCGCGGCATCGAACGGGTCGTCGGACCACTCGACGGTGATCGCGTCCACTTCTGTCCGCTCGAAGATCGGCAGCGGACCGCAGGTGGGCTCTCCGTTCTCGAGGCGACGAAGCTCGAGCGATTCCAGCATTCCGAGTTCTTCGCCGGGACGCCGCGCGCCACGCTCCAAGCGCGCGCTGACGAGGAAACGACCC
>Ga0163144_10007158_pt1 | contig 24493 bp, 22 predicted proteins | sample OliLak19BULKMAT1_FD_123175 | JGI IMG/M metagenome (GOLD analysis project Ga0163144, IMG submission 123175) | Freshwater microbial mat bacterial communities from Lake Vanda, McMurdo Dry Valleys, Antarctica - Oligotrophic Lake LV.19.BULKMAT1 | ecosystem: Environmental > Aquatic > Freshwater >...
CACCGAGGCGCGGCGGCGGGCGGAGGTCAGGCCGCCGCGCGCCCGGCGGCCCTCGCGGGGTCCGCGATCGCGCCGTACGCTCGCCGGATACTCGACCGACCCCGATTGAATTTCCTATCCCGAGTTCCCCTGAACTGTTATCGCCCCAGCAGCGTGCCACACCTGCGCCGGTCAGTCCACAGGCGCTGAATTGGCCTGCGCTGACCTGTGACAAAACGGAACCGCTGACGGCCGTTGGGCGATTGCGGAAGCGCGCGGCTACCGACGTCGGGCCGCTGCCAAGTTCGCCGAAATCGGACGGCCCCCAACATACCGCCCCACCCTCGACGCGAATTGCGCACGGGGACCTCCCCGCAACTGTCAGCTGGGTAGCCAAGAGCCCGGGGGCGAGCACGGTCGCCGTGACCGTGACCGACGCGGCCGCGCCGGCGGCCGTCGTCACGACGATCTGCGGTCCCGTCGTCCCCAGCGTCCAAGTGGCCCGCGCCTCGCCCGTCTTATCCGTGAGCACGGGGGTCACCGGCGCCACACTGCCGCCGCCGCTCGGCGTGAAGGTCACCGCCTGCCCCTCCACCGCGGCGCCGCCGGTCACACGCGTGACGCGCACCCGGATGGGGAGCGGCAGCGCCGCCCCCGCCAAGCCCGACTGGGTATTGCCACTCACGATCGTCAGCGCCGTCTGGATCGCCGTCACGGTGAACGCCGCCGAGGGCGCGGCCGTGAGGCCGGTGCCGCTGGCGGTCAGCACGTAGCCGGTGCCGGGGGCACTCACGCTGACGCCAGTAAAGGTCGCCACGCCGGCCACGGCCACGGCCTGCACCCCGGCCGGTAGCTGACCGTCGCCGGCGTTGGCGGCCAGCCGCAGCCGCACGGTGTCGCGGCGGTCGGTGAGGAGCCCGCCCGTGACGCTGTCGCGGATCTCCACCACCGGTTGGGTGGCGAGGGCCAGCCCCGCCTCGGTGCCGACGGGTTGGGTGCGGAAGGCCAGGTTTGGGGCGCCGCGGATCACGGCAAAGGCCACCGAGGTGGCGCTCGTCAGCCCGGGGGTGCTGGCGGCGAGCTGATAGCCGGGGCCGGCCGAGTCGATCGAGAGGCCGGGGAAGGTGGCGACGCCGTTGACGGCCGACACCGTCCGCGTGCCGCGGAGCGCGGCGCCGGTGGCGCCGCCGGTGACGGTGAGGGTGATCGGGGCGGCGCTGCCGGTGACCCGGGCACCGGCGGCGTCACGGACTTCGACCACGGGGGCGGTGGCGAAGATCGCCTGGGTGCGCAGATCGACGGGCCCCGCGGTGAAGCCGAGCTGCGTCGCCACCGGGACGGGGGGCGGCGGCGGGACGGTCGGCGCCGAGTCGCCACCGCAGGCGGTGCAGAGGACCAGCGCCAGGAGGCACAGCGAACGGAAGGACGACACGGCCGGCATGCAGACGCTCAGCGTAATGAGGGGACCCGACGCGCCGGGACGGCGGTGAGCTCTCCATGCAACGGCGGCGGGGCGCGGGATTCTCACGTCGCCGGTCAAGGGGTCAGAGTCCTTGTCCTCAAAATGGGTCAAGGACTCTGACCCCTTGATCGGAGTCCTTGTCCTCAAAATGGGTCAAGGACTCTGACCCCTTGATCGGACTTCTTGACCGGACGGCGCCCGACGCGGACGGGGCGCCACTCACTGCGAGTGGCGCCCCTCCATGTCGATTAGTCCGGCTGCGACGCGATGACCGACCTCGGTCACGCCTCCTCGTTGTGGCGCGAATCGCCTGACATGAAGACGCGGCCCGATGGTCCTGATGCGCCGACGTCGCCGGACCTGCATGCCGCGCACCCGTCACGGCTCGGTGACGAACCACCGCCCACCGTCGAGCAAGGTCTTGGTGCCGTCGCGCGACAATGCGATCTGATCACGATTGCCTCCCGAATGCACCAGCTCCAGCACCGGCGAGCCGCCACGGCTCACGATGCGCCACCGACCCTCCGATGCGTTGCGCCCGGCGCTGCTTCCACCCATGCCATCCACGGAGATCGACACGGAGCTGCTGCTCGCATAGGTGAAGCGCCCGTCGGCCAGCAGGACCAGATCGGAGCGGGATGTCATGCCACCCGATCCGCCGCCGCTGCCGTAGCCACTCAGTCGGGTGAGTTTCTTGCCGCGCAACTGCGTGACCCACTCCCGCGCCACGCCGCTTCGGTCATCGAGCGATGACGGTGTGGGCGCGGACCCGCCGACATTCGTCACGGGCTGCGACGGTGCCAGACTGGTGAACAGTGCCTGCAGCTCGGCGGCACGTGCGAGCACCTGCCGCCGAGGTCCTGCGGCCATCACCGTTACCACCTGGCCCTGATGCAACGCCGCATGCATCGAGAGCCGACGCAGCACGCCGTCTGGCGGTGTGCCCTCCCAGTCCATGCGAATTCCCTGACCCAGTCCGCTGCGGACGCGCACAGGCGCGCCCACTCGGCGCATGACCGGGAAGAGCTGCAGCATCTCCTGCTCGGTACGCCGGATCACCGCCGGGTCGGTGAGGGAGGTGGCGCCATCGGCGCTGGCCGAGGCGATGAAGACCACCTCACCCGGCACCAGATTGGCCGGCACCAGCTGCAGCTGGGTCGCCTCGCGCGAACCAGCCTGCCAGCCGATGGGCAGCCGCGCGCTGACGCCGGCCGGCACGTCGATGCGCGCAGCCTGTTGTGCCGCGAGGTGTGAAGCGGAGGCCAGGCATGTCGTCGCGATGACGGCCAGAACGGCGAGGTTGTGCATGCGGGATCCTGAGTGAGGGCGGACCGGACGAATCTCCGAAGCCGGATGAAACGTGCGGAGCGTCGGATTGTCTCAGCGCCGCGATTGACATGCTGGTACCGTGGTGGGGGAATCAGTGCAGATTCATCACACATGATTGCCATTGATCGGTTCACCACCGCCATTGCCGACCGCTACGTCGTTCTTCGGGAACTGGGCGCTGGTGGAATGGCCACCGTATATCTCGCGCACGATCTCAGGCACGATCGTGAGGTCGCCATCAAAGTGTTGGAGCCGGAACTTGGCCTGGCGCTTGGCGCAGAGCGGTTTCTCGCCGAAATCAAGGTCATGGCGAACCTGCGGCACCCCAATGTGCTGCCGCTGTTCGACTCGGGCAGCGCGGACGGGCAGCTGTTCTACGTGATGCCCTATATCGAGGGTGAAACGTTGCGCGCGCGGATGACGCGTGACCAGCAGATGCCAGTGGACGAGGTACTGCGCATGGTGGCTCTCCTGGCCGCAGCACTCGACTATGCCCACGCCAACGGTGTCATCCATCGCGACCTCAAGCCCGAGAATATTCTGCTGCAGGCCGGGCAGCCGATCATCGCGGATTTCGGTATTGCGCTGGTCCTCGCGCAGCTTGGTGCTGAACGAATGACGCAAACGGGCTTCTCGCTCGGCACGCCGACCTACATGAGCCCCGAGCAGACGACCGGGGAACGCGTCGTCGATGCGCGGAGCGATCAGTATGCCCTCGGCGCCGTCACGTACGAGATGCTCACCGGAGAACCACCACACACCGGCGTCACCGCGATCGTCGTCATCGCGCGACTCCTGTCCGACACACCGCGCAGCATCCGCAGCGCTCGCCCCGCCGTGAGCGATGCGACGAATACCGCCGTGCAGCGTGCGCTGTCGAAAGCACCCGCCGACCGATTCATCACCTGCAGTGATTTTGGCCGGGCACTGGCGTTCAGCACGACGCCGACGCCGACGCCGACGCCGACGCGAACGCCAGTGTCGGTGGTGGTGGTTCAGCCGCGCCGCGCGCCACGGATTGCGCTGATCGCTGCGGCTCTCACGCTCCTTGCGGCGCTGCTCTTCACGTGGCGGCGCTCGAACACTGAGCGCTCGACGACCGAAGTGATGGCGACGACGACAGCGTCCGTCGCCGTCTTGCCCTTTTCGGACCTGAGTCCCGGCCGCGCCAATGACTACTTCGGTGACGGTTTCGCCGAAACCATCACCAGTGCGCTCGGCCGCATGCCAGGACTGCAGGTCGCTGCACGCACCTCGGCGTTCTCGTTCCGCGGGCAGAACGTGGACGTGCGCGACATCGGCACCAGGCTTGGTGTCGCGACCTTGCTCACTGGCAGTGTACAGCGGGCGGGTAACCAGCTGCGCATCACCGCGCAGCTGGTGCGGACGAGCGACGGCGTCACTCTCTGGTCGGAGACGTTCGATCGCGGTGCCCTCGACATCTTCGCCGTGCAGGATGAAGTCACGCGGGCGGTGATCGACGCGCTCGACGGCAAGGTCCTGTCGTCGAGCGTGCGCGCCAGTGCTGTGACAACCAGTGATCCGCAGGCGTACGACCTGTATCTGCAGGGGCGCTTCTTTCAGACCAAGCGCACGACGGAGGATGTCACCCGTGCCATTGGTTTTTTCAAGGAGGCGATCGCACGCGATTCCACATTTGCGCAGGCCTGGGCCGGTCTGGCGGATGCGTATCTCGTGCAGCCGTACTATTCCAATGTGCCGCCCGTTCCGGCGCTCACCGCGTCACGGCGCGCGGTTGATCGTGCCCTCGCGATCGCGCCAGAGCTCGCGACTGCACAGGCGACGCGTGCGTTTCTGTTCTTCGTGCTGGACTGGAACTGGCTCGCGGCCGACAGCGCGTTTCAACGGTCGCTCAGTCTCGATCCCAGTTACAGCGTGGCGCACAAATGGTATGCTGACTTGCACAGCCTGCTCGGCCGAAGCGCGGCGGCGCAGCAGGAAGCGGAGCGTGCACGGGAGTTGGACCCTGTCTCAGGCGCGGCGGTGACGGGTCTTGCCTTGCGGGCATTACGGCGTGGCGATGAGGTGGAGTCGCTGCGACTGTTTGATCAGGCACTGGTGCTGGACCCCACACAGCCGAATGCGCTGCGACAGATCGCCAGCCTGCTGTTCGATCGCAGTGATTCTGCACGATTCTTTGCGGTGCAGGAACGTTTCGTCGCAAACTCCGCCAATGCCGGTGCCTCCGCCGCCGTCCTGCGTCGCGCGTGGCAGACGGGGGGACGCGATGCCGCGCTCCGAGCGCAGATTGACGCGCTGGACCGGCTGCAGCTGCCGTTCGAAGTGGGGCGGTGGCGGATGAAGGCAGGTGACCTCGATGGCGTGTTTCGCGCGTTGGAGCGAGCGTATGCGGCGCACGATATCTGGATGCCTCAGATGAAAGACTACTACACCAGTCCCGCAGTACGGCGCGATCCACGCTTCAAGGCGCTGCTGGGCAGGATGAAGATTCCCGAAGACGCGCCGTGAGCGAAGTCGTACGGCGTCGTTGGTAGAGACAGCCGCCGTGTCGGGGTCCAGTCATCGTTCCCGTCGATCACTGCCGCGTGTAAACGATTGACCCGATGACGAGAAACCCGTTCGTCATTCCGGAGAGATCGATGTAGAGAGAACCGTCCGCGAGCGTGAACCCGAGCAGGAAGCCGTCGAGCTGCCAGGTGCCGCGACCGCTCTGGGTTGCCGTGAACTCGGAGTTGTTGGTGATGTAGCCGGACTCGAACGTGCCGTCCGCGCGAAAGACGTAGCTCTGACCGTCGCCCCTCCACCTGCCCACCAGGCCGCGCGCACTCGCGCGCGCGAGCGGATAGTGTCGTCCCCCACCAATTTCGAACCACTCCTCGCCCTTGTTGGTGCCGGTGCTGAACGGCTCGGTCCGCGTGTAGTTGTTGATCGACGTGGTGATCTCGTTGCCGGTGACGCGGAACGTGCCGACGTATTCCGATCCATGCCGTTCGCGCTGCTGCGCGATATCGACCTGCGTCCCCGAGCCGGGTCGCGGGAGATGCGCCATCGTGCCATCGGGAAGGAACACCATCATGAACGGACTCAGCTGCGTTGCGCTCTTCACCTGATAGCGCCACCAGAGCCCCTGTGGGCGCCCAGTGACCAGGCGCGCATTCGGAATGGGAGCGCCGCGTCCGCTCGGCAGCCAGCCCACCGACCCCGGATATCTGTCGGGAGTATCGCCCGTCGGCAGGCGATCGCTCGTCGTGCCCCTCGGCGTCGGCCTGGGCATCGGCTCCGGTGCCGTGTTTCGGGCTGGCGGCGCGGACGGCGCTGGTGCCGCGGCGGGCAGGGACGTGGCTGCAACTTCGGGAGCCGGCGGGAGGGCCGGTGCGGGCACGGAGCCAGACACCGCCACGTCCTGTCCAGATACCGGCGCGGCAATCGCCGCGATGTAGAGCCACCGATCACGACTGCTGTCGAGGAACTCCACGATCAGCGTGGTGCCGGCCCGCTCGGCGATGCCCCAGGTTGCATTCGTCTGGTTCATGGTCAACGTCCAGCCGCCGCTCTGGATCAGCGCGACAAGCACGGCCTGCGACGGTGCCGTGAGCGGAACCCGCACGACCTCGAGGGCCTCGCCGAGTCTGAGGCCCGCCTTCTCGGCGCCGGACTTGAGCGACGTGCGCGCCGCCCAGCGATAGATGCCGTTGCGGGTGATGGTGGCGCCTACGGGCAGCACGACGCCGAGCAGGCCGGACTGCACTGGCGCGGCCGGCAGCGCGGGCTGCGAGCAGAGCAGTGCGGCGGTGAGAATGAGTTTCATGGGTGTGAACGAGTAGGAGGGAGCGGGGCCTGACCAACCAGGTCTGCTGCTGAAGACGACGCCCCCCGATGACGCGGCGTCTCATTGCATACGGTCGTGAGCACATGCCCAGCCGGTGAGAATCTGCGACGCTCGTGTACGTTAGCGGTATAACGCACAGGTCGGATCGCGGCGGGCGGCTGTCGTCAGTCGCTCGCCTTGCGACCAGTCGGCCGTGCGTGGCTTGTCTGACTCTCACGTTCGAGGCCCTGACCACATGCTCCACGCACATGCAGTGTTCCGCCGTTTCTGTCTCGCCGCCGCGTTCACAGGTGCGCTCGCCACGACACTGACCGCGCAGATTCTCCCGCGAGTCCGCGATACCCTGGTCCTGAAGGGTGAGAGCCCGGCGGCAGCGCGGCCGGTCAGGATGACGCCCTCGCCCGCACGGGACGCACGGTTGGCGTCCCCACCGGCAACGACCACACCGCCACCACCCCCGCCGGCACCTGCGCTACCGACGACGGGGACGGTGACCGTGTATCCGAAGGGGAAGGGTAGTGGAATGGTTACGTCCTCACTAACCGGCATCGCATGCCGTTACCGCGCGGGGGCTGCACCCTCCGGCACCTGCACGGCGACCTTCCCGGCGGGCGGGATTTATCTGGTCTCGACTCCGGATTCCGGCACCGGGCCGGCGTTGCTCGAGGAGGGCTTGGGCGTGAATGCGAGTTTGGGAGAGATTAGCATGACGGTCGAAGCCGGGTTGCAAAAGACGGTCGCGACGACGTTCGAGCCCTCACTGCCCGTGCCGATCAATCGGGTCATGGTTGGTGTGAATTTTCGGGTACTTCAGTCGCTAAGCTCCACAGGCGACGGCACGGTCGTCTCAACGCCGATCGGTATTGCTTGCCGCTTCCGTATGGGTGGCCTGCTCCGCAACAGACCAGAAACTACCGGGGTCTGTTCGATGCTCGTCGAGAGGGAAACCACGATGACCTTCAAGACAACGCCCCCACTCGGCTCACGCCTCTTGACCGCCGCTCCGCACGTCTTCCAAGCCACCAGCTGTGGTTCGCCGTGTCAGGTGATAGTGACAAACAACGTCCAAATGGATTTTACGTTTATTCGGAACTGATGACACTGACCAGTCTGGGGTCAGCCGAAGCTTCGGTCAGCGTCCTTGACCAGAGCGTGACGGCGTGCGACAACGAGGAGTCTGATCTCGTGGTCAATTCAGCTGTTTCCGTCCTTGCGGCGCGCCATGCATCAACGACGATCGAGAATCTCGGACACGCGCGTGCCGCGTTATCAATGCGCTCGTGACCTGGAAATTCTTCGAGACCAGAGATGGCAACGGGAAGGCGCAGGTGTTGCTCGACCACCGGTACGCCGAGGCGCCGCCCATCGCGGCGTTGCCGAACCTCGCGTGGTTCGGGGTGTGGTGCAACGAGGCGCCGCAGGGTGCGTACTGGTCACCGACCGAGGCTCCGGTGCTCGACGCGATCGAAGTGGATCTGATCAGGCTCGCCGAGCAGCATGGGAACGGGTGGGCGGTGTATCTGCGGCGCTATGCCACACCGGGGCTGCGCGAGTACTACTTCTACTTCGGCGAGGGCGCAGACATGCACGCGGTCGCCGTGGCGCTGGTGGATATGCACCTGCGCTATCGGATCGAGTTCGACGCACGACCGGATCCGACGTGGTCCGGTTACACGTCATGGTTGCAGGACGTTCCCGGTGTGGGCTTCGATACCACAGTGAATTAGGCGCAGTCGGCAGTAAATCCCCCCGACATCATGGCCATGGAGGCCGAGTGACGACGCTGTATCGGTATGGTGCCATGGCGTGGATCTGGCGCGTGATGATTGCGGCCGCGCTCACTGGTGGTGGTGGTCTGGCGCTGCTCGCCGTGCAGTTTGCGGACCCCGGGCTGCTGCTGATCGCGCTGCCCCTGGTCGCGCCGGCGCTTTTCTTCGGTGCGGTGCTCGTGGTGCAGGTGGACCGCCACCCGGACAGCTCGCTCCGGGTACAGACCCTCGTCTTCTGGCGGCGCCGTCTCGACGCCGCTCGGCTTGGCGCACCCCGAGTGCGAGAGATGGCACAGGACGACATGCTCTCCGTGTATGCGCCGCGCGTCTGGATTCCCGTGCGCGGCTCACTACCGCTCTACCTGGACTTGTTGGGGACGATCGCCGACCGGCGCACCTTCAGTGCCACGTTCGGCATCGCCGCTTCCGCCCTGCCTCCTGATGGCGATGCCTGATCACGACGTGGCCTGCCTCGGTCATGGCGTCGCGCTACGAGGGCGCGCAGCCGCGCGCGTGCCCCGCCGTGGTGGCTCGAGCCAAGGCCGGTGAGAACTCACGGGGCTTGCGAACGTCGTTGACGTATCACGCCGTCCTTATCACGTCGGGCGGCTTTCGTGGATCCTCATCCGCCGAGTCCCGTATGCGCCGAGTTCGAGGCCCTGACCCGTTGCGCCACGCACACACGCTGTTCCGTTCCGTCTGCCTCGCCTCGGCGGCAACAGGCATACTCGCGACGACGCTCATCGCGCAGATTCGTCCGCGCGTCAGAGACTCCGTCGTTTTCAAGGGTGCGATTGAACCGGTGGCGCGGCCGACCAGGATGCCGGCCCCGCCGCCCCCGATGGCGAAGCCTGCACCACCTCCTGCGCAGCCCGTCGCGGTAACCGGCATCTCCGGGATGGAAGTCGTCGCTGGCCCGTTCGCGACGGTGGCAGCGCTCGCGATTACGAGCGCCTCAGCGCAGTGTCCGACGGGCAAGGTGGCGCTGAGCGCTGGCGTCGAGTTCACGGCGCCTGGCCAGGCCAGCTTCGGGCTCGAGGTCAAGGGCGCGTGGCCGGTGTGGAACGATGCTCGCCTCGTCACGGTGAGTGTGCGCAACGCGAATGTCTTCGTACCGGCCCGCGTTCGTGCCTTCGCGGTCTGCGTCACGGAGATTCCGGGGCTCCGTCGCGCGGGCTTCGGTGGCCTCACCACGGCACGTGGCGATGATCCGGTGCGCATCGATGGCAGTTGCAACGCGAACGAGCGTGTGGTGGGCGGCGGCGTGATGGGCGAGTCGATGACGATCGTGACGTCGAATGCGCCGGATGGTGTGAACCCCAGCGCGGGCGTCTGGCGTCAGATCGCCATGCCGGCCAGCCCGGTCCGGCTCCCTGGGACATATGGCGTCCAGTCGATCATCCTCTGTGCGCCGGCGACGGCGGTGGATGGGTGGGAGCTCGTGACGTCGGTGCCGGTCTCACTCGGTGCAAGCTCGCAGTCCACGCTTTCGACCAGTTGCCCCCCAGGCAAGGTGTTGCTCGCGGCCGGCGTGCTGCAGAGCTCCAACAACTACATCGACATCGTCGCCAACACGATGATCCCGACCTCGAATGGCAGCGCGTCCGCGAACATTCACAACCGCAATATTCTCGGCGCCGGGGGCAACGTGAATGCCAGGGTGAGTGTGCTCTGCGCGAGGAAGCAGTAGCCGAGCGAAGTTCTATTCCCTCGAGTCACGCTCTGTACAACGCACTCGTCTTCCGGGGACAGGTCGTCGTGGCGTCGTACGTGTTATCGCGGCGGATGAACATCATGACGCGTGTCGGCTCCGCTCAAAGAATCGACGATGTGGCTGCAGCGCTTCGTCCATTCCATTTATGGTGGGATCATGAGCACCAGGAAGCGCATGTAGTCACCGCTGTTGCTGTTGGTCTGATCACAGGTGTCATACGCCAAATCGGCGAATCGATGTCCCTTTTTCCGGTCGAGGAGGTCTCAGGTGTCGTTGTATCCATTTGACAAGCTGAAGCTGTCACTAGTGAGAACCGCATCAATGCGAATGGCCGCACTGTTGCTCATGATCGGTTGCTCATTTTCAAAGGGCACGAAGAAAGACTTCGCGACGGGATTAGGCACCTCCTACAATGGGTTTGCCATTGACAACATCGCGGTCGTGGGCGACGGAGACAAAGCGCTGTCTTCTGCTGAGGTGCCGATGGATTCCAAGTTCGCCATCGTATTTCAGGGCATCGAGAATTACACCCTGAAGAACGAGAAGGCCTTTCCGGGTCTGGCCATCACAGTCACGGACTCCAAGGGCACAGAGATCATGAAGGAGGCCGATCTGTTTGCCGGATCGGTAGAGGGATACTCGAGCGAGGACGCGTCAGTCTTACGCGGTACGATCACGGTCGCCAGTCCCATGGAAGCAGGTCAATCATACCATTGCAAAATGCGCGTGTTCGACAAGAACAATCCCACGTCGGAAATTGTGTCCGAGTTGGATTTCAAGGTGAAATAAGCTCGCCTCGTCACATTCGCCTCGCATATTCCAAAGGCGCGTTGCACAACCGGGCATCGACGCTCCACTGCGTTCGATTCAGGCGAGGCGTGCTGATCGAGGTCCATTCACCACAGGATGATACGCATGTCAAGAACGAGTGTGTGGTCACTGCTGCTACTGCCCGTCGTGTCGCAGATTGCCAGTGCGCAGACAGCGACGCAATCATTTCTCGAAGGCGTCATTGCCGCGCCCAGAGGCACGACGGTCGTGCTGCAGAAAGACGGAGCGAGCCCGCTGTCCCTGGCCATCGCACAAGCCGGCCCCGAACTGTTTGCCAGCAAGCCGTTCAGGTTTCCGACGTCATACCGCGACGGGTCGCCGTATACGCTCGCAGTCAGGAGCGCATCACCGGGCAAGACCTGTGTCGTTGAGAAGGGTGCGCGTGGAACGATCGGATCGAGCCCCGGTTTCGTGCGCGTCGGCTGTGATTACACGTATGATCTGCTCAGCCGCAGCAGCGAGAACACCCGATTCGGCACGTTCTACGAAAGTCTCGCCCCGGTGGTTGGCGGCGATGTTGCCGAAGAAGGTCGCTACGTCGCCTTCGTATCGGCCGCCGCCGGGCTAGGGAATGCATCGGGAAAGAAGCGCCAGGTTTTCTGGCGCGATCGGAATACCGGCGTCACGCAGATGATCAGTGTCGGGCCGAGCAACGCGGAAGGAAACGGCGACAGTCTTGCCCCGTCCATGTCGGCCGACGGGCAATCCGTTGCCTTCGAATCCTACGCCACGAATCTCGTGCCGACGGATGGCAACGGCGTCCGCGACGTCTTCGTCTGGAACGCCAGGACGAACGTCGTCACGGCCGTAAGCACGGGCGACGGTGAGAGTGAAGCGAATGCGGAAAGTTTCGAGCCCGTGATTTCGGGCGACGGGAGTGTGGTCGCGTTCTCGTCGTCGGCGAACAATCTCGCTGCTGGCATGCGCGGCAGCAGCAGTATCAACGTCTATCTCAAGCGAGTCGCCAGCGGACAGGCTCCCATTCTCCTCAGTGTCGATCCGAAAACCAGAAAGAGTGTCGGTGGCTCGAATCCCTCGATCTCGGATGACGGAACACGTGTGACGTTTTGCTCGTCCGCGATGACACTGGTCGCGAACGACCGGAACGGCTTGTGGGACATCTTTCTGTATGATGCCAGCAGTCCCGGCTTGAAGCGGCTGAGTGTTCCGGGCCCAGGTGCGGAACGCAATCAGGGCACGGAAAGCGCCACTCGCGCCGTCGCGTCCTCGATCTCGGGGAATGGAGCGTTCGTGGTATTCGCGACGACGGCGACGAATATGGTCGCCGACGACACGAACAAAGCCCAGGACGTCTTCGTCGTCAGCATCGAGACTGGCGAGGTCAAGCGGGTCAGCACGGGAGCTGACGGCGTCCAAGGGGACGGCGACAGCCCGGTGGGGCAGGGCGAAAAAATCGCCGTGTCCTTCGAGGGTACGTTCATCGCGTTTTCGACCGGCGCCAGGAATCTTGGCGGCCAGCTGGTCATGAGGAATCTGGTCACCGGTGACCTGCAGATCATCGCGTCCGAGCAGCGATTCGGTGTCGGTCGGCCGGCGGTGTCGCGCAACGGCGGCTATGTCGTCTTTGGCGCGGGGAGTCGTCTCGATCGCCGGTACCCATCGACCGGACTCTTTGCGCGGTTCACCGGTACGACACGCTGCCGGTTCTGCACGCAGTGAGCGTTTCGTTCTGCCGCAATGAGGCCGCTGGGAATACCACGATCGGTTGCTGCTCATGGGGTCAGCGATCAAGGGGTCAGAGTCCTTGAACCGGCGGTCGATCATGTACTCTGACCCCATGGCCGGAGAGGCCATGGTCGCACTCTGACCCCATAGCCGCAGAAATTGCAACATGTAGCGGACGCACGTTCTTGCCGTTAGCCTGGTTGTGTCGTCTGCTCCAAAGACCCCGACGGAAGGTTCTGTCCCAAGCGAAGTGAGACTCGAATGAAGCTCCGGCCGATGATCGCGATTCTACCTGCTGTTGCTGGTGTCTTTCTCTTGATTTCTCCGGGAGCGATCGAGGCGCAGCGAAAGCCGTCACAGATTTCTGCATCGACACCGAAACCCTTCACAATCACGCGGCCGCCGGCAACTGGCGCGCCGTTGCGCATTCTGCTCGTCGACGATGACTGGTCGGATAACAACAACAATCCGTCTGATTCGCGGCGATCGCCGTCCGATCTCGCCTTCCGACGGCTCGTATTGGACGCCGCGGGCGGCGATTCCAGTGCGGTGGCGATCGACGTCGTCAGACTGTATGCCAACGGCCCGGACATCGACCGGCTCCGCCAGTTCTCCCTCGTCATCTGGTATACCGGCGCGTCGTACGGTGGCAACGCCGACAACGCGGCGGTGTTGAGCATTACCGATGAGAAAACCGTGCGGCGCTACCTCGAAGAAACCGGCGGCACCGTCATCCTCGTGTCCCCGGGGTACGTCAGCAAAGTGCTCGGCGCAAACAGCACCTGGGACAAAGCGACCTGGCCGTTTTTGAACGAGGTGCTCGGCATCAAGGGCGGCAAAGGCCTGGCCCAGCGCTTTCAGGGTGGCACGGTGGTAACGCCGGGCGGCACGAAATTCACGGTCGGGAGAGGCACCGGCGCAGTGGAAACGCAGTTCAGCGCCGTCAACCCGGACGGCGCCTCGGTGGTCTTCACAGCTGCGCTGGCAGCCCGAGACATCGGTGATCAACCGGCACCGGTGGCGACCGTCTCGAGCTTCGGTCGCGGCCGCATCGTGTATGTCGGCTTCACGGTCGAGAATCTCGACGCGGCGGAGCTCGCACCGGCCTTCCGGGTGCTCCTGGCGGCCGGTCGCCCGGCAGCGGCGACCGTGGCGACGGTGGCAGAACCCACGTTGCCCGTCACGCAGGCGCCGCCGACACTGGTGGTTCCGGCAGAACCCGCGACGCCCGTCCGGCAGGAGCCGCCGACACGCGAACGGCCAATTGCCATCGAGCGCACTCTGCCGAGGCGACCCATCGAGCTTCGACCCGCACCAGTTCTGCAAACGTTGCCAGCGAACGCGCCCCCGCCGCCACCCTCACCAGCTCCGCCCCCGCCCCCGCCGCCGGCGAACGCGCCACCGCCGCCACCCGCACCAGCTCCGCCCCCGGCGAACGCGCCCCCGCCTCCTTCGCAGCAGCCAGAACCCACGGCGCAGACCACTCAGCCGATCGTGACGGCAACGGGCATCTCAGGGTACGAAATCGTGGTCGGGCCGATCGTGGAAGTTGGACCGCTCGGAATGGCCGGGACCTCGGCGCAGTGCCCGGTGAACAAGGTGGCGACCAGTGCCGGTGTCGACTTCACGGCGCCAGGCGATGCGTCCTACGGCCTCGAGGTGGTGGGGGCGTGGCCAGATGGTCGGAACGGTACCGTTCGCGTCCGCAACAACAATGTGTTCGTGCGGGCGAGTGTGCGTGCATATGCGGTCTGTATCACGGAGCTGCCGGGACAAGGGGGGAAAAGCTTCGGCTTGACGACGGGAAGCAAAGGTGGGGGGGAGTCGTGCGCGCCCGGCGATTTCATGATTGGAGGAGGTGTGATGGGCGATCAGAACACCTACATCCACTCGAGCTTCCCTTTTTACGATCAGAATGCCAGGCCAAGCTCGTATTGGGGTTATCTCGTTCGTCCATCCATTGGCTTCAACATAACCATAGGAGTACGCATCCTCTGTGCTTCATCGGCACGATTGGCCGGGTGGCAGATGGTCAAAAGTGCGTCGGTCGAACTCGGTGCACGGAGCCGGGCGACGCTATCTGCCACATGCCCCAGCGGCACTGTGCCGCTGTCATTCGGTGTCAGAGACGAATCGGTCCGTATGTCGAATGGCCTGATCTGGAACAAGTTGATCCCGGGCACGGACGGCCTCGTGACTGTGCAGGTGCAGAACCGCAGCATCACCGCGATCAATGGCAATGTGGAAGTTCTGCTCTCTGTGGTCTGCGCGCGTCGCGCCTGACCGCGCGTCGGCGCGGCTACCTACCGACCAAGGGGTCAGAGTCGTTGAACCCGTGATCAAGGGGTCAGAGTCCTTGAACCGGCCGATCATGGACTCTGACCCCTTGCTCGATCGAGCACTGTGGTCCGTTCGGAGCACGCGCGCGCTGTGACAACCAGCGCGCACTCCGGAGTTCAACGGTACGGAAGCCCTTTGGGACCGGTCATGGTCACGCGGATCTGATACTCGACGTCGGAGAAGGGGTCGACCCACCACCGCACCCTGGCATACGGTGAATCGGTTCCGACACGCGAATCGACCATGTACGCGCCAGACGCATTCAGTGCTCCGAACACGTTATACATGGTCGCGCCGAGGGTTTCACACAGCCTGGACATCACTTCATGGCGAGTGACCGTCCACCCGTTAAGCAGGCGCTGCTGCAGGAAGAGTTCATCGTATCCCGCGTAGCCGACGAATACGATGGTGCCCAGAAACCGGTGCTCTATCCATCCCTCAGGCGCCTGTCTACCGGGGTTTCCAAAGCGCATATCCTGGCCGCCAGACGGGAGGCACATGGTCGCCACTTCCATCGTCGGCTGGAACGCGAACGGCAGCAGCGATGTCTTTGATCCGTCCGCACGCTGCAGATACACGAAGCCATTGGAGGCCGGAACCCCGGAGACCGCTGGTACTTCCGTGACCACCTGATTCGCCGCCCAGAAGGTGACCGGGCCTATCAGGTCCTTGCCTGCCCCAATGATGAAGTGCACTTCACCGGGCTGATCGCCGAACGCGCTCCCATCGAGGAGCACCGCCGTGCCGGGCTCGCCCTGCGAGACACTCAGGCGCGCAAGGGCGGGGGCAGCGGCGACGGCTGCGCCGGCGACCGTGCCCACCGGTGTCGCGCCGGAGGCTGCCTGGCCGACCGATGTCATTGGCGCCCTCTTGGTCATGCCCGCAACTGAGGCGGCGCGCGGACTGATGACCCCGACGGTCGGGGTCACGTCACCAGCACTTCGGGCGACGATGCGCTGCTGCATCTGCGTCACCACCGGCGCCGGCAACTGCGCGCTGATCGCGGCGAGCTGTCGCTGCTGTGCCTGCGCGCGCTGCTGCACGAGCGGTGCGTTCAGTGTCGCCAACTCGGTTTGTACTTGCGCGGCTGAACGCGCTGGCTGCCGCGTGACCGCTTGCTTGCGCTGACTCAGCGCCGCCATCATCGGCTGCAGCGCGGCCTGCAACTGCTCCTCCGACATCAGCGGCCCGCTGAGGGTGACCGTTCCCGACGCGGCGCTGCCAATCGCCATCCCTCGCCGCCGACCACGAGCGGCGAGCGGTGACACCGCGATGGTCCACACTGCGGTGCCACCTTTCATCTCTCCGGGATCGGCCGCCACCGAAAGCGAGATCGCGCCCGCGCCCTGCTGCTGGGAGACGCGACCGTCCGGCGCGGTGATCGCCACCACGACTGGCTCACCCTTCGACGCCACCTGCACCGACACCTGCCCGGGCGCCGTCACCCCAAAGACCACGCTGCTCCGTTCACCGGGCACCGCCTCGAATGGCCGTGTGAGGGTGACCTGTGCCTGCAGCACGCCCGCAGCAGAGCACACGCTCGCTACCAGCATCAGCACCCGTGTCGCGTGTGGAAATTTCATCGAATTCTCGTCGGTCGGTAGGAAGCAAGAGGCCCCGCCGATTGCGGAACCGATTTGAGATTGATCAAGGGGTCAGAGTCCTTGCAACGGACGAGCAAGGACTCTGACCCCTTGGTTGGACCGAGTCCTTGCAACGGACGAGCAAGGACTCTGACCCTTTGGTTGGGCCAACGGTGTTACGGCTTTCCCGGAGGCAGCCCGGTCGGCGCTCCGCGCGGTCTCGGTGCGGTCTGCGAGGTACGACCGGTATTTGGCGACGTACCAGCACTCGGCTTCGGCATCGGCTTGCCGGCCCCCGGGCGCTCGACGCCCTGGACGGTACGCCGCTCGACTTCCAGATCGTCCAGATCATCGTCACCGCCCGAACTGACGTTGCCGCCGTTGTTCGGCGAGACGCCTGCGCCTGACCGGACCGGTGGCTTGCCTGAGGTGGTGGGACTATTCGCGTTCTGGACGGTGCGTCGCACGCCAACGTAGACGTCATCCTCGGTCTGCGTGCCGGGGCCGGTGGTGGCACGGGTGTTGACCGGCGGTTTGGTCGGGCGCGTGGTCGGCGTGACGAGCGTTGCCGGCGGCTTGGGCGTCGGTGCGGGTGGCGCCGCCTGGGCGGCGGCCACCGCGCTGCTCAACACGCCGGCGAATACGAGCGTGGTCCAGCGGACATGCTTCTGCATTGTGACTCCACGACGGAATTGATTCTGACAGACCCTGATGCATCAGAAACGCCGGCCGGGCTGCTTTCTTCTCACGCTGCTCCCGTCACCCCGGTCGTCGAACGCCGGGTTCACCAGGAGCGTTGGCTTCGACGCCATCGGGCACACCATCGGGCACACCGTCGGTCAGACTGTCTGGACATCTGGCGTGGGGTGCGCTGAGCCGGGGGATGTGAGGGCGGCGCAGCTAATTTGATCGGAACACAGCCGCCGGCCGCCGCAGTGAGATCAAAATGGCGCTGCCGGCGTCACTGATATAGTGCAAGGCATCGACTCGCCACGCCGGTCGTGGCCACGTCCGTCCTCTAATCATTTCGTGGAGACATGACGCGACTTCGCGATTGTGCAGCCGGTGGGTGGCGCCTCCGATGGCGACCAGCCGCTGTACTGATCGGGGCGGCTCTCACTGCCTGCGACCCGCCCCCCGGCGCCGCGTCTGAAAGCTGCTCACGCCGGCCAAGCAGCCTCTTCACGCAGCGGACGTCGTGCACGTTCACCATTTCTCCGCTCGACTCGAACGGTCACACCGTTGTTCACGACAACCGCGACTTCGGCTCGCGGAGTGCGTACACGGCGGCAATCGAGATCGACGGGTCGCTACGAGTCACGCGAGGGGTCGTGTCGTTGGAATTGGCGGACGAGCGTGGCGCGATGCAGCGCTTCCGCGCCACCGCCGATTCGCCGGCGACGTTCAAGGTCAGGGTGGCGACCACCATGCGCGGTGATGTCCGCGGTGTGCGATTCACACTGACGCCTGAGCGCGCGCCATGGTTCGCCGACAGCGTCGCGCTGACATACGCATATGTGAGATGACCCGTATCGCACCACGTCAGCACACCACGTTGCCACACCACGTTGCCACACCACGTTGGCTGGCCTCCTCTCCCTTCTACTCCCCCTCTTGCGCATGAAGACCATACTCGCTGCCGCGCTCCTCTGTCTGCAGCCGATGCTCGCCACCGCCCAGCCGGCGCCGTCCGCACCCGTACAGTCTGGCCTACTGGGAGTCGAGCTGCCAGCCGGCGCCACGATCAGTCGCAATGGCATCTTCCGCTGGGCCGCGCGCACCTCGCTCAAGCTCGATGCCGACAAGGCTGGCCTGAAGCTCGGTGAAGCGCTGGAGGTGCTGCGGATTCCGCTCACGGCGCCGGCGCAGGCCGAGCTGGTTGCGCTGATTCAGACTGGCGGCTGGACGCTGACCATGAATCAGCCCAATGCCACCTGGGGGATTGCGGAACGGGCCGGAATCAGGATGATCGTGGAGTTCCTCGACAGCAAGCGCGATCGGTGGATTTACGTAGCCGCGATTGCCGCACCGGTGGCTGGACAGGACATCGCGATGTCTGGCGCCATGCCGCCGCAGGCGCCCGACGGCCGATCACCGATGCCGCCAAACGCCGGATATCCGCCGTCGGCCGCACCGGAGGCTTCCCCTGCGCCTCCTGCACCGGAGGCGCCGCCGGCTCCGATGACCCCAGCACGCACGGCATCGGCAGGCCGCGGGTTTACCTACAGCATCTCGGACTTCGATGACGGCTGGACGGCAAAGGAGCATCCGGACCATGTGGAAGTGACCAAAGGCCCGGTCAGCGTGCTGCTTTTCTATCGCGTGGAGATGACCGCCCAGATGCGCGAGAACACCAGCGAGTACTTCTGGGCGCGCGACGTCGCGCCGCGGTTCGATGCTCCGAACTTCGCACGCCGGCAAGACGGTCGGTCAGTCTACCGAACCGAGTATCTGGAAGGCGATGCGACCGAGCGTAGCACGGGGAAGCAGGCGTTTATCGGCATGAACGTGAATCTCGTGAGCGGCCGAGCACTCAACATCGTCGTGATCGCGCCGGACATGGCCACGTTTCAGCAGCTCTTCCCAAATCCGAACGATCTCGAACGGATGATGCCCTACAACAGTTTCGCAATCGGAGCATCCGACCTCACCGGGCACTGGTCTTCGACGAGCAGCGTGGTGACGCAGATGGTGTATCGAGAGACCGGAATGAATGCCGGTATGAACATCAATTCGAGAAGCACGGAGTTCTTCGTGAACGCCGACGGGTCATATACCAGCAAGCACGTCGGCGCATTCGGTATGTCCGGTACGACGAAGGTCTACTCGGATACATATACCGGACGGTACTCCCTTAACGGTATCTGGGAGGTGACGTTCACCAACCGTTTCAATGGGAATGCAGACACGTTTGCCGCCGAGTTCGAGATCGTGCAGGGCGACAGGATCCTGCACCTGACGAACGTGAAGGCGACCGGCATCCGCTATCATCTGAGCAGAGTGCCGTGATTGATTGGATGGGAGACGGATTTGACTGAGTCGTGGTTGCCGGATGGCGGCCTCAAGGACGGCGCTGTCGGCGATCAATCAATCAATCAAACGAATCGAGCACGACACCTTCCTCAGTGGTATCAGTGGCGCACTCGATTCGTAGATCAGAGACTCATCAGATCAGCAATCCTCGTTACCTGCACGTCCTGTTATCACGGCTACATCCCCGAGAGCTTGAGATCGCCACAGGACACAATCGTGCCCATCGCCTCTGGCGACTGGTGAATGTTCACGTGGTAGTCGCCGCTGCTGGGTGCGGCGATGTTGACCGTGGTCGTAGCCCTTGCGGTCCCGTTGCCATCCGCCTTAAGCGGGGGATAGTCGGTCGGTGGTCCCACGATGTCGCCACCGGTGGCGCAGGAGCCGGCGTGCACATGCCACGGGTGCGTGCCGTTATTCGCTCCTCCACTGATGGCAACCTCCGCGGTCATGGTACCCGCACTGGCCCCGGCCATGGCCGATGCAGTACCGCGCACCTGAGTGCCGCCCGTCGGCTCCAGAGTCGCTGTCCATCGGGCGCTCATGTTACCGGACGTCGCGGCATCGCCCATCGCTGGGGTGGCTGCCACTGTAGTGTCCGCCAAGTTTTCCGACTTCGTTCCGCCGCAGGCCGTCAGTGAACCAAGTGCAATGATGCATGCCGATGAGTGCAGCATCCGTCGGAAGTCTGTGTGCATGAAAGCTCCGGAGATCGTGAACACCGATTTGTCGCGTGCGTGCGGGTGTCGCGCGCAGCGAGTGTGAGGATCACCAATGCATGTCCCGTGCTCGGAGATGGGTGTCAGGCGCTGCTGTAGCGATGCGAGAGTATCCAACCGTCCGACTTCGGTGCGGTCCAGTCTGGCGGGGCAGGTACAACTCACGTGCACCACGCAGTTCCCTGAAGCACTCGATATCACCGCTCGCATCGAGACGAGTGCCGGTGTGTATCGGTTCTCCGGCTGGCATGACACATGCGCGATTCAGCATTGGCGGTGCATCCTGTGATCAGCCCGGTGCGCATCGCCACGATCCAGCTGGTATGCACGTATGCTTCTCGGTGAAGAGTGTGCTCGATAATGCAGCTGCGCTGTTCGAAGACCGGCGGATCTCCGTCGTCCTGATCGCGGCTGTTTGGCGATTGACTTCAGGTTACAAGCCATGGAACGCGCGATATGACTGTCATGGCATGGACGGTATCGGTGATCGGCGGCGTCGTCGCAGCCGGCATCGCAGTGGTGATGGTGGGTAGCGCACGGTGGCGCGCCGCGACGGAGACGCAGATGGTGCTTCTGAACGCAGCGCGAGTTCCGACGCCGTCGGGTCGTTACGATGCGCGCGAGATCGAGGCGTTACCCGCGCCGGTGCAACGCTACTTCCGCGCGGTGCTCACGGATGGTCAGCCCTTCATCATCGCCGCCACGTTCGATCTCGCCGGCACCATCAACATCTCTGCCACCGGCGGCGACGACTGGAAACCGTTCACGTCGACGCAGCGTGCCGTCGTGCACCGTCCGGGCTTCCTGTGGAACGGCACCGTCGCGATGATGCCGGGTGTGGCGGCACGAGTGCACGACAGCTACATCGCTGGCGTCGGCACGCTGCACGCGACGCTGGCGGGGCTGTTCACCGTGGCCGATGTGCGGGGCGGCGGAGAGATCGCGCGTGGTGAACTGATGCGCTACTTCGCCGAGATGGCGTGGTACCCCACCGCGCTCCTCCCAAGCCAGGGCGTGCGTTGGGAGGTAGTCGACGATCGTTCGGCCAATGCCACGCTGGTGGATGGCCCGATCACGATTACGCTGCTGTTCACGTTCGACGACGCTGGATTTATCTCGACCGTGCACGCCGACGAGCGGGGCGCCGCCGTGGGGAAAAACATGGTCATGCTGCCGTGGGACTGCACCCTGTCGAATTACCAGGTGCGACACGGCATGATGGTGCCGGCGCGGGGGCAAGTCGCAAAAGGTGGCCAGGCGTACTTCGTAGGCGATCTTGCGGCAATTACATACGAGTTTGCCCCGTGAATGCGCTGCCGACCGAGCGTCGCACTGATCTGGCTACAGGAAGTTCAATTTCTTGCGCCGTTGATCGTGATCGTCTGGCTGGTTGGAGTCCATGCACACCTTGCGTCGCCACGACCACCGCGAGCGTGAGCAAGGCAACGGCGGTACCACGAACAGATAGGCGCCGAACACCGGCGCGGTGAGGGCAACTTCGCTCAGGCCCCTGACGGGCGGGGAGCGCGCCTTCGCCCGGCTCGCCGAGGCACGGCGAGCGTACTGTTTCGCATCACCGGCGTGGCTGCGGGCCGATCCCACGTGGCGCCGCTCCGGAGTGACCTGCGGTTCGAGATGCTGGTCGCGACGTCAGTAATCCCGTCGGATCGCTGAACGATACTATTCTGATCGACGCGGCGGTGACGACTGGTGTGATAGTTACAAGAAGAGTCTATTAACTGAACTTCCTGCGAGCGGCTGCATCGTGGCCCAGTCACGTTTCGCACTCGTGCTACCGTTTGCGATCCTGCCGCCAATCGCCGATCAGGTGTGAAATCACGGTCGCACCGATCACGATGGCGGTTCGTGTGGCCGCGAGCGACACCGCGTGCGACGGCGTGTCGGCATCGGGGCGCCACAGCGTCGACGCAGCGGCGGCGCTGATCGCACCGACCGCCAGTGGAAAGTTGGGGCGCGGCCGACCCTCAGGGGTGCGCAGCAGCACCGTTTCGCGCACTGCGCAGCCGAGACGTGGGAACACCGCGCGCAGCCTGACGGCGCCCCTGCCGGCGATCCGACCGCGACATGGCAGTGTGTCGGGCACCCAGTTGACGGTGGCGACGAGCGCAAGCCGCGTCCCCTCCTCGATCACGGTGAATCCCGCCTGATCGCCAAGGCGGCGTCCAAAGCCACCCCAGGTGCGCGACCAGCCGGCTGGTGCGCCGAGCGCTTGAGTCATCGTGGCGCTGCTGACGGCGGCGATGGCCATGACCGGCAGCCGTCGCACGAACGACGCTTCCATCCGATCACGGCGTGGCGACAGCGATGGCGGCGTCGCAGCGGGCAGGGTATCGGCTTGGGCGTGGCTCGTGAGGCATGGCGCGGCCGTCAGAAGCGCGAGGATGCAGAAGCGCTGGATACGCAGAAGCGTCACAGGAGGCAGTCGACGGGGAAGATGAACACAGCACTGCAGGTACTCGTCATCAGCCGGCTCGGTTCCCGCACGAGTGCGAGCCAGCGTGACGGCATCGCCTTCAGCTCAGCGTGACCACCAGCGGCACATGCAGCGCGCAGCCGGCCCCGACAAATTGAGCGCAGTTCGGCTGCGAAGGGGTAGCCTGTGAGATGCAGAGCGGTCCTGCGACGTCATACTCTGCATACCACGCTCATCACGGCGCTACTCAATCTGATGCGCCTGCGGCGTGTTCGGCCACGCCTCCGTGTGATGGTAACGGAAGGCGCCACTCCGCTTTCGGTACACCGACGTTTACTGCACACCGACGTTTACTGCACACCGACGGTCACTTCCCACCGACGTTTACTTCCCCACCATGATGACATCGAAGCGCTGGTCGATGGTGTGTGCCGCCACCATGCTGCTGTTCGTCCCCGGCGTTGCCAGGGCCCAGGCGACGTACGTGTGGGACGCGCCTGGTCGCTGGAAGCCGTGGACGATCCAGGTGGACAATGCTCCGTATGGCCCGCTCCGCTTCACTGCCGCACAGGTCAGGGCGCTCGAAGCCCAGATGCTGGGCCTGAATGCGATTCTGAGGGCGGCACCCGGCGTGGCCATACCCGTGGGTTACAGTGCCGCGACGTCTGGTTGGGTCACGGCCACTGCCGTGGCGCGGGGACAGCCCAACCCGCGTATGGTGCCACTGCCGTCGTCCATGATGTTCGGGGCATTCGGCATCACCGAGTTCACACGTCGCGGTGCCACGGTTCGCGATGATGGTGGGGAAACCACCCACCTGATCTTCCGGATCAACACCATGCCCAAGGGCGACGCGGTCCCCGACCTGATCGACCTCGAATCCGACGTGATGCTCGAGCCATCGCTCGGCACAGCGGTGAACGGCATGCCGCGCCATGGCGACCAGTTGGTGCTGCACAGGAAGGCAGGGCCGCTCTTCACGCCGGTGACGCGCGCCGAAGCGATGCAGCTGACCGTGCAGGCGATCGAACGCCGGGTCAGCGGCCGGCGTGCGGTGCTCGCCACCTTGACCCAGGCGCTCGCCGATTGGCGCAATCCGCAAAAGCAGTCGCAACGCATGGCCGACTATCGTCAGTCGGCGGCCCTCGCGAAAAATCCCGGCATCGTCGCGACGATGACGGCCTTCGAACGGACTCACGACACCCAGCTCGCCGCGCTCGCCGGCCCCGACGGTGATGCGGCCCGGGACGTGACGGTGGCCGAGCAAGCCCTGACGGCCGCCACGGCCACGCTCGCCGCAATTCCCCAGGCCGAGCGCGTCGCGGCCAGTTGCTTTCGCTCGGAGCCTGGCGCCATCTGGGCGTCGGTCACACACATCAGGCAGGCTCCGGCCCCTGACTGCGTACCGATCGTACGCCCGAATTGGGCGCTTTATGACGCGGCCCTGCCGCGCACCGTGCCGCAACTGCTCGTGATCGATCGTGTCGCCGGCTGCCTCGATTATCCGCTGCCCAAGGTGCCGGGGAACTGCGCGGCGAACAAGGCGCTGCTCGAGTCGCTGAATGTTGCGGCGGTACGCGCGTGGCTACGATGAAGTGTGCGGCTGGCGTGGAAATCGCGGACCGGCTTCAGGGACGGAGCCACACTGATTACGAATGGGAAACTTTCGAATGAACAGGTTCACATACATGCGCTTCCGCCTGTCAGTCGTCGTCGCCCGTATTGTGCTTGCCGCCACCTTGCCGGCAGCACTTGCGGCGCAGAACGCGCCCGTCAGCGCCAGCAGCGACGTGCGACAGATCGTGA
>Ga0163144_10007159_pt1 | contig 24493 bp, 20 predicted proteins | sample OliLak19BULKMAT1_FD_123175 | JGI IMG/M metagenome (GOLD analysis project Ga0163144, IMG submission 123175) | Freshwater microbial mat bacterial communities from Lake Vanda, McMurdo Dry Valleys, Antarctica - Oligotrophic Lake LV.19.BULKMAT1 | ecosystem: Environmental > Aquatic > Freshwater >...
CATTTCCAGCAACTGCGCGACCACCGCTTCCACCTGGGATTCGGTTGCGCGTTCCTGCATCACCACGACCATGTCTTCACCTGCGCCTTCGTCAACGTCCGTGCCATAAAGTCTAATCCGTCCCGGTACCGGCAGCCTGACGCTCCAGGCGGCGGGCCTCGTCAATGATTCGTTCAAACAGTCGTGTGATCGCGGCGGCGTCCAGGGGCCCGGTGTTGTGCCCGCGCACGTGGGCCAACACGTCGGCCTCTCGCGTCGGCTGATAGACCGGCAGTCCCGCCGCTTCCTTCAGCCGGCCGATCGCCAGCGCACACGTCGCCCGCTGGTTGAGCAACACGACCAGCTGCTCGTCGAGCGCGTCAATTTGTCGGCGCAGCTGTTCCAGGTCGTCCACGTCAGCCTCTCAGCCAGCGGACAAATGCTCCGGCGGCACGCGCTTCGTCACCTGGGGCGGCGTCTGCGATCACCTGCACCAACGCGCTCCCGACCACTGCGGCATCCGCGTATTGACAGGTCTCGCGCACGTGTTCGGGGCGGGAAATGCCGAAGCCGAGGGCCACGGGCATGTCGGTGACGGCGCGAATCTGCTCGACCACGGGCCGGGCGGTGCCGGCCACACGGTCCTGCACACCGGTCACACCGAGGCGGGAAATCGCGTACAAAAATCCGCGGCCCATCGTCGCCGCCCGGCGCAGCCGATCGGGCGAGGTCGTCGGGCTGATGAGGAAGATGGTGTCGAGTCCGGCTGCGTCCAACGCCGTGTGCATGTCGTCTGCCTCTTCAATCGGCAGGTCCAGCAGCAGCACGCCGTCCACACCCGCGCGCGCGGCTCGCGCCACAAACTCGCCGGTGCCCATCCGCACGACGGGGTTGACGTAGGTGAACAGCACGATCGGCGTCTCGATGGTGCGGCGCACGTCGGCCACCAGATCGAGCGCGCCCGTCAGTGACGCGCCGGCGGCCAAGGCGCGCTCCGACGCTCGCTGAATGACCGGACCATCCGCAATCGGATCGGAAAACGGCACGCCGATCTCAATGACGTCCGCCCCCGCGTCGGCCAGCGCCAGCACCACGTCGCGTGAGGCACTCAGCGTGGGATCACCGGCCGTGACGTACGTCACCAGCCCGCCCCGCGCCTGTGCGCGCAGGTCGGCAAAGGTCTGTGTGAGGCGGCTCATCGCGCGGACTCCTGTTCCGCAAGCAGACCGCGCACCGTCTCCACATCCTTGTCTCCGCGTCCCGACAAATTCAGGATCACCATCGCCCCTGGAGACCACTCGGACAAATGCGTCTGCAGCCAGGCCGCGGCGTGCGACGACTCCAACGCGGGCAGCAGCCCTTCGTTTCTGGCCAGCCAGGTGAACCCGCGCAACGCCGCGGCATCGTCCACCCAGACATACTCGGTACGGCCCGTCGACGCCAACCACGCATGTTCGGGCCCGACCGACGGATAGTCGAGTCCGGCCGAGACCGAGTGCGTCGGCAGAATGTTGCCGTTGGCATCCTGCAACAGCAGGCTGCGCGTCCCGTGCAGCACACCGGCGACGCCCCCAGCGAATCGCGCCGCGTGTTCGCCATCGGTGATGCTTCGTCCGCCGGCCTCGACGCCAATCAGGCGTACCGAGGCGTCGGCGACAAAGGCATCAAAAATGCCCATCGCGTTGCTGCCACCACCCACACACGCGACAATCGCGTCGGGGAGTCGGCCCGTCTCACGCAGAATCTGTGCGCGCGCTTCAGCACCAATCACCGACTGAAACTCACGCACCATCAGCGGATACGGGTGAGGGCCGAGCACCGACCCGAGGACATACGCCGTGGTCGACACAGTGGCGACCCAGTCACGCATCGCTTCATTGATCGCATCCTTCAGCGTGCGGCTCCCCCCGTCGACCGAGGTCACCGTGGCGCCCAGCACGCGCATGCGGAAGACATTCAGCGCCTGCCGACTGATGTCGTCCGCGCCCATGTAGACCACACACTCCAACCCCAGCAGCGCGCAGGCGCTGGCGGTCGCCACCCCGTGCTGCCCCGCGCCGGTCTCGGCGACGACACGGGTTTTTCCCATATGGCGCGCGAGCAACACCTGTCCGACGGCGTTGTTGATCTTGTGGGCGCCGGTATGGGCCAGGTCCTCACGTTTGATGAACAGTCGCACGCCGCTGTCACCCGCCAGGTGGGTCGCTTCGTACAGCGGCGTCGGCCGCCCCACGAAGTGCCGGAGCAGCCCATGCAGCGTGGCGAGAAACGCCGGGTCCTTGCGCGCGGCGAAATAGGCCGCCGTCAATTCCTCGACCGGCGCCACCAGCGTTTCGGGAATGAATCGTCCGCCGAACTCGCCGAAGTACCCCCGGGCATCGGGATCACGACGGCCAAAGGAGGGGCCCTCTGACCGCAATGAGGCCATGGGGAAATGAGGCAATGGGGCACTGGGGCAATGAGGCAATGTGGACATGAGGTGCTGCATTTGAACGGGGTCTTTGATTCCCGGTGCCATCTCGACGCCTGAGGACACATCGATGCCCCAGGGGTGAACGGCGTCAATGGCGGCGGCCACGTTTGACGGGTTGAGGCCGCCGGCCAGAAGAATGGGACGTGACGCGGCGACCTGTGCGGCAGTCGTCCAGTCGGCGGTACGACCGGTCCCGCCATGGTGAACGGGATCGTGCGCATCGATCAACACCAGGACGTCTGCGGGAAGCGCACGCAGCGCCTGCACCTCATCACTGCTGCGCGGGGCCGCGGCTTTGATCACCCGCACACCGAGATGGAGGAACTCCCGGACGTCCTCCTGTCCATGCAACTGAATGGCGGTCAGCCCTGCGGTCGTGATGGCGGTTGACACGACGGCCGGGGTGGCGTCGACGAACACACCGACCTTCCACACGTGCGGGGGCACATCCACGGTCAGCGTGGCAACGTGTTCCGGCGTCACGGCACGAGGACTTCCCGGCCACAGCACAAATCCGAGGGCGTGCGCGCCCGCCGCCACCGCCGCGTCCACGTCCGCCTTGCGCGTCAGGCCACACACCTTGACGAAACTCATGCCCTGGCCTCACCCGCTCCGGCGTCGCGCAGGAGCGCCGCCAGCGCCTCGCCCGGATCGGCCACCGACATGAACCGCTCGCCAATCAGGAACGCGTCATACCCGGTCTCGCGCAGTCGCCTCAGGTCGGCGCCGCTGGTCAGGCCACTCTCGGCCACAGCCGTGATGCCGGCAGGAATGCCCAGCACCAGTTCATCGTGCAGACGCAGGTCAACCGTCAGCGTTTTCAGGTTCCGGCTGTTGACGCCCACAATGGTCGCCCCGGCGCCGATGGCTCGTCGCAGTTCTTCACGGCTGTGCACCTCAACGAGTGCCGCAAACCCTTCCGCTTCCGCGCGTCTGAGCAACCGCAGCAGTTGTTCATCGTCGAGTCCCGCCACAATCAGGAGGACCGCATCGGCGCCGGCCGCGCGCGCTTCGATCAACTGATACACGTCCGAGATGAAGTCCTTGCGCAACAGCGGGAGCTCGACGACCGCCCGTACGGCCGCGAGGTGTTCGAGGGACCCGTCGAACAATGTGGGCTCGGTCAGGATCGACAACGCGGCGGCACCAGCGGCTGCGTAGCCGAGCGCAATGGCCGCGGGGTCATAGTGCTCGCGGAGCACCCCGCGCGACGGCGATCGCCGCTTGCACTCGGCGATGACCTGGACGCCGGGCCGGAGCAATCGCTCGCGAAACAGCGCCCCACGCGGCGTCCACTCCGCAGCCGCCCGTTCGGCCTCCAGGTGATGCACACGCGCCCGTTCCTTCGCCGCCCGCGCGGCCCCGGCCATCAACGCCGCGAGCAGGTCGTCACTCATGACCGCCCCGCCTGACGCAGTCGCTCAAGCGTGGTCGCGGCCTTGCCGCTGTCGATCGCCTCACCAGCGTTGCGAATACCCTCCCGCACCGAGTCCGCCTTGCCGGCAATGAGCAGCCCGGCACCAGCGTTGAGCAGCACAATGTCGCGCGCAGCGCCTGTTTCGCCGGCCAGCAGGCGTTCGATCAGCGCGGCGTTGTCCTGGGCCGTGCCGCCGACCAGCGCCTCTTTTGATGCCACGGGCAGTCCAACATCGGCCGGGTGCAGATAAAACGTTCGCACCGTGCCCCCGTGAAACTCCGACACCTTCGTGAATCCCGTCGTGGAGAGTTCGTCAAGGCCGTCGGCGCCGTGCACCACCCAGGCGCGTTCGGTGCCGAGTAGTCCCAGCGTTCGGGCGAGCAACTCCGTGTGTTCCGGTCGCGACACGCCGACCAGTTGGCGACGCGCGCCGGCCGGATTGGTCAACGGTCCCAGCAGGTTGAATGCCGTGCGCACGCCAAGCTCGCGACGCGTCGGCCCCGCATGTTTCATGGACGGATGCCACGCCGGCGCAAAAAAGAACGCCAGGTTGGTGTCCATCAGGGTCCGGACCACGTGTTCCGGTGCACCGTCGAGCGCGACGCCGAGCGTCTCGAACACATCGGCGCTGCCACACCGGCTCGAGACCGCACGGTTGCCATGTTTGGCCACCCTGACGCCGCACGACGCGAGCACGATCGCGGCAGCGGTCGAGACGTTGAACGTGTGTGCGCCGTCCCCGCCGGTGCCGCACGTATCAAACACCGGCCCCACTGGCGACGGCAGGGCCACCGCGCGGGCGCGCATGGCGGTGGCAAACCCGACCATCTCGGGCGGCCGCTCGCCCTTGAGCGCCAGTGCCATCAGCAGCCCGGCGATGTGGGCGGGTTTGGCCTCCCCGTCCATGATGATGCCCATGGCCCGCGACGCCTCGGCCTCCGTCAGATCTTCATGTCGACGCAGCTTCTCCAACCATTCCGCAAACATCACCGCATCTCCAGAAAATTGCGCAACATCTGATGCCCATCCGGCGTCAGGACCGATTCGGGATGAAACTGCACGCCGTGCACGGGCCATCGCTCGTGCCGAATACCCATGATGGTCTGATCCTCACTCACCCGCGCCGACACCTCGAATCCCGCTGGGACACCGTCGGCGGGAATACGCAGGGAGTGATAGCGGCCGACCTCAATCCCCTGCGATACCCCCGCGAAGATGCCCGCCGCATCGTGGGTCACCGTTGATGTCTTGCCATGCATCGGAGCCGCGGCGCGGTCGACCCGTCCACCAAAGGCCACCGCAAGCGCCTGATGCCCCAGGCACACACCGAGGATCGGCAGCGTACCGGCAAACCGCTGGAGCGCGGCGACGGAAATCCCCGCGGTCTCCGGACGTCCAGGGCCGGGCGAAATCACGAGGTGGGTGGGACGACGGTCGGTGATGTCGTCGACGGTGAGTGCATCGTTGCGGACGACCTGGACCTCGGCCCCCAGTTCCCCGAGCCGGTGCGCGAGGTTATAGGTGAACGAATCGTAGTTGTCGAGGAGCAGGACCATTCAGATCCCTTCCTCCGCCATCTGCAGTGCCTGCAGGAGCGCCCCGGCCTTGTGTTTGGTCTCTTCGTACTCGGACGTGGGGTGTGAGTCGGCCACGATCCCGGCACCAGCCTGCACACGCGCCGACGTGCCCTGCATCGTGATCGTGCGGATCGCGATGCAGAAATCGAGGTTGCCGGCAAAGTCGAGGTAGCCGACGGCGCCGCCATACAGCCCGCGCGCCGTCGGTTCGAGTGTATTGAGCAACTGCATCGCGCGAATTTTGGGCGCGCCCGTGACCGTGCCTGCCGGAAAGGTGGCCGCCAGCGCGTCAAGCCGATCACACTCCTCGGCCAGCTGCCCTTCCACACGCGACACCAGATGCATGACGTGCGAAAAACGTTCAAGCGCCATGTATTGCGGCACACGCACACTGCCGATGGCACACACGCGCCCAAGGTCGTTGCGTCCCAGATCCACCAGCATCACGTGCTCCGCCCGCTCCTTCTCACTGCGACGGAGTTCCTCGGCGAGCCGCTGGTCCTCTTCAGGTGTGGCACCGCGCGGCCGGGTCCCGGCGATGGGATGGGTCTCGACGCGAGACCCTTCCACACGCACCAGCATCTCCGGCGAGGCGCCGATGATGGCGTGCCCACCGTGTCGGATGAAGAACATGTAGGGGGACGGATTGATGTGGCGTAATGCACGATACACATCAAACGGCGTGGCGGTGGTCTCGGTGTCAAACCGCTGCGACAACACGGTCTGATACACATCGCCGGCCGCGATGTGTGCCTGAATCTTCCGCACCGACGCCTCGTACTCGGCCTGCGTCTGGTTCGGCGTGATGGTCAACGTCGTGCCCGCATGCCGCTCGGTGCGCGACAGGTTGCGGTCCAGCTCGCGCTCCAGAAAGTCGATCTTGGCGACGGCAAAATCATAGAGCGAGCGAAGGTCCTCTCCGGGACGCACGCGCGCGTTCGAGATGGCGAGGATGCGATGTTTGACGTGGTCAAAGGCCAGGACGGTGTCGAAGACCATGAACCCCGCACGCACGCGGTCGGCCTCGACCTGCGCGTCCTCCACGTCCGGTATCCGGGGCCGGCCCACCGCAGGTTCAAACCACGCCGCCGTGTCGTAGTCACAGTACCCGACGGCGCCACCGGTAAACCGCGGCAGGTCGGACACAAACGGCGACGAATATTCCGTCATCAACCCGCGCATCACCTGTAGCAGCGACTCATGGCGTGTGGTGGTGGTTCCGGCCTGTTCGATCGTGGTGCCGCCGTCACGCCCCTGTACAATCAGAAACGGATCCTTGCCGAGGAAGGAATACCGTCCGACGTGTTCGCCACCCTCCACACTTTCGAGCAGGAACGCGTAGTCGGAGTGCTCGGCAATTTTGAGAAACGCGGACACCGGCGTGAGCAGGTCCGCCATGATTTCGCGCCACACCGGCACAAACGTGCCGCGACGTGACAACTCCACAAATTCTTCAAACGTCGTCTGTTTCATGACCTAATTTTTCTCCCGAATCCAGCGTCGTGCGGCCTCGCGCATCACCTGCGTGTCCGGCCGTTGTCCCGTCCACCATTCGAACTGGCGGGCCGCCTGCCCGACCAGCATGTCCAATCCACCAATCACTTCGGCCCCGGTTCCGCGCATCTGTCGCAGGAAGGCGGTCTCTTCCGGGTTGTAGACCAGGTCGTAGGCGACCCTGGCCTCCAGCGTGTGCGCCTCGACCGGTGTCTCCTCCACACGGGGCCAGGTGCCGACCGGCGTCGCATTCACCACCACATCCCACGCTCCAGTCGGCGGCCACGACGTGGTCTGGACGCCGAGAGTTGCGGCCACCGTCGCGGCCACGTCGCCGCGCCGCGCGGAGAGGGCGACAGTGGCCCCGCGCTGGACCAGCGCCCACGCGGCCGCGACGCCGGCGCCACCGGCACCGAGCACGACGGCGGATTTGCCCCGGAGCGCGATCCCCCGCTCGTCACACGCATCGAGGAATCCTGCGATGTCCAGATTGCGCGCGCTCCACCGACTCCCGACCCGCTTCAGTGTGTTCACGACCCCGAGGCGCCTGGACGCGTCATCATCGCTGTCGACGTCTGTTCGATCGAGCCACCCCGCTTTGAGCGGCGCCGTGATGCTGAGGCCTGAGAAGCCGAGGGCCTCGGCCACCATGGCCGCTTCCACGACCGTGGTCGCCAACACCGGCACATAGATCGCGTCGATCGCATCCATCGAATTGATACCCGCCGCGCGGTATGCCGCGTTGTGCATGGCCGGCGATGCGGAGTGGGCAATCGGCGATCCCGCGACGCCGTAGACGGCGGTCGACTCGCTCACGGACCGCACGCGGTAGCGCTCGTGCATCAGCGAGACCGGTATCTGCCCGGGCGCCGCGCCGGCATCGCCGCCGTAGGTCCAGCACGACCCGAAGCGCGTGGGCAACAACCGCGAGAGCACGCCGGCCTCGCCCATCGCAATACACACCAGCGGGCCATCGTCACCCGACGCCGCGACGGCAGCTCGAAGCCGCAGCGTGTCCGACACACACGCCACGGCGGCGGCGACCTTGACCACATCGGCGCCATGGGCCCGCATCTCACGAACGCGGGCACTGAGGTCGGACGGCACGGCGATGAAGTCGTGGTCGGAGACGATGAGCCGGGTGCGGGTGCCGCGTAAATCAGGCACCCACCCGGCGCGGCGTTCAATGTCGACGTAGTCGGCGCCTGCCTGCACCGCGCCGGCCATCACCCGGCGTCGCCCGGCCTCATCGCCATCCCATCGCCCACCCTCCCAGACCGGGCGGCAGGTCACGATGGTCGGGAGTGTGCTGCCGACGAGTGCGCCCCCCGGATCGAGGTCCTGGATCCCGTCGAGGCGCAGTTCGACGATGTCGGCCATGTTGGCGTGGCCCACCGCATCCCGGCGCGCGCGAAGCTCCGCCATCGAAGTGGCGGTCACGGTCTGCACGATCAGGGGGTGTGGCATGGGCACAATTTTCAACACACACAAAAAAAGGCCTCTCCAGTGTTCACTGAAGAGGCCCGAATCTCACGGCGTGATGGGTGTTTACCGTCGCGCGTTGCCCTCTCCAGTGTGCTGGGTATACCACCACCAATACGCCGCTGCGGGCGCAGTGTGGGCCACATGGGCAAACACGGAAGAGGCGGAAAGGGCGCGCATCACGAAACCGAGTGGAATGGTACCAGAGCCTCCGTACGGGCGTCAACCAGTCGCGTGTTATAACCAGCGTGTGCCACACAGTTCACGGCGGTCCTTCACCCGACTGGCGGCCACCCTCGTGGTCATCGCCGCAGGCGTGGCGTTTGCCATGCCCGCCGCGCAATCCACCACGTTCATGCCGGTCTCGGAGATCCGTCCGGGGATGGTCGGCATCGGCCGCACGGTGTTTGCCGGCACCACTCTGGAGGAGTTCCGCGCCAACGTCATCGGCGTGCTCAAGAACGTGATTGCTCCGGGACGTGACCTGATTGTGGCGCGGCTCGAGGGCGGTCCGCTCGCCCAGACCGGCGTCATCCAGGGCATGAGCGGCAGTCCGGTCTACGTGGACGGCAAACTCATCGGTGCGGTGTCGTATGCCCTCGGGTCCTTTCCGCGCGAGCCCATTGCCGGCATCACGCCGATCGCCGAGATGATCGACGCGATGCGCACGGCGCCGGACCGTGCGACCAACACGGAATTTGCGCTGACGTGGCCGGCGACCCCGCAGCAGATCTACGGGGCGCTTGGCCGAGTGGTCACGCGGGCCGGCTCGCCGGTACGCTCCCCGCTTCGGCCGTCCGACATTGTCGGCGCGGCGTCACTGGCCGACTGGGCACCGCAACTCCGGCCCATCGGGGCCGCCATGATGGCGCGCGGACTCAGCCAGGATGTCGAGAGCGCGCTTCGCGACATCTTCAAGGTCCAGAGTCCGACAGGGTCCAGGGTCCAGGGCGCCTCGTCCGCGGTCCGGGGTGCCCCGCCGCAGGCGCTGCGACCGGGCGATCCGGTCGGTATGACCTTTATCCGCGGCGACATGGAGATGGGTGCGACAGGCACCGTCACGCACATCGACGGCCAACAGGTGTACGCCTTCGGCCATGCGTTCCTGAGTCAGGGCCCGACCACCATGCCGATGACGCAGGCCACGGTCCTTACGGTGTTGCCGAGCCTGGATTCCTCCATGAAGATCGGCGCAATGGGCCCGGTGATTGGTCGCATGACGCAGGACCGATCGGTGGGGGTGGGCGGGGTGCTGGGTCGCGGGCCTGAGGAACTGGCCGTGCGTGTCAACCTCGTGTCCACCAACGCGCCGGCGCGCACGTTCAACTTCCAGGTCGTGCACGACCAGAGCCTGACGCCGCTCTTCGCGTTCGTCTCGATCCTCAATGCGCTGTCGTCGTTTGAACGGGCGGCCGGCCCGACCACGATTGCGACCTCCGGCTACATCTCCTACGGGGCCCTCGGACGGCTGCCGATCGACGACCTGTTCACGGGAGATATGGCGCTGACGCAGGCCGCGTCCACGGCATTGACCCCGATTGGCGCGCTGGCCACCAACACCTTCCGGCCCGTGTTGCCGGAGTCGATGGAGGTGACACTGCGTGTCACCGAGGAAGAGGATCACTTCACCATCGAACGCGCCTGGCTCGACACGGTGCGCCCCGTGCTCGGCGGCACACACACCCTGCACGTGCAACTGCGCCGGTATCGCGGGCAGACCGAAACGGTCTCGCTGCCGGTCACGATGCCCGCTCGTGTCACGGGTGCCGTGACCCTGCTGGTCTCGGACGCGCCGACGCTCATCACGCTTGAACAGAACGAGCTGCGTCCGGCACCGGTCTCCAGTCTTGATGCGCTGGTGGGCCGGCTGCGCGATACGCGCGCCAATCATTCTCTGCACGTGCGACTCCTGACGGCCGCCCCCGGCACCGCCATCGCGGGCGAATCCCAGGCGGCCCTGCCCAGCTCCATTCAGTCGGCGCTTGATGCCGACACGTCCACCGCGTCAACGGCCCTCTCGCGAACGGTCGTTGGCTCCTGGCACCTTCGTCTGCCGCGTGTTGTGCGCGGCTCCCGCGAGATTCCGCTGACTTTGCGCGCCGACCGATAACCCACCATGCTCCGATCCCTTCGTCCTGTCCTTGGCCTCCTGCTGTTGGTGTCCACGTCGCTGCTGGTGGAGGCGGCCGGCCCTGTCTTCTGGACGGTGGCCTCACAAGCGGACTTTCTGAAGGGACACGCGACGGGTGTCTCGATTGATTCCGCGGGCCGACTGATTGCCGCGCCCCCGGTGACAGTGGTCCACGACCTTGGCGCTCCCCAGGCCTGGAGCCTCGCCCGCGGCGAAGACGGCGCCTGGTATGCCGGCACGGGCGGGGATGGTCGCGTCGTGCGCGGACGCGGCACCACGGTCACCACCATTCTCGATGTGGAACCGTCGGCAATTCATGCCATCGCCGTCGTTGGTGCACGCGTGTATGCCGCCAGTTCTCCAGACGGTCGCGTCCACGTCATCGAAGCCGACGGCTCGTCCCGCGTGTTTTTTGATCCGGCCGAGTCCTACATCTGGGCGATGGTGGCGGACCGCCAGGGGCGTCTCTGGGTGGCGACCGGTCATCCCGCCACCATTCACCGCGTCAACCCCGACGGCACCGCCGCCATGGTCTACCGCCCCACCGCACGACACGTCGTGTCACTCGCGGTGGACGCCGGAGGTCGCGTGTTCGCCGGGACGGATCAACCCGCCCGCCTGTATCGCTTCGACGACGCCGACCGCCCGTTTGTCGTGCTCGAGACCGGCCTGACCGAACTGCGCAGCATCCAGCCCACACCCGACGGCGGCTTGTTTGTGGCGGCCATCACCGCATCAGGCGACGCGGGTGATGCATCGGCCGTCACCGGGAGCGTGACGATTACCGTCGGCGGCGCGGTCGCCGGCACCTCAACGACTGCCGGTGCCGTCACGCCGACGCCGACCGGGCGACGGTCGATCGTCTACCGCGTGGATGCCGCCGGCGTGTGGGATCCCCTGTGGGAAACCACCGACGCCATCTACGACCTCGCAGTGATCGATGACCGCACGGTGCTGGCCGCCACCGGTCCTGACGGTCGCCTGTATCAACTGCACATGGACGGCACCGTGCTCCTGCTCTCATCGGTGGATGCGCGCCAGGTCACCCGACTGTTGCGTGACGGCCCGCGCACGCTCATGGTGTCGGCCAATCCCGGACGTGTGCTGGCGCTCAACACCGCCGACAGTGCGTCGTCGACCGCCACGTATCGCTCACCGGTGCGCGATGCACGCACCCTTGCGCAGTGGGGCACGATTCAGTGGGATGGCACCGGCGCCGTCACCGTGCAGACCCGCTCCGGCAACACCGAAGAACCCGACGACTCGTGGAGTGACTGGTCGGCGAGTTATTCGACGCCGGTAGGCCAGGCCATCCAGAGCCCTGGCGCCAGATTTTTGCAGTGGCGCGCCCACTTCCCCGCCTCCTCCACCGCCGTCCTGACCTCGGTGACGGTGGCGTACCTCCCTCGCAACACCCGCCCCGCCGTCACCGAGATCACGCTGCATCCGGCAGGCGTCGTGTTTCAGCGCCCCTTCTCAAGTGACGAAGGCGCGATCGCCGGACTCGACGACGCGATCGCGGATTCGCGTCGCCCACCTGGCGGCGATGCGGCCAACCCGCCGTCACTGGGTCGACGCATGTTCCAACGGGGGTTGCGCACCTTCCAGTGGAAGGCTGAAGACGCGGACACGGATCGGCTGACCTATCACCTCGACTACCGCCGCGAGGGCGAATCCACCTGGCACGCGCTTAAATCGTCCCTCGCGGATTCCCTGTTTGTGTGGGACACGACGGCCGTCGCCGATGGCCGGTATTTTGTGAGGGTCTCCGCGTCTGATGCCCTGTCCAACACGCCGGACCGCGTGCTGAGTGGTCAGCGCGAAAGTGATGTCGTGGACGTGGACAACACGGCGCCGTCGATCACGACCACCGTCACGGGCCTGCGGGTCGAGATACGGGTGGTGGACGGACACAGCGGCGTGCAGCGCGTGGAATACGCGCTGGGTGGACAGTCGTGGCAGCTGTTGCGACCGGTGGACGGTCTGGCCGACTCACGCGACGAACGGTTCGCACTCACACTGCCGACCGCAGACGCGGCGACGCGTGTCGTGATTCGTGCGACCGATGTAATGCAGAACGTGGCGAGTGCGGGGATCAGAGGCCCACGGCCGTAACGACTTCGCTCAGCTCGAGGTGCATGCCGCTCACCCGCGTCAGTCCAGCGGGACGACTGGCGTTGCGTTTTTCGTACATGCGGCCAATCTCGTTGAGGAGACTGACGACTTCTTCCCGGTCCTCCGCCGACAGACTGGCAAAACTCGTCAACTTGCCGCCGCGCATCAGCGACGACTCAAGCGCGAGTACCAGCGCCTGCTGGCCCTTCCAGCCGAATGAGGCCGGAACCGAGCAGGCCGAACCGGCACGGGCCGTGCCCATCTCACTCTCGTACTCGAACATGACCGGTCTGCCCTGCCCGTCTTCAGGCACCGCCATCAGGCACAACGTGCCGACCTTCTCGTTCATCTGCCGCGCCTGTGTGGTGGGCGAATACAATGCCGCAAACACAAACACCGCAGAGACAAAGGCCGCGCTGCACGCGCCGCTGCCGATCGCGACCCAGTGCCAGTCTTCGAATACACGAGACCATTTGGCGCCAAACGACTGCTGGGCTTCGGCACCGATGCGACTGACGACGCCACCAGCCAGACCCGTCAGTTCGTCGCCGGGCAACGGCGTCAGATGGGCAGCCCCGCGCAACATCTCGCCGAGGTCACGCAGGTCTGACTCTTCCTGTGCGCACTCACCGCAGGAGGCCAGATGGCTGCCGACCCGGAGGCGCTGTGCCCCCGTCAGTTCGCCATCCACGTAGGCGTCAATCACACGCCGGACATCAAGGCAGCTCATGACGTCACCTGACGCAAGGCCTCGCGCAGGTGTTCGCGCGCCCGCGCCAGCCGGGACTTCACCGTGCCAACGGCCACACCAAGGGAGTAGCTGATTTCTTCGTAGCTGAGGCCGTCGATTTCGCGCAGGACGAGAATGGACCGCTGGTCAAACGGCAGCGTGTCAAGGGCCTGCCACACGTGACGGGCCACCTGCGCCTGCTCTGCGACCTGATCCGGCTTGCTGAATGTGCGCCCGTCTGGCAGGTCGCCATGGTTGGCGACATGTTCGTCCAGGGCCACCTGTTCGGACTGGTGCCGACGACGCCACCACCGGCGTCGGTTTGACGCCTGCGTCACGACAATGCGGTAAATCCAGGTGCGCAACGCCGAGTGGCCGCGGAACTGGCCAAGCGTGCGGAACACCCGGAGGAAGACTTCCTGCGACAGGTCGAGGGCCTCCTGGGGGTCACCCAGCAGGTGGAGGGAGAGTTGGTAGACCAGGCGCTGGTGATCGGTGACCAGTCGGGTGCACGCAGCCTCGTCCCCGGCGGCGCATTGCTGGACCAGTTCCCAGTCAGCCGTCCACTCCGCATGTCCCTCTGCGGTAGACGACGTCGAGTCCGGCCAGGAGAATGCACGAAGGGGCTTCACAGTGGTCTCGCTCATCATCGTAGCACCCCCCTTTGCCAGTTTAGACACCGGTTGCGGGACTTCGTTCCACCGGCTGCGGGACGCCCGCGACGGTGCGACGGTCGTGGCATGATTCCACGGTGCGACTAGGTGTGGCGGCAGTCGGGGTCGTGGCCATTGGCGTGGTGGCCGTGTTTGCCGTGCAACGCCTCAACGAAGCCGAGCGATACCGCCAATTGATGCTGACCGGCGAACAGGCGTTGACGGCCGGCAACACCTACGCCGCCATTGAGGCGTTGAGCGGCGCCATCGCCCTCCGGAGTGAGTCGATGACCTCCCACCTTCGGCGTGGTGAGGCCTACCGCGCGCAGCGGCGCCTCGACGATGCCGCCCGCGATTTCAGGGAAGCGGCACGCCTGCAGCCGGGTGCGACCGATCCTTTGGTGGCCCTGGCGGCGTTGTACGACGGGCGCGGGGAAACCGCCGAGGCGGCGGAATGGTATGCCCGGGCCGCGGCCATTGACCGCCAGTCGCCTCCCCTGCTGTATCAGCTGGCGCTCACGCGGTATCGCAGTGGCCAGGCCGCGGCGGCGATCGAGCCCCTGCGGCAGGCCATCGCGCTCGATGCGGGGTTTGACGAGGCGCTGTACCTGCTCGGCGTGGTGCTGCGGGATACGCAGGATGCCGCTGGCGCGATCGAGGCCCTCGAGCTGGCCATCCGCGCCAACCCAGGGCTGGCCCCCGCCCGGGAGGAACTGGCGGACCTTTATCAGACACAACGCCGGTACTCGGATGAGATGAGCCAGCTGACCGCGCTCGCGTCGCTGGACCCGCGGAGCGCGCGCGACGTCTCGATTGCCCTCTCGCAGGCGATTCGGGGCGAATTCGACTCGGCGGAAGCCACCCTGACCGCCGCGATGGACCGTGCGCCGGACGACTCGCAACTGGCGCTCACGCGGGGACGCGTCCGTCTGATGCGCGCCGAGGCAGCCACCGATCCCGCGCGGCGCACCGCCTGGGCCACCGACGCCGTCACCGCGCTGGAGCGCGCCCTGGGCGGCACGGCGCGCCGGTCGGAGGGGCTGGCGTTGTACGGGCGCGCGCTGTATCTCAAGGGCGACCTCGCCGAGTCCGCGCGCATCCTTCGCGAAGCCGTTGCCACGACGCCCTTCAGCCGCGTAGCTTTTTTGTATCTGGCGGATGCCGCCGACGCGCTCGGCGATCCGATGGAAGCCCGTGAATGGCTGATGCGGTTTGAGGCGCTTGAGGGCGACTCGGTCGCGCCCGATGTGCGACTCGCCCGCACGCGCCGGCTGGGCGGGCTCGCCGTCCAGGTCGGCGACTACACCGATGCACGCGCGCGCCTTGAGCCGTTGCTCACGGCGGCTCCCAGGGACGTCGTCCTGTGGTGCTGGGTCGCCGAGGCGCGGTGGCACACGGGAGACGCCGAGGCGGCGCGCTCGGCACTCCAACAGGCGGTCGCGATCGCTCCGCGCGACCCCGCCGTGCGCCGCCTGCGGCAGATCATCCGCTGAACCCACGGCCTGCGGTGAGGTTCTGAGGTTCTTTGCCTGAAGCAGTGCTCCGTGCCTGAGTGCCTCCCTGTAGAGATCGTGCTCAGGTCGCGCGTGGATCGATGCGATCGCGCAGGGCGTCGCCGACGAAATTGAAGCCGAGCACCAGCATCGCGATCGCGAGGCCGGGAATCAGGGTGAGGTGCGGCGCATCAAACAAATGCGCCCGCCCGGCATCGAGCATCGTCCCCCAGCTCGGCGTGGGGGGCTGCACGCCAAGGCCCAGAAAACTCAGCGAGGCTTCCGCGATGATCGAGCCGGCCATGCCCAACGTGGCCTGCACGGTGACGGCCGGCAACGTCGGCGGCACGACGTGTTGCCACAGAATCCGCCACACCGGCGCGCCCAGCGCACGCGCCGCCTGCACGTATTCGAGTTCGCGGATCTTGAGCACCTGCCCGCGCACCACACGCGCGTAGCCCACCCACCCAATCACGACCAGCGCCAGCACGACGTTGGTCAGGCTCGGGCCAAGCACCGCGACGAGGGCAATGGCGAGCAGGATGCCGGGGAACGCCAGCAACACGTCCATCACCCGACCGATCACCGTATCAACGAGACCACCCGCGTAGCCTGCGACGGCGCCAACGAGGATGCCGACACACGCCGAGATGGAGACGACGGTCAGGCCGACACCGAGCGAAATGCGCGCGCCCGCGACCAGGCGCGCAAGGATGTCGCGCCCCAGTTCATCGAGCCCGAGCGGATGGGCCCATGAGGGCCCGGCGAGCCGCTGCGCCAGCGCCTGCACGTCCGGATCGTGCGGCACGAGCCACGGACCACACACGGCGGCAAACACCGTGAGGCCGATGATGGCGAGTCCGATGCGCCGGGTCATTCGTACCGAATCCTCGGATCCAGCCAGCCATACGCGAGGTCAACCAGCAGATTGACCATCACATACGTGCTCGCGATAAAAAGAATGCACCCCTGAATGAGGGGGTAGTCACGGAAGTTGATCGCCTGAATCAACAACCGCCCGACGCCGGGCCACGCAAAAATGGTCTCGGTGATGATCGTGCCGGTCAGCACCGCACCAAACTGCAGGCCGAGGATGGTCACGACCGGAATGAGGCTGTTGCGCAACGCATGCCGAAGCACGGCCCGGGTCTGCGACAGACCACGCGCCCGGGCCGCGAGCACGTAGAGTTCCCGCAGTTCCTCGATCAGACTGGCGCGTGTCATGCGCGCGAGAATCGCCGCCAGCGCCGCGCCCAGGGTTACCGCCGGCAACACGAGATGCCGCCAGTCGCCGATCCCCGACACCGGCAACCACCCGAGGCCGACGGCAAAGACGATCGCCAGCAGCGGTCCCAGCCAGAAATTCGGCATCGAGATCCCGACCAGCGACACCGTCATGGCCGCCTGATCGATCGCCCGCCCTCGGTACAACGCGCCGAGCACCCCAAGGGGAATGGCGATCACGATGGCCACACTCATCGCCGCCAGCGCCAGTTGCAGCGTGTTGGGCAGCCGCTGGGCAATTTCCTGAAAGACCGGAGTGCCATACCGGAAGGACGTGCCGAAGTCGCCTTGCACGACGCCGCGGATAAATTGCAGATACTGCGCCGGCAGCGGACGGTCCAGACCCAGCCGCGTCCGGAGTTCATCGACGTCGCTGGCGGCGGCTGACTCCCCCAACATCACCTGCGCCGGGTCGCCGGGCACCAGGTGCAGCAACGCAAACACAAGCGTCGCCACACCCAGCAGGACCGGGATGGTCAGGATCAGGCGACGAACAATGAACCGCACCACGTCGACGGGATGATCACACTCCTTCCGCCGATACCGCAAGCCGCGTCATCAACTTGGCCAACCCCTGTCGCGTCACACCCAGGTCCCGCGCGGCCGCCGTCCGGCATCCGGCGTGTCGCGCAAGGGCACTGGTCACGAGTCGCCGATCCAGCGCCCGCCGTGCCTCCTCCAGTGACAGGCCCGCCGACTCTCCGCCGTGGCCCTGCACCTGAATCACCGACCCCACATGCCGTGCCGTCACCCGGCCACGATCAGGTGCTGCCAGCACCAGGCCCGCGACGACATTCTGCAGTTCACGGACATTGCCGGGCCAGTCGTACCGGCACAGGGCGGCCATCGCATCAGGTGCCAGCCAGGCGCGGGTCACCCGATGCCGGGCTGCCCCGGCCCAGAACGTCTGCGCCAATCCCGGAATATCCTGGACGCGCTCGCGCAGCGGCGGCACAGTCAGGCGCACGACGGCGAGTCGAAACAACAAGTCCTCGCGAAACCCGCCGGTGGACACCGCTGCGGCCAGTGACCGATTGGTGGCCGCCACCACCCGCACATCCACGACCCGAGCGTGGTTGTCCCCGACACGGCGAATTTCGCCTTCCTGCAACGTGCGCAACAACTTGGCCTGTGCACGGGGAGAGAGTTCGCCCACCTCATCCAGAAACAACGTCCCCTGGTGGGCGTCTTCAAACAGTCCTGTCCGCGCGCCCACGGCTCCGGTGAATGCCCCCCGCGTGTGGCCGAACAACTCGGTCTCGAACAACTCGTCGGTCAGTGCCGCGCAGTTGATGGCCGCCAGCCGTCGATCACGTCGCGCGCTGAGCCGATGGACGGCACGGGCCACCAACTCCTTGCCCACCCCACTCTCGCCCTCAATCAGCACGGGAAACGTGGTCGGCGCCACGCGCGCGATGGCCGCGCGCAAGGCCACCATCGCGGGACTCAACCCACGCAGGTCCTGGACCAGCGGATCGTCGATCGTGGCCGCCCGCAGCACGTCGAGCCGCGCGCGCACCGACGGCGCACACACGGAGGCGAGCGCCTTCACACACCCCGCCAGTTCGTCCGCATCACGCGCCCGCCGCGCGGCCAACACCCACCCGATGGTGACGCCACCCTGTCGCACCGGCGCCCGCACATCGTCTTCCCCGGGCGCGACGCCTTCGGGATCGGCCACAAGCGCGGTGCCGGTGTCAGCCGCCAGCACCATGACCCGCCCGGTGCCCGTGTGCGCACGCACCCAGCGACATCCACGCTTCAACGCGCAGGCATCGTCTTCCGCATTATTGACCTCGTCGAGCAACGCCGCCACTCCACCCCACATCGTCATGACACCCCTCCGTTCTCCCCACCGCCGCACGCCGGCGAGCGTCTCCGGAATCGTGGATTTGCGACCCGGGTCCTCACCCGCGAGCTGCCGCATCAACAGTGTGTCGATCGGCCCTCGGCAGTCCTGCCGCCAGACCTCCAACACCTCGCGGGCCTCACTGTGCGCGTCGACCGCGCGCAGCACATCGATGGCCACGCTCCGGCCCCAGTGTGCCGGTCCGTCGCGTGCGACCTGCGCCGCCCTCGGAATCACCGATGTCCCGTCACCCTGTCGACACGCGACGAGAAGCTCGGCCACCAGCCGCCACCGATTCGGATCACGCGACGTGTCGTTCGCGCTCGTCTTCAGCGCCTCCGCCACGTCATCGAGGGCCTGACGGTCCTGACGCAGCCAGGCCAGCAGCGCTGAACGTCCGAAGGCGTCCGGCGAGGTGCGCGGCAACCCCCTCACCGCGTCCGCCGCGTCATCCCACCGCCCCATCCAGAGCGCGACATCCATCTGTCCCCCGGCAATCCACGGCGGCACGTCCACATCAGCCAACTCGCATTCCACAGCAACGCCGGCCATCATCGCAGCCGCCGCTTCAATCTCTCCGGCGAGCAGGGCGGCCTGACAGGCCAGAGCCACGACATGGGTCCGGGGCTCGAGCGACCGTACACGCTGAAGTGCGCGACGGCAGGTGGCGCGTACGGACGCCCACAGACGACCATCCGGCTGACGAAATGCCAGCCGACCGTATTCTGCGAGAGTCAGTGCCTGGGCCCACTCGTCGCCGCGCCGCGCGGCGGCTTCACTCGCCGAACGCAACCACATCAGTGCGGCGACGTGCCGCCCCGCCGCTTGCAACCCGCGCGCACGCGTCACACGAACATCCCGCGTCTCCGGCCACACCAACCACGCGCTCGCCCGTTCACGTGCCACCGTCACCTCGTCGACGGGACGCACAATGAAATGTGGTCGCGGACTCGCCTCGGCCAGATCACGCAGCCATCCACGCCCACGGTCGGTCAGCTCGCCATCAACGATGAGTGCCACATGGCGATGCAGGCAGCAACGACGGTCCGCGCCAGCACACTCGGTGGTTGATCGCACCGCGAGATATCCAATCTCCGCCAGCGCCTCATCGCGAGACCGGTCCGCGTGCCTATCGCCACCTCGCGGCATGGTGACCAGGCGCATGCCCACGCCATCAGTGGGCAACGCGTTCGCCCACTGGCGCCACGGGTCATGGTGGTCACGCATGCGATCACGAGGGATTGCAAGAACGGCGCCCGCTTCAGCCGGCAAATCCCTGAGGATCTGCGCAGTGTGTTGCAAAAACTTCGATAGAATGACCACGAAATGCTTCGTTTTTTGACAGCAGGTGAATCACACGGTCAAGCGTTGGTGGTGATCGTGGACGGGGTGCCTGCCGGTCTTCCGCTTTCGGCTGACGACATCAATCCGGACCTCGCCCGTCGTCAACTCGGGTATGGCCGCGGTCGGCGGATGGCGATCGAACAGGATCGTGTCGAAATTCTGGCGGGTGTGCGCCGCGGCGAAACGCTGGGCAGTCCGATCTCACTGCTGATTCGCAATCGCGACTGGGTCAACTGGCAGTACACGATGAGTGTCGAGGCGTCACCAGACGACAGTCTGCCTGGTGCCCGGCGTGCCGCTGTGACCCGTCCGCGACCCGGCCATGCCGACCTGGCCGCCGGCCTCAAATACGACCGTCAGGACCTGCGCGACATTCTCGAACGGGCGAGCGCTCGCGAAACAGCGGCACGTGTGGCAGCCGGCGCGATCGCCCGCACGCTCCTGCGCCACCTTGGCATTCTGATCAACAGCCACGTCACTGAAATTGGTGGCGCACGCCTCCCCGACGCGCACGCGGTGACGTTCGACCAGATCCAGTCGCTGGCCAGCGACGATGACGTGCGATGTGTCGATCCCCAAGTGGGCGTCGCCATGCGGCGGGTCGTGGATGCCGCGCGTGAAAAGGGCGACACCGTGGGCGGTGCCTTCGAAGTGGTGGTGCATCGAGTGCCGGTGGGACTGGGCAGCCATACCCAGTGGGATCGGAAGCTCGATGGACAGATCGCGCAGGCGTTGATGTCCATCCCGGCGATCAAGGCGGTGGGCATGGGACGTGGCCCCGAGGTGGGTCACCTGCCGGGTTCACAGGTCCACGACGAGATTGTGCTCGCGACCGGTGCGTCAACGGGCACACTCGGCGCGTTGAGCCGTCCGACCAACCATGCCGGTGGCCTGGAAGGTGGCGTGACCAACGGCGAAGACCTGCGGATCTCCGCGTGGATGAAGCCCATCTCCACCTTGATGGACCCCCTGCGATCGGTCGACCTGCAGACCATGCAGGTCGGGCCGGCGGCGATTGAACGCAGCGACGTCTGTGCGGTGCCTGCGGCGGCGATCGTGGGAGAGGCCATGGTGGCGCTGGTGCTGGCCAATGCGGTGATCGACAAGTTTGGCGGCGACACGTGGGCGGGACTCTCGGATGCCGCACAGCGATGGCAGGCCGCGGTGGACGCCAGGCTTGCGCCAGGAACACCGACGCACGAATGATCCGCCCCATTGTTCGCTACGGCACCCCGGGACTGCAGGCGCCGAGTCGGCCGGTCGCGGTGTTTGACCAGCAGTTGCACACGCTCATCGATGACATGATCGACACGATGTACGCCGCGCCGGGTATTGGGCTGGCCGCGCCGCAGATCGGTGTGGCGCTGCGTGTGTGTGTGATTGATCTCTCGGTCGGCAAACGGAATGGTCAGGTCATCACCCTGGTCAATCCCGAATTTGTGGAGCGCGAGGGACTGCAGCTTGAAGAAGAAGGCTGCCTGAGCGTGCCCGGGTTTGAGGCCACGGTGCCACGCCCGTCGCGCGCAGTCGTCACGGGATTTGACCGGGATGGCCAGCCAGTCACGGTGGAAGGCGAAGGACTGCTCGCGCGTGCGCTGCAACACGAACTGGATCATCTGGATGGCCGGTTGTTTCTGGATCGCTTGCGGGGCATCCAGCGCGACGTGATCGTCCGGCGCATTCGCAAACAGCAGCGCCAGGGGACCTGGTAACCCGTGAAGGTGCTCTATTTCGGCACGCCCCGCTTCGCCGTCCCGACACTCGAACTGATTCTGCAGTCCTCGCATACCGTTGTCGGCGTCGTGACGCAGCCCGACCGGCCGCGAGGACGCGGTCACCACGTCACCGCGAGTCCGGTGAAGGCGGTGGCCCTCACACACGGCCTTCCCGTGTTGCAGCCCACACGCATGAAGGATGACGAGTGGCTGGATCAGGTCCGCGCGCTTGGCGCGGACATCGGCGTCGTCGCTGCCTATGGGCGAATCCTTCCCCAGACGCTGCTCGACATTCCCCCGCGCGGGCTTGTCAACGTGCATGCCTCTCTGCTTCCCCGCTGGCGGGGCGCGGCCCCCATTCATCGGGCGGTCATCGCCGGTGATGCCATCACGGGCGTCACGATCATGCGTGTGGTGCTCGCCCTCGACGCGGGGCCGATGCTGGCGACGGTCGATACGCAGATTGAGGCGCACGACACGAGTGAAACACTCGAGGAACGGCTCGCTGCGGCCGGTGGCCGGTTGTTGGTCGAGACGTTGGATCAACTCACCGCAGGCCCGGTGCCGGAGATTCCGCAGGACGAATCACTCGTCACCTACGCGGAGCGCCTCCAGCGCACCGAGAGTGCCATTGACTGGACGCGGCCTGCGCAACAGATTGATCGACAGATTCGCGGCCTTCAGCCCTGGCCACTCGCGGTCGGCCACCTGGCCGGGCGCGCCGTGGGGCTGCTGCACTCCGCAGTGGTGTCTGCCTCACACGAGGCCGCCGCTCCAGGCACCGTCATGCTCGCCTCCGGCGACGACGTCCACGTCGCGTGTGGGCAGGGCGTGCTGGCACTAACCCGTGTCAAACCCGAAGGTCGACGGCCGATGGCTGCGCGGGATTTTCTCAACGGCGGCGGCATTGCGGCCGGAATGGTGATGACGTGACGCCGGTCAGAGTCCGCGCCGCACGCGCACTCGTCGCTGTGGAGCGACGCCGTCGCACGCTCGCGGCAGAGCTCGAACACGCGCGTCGGGATCTCGACGACGAGCGCGATCGCGGCCTGCTGTTGGAATTGACGGCGGGCGTCTGTCGATGGCGCGCCGAGTTGGATGCGGTCATCACACAGTGCAGTTCACGTCCCATCGCCGCCATCGACGACGAAACGCTGGCCACACTGCGGCTGGCGGTGTATCAACTGCGTCATCTTGATCGGGTCCCCGATCACGCGGCCGTGCATGGCGCCGTGGAGGCCGCCAAGGCCCTGGCCGGCGACCGTGCCGGAGGGTTTGTCAACGGTGTGTTGCGCGGCTATCTGCGGACGCAGGCCGCGATCAATCTGCCGGCGCCTCCGGGTCCTGATGCCACGAGGCGCCAGCACCTCGCCTACCTGGCCGTCACGCACTCGCACCCGAAGTGGCTGGTCGCGCGCTGGCTCGACCGCTACGGCTACGCCGACACGCTCGCGTGGTGTGTGTTCAACAACCAGTCGCCCGACGTCACGGTGCGCACGCTCGCGCCAGACGTAGACACCGTCACGTGGCTCTCGGAGCGTGGCGTGCCGGCGACCCGCGGCAGATTTGCGCCGGAAGTGGCCACGTTGGCGCCGGGCGTGCTCGGCGAACTGGCGGCGGACGTCAAACTCGCGCTCGCGATCCAGGATGAAGGCTCTGCGCTGGTCGCACATGTCGTGGGCGCGCAGCCCGACGACCACGTGCTCGACGTCTGCGCGGCCCCGGGCGGCAAATCGGTGGTGGTGTGGAACGACATGCAGCAGCGCGGCCTGCTGGTGTCGAGTGACGTCCGGCCGGCCCGCCTGCATCTGCTGCGGCAGACGCTGCGGACGGGCGGTGCGCCGCCACGCGTGGTGGGTCTTGATGCCACCGCCCCGTTGCCGTTCGGTGAGGTGTTTGACCGGGTCCTGGTGGATGCGCCCTGTTCGGGGCTGGGCACCCTGCGTCGTGATCCCGATATCAAGTGGTCCGTCGTGCTTGAGGACCTCCCCGGATTCGCGGCCGAGCAACTCCGCATCCTGCGCCACGCGGCCGACGTGGTGCGGCCCGGCGGCACGTTGGTCTATGCGACGTGTTCGAGTGAACCCGACGAAAACGAGCAGGTCGTGGATCAGTTTTTGGCACTCGATTCACGCTTTGTCCGTGAGCCCTGGACCGGTCCCGGCGCCGAACCCGACGGGTGTCTGCGGACACGCCCGACGCGGGACGGCCTCGATGCTTTCTTCGCCGCCCGTCTGGTTCGACGCACACCCGCGTAGTACACTTTTTGACGCATGGCCGCCCCCACCCCACTCACGCTGCGCACCCGCGTCTGGACCGCCGGGCGATGGATGTTGCTGCTGGCCGGGCTGAGCGCAACCTATCTCGTGTTTTTGCTGGCCTCCATGCGGGTCGCCATCAAGGCGCGTGAGGTGACCGTGCCCGACCTGGTCGGCCAGTCACTGGCCGCGGCCACCGACTCGGCGGCCGCCATTGGCGTGACCATGGTGGTCGACCCCTTGAAACGACCCGACGGCGCCGTCCCCCCCGACCACGTGATTTCGCAGGAGCCGGCACCAGGCACCGTCATTCGCCGGCAACGACCCATACGGGTCCGACTGAGCGAAGCCCTGCGCGCGGCCGTGGTGCCCCAGGTGACCGGTGAATCAGAACGCACCGCGCAGATTCGTCTCGCACAGGAGCGCGTCACCGTGACCCAGATGGCCGAGATCTTCAGCACCATGTACAGCCCCGGCGTCATCGTGGCCCAGGACCCGC
>Ga0163144_10007160_pt1 | contig 24492 bp, 19 predicted proteins | sample OliLak19BULKMAT1_FD_123175 | JGI IMG/M metagenome (GOLD analysis project Ga0163144, IMG submission 123175) | Freshwater microbial mat bacterial communities from Lake Vanda, McMurdo Dry Valleys, Antarctica - Oligotrophic Lake LV.19.BULKMAT1 | ecosystem: Environmental > Aquatic > Freshwater >...
GAGAAGTTGAAGATATGCCGGCGTCTGCTGCTGCCGCTCTCGGTGATGGGGACGCCGATGACGCCGGCGCCGGCGACCGACGTCGCTCCGGCGCCGATGCCTCAGTGCCCCAAGTGCGGCGGCGTTCGATTCCTTCGCATGGAACTGCCCAAGGAACTGCTGGGCTCGAAGGAGTATGCCGATCCCTCGCGTGCCGATACCTCGTAGGCGGAGAGGACGTTGCCCGACGAAGTCGCGAACTCCCGATCGAAACTTCAACGCCCAAGCGGCGTCACGTTTGGGGTGCGCGCCCAGAATCGCGCCGGCGTCTCCGTATCGATTCTGCACCGATCGACGAACCACGCGGCCCGGCACTCGATCGCCCAACCCCGAAAACCGCCTTGCAGCCACGACGTATTCGATTACACTGACCCTGCCTTGAGCAAGACCGCGTCCATCGAAGCTCCATACCTTCGGACTGTGGGATCCGCGGTTCAGTTCAACGAGATTCTATGCGGCATGCTCCGCCCTACCTCTTCCCGTGGGGGACCAAGTCTTTGAAGGCGGAGCACGCCGCATAGAATCCTTAACGTTTAGGCGGCAGGGTAAAGCTAGCGGGGACAAAGTGGGCGGACGAAAACACTTCATCCGAACCCTTATTGGCCGCTTCCCTGAAGTTGCGGCACGAATTGATGTCACCGCGCGAGGCCTACTTCATTGTGAAATGGGATACTTGGCTGAAGCTACACAAGAAGCGTTAGACTGCGGCGACGAATCCGTCGTGATGGCTCACTTCGCTTACGCCGAGGAATTGATGAGCCAAGCTGGTCCGGAGTTGGCGAACGCGCTACAGGTGTCGTACTTGGAGTACATCAACTACGACAAGGAATACCCGAACAAAATCCGCCCGCGATTGCTTTTGCCAGCCTTGTTGAATCGCAGCTTGGCAGAGCTAGAACAACACTTGCGTGAGGTTGACGAGCACATTCGCCGAACTCGTCAGCAGGAGAAAAAGTGAGTTCAGCCGCCGAACCATGACGTTACACTTGACCGGGCCGGCATCACGGTTTTTCGAGACATCACGTTCCTTGCAGCCGTCTCGGCAAGTGAGCGCAGTCGTTCGACGAAGGAGGAAGTATGCGAAGCCCAATATTCGTGGTTGGCCTTCTACTTGTGGCCTCGGTTGTACCCTGCGCCTATGCCGGCAAACGCTCGCCTGGCAAGTACAACGGTATCGTCGTCTTCGATCGCTGGGATGGCTGCATTCTCTACAGCGGCATCTATGTGATGTACGTCTCTGAGGGCGTCAAGGAGAAGCTGCGCGGACACGCCGGCAACGGCATTCAGATCGACGCCACGAAGGTGCGACAACCGATCAACCCCGGCGACGGACTTATCACGGAATTGTCGGTGTTGGGCGCGGCGCCGAAGCCCAGCAGACATGTGCTGCTGACGGGGTTCACCCTGACGGCTACGGCTGACTTCAAGGAAAAGGAAAAACCGGCCATTGTCATCACCATTGCCAATGCCGGCAAGCAAGAGGCGCCCGTGTTCAGCAGCGAGCTTGCGCCGACACTTCTGATGAAAGGCAAAGATTTCGTGGCCGATGGACCATCGTTCGCCCTCGTCACTCGGCAGTCATTTATTGTAGGTGGGGAGGACCCGCGTACGAGCGGCAGCGGCATCGCCAGCGGCCGGCCATATAGTTGGCAAATCGACAAGGCCGTGCCGGTCCGGTTTATCCTCAAGCCAGGCGAAGCAAAGCGCGTGCGCATTACCTTTGAGCTGCCGCGCGGCGAATATGATTTCCTGGCGGGTTACGGCGGCGGCGTGCACCAGGAACTGAATTTGGCCAGTAACCCAATAGCCTTCGACGTGGAAGAAAACGGCGCCGGTAAGCCGGTGATGGTCAAGCGCAAGTAGCCGCCACCGCCGAACCAAACGGCTGAAGCTGACCGAGGCTGCCATCCTGGTTTTCCGAGCGTCAATGTCCTTGCAGGCGGCCCCGGCAGCTTACCTTCATCATTCCGGCAGCGGGATCGAAACTAGCGAGAGGTGAAGCAGATGCCCAAACCCACCCGTGACGACTTCGATGACGATCGCCCCCGACGTCGTCGCCGCGACGATCCGGAGGAGGAGGAGCCGCCCCGAAGGAGGAAGAAGCGCAAGAAGAAGCGGGGCGGGTTCAGCCTCTGTGGAGCGATTCCGCTGGAGTTGGGCGTGCAATACGTCATCGCGGGTGCAATCGGCCTCGCCTGCTTTGCTGGGGCATTGTTCGGCAAAATCGGCGCTCTTTACATCCCCGGTGTGATCGCGTGCGTGTGGGGTCGCGCGGCGATCGCGAAGAATAACGGCCGCTCCGAGATGTTCGGGTTGCTCGGCCTGTTCGGTCCGATCGGCTTTGCCTTTACTGCGGTGCTTGCCAAGCCGACGGGATGACGACTGGCAGCGAGGCCGACGTGGAATCGGCCGAACCATTTGCTGCAGCAGACGGCGGGGCATGATTCGTTTCTGGGACTTCAAGCTCACCGGCAGGGTGGCCGGGGTTGAGCAGGATGCGAAATCCCGGCGAAGCGCCAAGATTATTGGTCGTTCAAGCCGGGGCTTGGCGTTATGAGGGTTTAAGGCTTCCGACATTTCACCAGCCCCGGCCACCCTGCCGATGCGGCTAGACATGGCGGACTCCTTGAAATAGAATGGAGAAACAACCAAGTCCAACGCGGGGAGTCGGCAACAGGCGCCAGCCGTCCCAACGGGATCAATCGCCATCGCGGATATGCCATGATGGCGAATGTCACCAAACGAGTGGGCCGAAAATCGCTTCCCAGTCCAGTCGACCCACCGGGCGGAGCGTAAGAAGCTCGCAGCACCAGAAACGCGTCGGGCATCGGCGCCGGACCATGGAGATAGGTTAAGCCGCCAGTTCCTGGCTCAGTGGGCCAGCGCAGGCTGGAAAGGCCATCCAGACGCGGCCGCAGACCGGGGCGGGCATGCAGGCTTTCTGAAGTTCAGCGCTCCCCGCGCCCGCCGGGCAGGTGAGCATTATAGTTCGGCGGCATGGGGTTCGTAATGAAAATAGTTCTGATCATCATCGGATCGCTGGCCGGCCTTTACGCGCTCGTCGGCACAATCCAATTCATTTGGACCATGCTGAACAGCGATCCGAGTACTGCCTATGGGACTGCGAATATCGCAGCGAGTGTGGTTCCGGTATGCCTTGGCCTCATCGTGAGCATAGCATGCTTCACGAGTGCGTTCCGAAAGCCCAAGCCGTAACCACGTAGTCGCCGCCGCCCCAGGAACTTCCCCCAGCAGTGACGTCGCCCCATAAGGAGTGAGCCGTGCTCGGCGCGCACCTCCGACGGGGCTTGTTGAGCCTTTGTTTTTCCGCTCTCTCCCGGACTCATTCCGTGGGTTGATTCAGCGCGTCCCGATGGGCCTTCGCGGTCACGATTGCGCCGTCGGGCAGCACCATCGTCGGCTCGCTCTTCTTCAACTCATCGCCCAACTCCTTGGCGCGGCGCTGCTGCGAGCGTCGGAGGGACCAGGAGGGCAAGAGCATCATGCCCGCGCCGCCGCGTCAAGATCGCGGTAAAGGCGATCGAAGACATACGCTCCTAGCTCCAAGCCCTGTTCGATGAAATAGCGTCGGCGCGTGTCGGCCCAGGACGGTTCGATGACGGCGAAGAATTCCTCGGCTGGCGTTCGTCGATTCCCGCGTGCAACTTGTAGTGGACGAGTTCTTCGGCCGGCACGAAGCCGCGCTACCGCCGCCTGGAAAGAAACGCCACACGCGATAGGCAAGAAAGAGACACCGTTCCAAGCCCGCCGAGTCCGCAGCGCTAGCAAGGGCGAGGCTGCGTACTGTCAGCGTGCGGTTCGCCCTTGCCAGCGCCGGCGCCCTTTTCCAACCCCAGCTATTTCCTGGCCGGCTATTTTTCGTTGGCACGGAACGGACCCGTCAGGTATGATTTCCTTTGCACTCTGTTCCCAGCTACTGATATGTGGAACAGGGCCCGCCGATACGCTGCTACGCATTCACTTTCCGGGGGGTTGGTGGCATGTTCCGTCTTGATCTGGGTTCCACGAAAAAATACTGCGACGGCCTGAGTCGGCGCCATTTCCTCACCCTGGGCGTTTCCGGCATGGCCAGCGTCGGCTTGCCAAACCTCCTGCGCGCCCGTGAACAGTCCGCGCCCCCTGGCACGCGGACACGCCAGACGTCCGTCATCCTCCTCTGGTTGGACGGCGGTCCCAGTCACATGGATCTTTATGACCTGAAACCCGATGCTCCGGTGGAATACCGCGGCATCTGGCGGCCCATCCGCACGCGCGTTCCCGGCTTCGAGATTAGCGAACTTTTCCCCAAGCAAGCCCTGCTCACAGACAAGTTCTCGATGGTGCGCTCTTTGCACCATGACACCGGCGATCATTTTGCCGGCGGACATCGCATGCTGACTTCAAAGGACATGGGCGTCAACGGCATCAACCGGGAGCAGCGGTTTCCCGGAATCGGCGCCATCGTGTCCCGCGAATGCGGTCCCCGCCGCCCCGGCATGCCGGCCTTTGTCGGCGTTCCCAATGGCATGACGATTGGACTCAACCCCGGCTACAACGGCGGGCACATGATCGGCGCCCAGTACAATCCCTTCCAGACCGGCGGCAACCCGAACCTCGCGAACTTCGCCGTGCAAAACCTGAATCTCGCCGCGGGACTGACGCTGGATCGCCTGGAAAATCGCCGCTCGATGTCGCGCCATTTTGACGACGCCCTACGCGGTCTCGAACAATGCGACATGGCCCGGACGATGGACCGCCACACCGAGGAAGCGTTTGCCTTCGTAACCGGCCCGACCGCCCGCCACGCCTTCAATATCCACCAGGAAGATCCCCGCCTGCGTGATAAGTATGGCCGTAATCCTTGGGGCCAAAGCACGCTATTGGCGCGTCGCCTGGTCGAAGCGGGGTCGACGTTCGTCACCGCGCACTTCGGCGGCTGGGACAGTCACTGGAACTTGCAATCGCGCATGGAGACTGCCCTGCCGATGGTCGATAGTGCGGTGGCGACGCTATTCGAAGACTTGGATCAACGCGGTCTGCTCGATACCACGCTGGTGGTTTTGTGCGGTGAATTCGGCCGGACGCCGCGCATGAACGACGGCGGCAACGGCGGCCCTCCCGGCAGCATGGGCACCCCGGGCCGCGATCACTGGGGCAACGCCATGTTCTGCCTGCTCGGCGGCGGCGGCGTCCGCGGCGGCCAGGTCATCGGCTCCACCGATCGCCTGGGCATGCGTCCCCACACACGCCCGCTCACGCCCTCCAATATCCACGCCACCATCTATTGCGTGCTGGGCATCGACCCCCGCCTACAACTGCTCGAACCCTCCGGCCGACCTGTCAACGTGCTGGATGACCCTGCCCCTATCAGCGAGTTGCTGTAGGCGAATAGAACCCAGTCGACGAAAACTCTCCACGAACCGCGCCAACTACGTTCGCCGTGTGCCATGCCCACCGCTTTTGGGTGGGCATGTGCGACATTTTTCCTCTGTTCGTTTATTTACATGCAGCCAGGACACAATCACTCCCCGCGTGAACGAAGGCGATCTTGTAACTCGGAGATTTGCGCGGAAAGTTCGTCCGACGTGCGGCGAAGAAGCTCGGACGTCTCGGCCACCGAATCACCAAGCAGTTCTTGCAGCAATTGAATCTTGCCCACTAGCGCGCCCTGAGCCGCGCCTTCCTCTCGTCCTTCCTCTCGTCCTTCCTCACGGCCTTCCTTTCTGGCTTCCTCACGGGCGGCGAGCATACGGGCCTCCTCGTTTTGAAGGTATCTCAGGCGCGCTTCGTAAAAATAGCGATCTTCCGGCGATTCAGAAATCATTGCCAACACTCCTGCGGCTTCTTCAAAGACGTCGTCGCCCAACACTTGGGCGAGTTCATGGATATTCCGATCGGCCGCCAACTTCAAAAAACAAAACCATTGGTCCAGCTTCGACAGGTCACGCAGTGCATTATCACTCGGAACCACGTACTTCGGCAACTCCAGTGTGTGGAATGCCAAGTCGTTCGTAAACACCAAATCATCGCGCTGATCGCAGCGCAGACGGAAGCTCAGGTGATGATCCGCGACATGTCCAAAAAGCAAGCGGTCGAGCACGCAAATGCTGATCGTCGGACGCAAATGATGATACGGGCTTCCGGAGGTCAATTGCCGCACGTAGTTCACACAATTGTAATACGTCAACCGACTTCGCAAATCCACTGGCAGCGTCGTTTGCATCTCGATGTTGTAGTGATGATCATCGGCATCCTGAGCCTTTATGTCCAGGATGGCCAGCTTCGCGTCGGCACGATCCCGGTCCTGGATTGGATTCAAGATCTTGACCGCGGTGATCGGCCGCACGGGGTCCAACACAGCGTTCAGAAAATGGATCGTAATCCTCGGATGATCGGGGCTGCCGAATACGAGTTTGAACGCAAAGTCGACTCTCGGATCGATACCAAGCGGCATTGGCAATCACCATTCGGCGAATTCAACGATTTGCGGCCTCTTATTGTCGCCGTGTTTCATCGGCTTCGAACCACCGTCAGTGAAAGTGCGGTCCCTGGCGGACCCAAAAACAGTTCCTGTGCCCGTTCGGCTGTCATTCCCTTCGTCGAGAGCTCCTTGGGTCGGGCGAGAGGCTTTCCAACATCGTCTGTCTTGATTCGTATGTGCGTGATCAGATCCCCGGCTCGAATCCCGGCTTGGTAGGCCGGTCCGTTAAGAATCGGTGTGACAACCCTGAGCATCCCGCTGCCCGGATCGGTTTTGAGTTTCAATCCTATCCCGACCCTAATTGTGGGATAGAACTCACAGCCAAATTCCCACCAAACAACACCGGATCCTTCTCCGGGATATGCCCGCGGTTCGAGTTTCCGAAAGATGGCGGCGGCGCAGACGTCAATGGCTTTTTGACTTCGATCCGCTTTGTCGGCAATCACGGCGGCGTAGGCGTCCCGCAAAAGTTGCCGCATCTCCGACGCCTTGGGGTTTTTCAGTTTGGCCAGCCTCCGAACGAGTTCTCGAGGAACAGGTTTTTTGAACTCCTCGAATAAGCCATGGATGGCCCAGGCAGCCAATTCGGCTTGCGTCGCCGGCTTCACATGCTCATCCGCGACAATCCGAATGACGCTCGCTAGGGCTTCGGCAAACCTCTGCCCCTGGCTCTTCGCCACAGGCTGGGCGACAACGATCGCGAACGGCGACAACCATCCGATGAGGCCGACACTGACAGCCAAGGAAAGTCGAAAGGACATTTTGACCTCCTGAAAAAAAGCCGGAGCGTCGCGATCGCGAACTCCTCGATGAGCCATTGATCGAGAATACGAACCCAGCGGATGTGTTGCAAGATATTTTCGGTATGCGTTCTTGGTCCGCTTTGCCATTCCGGCCAGCTCGGCGCAGCAGAAGAACTCCAATGAGATACGAATGAGCAATCCCCCGGCCAAACGCGTCGACTTTTGAGCAAATCAACATGGGCACTTTCGCTGCGCTTGATCAAGGGATAGACTCACTCGATATCGATGTCCTTTGCCACGTTTCTCTTATTTTTTCCACCGACAAACTATCCTGCTAGAATTCCTTTCAGCTTCTCATCCTCTCCCGGCCGGAGTTTTCCCATGCGCCGCTTTCGCTTCTTCATCCTACCCGTCCTATTTCTCGTTGCCGCGTCCGAAGTTCGTGCCGACGAGAAGCCCAACATCATCCTCGTGATGGCCGACGATCAGGGCTGGGGCGATATGGCGTACAACGGGCATCCGGTTCTCAAGACGCCGAACTTCGACAAGATGGCGAAGACGGGGCTCAAGTTCGACCGCTTCTACGCGGCGGCGCCGGTGTGTTCGCCGACCCGGGCCAGCGTTTTAACCGGGCGACATCCCAATCGGATGGGGGCGTTTAGCTGGGGGCATTCGTTGCGCCCTCAGGAAGTGACGCTCGCCGAAGCGCTGCGGTTGGCCGGCTACGCCACCGGGCATTTCGGCAAATGGCATCTCGGCTCCGTCCGCGCCGGCAGCCCCGTCAATCCCGGCGCGAGCGGCTTCGACGAGTGGTTTTCCGCCGAGAACTTCTTCGACAATAACCCCATCCTCTCGCGTCGCGGCAAGGCTGTCCCCTGCGAGGGTGAAAGCTCGATGGTCACGGTCGATGCCGCCCTCGATTTCATCCACGAGCAGAGCAAGGACAAAAAACCCTTCCTTGCCGTCGTCTGGTTTGGCTCGCCGCACGCGCCGCATGAGGCGTCCGAGAAGCACAAGGAGATGTATCCCGGCGTCGACAAGAAGCTGCAAAACTTCTACGGCGAGATCACCGGCATGGACGAAGCGTTCGGCAAGCTGCGCGACGAACTGAAGAAGATGGGCATCGCCGAGAACACGATCCTTTGGTATTGCAGCGACAACGGCGCCTTGCCCGGCGTCGGTTCCAGCGGCCCCTTTCGCGGCAAGAAGGCGAGCATCTACGAAGGCGGCGTCCTAGTTCCTGCCTTGCTCGAATGGCCCGCCCGCATCAAGAAACACCGCACCACGATGGTCCGCTGCATCACTTCCGACATCTATCCCACCTTGATCGACATCGTGGGCGCGACGCCGAAGAAGCAACCGCCGCTCGACGGCATCAGTCTTGTTCCACTCCTTGACGGCACGATGAAGGTACGCCCCCGTCCCATGGGCTTTTGGCAGCATCCCACGGGAGGTATCGGCACGCCCAGCCATAAATGGATGACCGAACTTCTCGCCGCGCAGAAGGCCGGCAAGGAACCGGACGATCCAAGCAAGCTGCGTCTGGATGCGGGCAAGAACCTGAAGAAATATCCGCTCGACGCCTTTCCGGGTCATGCCGCCTGGGTCGACGGCGACTGGAAACTGCACCGCATCGTCGGCCCAAAGAAAGAAAAAGCCCGCTTCGAGTTGTATGATCTCGCCAAGGATCCATCGGAAAGGAACGACCTGGCCGGCAAGGAAGCGGAGCGGGTCGCGACGATGAGCCGGGCGCTGGAGGAGTGGCAGCGTTCGGTGGTGCGGAGTTTGAATGGCGAGGATTATTGAGGTAGAGCGAGCTGCCGGCAGGAATTCGTCGGCGAGTGTTTCCTGACCGCGCGTCGTGCCCAGGCGACAACGAGACTTTCGATAGTCCATGCGGATTTGGTTAAATTTTCCCAATGCGAAATCTTTTCCGTTGACAACGCCTTTGCGTGCCCTTAGCCTGGAGGGGTACTCGGAAAGCACGGAGTTCGCAGGTCCTAACCATGGAAGGCGGCTCTTTCGGCCCAATGAGTGGATTACCGAAAGATCGAACCATTTTCTGACAAGAATCGCTTGTCAATTATCGGCTCAATCTCTCTCAACCACTTGATCGCTTTCGAGCCGATACCTTGTTCTCGCAAGGGAACCCTCTCTTCAAGGTGGAATGCATCATGAACGCGAACCTACTTCCCCCTCCCCGCTCGGTCGGATTGGCTCAAGAACATCTCGAAGTCTTGATGCTTCGCCGCCTTGGAAATCGCGTCCGCGATTTGCGCGTGGTTCTGCAAGAGGGTGGTCTCGTCTTGTTGGGTCGTGCCCCCACTTATCACGCCAAGCAACTCGCCCAGCATGCCGCGATGGAGCTTTGCGACATGCCGATTCTCGCCAATGACATCGAAGTCCGCTAAGGCGGGCTGATCGGATCGTTCAAATACGGACGCACGCTCATTCGTGCCATTTTCCAAGTTAGGCGCCGACTTCGATCCTGACGCCCACGGACTTCGGTCCGTGGGTTTGTTTTTTACTTAACCAGCCTGGCGCTGCCCCAATTCACGATCGGTTGCACGCCTACCCTACTTCCGGAAATGACTTCCAAGCTCAGCGTCCTCCCGCCCCGGACATCGAGCCGAAAATCCACCACGGCTTTTTCTGACGCAAGCTCTTCCGGCCCACCCAGCGCGAACTTCTTTCCGTCGAGTCGGACTTCCACCTTTGCCCGGCCCTTCGCGCCGTCGCGCATGTCCAATCCAACGCTGCCGTCAAACCAGTGAAACGCTTCCTTAAGGTCGTACTCAACGCGCATCCCCGCGGGCATGCTCAGACCCTTGTCGTGGACGCCGTCCGCCAAACGCAAGGGACGACCCAGCGGAGTGCGATTCCGCCCGAGCGGCCAAGTCACGCTTAGAACCGGCGAAACCTCGACCCGCGCCGGCGGAAGATCGGATAGATAAACCGCATTTGCATTCTTCGACCGCAGAAGGACCACCTCACTCAACGGAACGCGAATCTCGGCCCCAAAAAGCGTTTTTCCCTGAAACACCTGTCCTTCCGAATCGAACTTCAGGCTTGCGAAGTCGATTCGGGCGCCCTCGGCCATGGAAATGCGGAAATAGGGTTTCTTAGCACGCGGAACGATGAGCCGATCCGGATTGGGCGCGAGTGCCGCCAGCTTATCGAGTTCCAGATCGACCGTGCGCTCGCCTGCCTGGATTTGCCAGGTCTTGTCGCCTCGTTCGAGGACTTTCCCCTCAATCTGGTCGCCGCTCTTCAGGAGGAAAATGTCGGCGCGGCGTTTCGACAGCAGCAGTCGGTTCAACAGGATTTCGCCGTCCTCCTCGCCATGGGGCGGCGCGAGACAGACCAGCGCCACGTAAACCAGCGGAATACTGATGGAGGCGTTCTCCTTGATCGCCTTCAGTCCGCGCATCGCTCCCTGCACGCGGTTGTCGTTCCAAGTGAGACGTTGAGCCGGGTCCAAAGGGATCCACTCGCCGCTTGTCAGCAGCAGATACGGCGGACGAGGATGTTCGGGCAAGCGAACGTTTTCCCGCCGCATGGAAATCAAATCGCCGGCGGGAAAGGTTTTGTCTTCCTTGCCGGCGAAATGAATCGTGCCATCGTCCGCGAATTGAACCAGACGCAACCCCTCGCTGCGCCATTGTGGAGTCGCGACCTGGAACTGCTGCGCCGAGACGACGCTGTCCCAGGCGAAAACACATAAAAGCGAGACGATGGTTCGCAATGGTCTACCCCAACCCGACATGCCGGCCATCATCGTTGCAAGATCGGCAGATAGTTGTTGGGAATCTGCAAAATGATCAGCGCCATCGCCGTGCAGTAATGCCGGCAAGTGCGGCCGTCGTTCCAGGAACCGTCGGCTTGTCGGCGCCCGAGCAATTCATTGCGGATGGCGGGATACCATTCGCGCCAGTAACGGCCGCCCGCGATCCACATGGCCTGGGCGGCGTAGTAGTGGCCGTAGTAGTAGTGGAACTCGGCTTCGCCGAGAAAGCCGCCGCCGATGCCTCGACCGTCGCCTGGCTTATGCTTGAGCATGTATTCGAGGCCCTTTTCGACGGCCTCGCCTTCGTATTCGCCGGCGCTATAAAGGGCGACGACCCCCGCTGCCGTGCGCGCGAAGCCCACGGGGCCGTGGAGGCGCTGGTAGCGGAAGCCGCCGCTGAAGCGGTCCTGGCATTCCTTGACATACTTGATGCAATCGTCGGCCACGCGCTTGGGAATCTCCAAGCCGGCATTCTTCGCGGCGCGCAACGCCATGATTTGGCAAATCGTGACCGATAGGTCGGCATCGGCGGCGCGCGGCTGATAACGCCAGCCGCCTTCGCGATTTTGGGAGTCGATGATAAGCCGAACCGCGCGGCCCAGCGTCTCCCGCAAGCGGTTGCGCAGATCGGGTTGGCTGATCATGCCGTGCGCTTCCGCCAGGCATAGCGTCGCGAAGCCGTGGCCATACATCGGGCCGTGGGTCGCCGAACGGGGACTGCTCAGGAAGCCGGGCGTGCCGCGCACCTCCTGGCTGAGGATATACTCGATGGCATTAGTGACATGCCGGCCATATTGTCCGCGCCCCGGCTGGCTGCCGCCGGCCATCATTGCGAGGGCCCCCACACCCGTAACGCCGGTGTTGCCCGTGTACGCGCCAGTGCCCCACGATCCATTGGGGAGTTGGCTGTTGGCAAGGTAGGCGAGGCCGGAGTCGATGGCTTCATGCGTCACGGGGGTAATCATGCCGCGCGAAAGCGAGGAGTCCCCGCCCTCTTGCGCGAGGGTGCGCAGAACCAGTCCGCCCGCGCTCAGTCCCGCGAGCGCCCCAATTCCCCGGCTCAAAAATCGGCGCCGATGCATAATGCCACCTCGTTGGCTCGTGGTTACGGTGGATGGGAAATCGGGCGATTTCCTCGTTTAGTAACATTCGGAAATTAACTTCCCGATTTATCTGCCGCTTGCGGCTTAGCGTTCGCTTCGGCCGTTTGCAAATCGGGAAGTTATTTCTTGAACATTACTTAGCGGCCGTCTTTCTCGCCGGCATTGCGATAGTATTTTCGCAACAGCTTTTCGTAGCGGGGTAGGAAGCGTTCGTTGGGCAGCGCGTCCATTTCCATGCGATCGCGAAGGGGAAGCCGGCCCCATTCTTCGCGGGCCAGGTCGGCCGGCGCCTTCGGCCCCTTAAGGCTGTCGCCGCCAAAGGCGCCATCTTTGGCTCCCTTGCCGTCCTTACCTTTGGCGAGGTTGTCTTTCTTGCCATCCTTGCCGTCTTTCTTCCCGTCCTTGCCTTTGGCCAACTCGTCCTTCTTGGCCTTGTCGTCTTTATCTTTGGCCAACTCATCCTTCTTTTTGTCGCCGTCTTTGGACCCGTCCTTCTTGCCCGCGTCTTTCTTCGCGGTGGAGGAATCCTTCTTTTTGCCGCTCGATTTGGAGAGGCCGCTCTTGTTCTTGCTGCTAGTGCTTTTCGATGCGGAACTGGAACTGCCGGCCTTGCCGCTGGAGCTCGAACTCGAGCTCTTGCCTTCGCCGTTTCAGCAACTCTCGTTGTCTTTTTGTTGCTTGATGAGCTTTTCCAGGTCGTCGATGATGTCCGATTGCAGCCGGCGCGTCAACTCCGTCGGATCGGCCTTGTCCTTGAGTTGGACGTTCGCCTTCTCCATGTTCTTGTGGAGGCGCTCGATGATTTCCTTGGGCGATTCCCCCTTGGCGGCATCCTTGGCCTTTTCCAACTTGGGATCGATGAGCTCATCGGGCAGCTTCAGCTTTTTATCGGGAGCTTCCTTGTCGGGCGCTTCCTTAATCAATTCGGGAGGAACCCTTTTCGGTTCGGGACCGTCTTGCGCGGTCGCGAGGAAGGCCAGCGAAAGTCCAATCATCACGGTCAATGAGCCGGTGCGTAACACGTTAGGCTCCTTTCTTTGCTGCGGGGGTGGTCATTCTCTCGAATAGCTGGTGGATGCGAAGCTGATCGTCTTGCAGTTCGCGCAACTCTCGTTCGGCGTCCGGAACCAGACGGTCGCGATCCGGGAAGCGGGAATCGAAATCCTTGGTACGGTCGCGAATCTCCATTTGCTCCGCCTTGAGCGCTTTGAGTTGCGCGATCGGCGGGATCGCGTCTCCGGCGCCGGCGTCCTTGGGCTGGTCGCCGTCTTTTGGCGGCGGCATGTCCTTCTTCTCGCCGTCCTTCTTGGGAGGATCCTTGCGGGCGACCGGCTGCTCGTCCTTGACGGCTTCCAACAATCGGTTTAGGCGAGCGCTGGCGAGCTTTTGATTGCGCGCCACGTCGGCATGGCGCTTGGTTTCATCGTCCAGTTCTTCCTTTAGCATCGCGTCGATTTGCCGTTCCTTCGCGATCTCTTTGCGTTTACCCATATCCTCGGCGGCGCGTTCCATGGCCTTGGCCGCCTTCTCCATGATATGCTCGAAGACGATGGCGTCTTTGAGTTTTTCCGTCAGTCCCTTCACTTCCTTGGCGAGGCCGTCCTGGGTAGTGATGGCGCCGGAGAGCGTATCGAGCAAACCCTCCGACCATATTTTCCGCTCCATCACGCGTTTTTGCAACTCGTCGCCGCGAACAATCGCCTCATCCTGGCGTTCCTTGAGACCTTTTATCAGATCGGCGATTTGGGCGAGTTGCTCGCGCGCCAATTGGTCTTGCTCTTCTTGCAGGTTATCATTGGCGTCGTTGAGCTTGTCCATGGCGGCGTCGATATTCTCGCCGGGATCGGCGCCCGCCTTCATCTTCTCGCCTGCTTTGTCCAACTCTTTGGCGGCCTCCTCCAGCGCCTTGGCGGCGCGCGGCTCGTTCAATTTCGCCAACTCGCGGGCCGCTTCGTCGAGATCCTTCTTAATCTTCTCGCGTTCCTTGCCGATCTTATCCATTTCGGCCGCCCGTTCCTTGGCGTCTTTGATCTTCATCGCCTTGCCGACCTTGCCCTTGAACCCCTCCAAGTCCTCGCGCAGTTTCTCGATCTTGTCAAGATTTTCGTTGGTGTCCTTGCGTTTCTTGGTGAGGCGGTCGACGTCTTCGGTCAGCTTTTTATCGTTGAGGGCGTCGTTGAGCTTGGAAAGAGCGGTCTTGATCTTGTCCTGCTCCTGGATTGTCTCGTGCAGCAGGGGGTTCTTTTTTTTCAGGTCGGCGCCGGCGTCGCGCATCTTCTCCGGCACCTTGGCGCGGGAGCCGATGTCGAACGCCTTTTTCAACTTGCCCGCGTTTAAGTCGTCCTTCTGGGCCTCACGCTTTTTGGCGGCCTCTTCGAGCATTTTGAGTAAATCTTCGGCCTTCGAGCCGAGGTCCCTTTGGGCGTTGGCGGTGCTTTCGATTTCGTCGGCGAATTCCTTTTCGGCGCGGCGTTTCTCGCGTTCGGGGATCTCGCCGCGATCCAACTTGTCTTTGAATTTTTGGAGTTTGTCCGTTGCCGCCCGAATGCCTTCCTGCTTGAGCAGGAGATCCTTCGCCTTGGCCTTCATCATCTGCAAGCTCGCGAAGGGATCAAGCAGACGCGACAAATCCTTCAAGGTGTTCGTGGCCTTGGCTTGCAGGTCGGTCGCCTTGGCGAGCGGGTCGTCCTTATCCTTAACGCCCTTATCTTTGCCATCCTTATCTTTTCCTTCGGTATCCTTGGCTTTGTCGGGATCGCGATCCAGGCCGGCAACCTTGGCCGCGGCTTTGTGCAATTGGTCCTCAAGCTCGGGCAGATCGTTATCGACCAGGGCTTCCAATTCCTCGCGCACGGTGCGCATCAGATCGCCAGGCTCGCTGAAGGGCAGCTTGTTGATCTTGCGCGTCATCGTTTGCTTGTTGACGTCTTCCAAGAGTTTTTCGAGCCTGGCCTTGGCGGTCCGCTGATCCTCAATGGCGCGGGCGACATCCTCAAACTGCTTGGAATTCTTGACTTTCTTCAGAAGGTCCAGAGCGTTTTCCATCTTGGCCCGCGCTTCTTCGATTTGCACCTGGGCGTCGGGCAGCGCCTCTTCCTCGGCTTTGAGAAGATCCTTGACGGCAACGATGCGCAGCTTGATCTCGTCGCTTCGGCCCGGCGCGCGGTTGAAAAACACATCGCAGAAATCATGCGCTCCCGCGCGGAGGCTGACGATTTCCCCCGGCTTGAAGCGATTGGCCAGGGCCCAATGCGCGGGAATCTGCTCCAGGCGTTGCCAGCGAATCTTAAGGTCGCCGGCCGGCGGCGCCGCGGCCAATCCCGCCATCAGACTCGGAAGAATGCGGCCCATTTCCGCGTGGTCAAATATGCGAACGATGAGGGGATGCTCGGCTTCCCGACCAGGCCGCGTGAATTCCAAGAACACGTCGCGCAGCGAGTATTTCTCTTCCGACGCCGTGATCAGAAAGTCCAGCTCCGCATCGGGACTCACGTCCAACTGCGTGATGGCTTTGTCCCACGGCACATGGGGCGAATCGACGCGAAGGCGAACCGTCGGAACGGAATCGAACTCGAGATTGATTTCATTTACATAGTCGCGCTCCAGGCCGTCGTTGTCCGTCAGATGTAGGCGATATTTGCCGCTGGCCCAAGGGAGCAGGTCGAAGGCGATTTTTTGGCTATTGTCGTCCAGGAAGCGCGCGGGAAATCGGCCGAAGACGCTGAATTCTCCCGCCGCGAGCGGCAATCCTTCCAATCCGCCGGGAGCGCCGAACAGGCCCGCGACGGCGATGGACCGTACCGCCTCCTCCTTCTTGTCCGAATCGAAACGCGGATGATACTCGATCCAGGCGGAGGCGAGCGGGCGATCGGTTTCCGCTTCGATGCGAACGACCGTTCCGGGAACGAAATGCAAATGGCGAAGATCGACGGGGACGGAGGCAAGGGGCGTCACGTTCGCCGACGCCTCTTCGGTATACGCGGGGAAATCGAGGACGGCCTGGAAACTGGTGATGCTCGGAGGCGGCAGCACTTGGACTTCGTGCCAGGCCCCCGGAGCGCGCGGATATGAGCCGTCGCCCGCAAGAACGCGGTAGCGAAAGACCCCTTCTTCCTTGGTGCGGGGAATCTTCACCATCACGAAGGCGCCGTCGTCGTCTTCCTCGATAACGAGTTCCTCGATCTTCTTTTGGTCGGCTACCTGAACTTTGGCGCCCTTGGGGATCAGACCTTCAATGCGGGCCTGATACGCGAACGGCCTTTCGACCGCGACGCGATGCGGCGCCTCCATGGTCACGCGGGTCCAGGTGTGGTTGCCGAAGGGATCCGCGAGGCGTTTGGCCGCGGTCAGCGAATAATCGGGGTAATGGTAGCCGTAGTAAGCGACGGCGGCGCCGCTCAGCAAAAAGGCGGCAAAGGCGATGAACGCGCCGCGGCGATCGAGGATACGGCCAAAATCGCAACCTTCGGATTGTTGGGTCGCCTGGGCAACGGCACGGTCGCGCATCGCTTGCGATCCGACGTTGGGAGTGTCGGCGGATTGCCGGAGAAACTGGACGGTGCTTGCCAAGCAGTCGTTGAGTTGGGGAAACTCGCCCTCGACACGCAGGGCCAAGGAAAGGTCGTCGCGCGGCGCGAATAGCGGTTGCAGGAGCAGGCGATACGCCAAATATGCCGCCCCGATCAGGATGGTCGCCAGAAGAAACGCCCGTACGAGGTTCGGTAACTCCCGAGCCCAGTCGAGTAGACCGGCGGCCAAGCCCGCGCCCAGGAGCAAGGCCCAGACGGCGAAAAGGCCGCGCGCTCCCACGACAAGCACAAGGCGGCGTCGCAACCAGGCCAAACGATGGAGCAGAGAGTTCATGCGGATCTCCAGGCCCTTACTAAAAATGCGGGGCAGCGATAAGCGTCGGCGAGCAATCCTCTACTTATAAAACGATTCAGCCAGTCGTTTCGGTCGAAGAAAAATCACCATGCCGCGCGATCGGCGACGCAATCGCATACGTAACTATAACAAATGCTTCTTCTTCCGCAAAATCCATTCTGCACTGAAGAGTAGAATTGCGGTCGCGAACAGGAACCAGTGATTCCAGATTTTTTGGCTCGAAGCTGCGGCGCCCAAATTGGGCCGTTCCGGTTCAGGCAGTTCCTCAAGTAGCCTGTCGACATCGCCCAGGGTGTAAAAACGTCCACGCGTTTTCTGTGCCGCCTCGGTAAGTTCCGCCTGGTTGATCCGAAGGTCTTCCATTTCCTGCGGAGGCAGTTCCACCTTCGCTGAAGCGGAGGGCGCCTCGCCATCCGGCTGGAGTTTGCGCACGTCGGGAGCGTACAGCCAAAAGTTGTAACTGCCCGCGCGTGCCTTGGGCAAGGCGCCTTCGTAAGTGCCCATGCTGCCGCCGACCTTGGCGAGCGCCATGCGCTGCGTTTCCACCTTCGGCGGCGGCAGGCCTTCTTCCTTGGATTCCGGCTGATGTTCGGCAATGACGATGACCTCGGGCCGATCGGCTTCCTTGACCTCCGGTCCGACAAGTCCGGGCGTCGTATCCGGGAATGTCACGGTGACTTTGATGGTGTCTCCGTCGCGATAAGGCGTTTGGCGATCGAGCCGTAACTCGGTTCTACTTTGTCGGACGCGAGCCATGTAGCGCAACGTCTGGATCCAGAAGCGATTGTACTGCACTTCATCTTCACGGAAGCGCCACCGCCAGGTCTCCTCGAAGCCGAAAAACATGGAACGGCCCGCGCCCACGAGTTGCTGGACGATAAGCGGATGCTTGGTTTCCGGCGCGCCGGCGCCGGCGGGATGGACCGCGAGCACCTCGGCGCGATCCCTCGCCTTGTAACCCGTGGACCACCAAAACATCGGCGAGATGCGTTTCCAGATGGCTGTGTTCTCCGAATCGTCGGGCACGAGCTTGAACAGGTTGTTGAGCCTTCCCAGCGTCGTCCATTCCAGGCGCAGCTTTTCAGCGCGCAGGTCGGGCTCGGGCGGCGGCTTGGCGGCGAGCGGTTCGACGGGAAGCAACGGTCCCAAGGGTGTGTCGCGGTAGGCATGCGGGTTGAAGAACGGCCCGGCGAGGAACAAAAGGCCCGCGCCGTTCTTGACGGATTTGCGTTTCCCCTTGCCGTCGTCGCCGCGCACGTAGTCGGCGATCATCTTGAGCCGGGCGTCGCCGAGCTTCGGATGGCGCGGATCGCAGTCGCCCATGATAATGACGTCGTAAGCCTCCAGTTCCTCGCGGGTGGCGGGGAAATCGCGCAGTGCGGTCGAGTCCATCTTGTGATAGTTCTCATCCGCTTCGAGCAGGAGCACCTTGACGTCAATCGACTTTTGCTTCTTCTTATCCGGGCTTTCTCGTTCCAAGAGTGCCTTCAGGTAGCGATACTCGTAACGCGGCTGCTGTTCCACGTAGAGCACTTTGATCTGTTTCGTTTCGATGACTTCGATGGTTCGTTCAAGCCGCAACCGCCCGCCGGAGGTTTTATCTTTGTCGGATTTGGGAATCTCGACTTCGATGATATAGTGCTTTTTACCGGCTTCGCCGGGCGTGTGTGTGAGTGTGAACTTGACCGGTTTGCCGTCAGGGTCGACGCGTTTCTTCACGCGATCGACTTCCCGTTCCCGTCCGTCCTTTTCCTTCATCTTCAGGACGATGGGCACTTCAAGATCCTTGTGGCCCTTGCCGATGATCTTGGCCTGAAACAAAGCGCGATCGCCCAGATAGATGGTGTCGTCGACCTGAAGGCCGTCGAGTTCGAGGTTTTGGATAACGTGATCGTCGCCGATGCCGAAGAAATAAAGAGGGACAACGGCCCGGCGGGCGTATTCGGCTACATCCTTGATGCTTTCGTCGCGCGTGGTGACGCCGTCCGTGACCATGATGACGGCGGTGAGAGAAGCCCCGCGGTATTGATTGATGACCTCGCGCAGAGACAGTCCCAGTTGGCTTTCCTTGCCCATGGATTCCAATGCCGCGAGAGCCTTTTTCGCGCGTTCCAGTCCGGGCAGGTCGCTCGGATCGACCAAGTCGCCGGCGATGCCTTCCTTGTCGGTAAGTTTGGTCGCCTTGCCGAGAGCGTCAAGATGGAAGACATGGACCTTTTGCCGCTGTACTTTGAACAGATGCGTGAGCCAATCCTTTTCGGGCTGGAGCATGACCGCCTGGGCGAGATTGAGGCGGGAAGGTTTCCAGCCGGAAGTGTCAACTTGACTGAGTTGGGATTCCAGGTATTCCAGGCGAAGCCGCGTATCGTTTAGGTCCGACTTAAGCTTGGGGTCCGCGCCCGCGCGCGTGACGAGATCCGCGACCTGGACCTTGAGTTCATTGATGCGCGTGGGCAACCGATCCTTGAGGGTAGCGCGGATGGAATCGTGCAGTTGGCGCGCCTTCTCCCGTGTTTCCGGCTTTTGGAAATTATCGGTCACGCCCATGCTCATGCTGTCGTCGACGAGGAGCACGATTTCCGGCATGCCCTGCCGGACGATGCTTAACTCCAGCTGCGGCAAGAACGCGAACACCACCATCAGTATGAGGCAAAAACGCATTGCCGCGAGCAAGCCCTTGAACCAATAGGAGACCGAGGGGCCTTCCAGTTTGTAAATCGCGAAAACGAGCAGGAGCGAACCGACGGACAAAAAGAGGACAAACCAGTTGCGCTCAAGGAAGAGCGGCAGCCAGGGTCGACTTTCCAGCGTCCAACGCGAGGTCTCGCCGGGCGGCGGCGGCTCCAGTCCCAGCACTTTCGTTTCGGTCCAGCTGCGGAAGCGATCCGGTAAGAAGCTGAGGAAGTCGCCGGTCATGCGATTGTGAATCAGGACGAGCGCGCCGATGGCGAAGCAGACGAAGGCGGCGGCCGCGAGAAAAAGGGGCCAAGAAGCGCCTACCGGGGCGGGCGGGGTGGTTCCCTCGACAGTGCTGTAATGGCCGAACTGCCAGGCCAAAATGGTCTCCAGGAACAGGAAGATCAGCACCATGAGCGCCAAGATGCGCGCGATATCCGGTCCTTGCTCGGCGCGTTCCTCGACCATTTGGGCGGCACGCGGGCCGGGCTTGATTTCGATGTCGTCCACGGATTCGACAAGCTGGAAGTCGAAGCCGGGAAACATGCCTTGGAGGTCTTTCTCCTCCGCACGCAGCAAGTTGCATTCGCTGCCGCGTTTGTCTTGCGTGACCGCGGGGAAGTTGACGGCAAACGGCGTTTCGCTGCCGTCGCTATCCAGCGTGACACGGTAGACCCCGGCGAAGTCCGTCTCGCCAAAACGAAACTCCAAAAGATCGCCCTGCGGCGGCAAGACAAGTGTGCGCGACTTGAGCGTCGGATCCTTGGTAATGGGATCGATTGGGAAGGAGACGGTCGCGTCCACCTTGTGGCCGGGGCTGGCGAAGACGGCATCGATCGGCTCGCTGACGAGGCTGGACTGCCCGATCAGTTTTTTGGGTACGGTGAGCCGAACCAATTCCTGGAGCATGGCGACATAGCTGGGGGAGCCGGCCCAGTAATTCCAGCCGTCGCCGAAGGTACGGTCGTTATCGGGACGCTTGTGTAACGTGGTGGTGAGCAGGACGAATTTGCCCGGATAGACCATGTTGCCACCGCGCGAGCCGCCGATTTTGCGCCCGGGCACGACGGGATGCCATTCGAGCAGTGCCGCGTCGCCGTTGGGCACGGTGGGGTCGATTTTGACATCGAGGCCGGGCTCCAACTCCAGCGCATAGGTGAGGATGGTGCGGACGCGCGGACTGGCGGGGGTGGTCTGAACGTAAGCTTCGAACGGCCGGCTCGCCAGGCTAATGCGGTCGCGGGCGTCCGAGAACGCCTTCAGCGGCGGAAGTTGGAACGCGTCTCCGTCGGCATTGAGGGTGAAAAAATGCTTGGCGGGGGCTACGATTTTCTTGTCCAGCCGCGCGGGCAAAAGACCTTCCTGGCCTTTGTAAAGGACGTCATTGATGCCATTCAGATCGCGCGCGGATAGATCGCCCAAAGACATGAGCACTCCTCGTCCGCGGCGCAAAAACTCCTCAATGAACTCGACTTCTTCGCGGCTGGGCGCCGTAATGTCGGCGAGGAAAAGGCATTCGTAATTGGACAACTCCTCCCGTTTCATGCGGGCGAATTCGTCTTGCGTAATCACATGGGGCATGAGGCGGGTCCAACCGTCCTCTTCGCCGGGCGCGGGGTTGAGCGCCTCCTTGAGCAAGTCCGTCACCTTTTCCAAGTAGCGTTTCTTGCCGACGTCGTTGGGCATGCCGCAAACGACCAGAATGGGAATCTTTTCCTTGACCGTAATGACCAGATAACGGGAGTTGTCCGCCTCGAGCTTGTCTTCGTCCGCCTTGACGCGCACTTGCAGCACATAGGTTCCAGCGTCTTTGAAGGTATGTTGGAATTTCTGGTCCTCGCGGCGTCCGGGAGAAACATTCTCCTTAACCTTGCTGTCCTTGTTTTGGAAAGAGAGCACGGGCGAATCGAGGTTGTCCTTGGCCTTGGCTACCAGGAAATCCAAGAGTACGGTCTTGGGATTCTCGCTGAAGTTTTGAATCGTCGCCGTCACTTCCAGGGTTTGGCCGGTCGTGATGAGCGGGTTGGTAAGGTAGAGATCGACGACCGCGAAGTTGCCGGCCTTTTCGCGGCCGACATCGATCAGCGCGAACTGCGCTTCTTCCTGAATCTCCAGGAGGATGTTTTCCTTGGCCTTATCCTCTCCTTCCGCTTTCTCCAAATCCACCGCGGATTGCCAAGTCGAGCGCTGCAGATCCGTGAAGACGTAGACGACTTGGGTCGAATAGCGTTTGGTGCTGTCCAGCACGCGGGTGTTGACCATGTTGAGGGCGGAGGCGAGCGAACCGTTGCCGTGTGCGGCCTTGAACTCGCGCAAGCGTTCGATCACGCGCTGCGGGATTTGCGAAACGGCGCCCATTTCCCAGGACGGATTGTCTTTGAGGAACAGGAGGCTGTACCCGTCGCCGGGCCGGCCGCTGTTGACCGCCTCGACCGCCTTGTCCACGGCTTTCTGAAACGCCGTCGGCGCTCCGGGGACCGTTTGGCTCATGCTGAGCGAGCCGTCGACGACGAGAATGTGGTGCGTTCGGCCGGAGGGGTGCGACTTACGAAGGGCGCCTTCGGGCCAAATCGATGCCCAAAGATCCTCCGCCCAGGGCATGACGGCCGCCATTGCCAGGACGAGAAGGAGAATCAGCAAACAGCGAATCGCCAGGAGGATGATCTGTTCCAGGCGCATCTTGCGCGTCGTCTGCCTTTGGGCCGCGAGCAGAAAGCGCATGGCCGCCCAATCGACGATCTTAAACCGCCGCCGGTTGAGGAGGTGGATGATGATCGGAATGGACACCGCCGCGGCGCCGGCGGCGAGTGTGGTGGCCCAGAGGTTGAATATGAATGCGAAGAGCATGGTTTTTATTGATCCGAAAGGATGTCTCAACCTGGAAACTTAGACAGTCATTTGTCGCCGGACAGCATCGACATTGAAGTCTTTCATTTTTCGCGTCCACGCAGCCTGATCGGGCTGTTCAGCAAGTTCCGAAGAAATGGTCGGCATTGACTTGATATCATTAATCCACATTTCAACGGCGTCGGGATTGTCGTCTTGCTCTTCCTCGGTCATGAAAGCAATATCGCTTAGGGAGTCCTCCGCGACAATTAAACGAAGACCATCGGGCCAGTCAACCTTATCGCTAAGAACTACCGCGCCATTTTTCCAAATTGCTTTTACCGTACCCATCTATCCGCACTCCCACCAAAGCCAACGCTTCATCGCCGCTTGCTCAGCACATTCTCAATTTCTGATCGAGAAACAAAAACGGTATCTTCTCCCTCCCGTATGGCTTCCCGCAACGCGAAGTCCTCCAAGACTTCAGCGAATACGTCCTGAAAAAGACCTTTGCTTTCCAACAGCGTCTCCGCCAATGCCTCCTTCAGCATCGCCTTAAGATCGGGACTGACTTCTATTCCTTCCGGCATTCTACGCTCCCAGCTATGAGTGTTATTTCTTTCCCCTTGCCAACCGATGCGCCAAGTAACTCGATAGCGCGACGCTCAGGTTGGTGTCGGTTCGCAGTTGCACGTAGTCGATGTTCTGGTCGCGGCAACTGCGCTGGAGTTGTCGGATGAAGCCGTTGATTTGCTCCAGATAACTCTCGCGCAGAGCCCGAGGGTCGGTCAAGAGTTCGGGATATTGTTCCAGTCCGCGAAAGAGCGTCGTTTCCTGAAACGGGAAGGTGAGCTCCGCGCCGTCCAGGATGTGCCAAAGCACGACTTCGTGGCGTTTGTGCCGCATGTGCTTGAGGCCGGCGATCATCGGCTCGACGTCGTCGAACATGTCGCTCAAGATGAAGACGATGGAGCGACGATTCATGCGCGAGGCCGCTTCGTGAAAAAGCGGGCCGATGTTGGACTTCTGCCGGCCCACGCCCTGGTTCATCACGTTGATGATTTCCTTAAGGCTCGACGGCTGACTCGACGGCTTCATGAAACGCAGGATCTCGCTGTCGAAGGTGACGAAGCCGATGCTATCCGCCTGCCCCAAGACGAGGTAGGTCAGCGCCGCGGCCGCCATGCAGGCGTAGTCGTACTTCGTGACCCCCTGCGAACCGTAACGCATCGACTCGCTGACATCCAAGAAAATCCAGCAAATCAGGTTCGTTTCTTCCTCGTATTGCTTGAGATGAAACCGCCCCGTTCGGCCATAGACTTTCCAGTCGATGTGCTTGATGTCGTCGCCGGGCACGTATTCGCGGTGCTGGGCGAACTCGACGGAAAAGCCATGGAATGGGCTTTTGTGCATGCCCGAGAGATAGCCCTCGACGATTAGGCGAGCCTTGAGTTCGAGGCTGCGCACCTTGGCCAGGCTCAAAGGATCGAGGTATTTGTGCGGATCGTCGACTTTGTTGGCGGAGGGAGTTTGCATGATGTTCGTCTTTGGGTTATGCCGCTCGCGGCTTAGCGCGTTGGATTTTGTTCCGTTCTCAATTGCGCTCGTAAGCGCGCGACCTCGGCCTCCAAACTGTCGGCGCGCAGCCGCTCTTTTTCCGCATGTCGCGTTTCCGCTTCCGCACGTTGCCGCTCTCCATCAGCGCGCGAACACTCTGCTTCCGCGCGCTGTTCTTCCGCTTCCGCGCGCTGCCGTTCCTCTTCCGCGCGCTGCCTTTCCGCTTCCGCGCGTCCCTTTTCCGCTTCCCATCCGCGTTGGGCCGCTTCTTTCCCGGTGGGAGCGACATTGCCCGACGCGTCGAAGAACCGGGGCCAGTTGGCCTCAAATCCCTCGTAACAGCCTAACCAATTACCGAGCGTCAGACTCAGTTCTCGGCATTCCAAACATCCGTCC
>Ga0163144_10007161_pt1 | contig 24491 bp, 11 predicted proteins | sample OliLak19BULKMAT1_FD_123175 | JGI IMG/M metagenome (GOLD analysis project Ga0163144, IMG submission 123175) | Freshwater microbial mat bacterial communities from Lake Vanda, McMurdo Dry Valleys, Antarctica - Oligotrophic Lake LV.19.BULKMAT1 | ecosystem: Environmental > Aquatic > Freshwater >...
CGCGCCAGGCCGATCTTCCGGTGTTGAACGAACCCGGCCGCGACGAGCTCCGAAAGGCGATGGCCGAGGCGGACATCGTGCTCGTCCACTGGTGGAACAATCCCGAGGTCGCGGCGCTGTTCCGCTCGGACCTCCCTCCCACCAGACTAGCGCTATGGCTGCATGTCGGGGGCTATCATTCTCCCCAGGTCCTGTCGCGGTCGCTGATCGACTTCGCGGATCTCTCCGTCGCCTGCAGTCCGCATACCTATTCGCATCCGGTCTTTGCGGAGCTTGCGGATGATGTGCGGGGCGAACGCACGGCCATGGTGCTGGCTGGCGCCGATTTCGACCGCCTCCAGGGCACGAGGCCGCGCGCGCATGAAGGGTTTCGCGTCGGCTACATCGGCACGGTGGACCCGATCAAGATGCACGCCGGGTTCGTGTCGATGAGCTGCGCCGTCAAGGTGCCGGGCGTGAAGTTCGTCGTGTGCGGCAATGGCGATCCGGGCTGGCTCAAGGCCGACGTCGAGAAGTCGGGCCGTGGCGCCGATTTCGACTTCCGGGGTCCGGTCGAGGACATCCGCGGCGTGATCGAGACGCTCGATGTCTACGGCTATCCGCTCTGTCCCGACACCTACGCGGCGGCCGAACTGAATCTCCAGGAAGTGATGTATGCCGGATTGCCCGTCGTCACCTTTCCCCATGGCGGCATTGGAAAGCTCATCCAGCATCGCGAGACGGGGATCCTTGTGAACTCGCCTGAGGAATACGCCCGGGCCATAGAAGAACTTCATGGGAACCCGGCGGAACGGGCCCGTCTTGGCGCGAACGCCGCGGCCTTTGCCCGCCGCCATTGGGGAGCCGAAAGCGCAGCCCGCGAGTTCAACTCGCAGTTCGAACGGCTCTTGTCGCGCCCCAAGCAAACCCGTCAGTGGGGGATGCCTGCGGGGAACACCGTTTCAGAACTGCCGCTCTCGTTGGCGGATCGTGTCGTGCCGCTGGCGATCCATCCTGGCGCCCGGATGTTTGTCGAATCCCTCGAAGACGGCTCGACGCCGTTCATCGAAAGCCTGGCCGCTTCTTCGTTCAAATCCACCGTCGAAGCCGAGGACCGCATCGGCCGATTGCCGCGCATGGTGCACAGCGCGGGCGTGCAGTCGTTCCGCAACGCGTTCCCCAAAGATCCATTCCTCCAACTCTGGGCGGGTCTCGGATTTCTGCACTCCGGCAATCTCCCCGAAGCGTTCAACGCGTTCACGGCGGCCTGGCAGAACGGCTTCGATCAATGGCGCGTCCATTGGTATCGGGCCCTCGCGGCGGAACGCGCAGGCCGTGCGGAGGATGCCGTCGGTGCGCTTCGTATACTCCTCCAGTCCGCGCCTGATTTCGCTCCCGCGCGGGAAATGATGCGCCGGATCGGTGGCGGGCACGTCCCGTTTGAGGCGCCCCGGACTTCCGACTCTCCGGCCAATGTGGCCAACCGTTATGTGCAACAAGCCGACCGCCTCCTCAACGAAGGGCAGGTCGCCCAGGCGCGCGATTGGCTCGACCGTGCCCTGGACCTGGTTCCGGGCCAGGTGGATCTGATGGAGGCTGTCGTCGAACTCGATTGCCGCTTGGGCCAGCTCGATGCCGCCAGAAAGAGGTTCGGAATCATTCTTGCCGCAGATCCCCGGCGCGCCTCGCCCGGGATGGATCGAATTCGTGACGCACTCGGTCTCGTTTCCAATCCCATGCCAACACCTCCGCCCACCTCATCCGTCGACCTCGAACCGTTCACCCGAAGCGCGGTTGCCGCGGTGGAGCGGGACGATATCGAGGGCGCGGTCAAAGCCCTGGAAAGCGCGCGCCGGATCAGCCCGCGCCATCCCGGTGTCCTCGTGGCGCTGGGCAATTTGTATGGCCGGGCGGGAAACCACCTTGCAGCCATCGAGGCGCTCAAGGACGCGGTGGCGGCGGACGGGACCAATGCATCGGCCTATGTCCTCCTCGCCCGCGCGGCGGTGCGTCTGGACCGCGTGCCTGAGTTTGAAAGCGCCCTCGTCCGCGCGCTTGAGATCGCCCCCGGCTGCGCTCCCGCCCATCGGTTGCTCGGCGATCTGATGATGGAGGGAAAGAGCTACTCCGAGGCCGCCCGGCACTATCGCCTGGTCCTGAACGAATCGGCCCCGGATCCCGTTCTGTTGCTGGCGCTCGCGACCTGTCTGGATCATTGCGGCGAGGCCGATGCGTCCGTCGGGTATCGCGACGAGGCGCTTCGATCCGCCGGCGCCGATTCTTCGCGTCGCGAATCGCTCGGTTTTCTGGAGAACATCAATCCGGTTTCTTCCGCCTCTCGCGATTCGCGACCGGAAGTTGTCAGCGCGGAAAGGAGCGAGTCTGCGTCCGGTGTGCCTGATTTGTCGGAGTTCCTAGCCCGTCTTGAACCCGCTCTTGCGGCCGACGATTATGTGACCGCGGAATCGGTTCTTCGCTTCGCGTTTGGGGCGTATCCGAGGAACGGCGAACTGGCGAAAGCGCTGGCCAATCTCCAGTTCCAGATGGGCCGTTACGAGCAGGCGATCCCAAGCTTCGAGGCCGCGTGCCGGTTGGCTCCCGAGGATCCACTCATGCCCGTGCTGCTGGCGCATTGCCACCTCAACATCGAGGACGTCGAGGGATTCGAGGCGGCCATTGCCCGGTCCCTGGAGATTCAGCCCGGTAATCCACATGCGCTGCGTCTGGTCGGCGACGTCAATGTCCGGTTCGGCCGTCATGCGGATGCCGCCCGCGCCTATGGCGCGCTTGTCAATCAGGGTGTGACCGACATCGAAGTGATGCTGGCGCTTGGGCGTTGTTTCGAGGAGATCGGGCAAATGCCGGGAGCCCATGCGTGCTACGCCGAAGTCGTCCGCCAACAGCCCGCACATTCGGAGGCGAACCGCCTTCTGCTGGCCGTTGAACATAGGATCCGTGGTGTTGGCGCGCCCGTCCCGGTCCATCACAGCCAACCCGACCATGAACAGGTCCCGTGTCCCGCCTGCGGCAGCCGAAACGCCGATGTGGTGCGGAACCGGGCGGACATCGTGCAGTGCGGCGGCTGCCAGACCGTCTATCTCCGCACGCGGATGACCAGGGACGCGATGCGCCGCCTCTACCAGAGCTACGCCGACGACGGTTCCCACATGGCCCTGCCCAAAACGCGGGAGGAGGCGGAGAAAAGCGGATTGGCCCGCGACTATTTCCTGAAGGAGATCCTGACGTTCATCGAGCCGGACGGCGAGTTTCTCGACGTTGGCTGCGGTTGGGGCGGATTCCTTCTCAACGCCCGCAAACACGGCTTCAAACCCCGGGGCATCGAGCTCACCCGGCGGTGCGTGGGCTATGCCAACGAGACCCTGGGCATCCCGGTGGTCGAGACGCAGTTGGAGGACACCACGGTCAATCCCGGAAGCCTGAGCGTCGTGACCATGAACCATGTCCTCGAACATCTGCCTGAACCGTCGAAGGCCCTGAAGAAGGTGATCGATTCGCTGAAGCCGGGCGGAATGTATTGCGGCATCGTCCCCAACTTCCAGTCGGCGTGTTCGACGGCGGAAGGGGAGAACTGGTATTGGCTCGATCCATTCTACCACTACACCCACTTCACTCCGGCGACGCTTCGGCGGACCCTCGAGGCGGCCGGATTCGTCGTCGAGCGCATCTATACCGTGACCGGCGACTATGGCGTGGAGAACATCCGCAAAGGCTGCCTCCAAGCCGATCCGAAGCTGGCGGACGACGATTACTTCAAGGCGGAGTTGAAGCGCTACGAGAGCGAGGGACGCGGGGAGGAGATCCGATTCTTCGCGCGCAAACCCGTCGCCTCCGATCCGCTGCCTGCGCTCCGGTTTACGGGTGGTGAAGGCGTGGGCCAACCACTCGTTTCGGTGGTCGTGTCGACCTACAACTCGGAGCGTTTCATGCGCCCGTGTCTGGAGAACCTCACGCGCCAGTCGATCTTCCAGAACGTCGAAGTGATCGTGGTGGACAGCGGATCCGAGCAGGGTGAACGAACGATCGTGGAGGAGTTCCAGTTGAGGCACGCGAACATCCGCTACGTCCGGACTCCCCGCGAGACGGTCTATGGCGCCTGGAACCGCGGACTCGCTGTCGCCCGCGGGCGTTACTGGGTCAATGCCAACACCGACGACTCGATGCGCGACGACGCGCTGGAGATCCTCGTGAAGGCGATGGACGCCAACAAATCCACCGCGCTCGCTTATGTCGACTGCGTCTGGACTTCGAAGGCCAACGACCGGTTCCCAAGCAGCTCCGTCGTCCGTGAAGTGCGTTATCCGGACTATGTCCCCATCCACAGTCTCTTTTACTGCGTCACGGGATGCCTGCAGTTTTGGCGGACATCCGACCTCACGTCTCTCGGCGGGTTCGACGCGGCGTATCGTTGCGCCGGCGACTACGAAATCATGACCCGTCTGCTGGAGCGAGGCGGGTCGGCCCTGCATGTGCGGGAGTTCCTCAGTCTCTTTTTCCAGAACACGACCGGGATCAGCCAGGCCGATGCGCGTTCCGACGAGGAACATGCCGCGGTCATGGCGAAGGTCCGCGAGAACCTGGACATCACCCGGATCTACAAGTGCCGCCCGGGCTCAGAACTTGACCAGGCGCGCGCCTGGACACTGCTTGCGCTGTCGGCGGTGAATTTCACGGTCCCGTGGGAGGACAAGACCTTCAACCATTCGGCGTTTGGCACCGCATGTCTCGAGCACGCCATCAACACCTGCGACACGTGCGAGGAGGCATGGCGGAGCTTCGCCGTCTCGGTGGTGGCGTCGGGCAAGACCGTCGAGTTCGAGCAACGCCTCAAAGGCCGGTGGCCGCAGGTCGTCGACTATTTCCGCAAGGCCCGCGAAGGTGCCGGAACCGTGGTTCCGGACATGGGCCACGCGGTCGACGGGCCTAGCTGGGACTGCCCCAGAACCATTCCGTCCATCGAGCAGGAACCTGAGGCGATCCGTCCCTGGGTCGCCCGCCGTGAGGGACGGTTCACTTATCTTTCGCACGATCTGATTCCACGGCCGCGAAGCGTCAACTACGTGCCCAACGAACTCGAAGGCATCGCCCGCAACCTGATGACGGTGCTCGGACGCATGCCGAAGTTCTGCGCGCATTTCGGCGGAGCAGGGGATGCGCTGCTCCTTCTGGCGTCGTCGTTCGACCGCGACCCGAAGCTTCCCATCGTCAGCTATCCGAATTCCCACGCCTCGGCCCGCGCGTTTTTCGAGGCGTTCCCTGAAGGTGGCCAGGTCTACCTTCTGCCGGTCTCGTCGGATCCGCAGATCCACATCATTCTCCGGTGGATGATGAGCCGGCAGGATAACTGCGTCGGCGCCGGGGCCACCCCGGCCGAGGGCTATACCGAGGAATGGATCCCCGGCCTCGACATCACCAAGAAATACGGAGTCCGTCTGGCACCCAAGTGGGCCGCCGCGTTTCGTGACAACAAGGATTCCCGTCGGATTGCCATCGCCCCCAAGGGCAGCATGGCGGGGATGGTCGGGAGCAAACGGAACATCATCGATCCGGCCGTGTGGTCTGATTTGATCGCGATCGTGAAGGATGCCGGATTTGTGCCCGTCATCGTCGGAACGCCGGATGAGGCGAAGCAGTATCCGGTGCTCGAAGGTTGCGTCGAAGCGCGCAGCCGCTCGTTCCGCCACCAGATGGAGGAAATCGGAAAGTGCGTCGGACTCATCGGCGCAGACTCCTGGGCCAAGACCTTCTCCGGGCTGGCTGCGCTGCCGACCATTGTGTTCGATCCGCTCAAGGGGCCCGATCTCGCTGGATGGTCGGATCCGGCGGACAACGTTTTCATCAAACCCTGGCCGACAATCTCGATGGTCAGGGGCATGTCCGAGTTCCGCACGCACTTCGTCCGGAAGTTCGGCGGCGGATCGATTCCCGCGACGACCTCGGCCCAGGCCGTGGTTTCGACGGGCAAGATCGCCGTCTCCTGGGAGGGTTCGTTCCTGGATCTTGGCAGCCTTTCCCATGTTAATCGCGAACTGACGGACCTGCTCGCGGCCGACAAACGGTTCTCGGTGGCCTGTGTCGGGGCGAACGCGATTCCGGCATCCATGCGGAACGATTCCGACTGGAAACGTCGCGCCAAGAAACTGTTCGCGGAGCCCACAGGAAAAGCTTCGGTCACCGTGCGCCATCAATGGCCGCCCGATTGGTCGCGCCCATCGGGTGGCGCGCTGGTCGTGATCCAGCCATGGGAATTCGGGCTACTCCCGAAGGAATGGGTGGCGGCGGCCAAGGACGTCGACGAGTTCTGGGCTCCGTCCAATTACGTCCGCAACGTCTACATCGCCTCGGGAATCGATGCCGCCAAAGTCCATGTCGTCCCCAATGGCATCGACACGCGCCTCTATCGGCCGGAAGCCAAGCACCGGCCGTTGCCGACGACCAAACGCTTCAAGCTGCTCTTCGTCGGTGCGACCATTGGGCGCAAAGGTCCGGACGTGCTCCTGCAGTCGTATCTCGCGTCGTTCACGGCGGCGGACGACGTGTGCCTTGTGATCAAGGATTTTGGCGGCGACACGGTGTATTCGGGCCAGACAATGGGCGCGCTCATCGAGCAAGCCCGCAAACAGCCCGGCGCTCCCGAGATACTCTACCTCAACAAGGAGATCCCCCCGGACGAGATGCCCGGGCTTTTCACTGCCTGCGATTGCCTCGTCCATCCGTTCCGCGGCGAAGGCTTCGGCATGCCGATCCTTGAAGCCATGGCCTGCGGCCTCCCCGTGGTCGTGACGCAGGGCGGCGCGGCGGATGATTTCGTCGGCGACGCCAACGGCTGGCTGATCCGGAGCCAACGCCGGCCGATCGGGAATTTCGTCGGCAACATCCCGCTTGTGGGCGAGGGGTGGTTATTGGAACCCGATGCCCAGCACCTTTCGGCCATCCTGCGCGAAGTCGTTTCCGGCCCCTCGGAAGTCGAGTCCAAGGGGCGGGCTGGTGCGAAGCTGGCCCGCGAGAAGTTCAGCTGGACCAACGTGGCCGGCCTCGCGGCCGATCGCCTCATGGAAGTCGGGAACCGGAAGCCCGCGGCTTCGTCGGATCCGGTGTCCAGGCCGAAGCCGACGGCAGGTCGGATGGTCCTGCCGCCGAACGCGCTGCTGGGCCACATCGGCAACGCTTCCGATCTTCTGCGACAACGCAAATACGCCGAGGCTTGGAAGGTGGCGAGTGTCGCGCTGGAAGAACGCCCCTTCAATCCCCCGGCATGGGAACTTCTTGGCGAAATTGCCGTGGCGGCGGGCGACTACGCTCTCGCCAAGAAATGTCTCGCGACATTGCGGGGCATGGCCCACGGGTGGAAAAAGGTCAAGGAGCTGACCCGTCAGCTCATGGGTAAGCCGGGTGGAAGGCCATCGGGCTACCCGCTGCCGGTCATCCCTGCTTCGCCGCGCATCAGCGTCTGCCTGATCGCCAAGAACGAGGAACGGTTCATTGAGCAGTGCCTGAAATCGGTTCAGGACTTCGCGTGGGAAATCATCGTCGTCGACACGGGTTCCACCGACCGGACGGTGGAGATCGCGAAAAGCTTTGGAGCCAAGATCGGCGGATTCACGTGGTGCGACGATTTTGCCGCCGCCCGCAATGCGGCCCTCGAGCTCGTGCGGGGCGACTGGGTGCTCGTGCTCGACGCCGACGAAGTGATTCGCGGTGGAATGATGGAGCACCTGAAGGCGGAGACCTCGGATCCCGCGGCGCTCGCGTGGCGCATCCCGCTCTACAACGTGGGAAAGGAGGACCAGGGGTCGTGCTTCGTCCCGCGGCTGTTCCGTAACGCCCCGGCTCTCTTCTACGTCGGCCGCATCCACGAACAGATCTTCACCAGTGTCGAAGTTCGGCGGCAGGAATGGGGCCTCGAGAACAAACTCGGTCGAACCGAACTGCTCCACTACGGCTACACGGAGGAGATGACCCGCGACCGCAACAAGGTCGAACGCAACCTGGCGCTCCTCGAGAAGGCCGTGGACGAGATTCCGGACGATCCCAACCTGACGTTCAACCTCGGCATGGAGAAGGTGCGCCTCGGCCGGATCGAGGAAGGCCTGGTTCACTACCGCGCCGCCATCGCGATTCTCAACCGGACGCCGGCCGACCAGCTTGTGCCCGAGCTCCGGGAGGTCTGCCTGATCCAGTATATGGGCATCCTTAAGGAAGCCCGGAAGTTCACCGACCTGGCCGATTCGCTCGATTTGCCCGTTTTGCGCAATGGCCGGCTGACCGCGTCGATGCATTACCTCGCGGGCTTCGCGCTGGTGCATCTCGGCCGCAACGAGGACGCCGCCAAACATCTCCAAGCCTGCCTCGCCCAGCGGGACGAACGGACTTTCGCCCCGATCCATGCGGACATCCGGACGGCGGCTCCGTTCCATTGCCTCGGAGTGGCGTTGGCCAATCTCAAGCGCGTCGACGAAGCCGAAGCAGCCTTCGACCGTGCCAAGGCTGCGGCCCCCCAGTCGGCCGCAGTGATCCTCGACTACGCCCGGTTTGAAGCCGGCCGCGGTGAAATGGCCAAGGCGCTGCATCTTCTCCACTCGATGCTGGGAGCCGATCCGAAGCATTCGATGCTCTGGCGATTCGGCGCCCAGATCCTTTTGCAGAAACACGAGCTCGCGGAAGTCGCCGACCAGTGGACCTCGGAAGCGCTCAACCACTATCCCTCCGACAAGGAGTTGTTGGCGGCTCGTGGCGAAATCCTCCTGCTCTCCGGACGCACCGCCGAAGCCCGACCCCTGCTCGAACAGTCTGCGCGTTGGGGAAGCGCCCGGACCGTCGCGGCGGACGCACTATGCTGTTTGGTCTGCGGCGGCGCTCCCGCCGAGCCGATCACCGACACTGAGACCACCCGCGAATTCCTCGCCTGGTATCGCCGCCTTGTCGAGTGGCAGGCATCGGCCGTGGTCGGTTCGCTCAATGACGCATTGGATCGCATTGAAAAGTCCGTGCCGAAGGCCGGGGCGGTCATCCGAAGCGTCCTCGCCGAAGCCACGGCCTGAGAGCCTCGCCGTCTTTCGTTGCATCCGGAGCTTTGACAGACCGATCAGGCCCGGCATTTTGAACCGCATGAAACGATTCGTTGCCACGCTTGCAGTCCTGGGTCTGGTTGTCTCCGCCGCAGTGGCCGCCGATAGCACGGCCTTTGAAGTGGGGGGGTTGAAGTTCAACAAACCCGCGTCGTGGAAATCCGTCGAGCCTTCGTCCCCGATGCGGAAGGCGCAGCTCACGGTTCCCAATAAGGACGGCAAGGGCGACGGCGAAGTGCTCTTCTTCCATTTCGGCGCTGGGAACGGAGGCGGAACCCAGGCCAACGTCGACCGGTGGTTCGGACAGTTTGCCGAAGGCAAGGACAAGATCGGGGCGAAGTCCGAGGAGAAGACCATCGGCAAGACCAAGGTGGTCTTTGTCCGGGCTGAAGGAACTTACCGAAGCGGCATGCCCGGTGGGCCCCAGACCCCGTTGTCCGACTACGGCCTTCGCGGTGCGATCATTGAAGCGGAGGGCGGTAGCGTCTTCATCCGCATGACGGCTCCGAAGGCGGTGGCCGCCGCGGCGGAAGCGGACTTCAAGGCGATGGTGGAAGCCTCGCTGAAGTAGCTGGTTCAGCCGGAGCCAGTCAGTCGTCCATCCGCAGCGAGTCGGAAAGGATGGCGAGGTGCAGCCGTTCCTCGGCGGAGAGCGGCGCGTTCGCCAAACCGAAGGACACAGTTTCGGCCGAAACGCTTTTTAGGACGGCGCGGAGGACGGACAGGAGAACCGGTCCATTCCGGCGGCGGAACCGCAGGATGTCGTTTTCCGCCACAACCTGGCCCGCCGTGAGGTAACGGAGCTGGGCCTCATCGTGGATGTTGGAAACCAGTTCTTCGGAATCGAGCATGCCGGCCGCGTAGGCGTAGGCCGTCAGAGTAAGGATCATCCTGGCGTTGGGGAAGCCGGCCACCTCGGTCGGCAGGCGGTCTGCGGAGACTTCGTCGACTGCCGTCAGAGCCAGGCGGAGCAGGGTCTCGCCGCCCACGTTCAGCCGCGCGTCCCGGGGAACTGGCGCACTCTGCAGGTTGCCGCTGGTTCCGTAGCTCCTCATGGTCGTCTTCATTGCTTGGTTATCATCGATCGCCCACGTGACGGATGTGTGTCGGCTGAGCAACAACCGGGTGAGGAGTGGGCGGTTTGAGCAAATACCAGCAGTTCATATCATCGTATCTTGATGCGTTGATTTACGGGTTGTCATGATTTGGATTTCGCCGATACCTTCGGACCATGCAGCTAGCGACTTTGCCGTATCTCCGGGGCGACGAATTGGCCCGTTTGCTCCAGAAACGCATCGCCATCATTGACGGCGCGATGGGCACGACCATCCGCACTTACGAGATGAAAGAGGCGGACATGCGCGGCACGCGGTTCGCCGACGCCAAGAAGGACCTGCTCAACAACGGAGACCTGTTCTCGCTCACGCAACCCGCGATGATCTGCGACATCCACCGGCGCTTCCTCGAAGCCGGCGCGGACATCATCGAGACGAATACCTTCTCGGCGACAAGCATCGGCCAGAGCGAGTTCTTCGTAGATGATCCGCGCGAACACGGCGGGCGCAAAGATCCGGCGTTCTATCAGAAGATTATCGAGGACAGGTTTCTCGGCGACTTGGCTTGGGAAATTAACGAGACCTCGGCGCGTCAGTGTCGCGAATGGGCCGACCGCGTGGCGAATCAGGACGGCAAGCAACGCTTCGTGGCCGGCGCCATCGGGCCGCTGACGGTGTCACTGTCGAATTCGCCGGACGCGGATGACGCGGGATTCCGTGTCTGCACGTTCGATCAGGTGAAGGCAGCTTATATCCAGCAAGTGCGCGCGCTCATCGCGGGCGGCTCGGACTTTCTGCTGGTGGAGACGATCTTCGACTCACTCAACGCCAAAGCGGCGCTGGTGGCGATTCAGGAAGTGTTTGAGGCGGATAAGGTGCGCCTGCCGATCTCGATCTCCGCCGCCGTCGGTCGCGGTGGTGAGACGATGATCTCGGCGCAGACCATCGAGGCCTATTGGAATGCGGTGAAGCATGTGAAGCCGCTTTCCATCGGGCTGAACTGCTCGCTCGGGCCGGACTTGATGAGGCCGTTCCTCGCCGAGTTGTCGGAGAAATCCAGTGCCGCCATCTCGTGCTATCCGAACGCCGGGTTGCCGAATCCGCTTTCGCCGACTGGTTTTGATCTCAAGCCCGAGGACATGGGAAATTTTCTCAGCGAGTTCGCGCAGAGCGGATTAATCAACATCGCGGGTGGCTGCTGCGGCAACACGCCCGAGCACATCGCCGCCATCGCCAAGGCGCTGGCGGGACGTCATCCGCGCGATCTCGCGCCGAGAGAATCCGGCACGCAACGTCTCGGCGGCATCTCCGCTAGTGCTCCCGCTCCCGTTGCACCGTTGCCGCTGCGCTTGTCAGGTTCGCAGCCGTTCACGCAACAGATTGGGCAATACATGATGATCGGCGAACGCACCAACGTCGCCGGGTCGCCCAAGTTCGCGAAGCTCGTCAAGGAGAACAAATACGAAGAGGCCGTGGCCGTGGCACGGCAGCAGGTCGAGAACGGGGCCAACGTCATCGACATCTGCATGGACGAGGGAATGATCGACGGCGTGGCCGCGATGTCGCGTTTCCTCCAGTTGCTCGGCAGCGAACCGGAGGTCGCGAAGGTTCCCTTCATGGTCGATTCCTCGAAGTGGGAAGTCATTGAGGCCGGCCTGAAATGTCTTCAAGGCAAGGGCATCGTGAATTCCATCTCGCTCAAGGGTGGTGAGGACTTGTTCCGCGAGCACGCGCGCAAGGTTTTGAAATACGGCGCAGCGGTCGTCGTGATGGCCTTCGATGAAAACGGTCAGGCCGCTACCTACGCCGAGAAGATCCGCATCTGTGAACGCGCCTACCGTATCCTTGTCGATGAAGTCGGCTTCCCGCCCGAGGACATCATTTTCGATCCGAACATCCTCACCGTCGCCACCGGCATCGAGGAGCACAACAACTACGCCGTCGATTTCATCGAGGCCACGCGCTGGATCAAGGCGAACCTCCCGCACGCCAAGGTCAGCGGCGGCGTGTCGAACGTCTCGTTCAGCTTCCGAGGCAACAACCCCGTGCGCGAGGCGATGCACAGCGCGTTTCTCTACCACGCCATCCAAGCCGGCATGGACATGGGCATCGTCAACGCCGGCATGTTGGAGGTCTATGAAGAGATCGAGCCGGAGCTGAAGGAACTCGTCGAAGACGCTTTGCTCAACCGCCGTCCCGACGCCACCGAGCGCCTCGTGGAACACGGCGAGAAGCTCAAAGCCGCCAGCGCCGGCACCACTGCCAGCGACAAGAAGGTCGAAGAAGAATGGCGCAAGGGGACCATCGAAGAACGCCTCGCCCACTCGCTCGTCAAGGGCATCGATCTCTACATCGACGCGGACACCGAAGAAGCCCGTGCGAAATACGGCAAGCCGTTGCTCGTCATCGAAGGCCCGTTGATGGCCGGCATGAGCGTGGTCGGCGACTTGTTCGGCGCAGGCAAAATGTTTTTGCCCCAAGTCGTGAAGTCCGCGCGTGTGATGAAAAAGTCCGTCGCGTATCTCACCCCGTTCATGGAAGCCGAGAAGGCCGCGATGGCTGCGCGTGGCGAAGCCGTGAAGGCCCAGGGCAAGATCGTCCTCGCGACCGTGAAGGGCGATGTCCACGACATCGGCAAGAACATCGTCGGCGTGGTGCTCGCCTGTAACAACTACGAGGTGATCGACATGGGCGTGATGGTTCCCTGCGAGAAAATCCTCGAACGCGCCAAGCTGGAGAAGGCCGACATCATTGGCCTCAGCGGACTCATCACTCCGTCGCTCGACGAGATGGTTCACGTTGCGAAGGAGATGGAACGCACCGGCTTCAAAGTGCCGCTGCTCATCGGCGGTGCGACCACCAGCCGCGCGCACACCGCAGTGAAAGTCGCGCAGCATTACAGCGAGCCGGTCGTCCACGTCCTCGACGCCTCGCGCGCCGTGCCTGTGGCCAGCAGCTTGTTGAGTGCGGATCAAAAGTCAGAGTTCGTGATCAAGCTTCGTGCCGATTATGAGAAGCTCCGCGAACAGCACAGCGGCACCCGCCAGACGCTCCTGCCGTTGGAAAAGGCCCGTGGCAACGGGGCCAAGCTGAAGTTCGACGACCTGCCCAAGCCCGAGTTCACCGGCGTGCGTGTGCTCGACGACGTCCCTCTGGAGACCCTGCGTGGCTTCATCGATTGGTCGCCGTTTTTCCACACCTGGGAACTGCGCGGCGTGTATCCCAAGATTCTCCAGCACGAAAAGTATGGCGTCGAAGCGACAAAGCTTTTCAACGACGCCCAGCAGCTGCTCGACGAGATCATCGCCAAGAAGCTCATCCGCGCGCGGGGCGTTTACGGCATCTTCCCCGCCAACCGCGTTGGCGACAGCATCGAGCTCTACACCGACGAAAGCCGGACTCAGGCGCTCACGACCTACCACATGCTCCGGCAGCAGATGGACAAGACCGACGGCTCGCCGAATTACTGCCTGGCCGACTTCATCGCGCCGAAGGGTTTCGCCGACCACATCGGTTCCTTCGCCGTCACCACCGGCTTCGGGCTCGACGAGCTGGTGAAGCAGTTCAAAGCCGCGCACGACGACTACAACGCTATCATGGCCGAGGCGCTGGCCGACCGTTTAGCCGAAGCCTTCGCCGAATACCTGCACAAACGCGTCCGCGACGAATGGGGCTTTGGGAAAACCGAGAACCTGACTCGAGAACAGATTCTTGCCGAAGAGTATCGCGGCATCCGTCCCGCCGGCGGCTATCCGGCCAGCCCGGACCACACCGAGAAGCGCACTCTTTGGCAGCTCCTAGACGTCGAGGCCAAAACCGGCATCCAGCTCACCGAGAGCTGCGCCATGTGGCCCGGCAGCAGCGTGAGCGGCCTCTACTTCGCCCATCCTGACGCGAAGTATTTCGCCGTCGGCAAGCTGGCCCAAGAGCAGGTCGAAGACCTCGCCCAGCGCAAGGGGATGCCCTTTGCGGAGGCCGAGAAATGGCTCGGCCCGTGGCTGAACTACTGATCTGAAGACTTGGTGAACGGGCTGTTCCCAGCCGGGCGGCTCGTTCAGTTTCTTCGCATGTTCCCCGCCATGCGCCATGTCGTGAAACTCCTTTGCCTGCTGGCCATGGCGTCGTCGGCGATCGCCGGCCAGATGACCTTCACCAACCGCGAAGTCCGCATCGATGGCGAGAGGTTCATCATGAGGGGCATGTGCTACAACCCCATCCCCGTTGGAAGCGATGGAAGGCGTCCGCCGCACGGCGACTATTTCACGAAGGAGTTCCGCGCGATCTACGGGCGCGACCTGCCGAAGATGCGCGAACTCGGGATCAACTGCGTCCGCGTCTACGGCTGGCTGCCCGGCGCCGACCATTCGGAGTTCCTCGATCAAGCATGGAACGGAGGTCGGCAACCCATCCGCGTCCTCATCAACCGCTGGATCGATCCCTCCACCGACTGGACGTCGACCCATGCCGTGGCGGCGTTGAAGACCGAGTGGACCGTGATCGCGCGTGAAGTGAAGGACCATCCCGCCACGTTGGGCTACATGTTGGGCAACGAGCTGAACCAGGCCTATCGGAACCGCTCCCTCGCCGCGCTCTGGCCCGCCATCAACGAGATCGCCGCCGAAGTCCGCCGCCACGACACCAACCACTTCATCACCTCCGCGCTCTCCGACCAGCAGCTCGTCCACAATCTCCGGGAAGGCGACCGCCTGGCTCCCAAGATCGACGTCTGGAGCGTGCAGGTCTACCTAGGCGGGAGCTTCAAGGAACTCTTCACCGAATACGCCGCCGCCACGGCCAAGCCGATGTTCGCCTCCGAGTTCGGGATCGATGCGTGGAACGCGCGGCAAGGCAGGGAACTGGTGGAGAACGCGGAGGTGCAGGCCGACGTCATCGAATCGCTCTGGAAGGAGCTGGAGGCCAATCGCGCCGTCGCTTCCGGCGGCGCCGTCTTCGAGTGGACCGACGAATGGTGGAAGCATGGCCGGCCGACAAGCCACGACGCCGGCGGCTGGCCCAACGGCGCGTTTCCCGACGGCCAGGCCGACGAGGAATGGTGGGGCATCCATCGTATTAAGCCCGGCAACCCCGACGAACTGGAACCGCGTGCAGCCATGGAACGGCTCAGGAAGCTTTGGTCAAAGCCTTAGCCGCAGGCAGGGTCTTTGCCGATTCACGTCGGAAGCTACGAGGTTCAAGGAGCGGTAGGGCGAAGGCTCCCGCCTAGCCGCAGCTGCGCCTCCTGAAACATTTTAGGCTCCTGCGGCAACGACCGACGGTTGATGAAGGCGTGCGACTTCCCCTTAGAAACTTGCGTGACGCAAGATCGCCAAAAGGCGGCTTGGCCGGAGCCTTCGGCCTACCAGCCTTGTTTTCTTCGTGGCCCTTCGTGGATGGACCATGTCATGGCCGGGCGAGGAGGGTTGCCACCCGGGCCTGGCCTACGGGCGCTTCAGGAAGCCCGACGCCTTCATCCAGTCGGCGGCGCGGTCAGGCCACCAGGTGACGGGGTTGTTGGTGCGGCGTAGGCCGTAGCCATGGCCACCGGTGGGATAGACGTGGGCTTCGGCCTGCACTTTGGCGTTCTTCAAGGCGAGGCTGTAGAACATGACGTTCTCCACACGAACGGGGTCGTCCTGCGCCATGACGAGGAAGGTCGGCGGCGTGTTCGTCGCGCTGACGGTCATTTCGGGAGTGAGGATGTCGCCCTTGTCCTTCTGCGTGAGGTAGGCCGGATAGACGAGGACGGCGAAGTTGGGTTTGCAGCTCAGCTTGTCGGCGTCGTCCACCAGCGGGTAGGTGCGCTCCGTGTGGTTGTTGCTGAGCGCCGCCGCCAGATGTCCACCAGCGGAGAAGCCGAGGACGCCGAGGCGGTTCGGATCGATGCCGAGTTCCTTGGCCTGCTGCCGGACCAGGCCCATGGCGCGCTGCGCGTCCTGGAGCGGCGCGGTGTGCGCCGGGAGTCCGGGCCGGCGCGGCACACGATACTTGAGGAGCACGCCGGTGACGCCGATGGAGTTCAGCCATTCGCAGACTTCGGAGCCTTCGAGGTCGAAGGCGAGGATGTTGTAGCCGCCGCCCGGGCAGATGAGAACGGCGGCGCCGGTATCCTTGTCGGGCGCGGGCTTGTAGACGGTGAGCGTCGGCGTCGAGACGTTGCCGAGACGGATCAGGCGGCGTCCGGCGACGAAGTTCTCGGTCCGCTTGGTGTGGTCGGCCTCGGCGGCAAGCGTGTTGGTGTCGCCGGGGGCTTTGCCGGGCCAGAGGTTCAAAGGCTTTAACTCGGCGGCTCCGGTGGAGAGCGAGGCCAGGGTTGCGACGGCGATGGTGAGCAGGAGGCGTTTCATTTTCGGATCACTTGGCGGCGTTGAGCTTTTCAAGGTAGGCGATGAGCGAGGCGAGTTCGGAGACGCTCAACTGCGCGGCGAGACCTTCGGGCATGAGCGACTTGTCGAGCTTCTCGCGTTTGGTGATGTCCAAGTTCTTCAGCTTCAGTTCCTGCGCGGCGACGTTGCGGATGGTCACGATGTCGGCCGCTTCCTGGACGACGAAGCCTTCCATGTCGTCGCCGTTCTTCAGGGTGAAACGGTGCGTGGTGAAGCCCTGGGCAATGGTCTTGTTCGGAAGCAGGACGGCCTCGGTCAATTCACGCCGCTTGTAGATCGAGGCGATATTGCCGAGGAACGGTCCCTTGAGCGGTTCGTCGGCCTTGACCGTGTGGCAGGCGACGCAGCCCGCTTGGACGAAGAGTTGTTCGCCGCGTGCGGGATCTCCCGGAGTCCGGGCCACGGCGGCTATTGCGTCCTCGACCTTGAGCTCGCCGACTTTCTTGGCTGCGGCTTCGGATTTGACCTTCGACGGATCGATGCGCAGCGCCTTGACGGCATCGGCGGCCGCCTTGGCCACGAGCGGATTGGTGTCGTCCAGCGCGGCGACCATCATCGCGGCGCGGGAAGCATCTTTGGCGATGACGGAGGCACTGACGATCTGGGCGCGACGCGTGTCGTTCTTCCAGCCGTCTTCGATGGCTTTCAGCGCGGCGGCGGGGGCGCGCTGGCGACGATCCACGGTGCGGGAAGCTTGGCGGAGCAGGGCGGCGTCGGCCCAGACCGCGGAGGGTCCGTCCATCCTGCCGGCGGCCGTTATGACGGCCTGGAAGTTTTTGTCCACGACCGGTGAACCCAAGAACGTCGTCGTGAGCTTGTCGAGATCGACGCCGCTCGGCTTGGAGGAAACGAAGCTGGGCAGGGCGGCCAGCAAGGCCTGGAGCGCGTCGGGGGCGTCGGACTTGGCGAGTGCCGCTATGGCGTTGGCCCGGGACGCGGCGGATGCCTTTCCATCGGCGGCGACGGTCGTCAGCACCGGGACGGTGGCGGCGGGGATCGTGTCCGAGTTTGCCATCAGTTCGGCGACCGACGGCGCGAGGCCGGGGTTGGCTTTCACGAGGTCGAGCATGCGGGCGATGGCGGATTCGCCCGGGAGCCGATGGCGCGAGAACGCGGAGGCAAGCACCGCGGCTTCGGCGGCGTCCGCCTTGTCGAGAGCGGTTTTCAGCGCGGCCGCGACGCGAGGCGTTTCATCCCAGGCTTCGGGCTGGAAGAGGGGTCCGCGTGTATCGGGACGTGTGCCCCACGAGTCGCCTTTCCACGTTCCTTCCTTGAAGTGGATCCGGCACAAGGCGGTCAGGAGTTCGGAGCGCTTGACCGCGTCCGTCGCCCGTTCGAGGCGGGAGATCAGGCCGGACACGGCGGATGCGTCGTAGATTCCGGAGACGACACGGAGCGCCATGATCCGCGCGTCGGTGGAGGCCGCTGCATCAAGCACCTTGAAGGCGGCGGTGGTCGCCTTCATCTGGCGAAGGATCTGCACCGCCGTGTGGCTGATAACTTGTTCAGGATCTTTCAGCAGCGAGGCGATGGCATCGGCGTGGGCGTCGAGATCGGCCGTGCGCAGGGTCTGGGGAACAGGCGTTCCGCCATCGGCCCATGCGCCGCTCAATCCGTGGAAGCGCGCCAGCGACGTCAACGCCTCACGCCTGGTGCGCGGGTTGTTCGACAGCAGCGAGCCTGTCAGCACGTCGGCCTTTACGCCGTCCATCTGATCAGGGCGATCGGTCAAGGCGCGCAGGGCCCACGCCGCGATCGACGGATCGGACGCGAGCTTCTGCACGAACGGATACTCCGTCTTCCCGAACTTCTGCGTGAGCAGGAACAGCGCAGCGATGCGGGATGCCAACGGCTTGTTTCCATTCGAGGCGAGCGTGCGGATTTCGAGGCGGTTCACTACGACCTTTTCCCTATTGAGCAGCAGTCGCTGCGCTTCCAGTCGACGACGGGCGCTGGGGGATTCGAGCAATGAAACCAGCTCGCCGTTTCGCAGCTTGTCCATCTGCGGCATCGGCTCGGGCTTGAAGCCTTTCGGCGTCAGTTTCACGAGGTAGCCCGCATCGAGGCCGGCCCACTTGAAGGTCGCGCCCTTCCAGCTGGCGGCGTAGACGGCGCTGTTGCCGTCGACGTCGAGGTCGGTTACGCGGGTCAGGCCGAGGAACTCCTTCTGGTCCGTGGTGTAGGTCGCACCGCTCGGAGTAACTCCGTGCCGGTAGACCCAGTTGCGGCCCCAGTCGCAGGTGAACGGGGCGTTGTTCCATGCGGCGGGAATGCCCGGTTCGTCGATCCAGGCCGCGCCGCAACCGGAACCGCCGCCGTAGTCGGCGAGCGGCGTGATTTCCTCGGATGCGAAGTGCTTGTAGAGGCGCGGATAGCCGTGGTCCTCGAAGCCGGTGAAGTGGTGGAAACGCACGTCCCAGCCGTCGCCGTCGTTGGTATTGTCGCGCGCGAAGGCGTCGAGCAACGGGCTGACCGCGACTTCGAGGATGTTGCGCGTGCCACGGGCGAACAGTTCCAGGCCCGAACCATCGGGGCGGAACCGCACCACGCCGCCGCCGCGGAGCTGGAGTTTACGGCCGTCCGTGCCTTCCGCTTCCATGAATCCGAAGTCGCCGATGGCCGCGTAGATCCAGCCGTCGATTCCGAGCTCGATGCCGTTGGACGAATGGTCGGCGGGCCGGTCCTTGAAGGTGAAGGCGATGCCTTTGATGAGGACTTTTTCCTCGTCGGCTACGCCGTCGCCGTCCTTGTCGATGTAGACGGAGATGTTCGGCGGATGAAGGAGGTAAAGGCGGTCGTGGTCCCAAATCAGTCCGCGCGGCGAATCCACATCGGGCACGAACGCCTTCACCTCATCCGCCTGTCCGTCGCCGTTCGTGTCGCGGACGCGCAGGATGCGGCCGAGGTGAGGTTTGCGGTCGAGGGAACCATTGCCGTCGCTGGAGACGTAGACCGTGCCATCCGTCGACGCCGCCACGTAGACCGGATAGTTCACAGCCGGCGGCGTGGCGAAGATGGTGGCGGTGAAGCCCGCGGGCACCTTCACGTCTTTCATTGCTTCGACGGCCTTGGGCGGATGGACGGCAGGCAGCTTCGCGAGTTGTTCGGGCGTGGGTTGCGAGTCGTTGCTCAGTCCGGGGAACTCATCCGCCAGATTCCGACCGCCGCCCTTCTTACCCTGGGCCGCCGCCGTGAACGGCAGCAGCGCGGAAAGGGCGGAGACGGAAATCAACCGGGCGATGGCGACGGGCTTGGATGGACGTGGCTTCATAGTCGGGGCAAGTGAGTTGCCTGAAGCATGGAGACCGATCCGCCCCGCATCAATGCGGGAGTCGGCGCGCGGGACTGCCGGCTCAGCCGCCTTGGACGGGCGGGAAAAGGGAAACTTCGTCGCCCGGTTTCAGCACATAGCTGCGCCCCTGGTAGTCGACGCCCACGGCGATGAGCGTGGAGTTGCGCATGGCCGTGAGTTTGGGGAACCGGACGTAAAGCTGACTAAGAAGTTGGTCGATGGTCGCGCTGTCCACGACCGATTCCTCGGTGGAATGACAACCGGTCAGATCCTTGAAGTAGGAGTAGAAGTGGACGCGGATGGTCATCGGCAGAGGCGGTTGGACAAGTGTGGGACCAGCCGCGCTGCGGTCGGTCGGCGATTCCCAGCGCGAATCGCCCCATCTGCCCGTCTAGGCGAAGAACGCTTCACGGCTTCTCTTCCGGCCAGAGATAGACTTCCGGGCACAGCACGCCGACGAATGGGAGGTTCCGGTAGCGCTCGGCGTAGTCGAGGCCGTAGCCGACGACGAACTCGTTTGGGATCTTGAAGCCCACGAAGTCCGCTTGGACCTTCTCCGTGCGGCGCTCGGGCTTGTCGAGCAGCACGCAGGTGCGGATGCGGCGGGGCTTCAGTTCACGCAGCTTGACCAGCACGCGGGACATGGTCTTGCCGGTGTCCAGGATGTCGTCGACGAGCAGCACGTCGCGGCCGGCCACGTCGATCTTGAGTTCCTTGGTGAAGACGAGTTCGCCCGACGACGTGCCGCCGCCGTAGCTGGAGACGCCGATGAAATCGAGCCGCAGCGGCATGGGCAGGTGCCGGATGAGGTCGGCCAGGAACATGACCGTGCCGTTGAGCAGCGAGACCACGACCATGTCGCGTCCCTGGAAGTCGCGCTGGATGGCGCGGCCGAGCGCCTTCACGCGCTTGGCGATCTGCGCCTCGGAGATGAGCACGTAGTCCACTTCCTTGCGGAGCCGGGGAGGGACGGGGGACGATGGCGACCGAAATGATTTGGGATGAATTTTCACGTGAACACATGTCCTGCAAATGCGCCCCCGATCTCCTCAAACCGAAAGATCAAGCGGCAGATCCGCGATGTCCCGAAGCCGCTTGCCTTCCGTCATGATTCTCAACAATTCCTGCGAATCAGCGCTGCCGACCGCTCCGACAGCCGCGATCAGTTCCGGAAGGCAGGCGTGATAGACGCAATCGAGATCGCCGGTTCCCAAAGCAAGCGAGGCCAGCCTGCTGGGTAGTGGCTCACAGGTGACGACAATGATGTGAGGGACGCGCCCTTTCCGGTTGCGGATCAGATTAAGGGCCTCGGATCTGGAATTCTGCGCGCGATCACTGCGCATCGTGACCTTGCAGGAAATACTGGCGTGCAAGAGGGGAAGTTGATTGTTTGCCAACCGAAGGCCGGAATACTGGGCGGTTTTGTCATCTGCTATCTTCTGCTCTTTGAGATTGATCACGGAATCCGGCTCCGGCCGACGGAGCACGATCACATCCGGCGCGATCAGGTAGTCGCGGCCCAATGCGGCGGCCAGTTCCAGATTGGCCCCGCAGGCGTCCGCCACGGCTTGGAGATGCGAGTATTGTTCATAGGAGGCGATCTCAAGTCGGCCACGCGATGAAACCGAGGTTATGATCCATTTCCCTGGCCGCAGGTGGGCCAAAGCCGGGAACGTCCCTTGAATGAATTCCCGGCAGGCTTTTTGGAAACTCGCCCCGGCAGCCTGGGGTGTCAGGGCGGTCGTCTCCTGGTCCACGCCGAGCGTCGCAAAAACGTTTCTGGCTATCGCCACGCTGTCCTTGTTGTCACCGTCGGCGATGGACGGCAGGATCATTGGAATTTGCTTTTTGGTCTTCCTGTTGAGCGCAAACAGCTTCTCCACCTTGAGACTATCAATGAAGGCGCGTCGCTGGACGGACAGGAGTGATTCGACTGGCATGGCTCAGGTTATTTCTTGAGACCCGATGTTCTTGGCTGCTCCATCAATTGCAATTGGCGCCCCTCGCCTGCGGTCGGACGAGGATAAGCTGGGCTCCTCTCGAAGGCTGCGCGGATCGATAGACCGACTGCTTTGGCGACATTGGGCGGAAACGCGTTTCCTATCTGGCGATAAGCAGCGGTTTTGCCCCCGGTGAAGGCCCAAGAGTCGGGAAAACTCTGAACCCGCGCGGCCATCCTCAAGGTCAGTCGCGGCATTCCGTCTCGCGGAAAGTCAGCGCCGGGTGGGGCGTCGGCTATTCCTCGGCCATCGACGGACAATTCCGCCCACTTCTGCCGGGCGCGTGTCGGCCCCAGATCAGGTCCTCCATGCAGTTTTGAGCCGCCTACCAACGTCGGGGCGACTTTGGAGGCGAGCTCCGCCCATGCTTCGGCACCCAGCCAACCGCATTCCGCCATCAGATCGAGCAGTGCGATTCCCACGGTCCGTCTTTCTAGAAACGGAATCGGCCAGACGAAATGTTCAGCGTCATGAGGACGCAGCGCCACCAGCACGAAACGAGGCCTCAACTGCGGAACCCCGAAATCCTGCGCTTCAAGAACCTTCCATTCAGTCTGGTATCCAAGCCCATGCAGGCGACTGATCAGCTTCGCCCGGTAATCGGAGAATTTTTTTGCGGCGAATCCGGGAACATTCTCGAAAAGCACCGCGCGGGGTTTCGCCTCTTCGACCAGCTTGAAGGCGGCTGGGAACATGTCCCTCGTGTCATCGGCTCCCAGCTGTTTGCCTGCGACACTGAACGGAGGACAGGGCACGCCCGCCGCGAGCAGGTCCGCTCCGGTAAATTGGCTGCCATCCACCGACCGGATATCCATCTGAAGCACGTTCCAATGCGGCCGGTTCTTCCGCAGCGTGGTGCAATACTGACCCTCGTATTCAATGACGGCTTCATGGTGGAAGCCCGCCATCTCCAAACCGAGAGCCTGACCGCCCCCGCCTGCACATAGTTCTATGGTGGAGTAATTCATGTCCCAGTGGGTTTTTGATCGTATGCCTGTAAGAGCTTGGCAGTCACTAGCCCGAAACGCTCCTCAAATATGCTTCGAGTCCTCGTGGTCCTTGGCGGTGTAGCCGGAGTCCTGGCGCTTGAAGTTGACCTCGTTCTTCTTGAGGTAGGCCTGGAACACGTCGTCGGCGCTCATGCCGAGGACCTGGGCCATGGAGATGAGGAAGTGGAACAGGTCCACGACTTCCACCCGGGCGTTCTGCTCGTCGAACTTCTGATACTTCGCCCACCATTTCCAAGGGACGCTGTCGGTGAGTTCGGCCATCTCCTGCTGCATGGCGCGGGTGTAGTTGAGGAGCCACTTGGTCTTCTCCTCCTCGGTCATTGCGTCGGTGTTCACGCCGATGCGCTGGTTGAGCGCGTGCTGCATCCGGAAGAGTTCACGAAGCTGGTCGGGTTGTTCCATGACGCGAAATGTCCGGGACGGGGAAAGGTCTGGGCAAGCGCAATGACGAAGCCCGAAGGCCAAGGTCCGTGGACACAGGCCCGATAACCAATCTTCGGGCGTGCGCTCCGCTCGGGAATGTCCCACTGTTCCCAGCTATGCCATTTAGTGCACTGGGGCTTGAACCCCGGATTTTGAAAGCGGTGAAGGAAGCGGGCTACGTCGAGCCCACCCCGATCCAGGCCGCAGCCATCCCCCCGATCATCGCCGGAAACGACCTGATCGGCATCGCCCAGACGGGCACCGGCAAGACCGCCGCATTCACTTTGCCTCTGCTCACCCGTCTCGCCGCGTCGCCGGCGACGGGTCGTCGTATCCGCATGCTCGTGCTCGCACCGACCCGCGAGCTCGTGGTGCAGATCTACGACAACATCAAAGCCTACGCCAAACACCTTCCCATCCGCATGGCTACGGTATTTGGCGGCGTCGGCGAACGCCCGCAGATCGAAGCGCTCCGGCAGGGAGCCGACATCATCATCGCGACGCCCGGCCGTCTGATCGATCTCATGGGCCAGCGTTACGGAGACTTCTCCGGGATCCAGCATCTTGTCTTGGACGAGGCCGACCGCATGCTCGACATGGGTTTCCTCCCGAGCATCAAGCGCATCGTCCAGGCCCTGCCGAAGCAGCGGCAGACGCTCATGTTCTCCGCCACCCTTTCGAAGGAGATCGAAGCGTTGACCCACGAGTTCCAGAAGTCGCCCAAGATCGTGCAGATCGGGCGCCGCTCCAACCCCGCCGAGACCGTCACCCAGCTCGTCTATGAACTGCCTTCGGGTTCCCTCAAGCAGCCGTTGCTGACGCATCTGCTGAAAGACGAGGCCATGAACATGGTGCTGGTCTTCGTCCGGATGAAGCACGCCGCAGATCGTGTGGCGCGCCGTTTGGAACAAGCCGGAATCAAGACGGCGACGCTGCATTCCAACCGCTCGCAGAACCAGCGGCTCAAGGCGCTGAAGGACTTCAAGAATGGCGACGTGCGGGTGCTGGTCGCGACCGACATCGCCGCGCGCGGCATCGACGTCGATGGCATTTCGCACGTGGTCAACTTCGACTTCCCGATGCACTCGGAAGACTACGTGCATCGCATTGGACGAACCGGACGCGCCAACGCCGTCGGTGATGCCATCAGCTTTGTGGCCCCGGATGACCATGCGGAACTGAGGGCGCTGGAACGCTTCATCGGTCGCGGTCTCGTGCGAAAGAAGGCCGAAGGATTCGACTACAACCAGCCGCCGCCGCCGC
>Ga0163144_10007163_pt1 | contig 24491 bp, 20 predicted proteins | sample OliLak19BULKMAT1_FD_123175 | JGI IMG/M metagenome (GOLD analysis project Ga0163144, IMG submission 123175) | Freshwater microbial mat bacterial communities from Lake Vanda, McMurdo Dry Valleys, Antarctica - Oligotrophic Lake LV.19.BULKMAT1 | ecosystem: Environmental > Aquatic > Freshwater >...
CACCGAAAAATTGTTTATTTTTTACTTTTTTTTTGTTATCAATAAATTATGTGTACCTTGCAAGCCAATTAATAACAATAATAATGAAAGAAGGAGTAGTAAAATTTTTCAATGCAACAAAAGGTTTCGGTTTCATTTCTCAAAACGATGACAGAAACGACATCTTTGTACATTCATCTGGTCTTATTGACGAGATTCGTGAAAACGACAAAGTAAGGTTCAAAGTTGAACAAGGTCAGAAAGGACTAAACGCGGTTAATGTAGAAGTTATATCATAATACCGTCTATACTTTGAAAAAAAGGCATTTACCGATTGGTGGATGCCTTTTTTGTTTTTTGACAGGCCAAAACAAAAATGAATAAATATATCCTAGTTCTGCTTTTATCAATCTGCTCAATCTCAGAAGCAGCCACAATCCAAGGAAAAATACTTCCAGTGGCAATTGGAGAGGAATATTCGCTTACGCTTATTAATTACGATACCAGAAAAGACAGTATTGTAAAAAAGTTTAGAACAGATGAAATGGGCAATTTTTCTGTAACAATTGACAATACCGAGGCACTGATTTATAGCTTAAGCAATGAAAAAAAGGCATTTCTACATCTACTCATTAGATCAAAAGACCAAATTGACTTGCAGATAGATGGCGAAAAACTAAAGGCTAAAGGCTCGCAAGACACGCAATATTTGATTGATTATGAAAATTTTAGAAAATCTGTTTTCAAAAAATGGCTGCAACCAGTATACGACTCTTCCGCCTTAGCAGAAAAGATGGGAAATAAACGGAAACTGGAGTATTGGAACAAAATGCAAACCACTGCATCTGACAACTACAAAGCTGAAATCAGCAACTGGGTGAAACAGCCTTTTTTTATGCGCTCTCCAGCTGCCATACACCACAGCCTGCGGTGGCATCCTGACAATGATATTTCACTAATGGACAGCCTAGTGGCAAAATATCAGAAATATTATCCATATTCTGTACTCACGCAACAGATAGCCGCAAAAGTAACCAGAATAAAAAGGACAGCCATGAATGCAGTTGCACCCAATTTTATTTCTAAGGACAATTTTGGAAATGTGTTTCAGCTCGATTCGTCTTCTGATAATTATATATTGCTCGATTTTTGGGCATCTTGGTGTCCGCCATGTCGGCAGGAAAGTCCTACTTTAGTTCGGCTTTACAATGCTTTCAAAGATAAAAAATTCACTATTGTCAGCATTTCGGTTGATGATAACAAAGAGAAATGGCTGGCCGCCATTCAAAAAGACGGCTTAGTTTGGCCAAATATATCGGACCTTGACGGCTGGAAATCGCCCACGGCCACCCTTTACAATGTTTCTGCCATTCCCAATAGCTTTTTATTAAATAAGGAAGGCAAAATCATTGCCAAAAACCTTCGCGGTAAAGACCTCGAAGATAAACTTGTGGAATTGATGGGAAGGTAATTACTTTTCGGAGATTCCACTTTCACATAGAAGTGCAGCTGCAAAAAACAGCAAATTCGGCTACACTTATAATAGATGTTATTGTAAGTGGCATGCAGACTATCAAAAAACCCATATTCCTGTAATTGACAATGCTTATTGAGCTACAATGAATTAATCAACCCCGTTACATAAAGGAGGTTCACGTGGCTTTTTCGGTATTCATATTCTGACTGAAAAAATAGCTTTTCGGTCTCAAACCAAGCTTTTTGTGCTTCCCATAAATCGACTGAAGAACTTTGTTTATTTTCGTGGTTTTTCCGCACTTCATCTACCAAATAGTCAGCATCTTTAAGCATTCTGGCCACCCTAGTTGCGTTGTTTCGGTATATTAAATAGTCGTTCAAGGCAATACGTACCTCCGACTTTATTGCCAATACTAAATTTTCATAATCAATTTCTGATTTAATTTTTGTTATGGCCGCTCTTTGCACTTCTGCTTGATTTCTATCAAAAATAGCTATGGGCTGAGTGAGGAAGAAGCCAAAATAAGGAATTGCATTTTGCGGATTGAAAATCAGGCCAGCCTCAGGGATGGGAAAAGCCAGAGCCTTTTGCAACTTAATATTTACCCCCTCGGCTATGGTTTTTATATGCGCCTCCTCAATATCAGGCCGATGTTCCAATGCCATTTTATAGAGCCTTTCTTCACTTGTGGCAATAGTATCGGCAAAAAACTGGTCGTCAAAATTAATGCTAATCGAATCTGACAACCCTACCATGAATCGCAATGCTTCCAGCTTTTTCAAATATTCCCTTTCCGCTTTAATGTAAAACATGTCGTACTCATCGTCTAAGATCCGAAGGCGAATGGCCTCTAGCGATTCCTTTCCATTCCCGGATTTCAACTTATTTTCTACATAGGAGTTCAACGAATTTACTGCTTCGTCAGCCAGATTTTTGTTCACTAAGGCAAACCACACTTCTACCCAGTTTTCGGCCACTCTTAGGTTAAGTTCCCTCAAATAATCATCAAATACAAATCTAGACCTATCGAGGCTTTTATTGGCAGCCTTTATTTTTAGCTGGCGTTGGCCGGGCATTTGAATTCGTTTGGTGAGTTGATACCAATCTTGCCGATTAAAGTCACTTGTGTATAGATCGCTATTTGGGAAATAGCGATGATTGGTGAGCATCAATATCTGAGCATTGAAAACAGGATTGGGCCTAATCCCTGCCTTTACAATCTCAGTTTTTGCAACTTCCACATGCTGGATTTCCGATTTTAGTGAAAGGTTCCATTGGCGAGTGAGATGCAAGGTCTCTTTAAAACCGATGTTTTTTTGTGCCAATGCCAAATTACAAATGAGGCTAATTTTAATATTTAGCGCATAAATAAATAAGGCGTATTTGGTAGGCCACATAAAATGACAATATTTTAAGTAAACATATATTAATTTGTGCTGAATACACCCCGATGCTGAATTAAAATAGCGCTAGGGTTGCTATTATATTCCTAGCTTTGGCCAATTATAATGTTTGAATCAAACCTACTTTAAAGAAAAGGAGTTGGAAAATGACTTTGAGGAACTTGTCAGTAGTTTTGTTGAAAATGAAATCGGTATCACACAGCATTTTATAAGCAATTCATTAGTTAGCGGGCTCAAAACCAATTTATTAGCTCTATATAAAAACAATCTTTTGCTTGCTGGTGGTACTGGTAATGAAGTAGCTATTGTTCACAATGCCTCCTACAGAAGTGATTTTATATATTGGCTCGATAAAACCCATGCAAATGTATTTGAAGATGAATTTTTAGCGCGCGTTGAGCAATTTATTCAATACCTCAACATGAGCTGCTACGCAGGCATTACCGCTTACGAGTTTCATTATTCGTTATATGAAGTAGGCAGCTTTTATAAAAAACATATCGACCAGTTTCACAAAAATGGAAACAGGGTTTATTCGTTGGTCAGTTACTTGAATGCAGATTGGATAGCTTCCGATGGAGGTGAGTTGAAAATTCACCAAGCATCGGGCAACAGAAATATTTCTCCGACTAATGGAAAAACAGTATTTTTTAAAAGCGAAGAACTGGAACATGAAGTGCTCTTAACGAACAAACAAAGGTTAAGCGTAACGGGATGGCTAAAAAGAAATTAGGTTGGAATTATAACAATGCCAACTGACGCAGTAGGCATTAATAGACACGAAATGATATAAATAGATCAATCATCAGCCAAGCAATCAAAAAAATCAACTCCTTCGTTTTTCTTCCGCTTGAATAATAGCCCGATTTACGTTTACTTTGCTGTCTTTTTAAGGGCAATGTTTTTTGAATCAATAGTGTGCAATCATGCTTTACAAAACCAAGTCGTATGGCACTTGCGAAAGTCAGAAAATACAATTTGGTAATTCGAGAATCAGCATCTAAAATTTATAATAAATAATATAACGCAATGGCAGAGATTTTGAGAATGCCCAAGCTGAGCGATACCATGACAGAAGGTACGATAGCCGCTTGGCATAAAAAAGTAGGGGATACTGTGAAAGAAGGCGAGCTATTGGCAGAAGTTGATTCTGACAAAGCCACCATGGAGGTGGAAGCATACGCCTCGGGCACTGTGCTTTATTTGGGTGCCAATGCGAAAGAAGCTGTAGATGTAGATGGAATTTTGGCAATAGTAGGCAAAGCTGGAGAAGATATTTCTGCGCTTTTGAATGGCGAATCGAAAGAACAATTGGCTGCTAACCCTCCCGCAGAGGCTTCCAAAGCCGAATCGGCAGCAAATGCACCTTTCGTTGAGGAAACCAAGGCGGTGGCTCCATCACAAGCTGATACTTCAAATATCAAAGCCAAAGTAATGCGCATGCCTAAGCTTAGCGATACCATGACTGAAGGAGTAATTGCGGCTTGGCATAAAAAAGTAGGTGATTCTGTTAAATCAGGTGAGTTGTTGGCTGAGGTAGATTCTGACAAAGCCACTATGGAAGTGGAGTCGTACGAAACAGGGACACTTTTATATGTAGGTGCGAATGCAAAAGAATCAGTTGCCGTAGATGGCATATTGGCCATAATAGGCGAAGCTGGAGTAGATTTCCAAAGTTTGTTGAATGCTCCATCAGCTGCCACACCGACCATTAATACGATTGCAGAAGTTCCCAAGATAGAAGAAACAAAAACAAGTTCAACACCTGTATCAACTGAAGATAGAATAAAAGCCTCTCCTCTGGCCAAGAAAATAGCTGCTGACAAAGGCATAGATTTGAAATTGGTTCAAGGATCTGCAGAAGGCGGTAGAATAGTGAAGAAAGATATTGAGGAGTTTAAACCCGTTGCAGCACCTACATCTGTTGCAAAAGAAGTTTTAAAACCAATAATAGCATCGGCAGTGGCTGGCGTTGAAAGCTTCGATGAAGTGCCTGTGTCTTCTATGCGAAAAGTAATTGCTAAACGATTGGGCGAAAGTTTATTTACTGCTCCGCATTTTAGCCTTACTATGGAAATAAACATGGATAAAGCAGTAGAAAACCGTAAAAGTATGAACGACTGGGCAGAAGCCAAGATTTCATTCAATGATATGGTACTCAAAGGTGTTGCGGCTGCGTTGTGTAAGCATCCGAAAGTAAACGGCTCGTGGATGGGCGATAAAATCAGATACAATCACCATATCCACATTGGGGTAGCCGTAGCAGTGGAAGAAGGATTGCTTGTTCCTGTAGTCCGCTTTGCCAATACCAAATCATTGACTCAAATATCTGCCGAAGTCAAAGAGTTGGGCAAGAAGGCTAAAGAAGGCAAGCTTCAACCCAACGATTGGGCTGGCAATACATTCACCATCTCTAACCTAGGCATGTTTGGTATAGAGGAATTTACCTCCATAATCAACCAACCCGATTCGGCCATATTGTCTGTGGGTGCTATAGCACAAAAACCAATTGTGAAAAATGGAGAATTAGCCATAGGAAACATTATGAAAATCACACTTTCGTGCGACCACAGGGTTGTAGATGGTGCAGTGGCTTCGCAATTCTTGGTTACTTTGAAAGGCTTGTTAGAAGACCCAATCAGGATTTTGGCTTAGCCTAATTGGCAAATTTTAAAAAATAAAAACCATTTATATTTACAAATCACCTTGCAGTTTCAGAGACACCTTCATGCCGAAGGGTATAGTTTGGGGCTATTAAATATTATGATTAGAAACGACTGGACACTAAGCGAAATAGAGCAAATATTTAACACACCTGTTTTAGAATTAATATACCAAGCAGCCACCATTCATAGGCAATACAATGACACGGGCGAAGTGCAAGTTTGCACACTGTTATCAGTGAAAACAGGAGGATGTCCTGAAGATTGTGCCTATTGCCCTCAAGCAGCCCGCTACCATACCAATGTAAAAGCACAAAAATTGTTGGCCGTAGACGAAGTATTGAAAAATGCACTTGAGGCTAAAGAATCTGGCAGCACACGCTTTTGCATGGGTGCTGCGTGGAGGGAAATCCGCGACAATCGAGATTTTGACAATGTGCTTGAAATGGTAAAGGGCGTAAACGAAATGGGCATGGAAGTATGTGCTACTTTGGGAATGTTGACTACAGAACAAGCTGAAAAATTAAAAACTGCCGGTTTGTACGCCTACAATCACAACTTAGATACCAGTGCCGACCACTACGACCAAATAATCACCACTAGAAAATATAGCGATAGAATAGATACCCTTGAAAATGTACGAAAATCGGGCATCTCTGTATGTTCGGGTGGCATTATTGGCATGGGCGAAACAGAAGATGACAGGATTGCCATGTTACATACTTTGGCAACATTGCCGCAACATCCAGAGTCCGTTCCAGTCAATGCCCTTGTGCCAGTAGAAGGAACACCGCTTGAAAATCAAGAAAAAGTATCGGTTTGGGAAATGGTGCGCATGATTGCCACGGCTCGCATTCTAATGCCAAAGGCCATGGTTCGTCTATCTGCAGGAAGGGTTCGAATGACTACCGAAGAGCAAGCACTGTGTTTTTTAGCTGGGGCAAATTCAATTTTCGCAGGTGACAAATTACTGACCACACCCAATCCGGGTGCTATAGAGGACAAAGCGATGTTCCAATTGCTAGGCCTGAAACCAAGAAAATCGTTTAAATCTAAAGTATTAGAATTGGCGTAGCCAGTGGATATCATCAGGCTCCGTACATATACTTCCAACTTAAAAATGTATATTGAATTGAATAAACTCAACTGCAAGTGGTAATCGCCAATCCCTTATTTGATATAGTATTCAAAAAACTGATGGAAAATGACCGTGTGGCCAAATTTTTCATTGGAACATTGTTGGATGAGACAATTGAAACAGTAGAAGTAAAACCTCAAGAGTTTACATATTCTAATGACCTCTTGGCACTTGCCGTGTTTAGGCTCGATTTCATTGCTACCATAAAAACCAATACGGGACAATCAAAAAAGGTGCTTATTGAAATTCAAAAAGCAAAAAATTTATACGATTTGATGCGATTTAGAAATTATCTGGGAGAGCAATATAAAAAAGAGGACCTTGTAAATGGTGAGAAAGTAGCCTTGCCAATCACCACCATCTACATATTAGGCTTCAAACTGCCTGAGATTGAAACACCCTGCATAAAAATAGAACGAAACTACAAAGATTTAATTGAGAAGAAACTAATTCAAGCGAAGTGCGAATTTGTAGAGAAACTGACTCACGACAGCTACATTGTACAAGTGGACCGGATTACAGACCGTTACCAAACTAGCCTCGATAAACTGCTAAGCATATTTGAACAAAGAAATTTTATCGATGACAAGAAGATAATCAAGCAATTTCATCACACTGCCGACACTGAAGAAATGAAAATTGCAACTGATATTTTACACTATACTGGAACTGAACCAGAAGAAAAGCTGCAAATTGAAATTGAACAAGAGGCATGGAGGACTGTAGATGCATTGTCAGGTGGCTTTAAAGAAAAAGCCGAAAAATATATGGTAGAAGCTAAAAAACAAAAAGAGGAAGCTGAAAAACAAAGAATAGAAGCTGAAAAACAAAAAATAGAAGCTGAAAAACAAAGAATAGAAGCTGAAAAACAAAAAATAGAAGCTGAAAAACAAACAAAAGAAGCTGAAAAACAAAAAATAGAAGCTGAAAAACAAACAAAAGAAGCCGAAAAACAAAAAATAGAAGCTGAAAAACAAACAAAAGAAGCCGAAAAACAAAAAATAGAAGCCGAAAAACAAACAAAAGAAGCCGAAAAACAAAAAATAGAAGCTGAAAAACAAACAAAAGAAGCCGAAAAACAAAAAATAGAAGCTGGAGTGCTGGGTCTAAAAATTATTGAAAAAGAAAAAGTATTGGATGAAAAAGAGCGAATTATAGATGAACTCAAACGTAGGCTTGGAGAGTAACAGCGTATTGCCAAATACTAGAGAGCGGTATTGCCCAGCTAGCATGCCACTGTTTTTCACTTCTTTTTTTCCTCTATAGCGTGGTATGGGAGTGCTGTATCAGTTTCACGGGTTTTTGATTCCCATATTTGGTATTCTCTTTCATCGTAGCGAGGCCTAGGAAATTCATTTTGCATGTACTTGGGGTCTTCTTTTTCTCTATGGTATCTAGCTTTTTTCAAAAACTGTTTTCTCAACCTTTCCTTGGCTTCCATTGATTTGCTGTCTTTGGCTTCTATGTAAACAGCACTTGGGTGGTTGCTTCTGGTACGTTTGGTGACAACCATATCTCCTTCATAGCCCGTAGCCTTTCTTGATTTCTCTCGCATCGTAGCCTTCTTTTTTTCAAGACTTACCGTAAGCACATCTCCAGTATTGCTATACATCTCCTTGCCTAAGGCTAGCATTTTATCTTTATTTTTCTTTAATACACTATAGTCAACTTCCCCTCTATAATCTTTAATTTTTTCAGATTTTTCCTTCCACCTTTTTCGCATATCCATGTAGGAGCCAATTATATCACCCGTGTTTTTGGCTATTTCAGTTTCCTTTTCCTTACGCATTGCCTCTCTGTCGCCTAATACGTCATAATCATAAGTCCCTTTGAAATCTCGCACCTTAATAGCACCCACCTTTTCCTTATCTCTCATTTGCTCATATCCTCCAGCTATGTCGCCTTGATTGCTACCCATTTCCCGATCCAAATCCTTTTCATGAGCTACCTGTTTTGCCAAGATTCCGTAGCTAATACTTCCTTTGTAATCTCGCACTTTAATAGCACCAACCTTTTCCTTCTCTCTCATTTGCTCATATCCTCCAGCTATGTCGCCTTGATTGCTACCCATTTCCCTATTTACTTCCTTTTTATGAGCTAATTGGTTTGCCAAGATTCCATAGTCGCTGTTTCCTTTGTAATCTCTTACTATGCCTGCGTTTTTCTTTTCTGTTTCTCTCGTTTGCTGATACAACCCTTGGAGGTCGCCAACATTAGACCCTATTTCAAGATTTAAGCTTTTTCTTCTGCCCTTTAGTCCTTCAAGCGCAGATCCTTCTATATTACCTTCATGGGTTGTCATGTGGGTAACATCATTTTTCGATTTAGCCAGCAACGGAATTACCATTGAGGTGGATGAATTGTTGATAATACCCTCACTTTTGCTGTCGAGAGTACCTTCATGGGTTGTCATGTGGGTAACATCATTTTTCGATTTAGCCAGTAACGGAATTATCAGTGAGGTGGATGAATTATTAGGAATCCCCTGACTTCTGGGCTCCCTATCACCTTGAAAGCCGGTTTCAGCAGCACTTTTATCAGCCCTTTGTGACACGGGCACACCTGAAACAACCACACCGCCCCTCTTTGTTTCCTTTCGCGGTGGTTTTATATTATATTGTTTTTCCAAAAGGTCATTTCCCAATATCAATTGGTTGTTATCGGATTTCTGTTTTAACAACTCTTTTGTATTTCGCTCGGGTTCATGGGCTGTAATCCCGTAGCTTATGTAATCGTTTGGCGAAGGCGGATAGGGGTTTCCATTTTGGTTGGCTACGTTTTGTTCCTTCGACTTCCCGGCTAAAAGTTCTTTCTTGTTCACTTTCTTATATGGTGTCGATATTATTTTTTGTGCCTCATTGGTTTGCTCGGTTACAATATAATCTGGTGCACCTGTGGGTTGGTTTTGCTCTGCCGATTTTGCACTTCTTTGGCCAGCGGGCAACCCGCCTTTCAGATTCCCTCCTTTTGTTGCCTCTTTTCTTGGGCCTTTTATTTTGTTACTGTTGGCTAATGTGGCATCACCTGATATTTGCTGTTGATTTACAGATTTTTGCTTCGTGATTTCTTTTGCGTTTTTCTCTGCATCATGTGCGGTGATGCCATAGCTGACATAATCGTTTGGCGATGGGGGAGCAGCAACGCCATTTGTTCTGGCGGTATTTTGAGCTTTTGACCTAGCTCTAAATAGTTTCTTCTTGTTTTTCTTCTTTTTAGGTGTAGAAATCGTTTTTTGCGCTTCGCTTGTCTGTTGTGTTACCACATAACTTGGGGCACCAGTGGGTTGGTTTTGTTCTGTTGATTTAGGAAAACCCTGTTTGGGAGGTTTTCTTGTTTCTTGCACCTGAGCGTAACCCGAAGTGCATTTCAGAAATGATACAAATAGAAAAAAAACAACAGGTAAACTCTTGGTTTTCAATGGCTTAAAATATTCGGACGTTCCTTTTGCGATCGTAAAGATTTTTATTTTTTTTCTTAACTATCAAACCTGTTTTTTTGTCTTTGTTGTGCCTAAAACCACCTTGAAACTTGCCCGTAGAGTCAATTTGAACACTGGGTTTGCTGCTGTAAGCCGGGCAAGGGTATTGCTTGGAACTACAAGAAAGCGAGCCAATAGTTAAAAAGGGTATGCAGTACAGTACAAAATCCTTTATTCGCATACAACAAAACTACTAATAATTTGCTAATTCATTGATTTTCTGCTTTAATCTCGCTTTGGCTAGAAAGTTTTGCTCAAGGCTTGCAGAAAAAGGAACGGGGGTATCTAAGCTGCCAAGGCGTAACACGGGAGCATCTAAATTTGAGAATAAATTTTCGCCAATCCATGCGGCAATTTCAGCGTTTATACTTCCAGTTTCAGTATCTTCACTCAGCACCAAAACTTTTCCAGTTTTCTTCACTGAATCAGCTACGGCTTCTTTGTCCCAAGGCAAGAGGGTTCTCAAATCAATTATTTCTGCATCTATTTCCATTTCTAGCACAATTTCCAGAGCCCAAGTTACGCCTAGTCCGTACGTTACTATGGTCAGCTCGTTGCCTACTCTTGCCATGGCGGCTTTCCCTATTTCTAAAGTGTAGTACGCAACGGGCACATGGGCCTTGATAGTTCTGTACAAGGCCTTATGCTCAAAAAACAATACAGGATTTGGGTCTTCGATACTAGCACAAAGCAATCCTTTGGCATCGAAAGGGTTGGAAGGGTACACTATTTTAAGTCCTGGCACATGAAAAAACCAAGCCTCGGTCGATTGAGAATGAAAGGGGCCACCAACCGTTCCTGCACCAGTGGGCATCCGAATTACCACGTCTGCATTTTGACCCCAACGATAATGTGATTTAGCCAAATTATTGGCAATCTGATTAAAACCGCAACTTACAAAATCGGCAAACTGCATCTCTACCATCGATTTGAAACCTTTGATGGAAAGACCCAAAGCAGCACCTAATACTGCAGATTCGCACAAGGGTGTATTTCGAACTCTGTCTGCACCAAATTTGGTCGCCAAGCCTTCTGTAACTTTAAACACGCCTCCATAGCCCGCAATATCCTGGCCCATCAAGATCAGATTTTCGTATCGTTCCATGCTCTGACTCAATCCTTCGGAGATGGCGTCAACAAACCTAATTTCCGCTGTTTCGCTTTGGTTCAGATTATTGTTTTCAACTGTAAATTCCGCATAAATAGCCACCATTTCAGTATTTGCATCTGCGAATGGGAGAGGCTCGAGCAGCACCTTTTCGATAGCGGCTTCCAAATCCTGCTCAATTATTTCCCTTAATTCGGCAATTTTGCTGCCTTCAAGTATAAAATTTTCAATCAAATATTGCTCATAGTTTCGCAGTGGGTCTTTGGACGACCATTTTTCAAGTAATTCTTCAGGTACGTACTTAGTGCCTGACGCCTCTTCGTGCCCACGCATTCTAAAAGTAAGTGCCTCTACCAGCACGGGTCTGGGATTTGCTCTAAGGCTTTTAGCGAGTTGGGAAAACACATCATAAACTTCCAAAATATTATTACCATCTATTTGCAAGGCATCCATGCCATAGCCAGGTGCTTTATCAATCAAATTATAGCACTTGAATTGCTCTGAATTGGGCGTTGAAATAGCATAGCCATTATTTTCAACCACAAATATAATGGGCAAACTCCAAACGGCAGCCAAATTCATGGCTTCGTGGAAATCGCCTTCACTCGTAGCACCATCACCACAAAAAGACACTACCAATTTGCTGTCGCCACGCAAAGTATGTCCCAATGCAACTCCTTCAGCCACTGGTAAATGGGCGGCTATATGAGAAATCATTGCTCCAATTTTATATTCTGCCGAACCAAAATGAAACGAACGATCTCTACCTTTAGTAAATCCGGAGGCTTTGCCTTGCCACTGAGCAAAAAGCTTCTCAAAAGGAATATTTCTGGAAGTAAAAACTCCCAAATTTCGATGGGAAGGGAACACCCATTCGTCCAAATCAATAGCCATAGTGGCTCCTACTGAGATCGCCTCTTGCCCATAAGCGGAAAACCATTTGGAAATCTTTCCCTGCCGCAGCAAAACAAGCATTTTCTCCTCAATCATTCGCGGCAGCAACAACCCCTTGTACAATTTTAATAGGGTTTCGTCAGAATAATTTTTTCGATTAAAGTTCATATTTTCTGCATGTTAGATTGCATACCATGCAGATCTAAATGTAAAAGTAATGAAGTTCCATTAATCAATTTACTAATTTTACAAGGTGGAAAACATAAAATCAATAATCATTAGCCGCACCGACAACCTCGGTGATGTGGTGCTTACGCTGCCTCTATGTGGTATTTTGAAGGCTATATATCCAAAAATAAAAATTTCATTTATTGGGAAAGCCTACACAAAACCGCTGATTTTACTCTCAAAACATGTAGATGAATTTTTAGACAGGCAGGATATAATTTTAGGCAAAGCCATATTGCAAGCCGATGCCATTGCTTTCATTTTCCCAGATGAATCTATGGCTCTTGCTGCCAAGAAGGCGGGAATTAAAACCCGAATAGGTACTTCACACCGTTTTTTTCATTGGTTCACATGCAATAAACTGGTGAGCTTTACTCGAAAAAATTCCGACCTGCATGAATCACAGCTAAATCTAAAACTTCTAAAACCATTAGGAATAAATACCGATTTTGCGCTTGATTCGATCGGCCAATACTATGGGATAGAACCATTGGTCCGATCAATAAAGAACAAAAAAGTCAAGCTCATTTTTCATCCCAAGTCGAAAGGAAGTGCAAGAGAATGGCCATTGCAACACTACTTTCAATTGGCTTGCAAACTCGACAAAGGGAAATATGACATTTATGTAACTGGTACAGAAGCTGAGGGAAACAAAATCGAGTCGGAAATGCCCAATTTTTTTCAGAATTCGGGAGCAATTGATATGACAGGGAAATTTTCTTTGCATGATCTGATTGCATTTATTGCACAATCTGATGCGTTAATTGCCTGTAGCACCGGCCCTTTGCATATTGCAGCAGCTCTGGGTAAAAACGCTATTGGTTTCTACCCAAGCATCAAGCCTATGCACGCTGGCCGTTGGCAACCAATCGGAAACAATGTGAAGGTATTTACACTTGACAAAAACTGCATCGATTGCAAAAACACGATTTTATGTACCTGCATAAGTAATATCGGGGTGGAGATAGTGAAGCAGTATTTAGACAATTCCTATTCTTAAGAATCAATATTGTTGGTTATTCTCATATTTTTGTGATGTACAATTTAATGCCGCTTATAGCCCACTTCAAGAGTTTTCCGCTTTTAAAATAATGAAAGACAAAATAATAGTAATCACAGGCGGTTCATCGGGAATTGGCAAGGCCTTGGCTGAAAAATTTGGCAAAGAAGGTTCGAAAATCGTGATTTCAGGTCGTAATATCGAAAAGCTGACCCAAGTAGAAAGAGAGTTGAAAGCACAAAATATAAAAGTTACGGCCATAACAGCCGATTCGGCAAGCGAAATCGACAATAGCTTGTTGATACAACGAGCTTTCAAGGAATATGGAGGAATAGATGTTTTGATTTGCAATGCTGGTATTTCGATGCGAGCTATGTTTGAAGAGGTTGATTTAGAAGTACTTAGAAAACTAATGGATACTAATTTTTGGGGCACAGTTTACGCTTGTAAGTATGCGATGCCATTTTTGCTGAAAAGTAAAGGCTCCATTGTGGGCATTTCATCTATAGCTGGTTATCGGGGGTTGCCAGCCAGAACTGGCTATTCAGCTTCAAAATTTGCGATGCAGGGTTTTTTGGAAGCTTTAAGAACTGAACTAATAAAAAAGCAGGTGCATGTTCTGGTAGCATGTCCAAACTTTACTACATCAAATATCAGAAATACCGCCTTAGCTGCCGATGGCCACCCGCAAGGTGAATCGCCATTAGAGGAAGGTGAAATAATGAGTGCTGAAGCAGTGGCAGCTCACATTTACAAAGCCGTAAAAGCTAGGAAACGAGATCTGATTCTAACAACGAAGGGGAAAATAACGGTTTTTTTAAATAAATTATTTCCTACAATGATGGATAAAATGGTATTCGACCATTTTGCACGCGAAAAAAATAGTCCAATAGCAACCATTTAGAAAAAACAGGTCGCGCAGCTCTACTTACCTGAAGACTCGATTTTCTCTAGATTATCAATATTCACTTTCTCTGTAGTATAAAAATTTACCAGCAGGGTAATGAAAACAGTTACTGAGATGGAGAGGTTAAAAATATCGTAATGCATGCCCCACATACAATCCCAAGAGAGGTACAAAGCCTTAACAAACCACGAAAATAAGAAGAATAGGGATGCATAATATACCGTCACCATATCCATAATCTTAAAATCGCCACTCATGCTTTGAGCCACCCTTATAAGTGAATAAACACAAGTGAGCAAAGCTGAAATATCCATAATAATAGATGTGATACTAGAATTCACCTTCATGCAACTCTTAAAAATCCATATATTGAGAAGGACTATTGATAAAACATTAAGTGCTACAAAAAAATAATGTTTTCGGACTACCGTGCTAAAAGGCATTGTGAATGGTTGCTATATGAGAATACGAAACTAACTGATCTTCAATTTGTTGTGAAATAAAACAATTTTATATCATTTGCATCAAAAATCAAAGAAAAACGGATAATAAAATCAAAGAACAAACCTTGAAACCTTGTTTATCACCATATTAACAAATCGCACCACATATTATGAATTATTGGATATTAAAGTCGGAGCCAGACGTGTACAGCTATGAAACACTTGAAAATGACAAAAAAGGAGTGTGGGATGGGGTGCGAAACTACCAGGCAAGAAATAACCTGAGGGCGATGAAAGTTGGAGATTTGGCCTTTTTTTACCATAGCAATATCGGGAAAGAAGTAGTAGGTATTGTACAAATAAGCAAGGAAAGCTACCAAGACCCTACCACCACCAATGCAAATTGGGTAGTAGTAGAAGTGATACCAATAAATCGATTGCGGAAAAAAATAACCCTTGCGGTGTTGAAAAATGATGACATGTTAAAGCATATTTTGCTAGTGAGAAACGGACGGTTGTCGGTAAGCCCGCTGAAAAAAGAGGAATTTGACCGCATTGTAGGACTTAGCGAGTGTTAGCCATTTGGTCGATTCAAAATTAAAGCCTTATTTTTGACTCCATTTTTATATTTAACCAACAAAAAAGATTTTTTAAAATTGTGATAAATGATTGACGGAAAAAAAATAGTGGTGGTAATGCCCGCCTACAATGCGGCTGTGACGCTAAAAAAAACCTACGATGAAATTCCATTCAACATTGTTGACGAGGTGATATTGGTAGATGACCATTCGCGCGACCACACCTCAGAAGTGGCGAAGCAGTTGGGCATAAGTAAAGTGATCAGGCATCCACAAAACAGAGGCTATGGAGGCAATCAAAAAACATGCTACAAAGCCGCCTTGGAATCGGGTGCCGATATTGTAGTGATGTTGCATCCCGACTACCAATATACTCCTCTTTTGATCGAAGCAATGGTATATCCTATTGCTAGGGGCTTGTTTGAAGTAATGCTGGGTTCCAGAATATTGGGAAAAGGAGCGTTAAAAGGCGGAATGCCACTGTATAAATACATAGCAAATCGATTCCTTACCTTGTTTCAAAACATAATGATGAACCAAAAATTGGCAGAATACCACACAGGCTATAGGGCATTTAGCAAAAAAGTGTTGGAGACATTACCGTTGGAGAAAAATGACGATGACTTTGTATTTGACAACGAAATGCTGGCACAAATCACCATGGCTGGCTACCCAATTGGCGAGGTTACTTGCCCTACAAAATATTTTAAAGAAGCGAGTTCTATCAATTTTAAAAGAAGTTCGAAATATGGCTTGGGCGTACTTAGAGTTTCCATAACCTACAGGTTGCACAAATGGGGTATTATGAAACACAAAGTTTTTGAAGGGATAGAGATCAAATAACAACTTGCTAAATGACCAGTAAAAAAAATCTCGAATAGTATTTTCATTCGAGATTTTTTTTGCCTTCGCATGCAAATTAGATGAATAGCAAAATCAGCAAAACCCCAAGTAAAAGCCACTTCACAAATCCAAAATCGGAATGTGCCAATGCCAGTTTCATTTTCTCCATTTAGGCGAATTTATGGGCAATTATACTTATTAATTCTTAATTTATTGCAAATTTTTATAAACATTGTTTCATTAATTGCTTAGGATTATGCCACTAATTCATAACAAATTAAAAGTCAAAGCATTAGCAATCACTAACCCTTAAAGAAATTGTGATCGAAATAAATAGCCCAGCTTGATCCGTTGAAATGATGAGATTGTATTAAATAGCCTATTCCCACAGTTTGAAATAAGACAACTTCACCTGCTCACCAAAAAACAGCTTGGTAGATTGTTCAAAAGATTGTGTATGGTCAGAAACAAATACACGCAAAGTGCCGACAGTACTTTTGGTAGATAAAAGTTGCTTTTCGGAAAGTTGTAGTTTTAGAGCCTCTGCTACCACGACCGAACTATCTATAATTTCCAACCCCGATTTATAAAAATTTTCAATTTGCTTTTTAATAAGTGGATAGTGCGTGCAACCCAATATCAATGCTTGTATATCTTTTAATACACTGTTTTTCAAATAGTTATTAATTATATTCTTAGAAATACTATTGTCGTAAAAGCCCTCTTCTATCATAGGAGCCAGCAGCTTCGTTGCCAAAGCGTGCACAATGATATTTTTTTTGTAAGCATCGATTTTTCTTGTGTAAACTTGTGAAGAAACCGTTTGCACTGTGCCTATTAGCCCCACTTTTTTGTTAGGATAGTGCTCTACCACATAAGCGACAGCTGGGTCAATTACGTTAAAGGTGAGGGCTTTGCCGCCTACATACATTTTCACCAAATCGAAAGCGGCCGCAGAAGCAGAATTGCAAGCTATTAGTATGGCTTTACAATCGTTTTCTAATAAAAAGTTAGAAATTTTGATGGCATAAGATTGTATGGCTGTAGCCGATTTGTCGCCATAGGGCAAGTGGGCTGTATCGCCAAAATAGATAATGTCTTCGTTTGGCAATAACTCGCGAACTGCCCGGGCTACGGTAAGGCCTCCAATGCCACTATCAAATAAGCCAATGGGCGAATTGTGCTTCAAATTTTTGGTTGTAATTTCGCTGCAAAATGAGCCTTAATATCGATAGAAGCAAAATAAAAAAGTCTCGCATAATACACGAGACCTTTACAAACTATAAACCTAAACCTATGAACTTAATCTTAAATATTTTTGCTAAAGTTTTTTGAATTCTATTTATAATGAGCAGACTATTTTACAGTATTATAACGAAAGAAGCTAAATTTTAGTTTTTGATTTTCTAACTCTCTTGCAAAATTAAGGAATATTCTAATTATAACTAGCATGTTTTTCGACATTTATTATTTTTGAAGTAATAAGCAAACACACATTTCGAAACTTATAACTAACTAATGCTATGAATATCCGAACTTACTGATAATGAGATCTGCTAACTAGCATTTCTAATTCTGATACAATGATACGGCAAGTATTTAAGACCAAGTACTGGCAATGATTAGGTGGTACTAATTATTGATTAAGTGGGCGGTTGAGTGCTATTATTCAAAAGCTTGCAGGCCAGTGATCTCTCTGCCCAGTATCAAAAGGTGAATATCATGCGTACCTTCATAGGTGATTACCGATTCAAGATTCATGAGATGCCTCATAATTGGATATTGGTTGGTGATGCCCATACCGCCCAATATTTGCCGAGCTTCTCGGGCTACTTCTATAGCCATCTCTACATTATTGCGTTTTGCCAGAGAAATTTGTGGGGTTGTAGCCTTTCCTTCATTTTTCAACATGCCCAATCGCCAACACAACAATTGTGCTTTGGTGATGGCGGTGAGCATTTCGGCCAATTTTTTTTGAATTAGTTGAAACGAACCAATAGGTCTACCAAATTGGATACGCTCTTTGGAGTAGCGAACAGCGGTATCGTAGCAGTCCATGGCGGCTCCTAATGCACCCCAAGCTATGCCGTAACGGGCAGAATCGAGGCATTTCAGCGGACCAGCCAGGCCTGAAATATTTGGCAGAAGATTTTCTTTAGGCACTTTTACGTTATCAAAAATTAACTCGCCTGTGCAACTGGCTCGCAACGACCACTTGCCATGAATCTCAGGGGTAGTAAACCCTTCCATGCCCCTTTCGACAAGCAAGACATGAATTCTGCCAGCTTCATTTTTGGCCCACACCACAGCAATATCGGCCAAGGGAGCATTTGAAATCCACATCTTGGCTCCATTGAGCAGGAAGTGATCGCCCTTGTCTTCATATTTTGTAATCATGCGCCCTGGGTCGGAGCCATAGTCGGGTTCTGTCAAACCGAAACAGCCAAGCAAGTGCCCTGAAGCTAATTTTGGCAAAAATCTAGCTTTTTGAGCTTCATCTCCAAACTCATTGATGGGGTACATTACCAAAGAACTTTGCACAGAAGCTACCGAACGCATACCAGAATCTCCCCTTTCTAGCTCTTGCATTATCAGTCCATAAGCTATATAATCGAGCCCGCCACCGCCATATTCGGCAGGAATGGTGGGCCCGAAAATGCCCATATCGCCAAATCGCTTTACCAAATGGACTGGGAACTCCGCTTTTTCGGCACAATTTTCTATAATTGGGCTTATTTCTGCATTTACAAAAGCACGAATGCTTTGGCGAATAAGCTTGTGTTCGTCTGTGAACAAATCGTCTAGCTGATAAAAATCTGGGGCTTGGAAGGAAGAAGTTTTCACGAGTGGAACGTAGATAATAACTACAATACTATAAATAATATGCCAAAACTAAGTACAATCCACTTAAACCGCCATGATGCGGATTCCATTCATTTCACTATTTCCCAATTAAAACAAAAGGAGCCCAGAAATAAGGGCGAGCATAGCTTGGGTTGCCTATCAACTTCAGCTTGGCTAGTCGGAGCGATTGGCCGTAGTCAGGGTTTTCGGATTTCAATAGGTCTGCATAAAAATCAACCATGAGCATTGAAGTAGATTCGTCACTAACCGTCCAAAGTGAAACTACTAAGTTTTGCGCCCCAGCATACAAAAGTGCTCTAGACAAGCCAATGATACCTTCGCCTTTGGCAACCTTGCCCAAGCCCGTTTGGCAAGCAGACAGCGTGACCAGATCGGCCTTGATATGCAAGTTGTAAATCTCGCCCGAATACAAATTTCCATCCTCTTTTTTTTGCGTATCCCGACACAAAAATATTTCCGAGAGTTCAGGTTTGCTCTCATTTACGATGCCGTGTGTGGCAAAATGCAGGTAGCGGAAATTTTTCAAGGCATCGGATTTCACTTCCGATTCTGTAGCGTTTTCGCCTATGTATGAGGTGGTTATATATTTATTGTTTCGGAATAATTGGCCAATTTGGCCTACTTCCGTTTCGGTTCCTGGCAGATTACTCAGTACCTGAGCCCTGGAGTGCTGGCTGAAATTTACAGGTGCACAAAAAAATGCCGACTTAGACACTTCTGACTTTTTCGCCTCTGCGGCCTGCTTAAAAAGCGTAGCAGAAAACTCATAACTACAGCTGTATTGCAATGCCAAATAAGAAAGTCGAGTAAAATCATTTGTATTGTCACCATGTTTTCTGCTCAATAATGCCTCGAAAGGAATGGTACCCAATTTACCATCAGGAACAATAATTAATTTCGCAACGCTTGGCGATTTGGGGAGAAGTTGCTTGTAAAGTGCATGTGCTGTTTCAAAGTAGGTAATAGAATTATTAAACACAATACTGTTTCGTAGGCCAACAATAAGTTTCTCGAACTGTGGGTTTTTGGCCCTATCTATTATTTTAAGTTTCGATTTTGTAATCAGGAATATAAATATGCTTCCCACATTTTCGGTATTGAAGTAACTAATTAAAGCTGCGTTTTTATCAAGATTCCGTTGTATATCGGCCACGGTGGCAATGCCGATATTAAATTTCAAATTGTAATAAGCTGGAAACTGCTTTTCCAGCCTTTTGGAAAACGCTTCATATTGTCTGTTTACCCCAAAGAGTCTTTCTCTAAATGTTTTTTCTATTTGGGGATTTGCAGCATTTTCGGCCATTTTTTGCTCATAGAAGGCAATATCGGCTTTCAATTGCCTTTCCCTTTCCAAAAGCGTATCTGGAATTCCTGCAAAGTTTTTAGCCTGAGTTTCAGAAATGGCCTCCAAAAGCACTGCCGATTTGCTTTTTTCATTAAAATAAAAAGCCTTTTCATTCCATTTTCTATTGCTCAGCGATACATCTGCCAACGCCAAACAGAGCTTTATGCCATTTTCATAAACTTCTGAGGCTGTGATGCCCAAAGCAATTTTATCGGCCTTTGAAGTGCGAGATTGGCGGATGATGTCTAGCAATGTATCGGCAGTTTCTAGGCAATAAAGAGCTGTCAACAGGTCTCTTCTCTTGAGCGTTTTTTGGAAATGGATATTTTCCAAGGCCCTCGATTTGAGGGTAAGCGAGGTAAGCAAAAGATTGGGGTTGTAATAATCTAAAGCTGACGGATTTTCATATAAGTTGGCAACATTGAACCCTGGCGAATTGGCAATCAAGGCCTTATGAAAATAGACAAGGGCTTCCTTGTGTTTTTGTTGCTTTTCGTAAAGATTTCCCAACTGGTTGTAGGTATTTGCCACTTCAGGATATTTATCACCAAAGTATTTCAAATAAATATTTAGGGCCATTTGGAGGTTGACCTGGGCTTTGGCATAGCTTCCTCTTTCAATAAATATCTGCCCGATATTACTGTAGGCAAAAGCAACTGAAGGATGATTGGTCGAGTAGATCTTAGTCCATATATTCAGCACATTTTCAAAATTGTCGAGTGCCTTGTTGAAATCTCTTTTTTGCTTGTAAACAAACCCGATATTGCTGTAAGTAATGGCCAACGCGGGCTGTCGTCCGTCTTTATACACCAATTGGTAAATATTCAATGCCTTTTGATAGTACTCAAGGGCTTTGTCAGGATTGGTACTATTGTAACTAAGTCCGATATTGTTGTATGTTGCGGCTGTTTTTATGTGAAACTCACCATAGCTCTGCCTTCTTAGGTTCAATGCCTTCAGTTGATATTCTAGGGCCAAATCGGTATTTCCATTCACCCACTGCCCCACGCCCAATTTATTGTATATTTCTGCTATGTAAAAGGCATTTGTGGGCGAATCATCTAGTGCATTCTGGAATTTTTCTAAGGCCAAATCCGTGCGCCCTTTGTACAGCAAAACCTGACCTAAAGCACTGGTGAATAAGGGATTGAAATAAGGAGCCATTTTTGGAAATAGGGCTAATTCGCCTATTCTTTGGTCAATAAACACTTGTGCTTCATCGTATTTCCCTTGACTAATGTAGGTGTCGGCCAATTTGCTTTCGGTGTTGAAGTACCCATTCCACAAGTTATATTTTTTATAAATGGCGGAGGCATCCTTATATTTAACAATTGAAAGTTCGTAATTGCCAGCTTCGCATAAAGAATCGGCTTTTGAAATCGCTTTTTTAGCAACAATTGTATCCGATTTGACCTGTGAAATGGTGGGGTAGCCAAAAATTAGAATTACGGGTATAAAAAAGTACTTGTTCATCGGGAGGCAGTTTTAGCCAAAAGTGCTCAATAATTTGTATTAGGCAATACTATTGCTGGTGATTTTAAGCGGGCCGTACTTGAGGGCATTTCTGTTAACAAATTTTCCTCCAATCATCTCGGCTTCTGGAACTGGAAAGGGGTTTTCCAACACAATTTTTTGAGTTTATAAATATTTTTTGCAAACTATTAGTAGCTTCGAGAAGGTTAGCTCATTGCGGAGAGGATGATCCGTGTTTGAGGTAAGTTGATTAGAGCAGCAATCAGACAGAGTAAAAGGTTTGCAAATCCAATTTTAATACGATTAGAGGCTATTGGAGCCCCATTGTGTAAATTTTATTTCAAAAATAAACTTTTAAATGCAGTTCTTATGTTGAACATTCATTAACCAAATCAAAAATGGAAACGTTGCAAGAAATACCGTTACAAGAAAATATCGTAAATAGAGTTACAGGTAGCAATTTGATTTCTATAGATTTGGAAACTTACTATCCGCAAGGAGAAAGGGTGGTGCTGGATATTAAAGGCCAACTTTTCCAAGGCTTGTTATTGCGTGAAAAGGATTTCAGGGCTTACATCAAGGCTACAGATTGGAGCAAATACCAGTCAAAATATGTCGCCATTATTTGTTCTGAAGACGCTATAGTACCCACTTGGGCTTATATGTTGCTGGCTATCAGTTTACAACCTTTTGCTAAAAAGCTGGTTTTCGGCACTCTTGATGCGTTGGAGCAGAGCCTTTGGGATGATATTTTTTTTTCATTCCCGATTGAAGAATACCACAGTGCGAAAGTGGTAATCAAAGGCTGTAGCAAGCAACCCGTTCCCGTGTATGCATTTACCGAACTTGCCAGGCTTTTGACACCCATCTCTGCCAGTATCATGTATGGCGAACCGTGCAGCACAGTGCCATTGTACAAAAGGAAAGCCTTTTAAACTGGTTTTTAAGGACTTGAAGCCAAATGCAGATCTGCTATATTTACCGCATCTTAACCCTATTAGATGCTAAAAAACCTTCGTAAACTGCCACTTTCGGAAATTAGTTTTTCCATTTTGGCCACCATTTTATTCCTATTTTACCAAGGCTACGCCTTCAATACGGGCGACCATGCCGAACATCTGGTACCACTTTATGAGAAAATTAATCCTGGCTCTTTTAAGGGAGACTTTTTTATGGATTACCAAGCCAAAGTATTCACCAATAGAGATTTGTACGTTTGGGCACTTTACTTGCTGTCATTCATCGGCACTGTCTCGTTTTGGTGTTTTTCTCTCAATTGCCTTGCTATCTTTTCGAGCATTTTTGCTTGGCTTAAAATTTCTTACCGGATTTCGGCCAATTCAATTGTAAAATACGTTGCACCTTTAGCCATATTCTTCGTTTTTTATGGCTTTACCATTGGCGGCAACCAGATCATGTACGGGCAAATTACCACTGCAACAATCGCCAAGGCCATTGTTCCTTGGGCAATATTTTGCTATTTGAGGTCCAAATACCAGTGGTCAGCTGCTATTTTAGGCTTGGCTACTTTGTTTCACCCCATTGTCGGCTTGCAATTGTTCCTAATTTTTTCTGCTTTATTTTTGTTTGATTTCAAAAAGATCAAATGGAGGCAAATGCTATGTTTTATAACATTATTCCTCTTGGTGGCCTCTCCCATTTTATATTTGAATTTCAATACCCAATTTTTTAATCCCCATGTTTACGATAAAAACTTATACAACAAGGTTTACTATCATTTTCGCAATCCTCACCATTATTTACCTAGCCAATTCCCGCTAATACAATGGATTAAATATCTGGCAGTTTTCGCTGCTTTTGTTGCCTTGGTAGCGAGCAAAGCACGATTTGAGAAATATAAAACCATAGCCTGTTTTGTGGCCATTCAAACATTAGGTGCTTTGTTTTATTCATTTTTAATCGAGGGATTGCATAATTATAGCTTTGCAGCCATTCAGTGGTTTAAATCAACAATTTGGGTGGTTGCTTTTACCGCCATCATACTTTGCGATTGGCTTTCAGCATTTAATTTCGTAGAACAGATTTGGAGGAAAACCAAAAATCTAATCGAGAATAGCTATTTACACCTTGCGCTCGCTTCAATTGGCTTGTTCTTTATTCTAAACTCCAAATATATTCCTCTAGATAAATTTAAAAATAAATTCGAAATAGGCAGTTTTAACTATTCAGAACTAGATAAAGTACATAGTTGGATAAAATCATATACACCAATTGGCAGTTTGTTTATTGCTCCTCCATCCGATTTTGGTTTTGGTTGTGAAACTCTCAGGCCAACTATTATTAATGCCAAAGCCTTGGTGCAAGAACCAAGATATATGTTGCAGTGGTACGAGCGATATACCACCATATATAAAACAGATTTTGAAAGCGTTGGCGGTAAAAGTTTTGTAGAAAAAGGGGAGGAGAATTATCGCAAAGGCAATGTTAATATGGTAATTTTTTCGCCTGATTATGGCTTGGTTTACCAGCCTTATTTGGGCGGGGATACAATTTTATACGAAAGCAAAAACTATGCGGTGGTAAAATTCGGAGTAATGGACAAAATTAATGGTTTTTAGGAGCTGTTTCTTTCTAATGGACAAAATTAATGCTGTTTATTTTCGCTGTTTAGTATCAATATTTTCCTGCTTGATTAAGTTTGTTTATTA
>Ga0163144_10007165_pt1 | contig 24487 bp, 8 predicted proteins | sample OliLak19BULKMAT1_FD_123175 | JGI IMG/M metagenome (GOLD analysis project Ga0163144, IMG submission 123175) | Freshwater microbial mat bacterial communities from Lake Vanda, McMurdo Dry Valleys, Antarctica - Oligotrophic Lake LV.19.BULKMAT1 | ecosystem: Environmental > Aquatic > Freshwater > Lake...
TCGAGTGCCTGGTTGAGGCGGAACTCGGCCTGCTCCGAGTCGCCGAGCTTTTGGTGCTGCACCCGCGCGATGCGGGTGAGCAGCTCGGTGCGCTGCGCGGGTTCGCGGGTGAGATCTGCGAGGCGACCCATCGTCTGGATCGCGTTCGGCCAGTCTTCGATCGTCTCCTGCAGGCGGCTGAGCGTGTCCGCAGCCTGGAAGTTGTACGGATCGAGCTGGAGGATCTCCGCGTACGTCTCGATCGCACGATCGATGTCCTCGACCTGCTTCTCGTAGACCTCGCCCATCGCCGACAACAGGTCGACGCGGATCTGCGTGTCGGCGGTCGCGTTTACGTGCGACCGATACGTCTCGACGAGCTCGGTCCACTTCTCCATTCCGCCGTACAGCTCCTCGAGCTGCCGATACGTCATGTCGCGAGACGGCTCGAGCATGATGATCTTCTCGAGCATCTCGGCGGCACGCTCGCGGTCCTGCGCCATCGTCACGAGCGCGTGCGCCATCTTCTCGTAAACGACGATCTGCCCCTCGGAGTCGTTGGTGACATCGAGCTGCGCCTCGAGGATCTCGAGGTACTCGTGCACGCGATTGCCCGACAGGTTGAGGCGCTCGAGTGACTGCAACGCGTCCATGTCGCCCGGCTCGTCGGCCAGGATCGATCGGTAGGTCTCGATCGCCGAGTTCGCATCGCCGAGACTGACCTCCTGCACGTAGCCAGCGTGCTTGCGCAAGCGCAGCCGCTCGTCTCCATCGTCGCTGATCGCTGCGCGCCGATCGAGCACGACGACGAGCTCCGTCCAGTCCTGACGCTGCTCGTGCAGCCGCAGCAGGGCGTCGAGCGCCTGCACGCTGTCGCTGTCGATCTCGAGCACGCGGCGGTAGCTCTCGACCGCGCCCTCGATGTCACCGAGGCGCGTCTCCTGCACCTCGGCGAGCGCGAGGTACGTGTCGGCCTGCTCGGCTGGCTCGCTCTCGAGCGGCACGATCCGCACGAGCGTGTGCGCGAGGTCCGACCAGTTCTCGGCGCGGCGGTAGAAGTTCGCGAGCTCGCGCAGCGCCGAGACGCTCTCGGGGTTGAGTGACAACGCCTGCTCGAGCGCGGAGATGCCTCGCTCGGCGCTGTTCATGTGCTCGCCGTACCACCGGGCGATCTTCACGAGCAGCTCACCGCGCTCGTTCGGATCCTCGATCTGCGGCACGAGGCCGTTGTACTCCCCGAGCAGCTCGTTCCACTTGCCGGCCTGCGTTGCGAGCCGCTCGAGCTCGCGCGCCGTGTGGTCGTTCGCGTAATCGACGTTGAACGCCGCCTGCAGCGTCGCGAACGCCATGTCGCTGTCCTCGAGGTGCTCCTCGAACACCTTCGCCGCCGACTGCAGCGTCTCGACCTTGGTGTCGCGGTCCTCGATGATCTCGGCGCGGTTGATGAGCAGCTCGCCGAGCGAGCCGTAATCCGCCGTGTCGCGGTAGATGTGCTCGAGTGCCTCGGACGCACCGAGATGCGTGTTGTCGAGCTCGAGGATCTCCTGGTACGCGCCGGTCGCCTGCAGCTTGTCCTGCAGCCGCTCCTCCCAGATCGATGCGATCTGCATGAGCACGTCGATCCTCGAGTCGTGATCCTCGATGACCTTGCTCTTGCGCTCGAGGATCTCGATCGCCTCGGGCCACATACCCTGCTGCGTGTAGAGCTCTTCGAGGGCGCGCAGCGCCTCCATGTCGCCCGGCGCAAGCTCGATGACCCGGTGCCACGCGAGGATCGCCTGGTCCGAGGCCATGAGGAACTCGCCCTGGATGCGACCGACCTTCGCGTACAGCTCGCGCAGCTCTTCCCCGCCGATGACGTCGGGTCCGAGACCGATGAGGCGCTCGAGGATCTCGATCAGCTCCACCCACGCCTGGTTGCCCTCGTAGATGCGATGCAGTGCCTGCAACGTCTCGAGGTTCGCGTCGTCGATCTCGAGCGCGTTGAGCCATGCCTCGAGCGCATTGCGATCGCGCTCGAGCTTCTCCCCGTACACGCGACCGAGCATCTGGTACGCCGCGACCTTCTCCTCGGGCTCGTAGATCACGAGCACCTGACGCTCGAGGATCTCGACGAGATCGTCCCATCGCGAGTTGCGCTCGTGCAGCGCTGCGAGCTCGCCGAGCGCGACCGGATCGTCGCCACGCAGCTCGAGCACGCGATTCCACAGATCGATCGCATCGTGCTCGCGATCGAGAGCATCCGACGCGAGCTTGGCCATGCGCTGGTAGCACTCGGCCATGTCGTCGTCGGTGTTCGCGACGTCGACCATCTTCTGGTAGACGTCGTACAGCTCCGCCCAGCGGAACTGCGCGGCGAACAGGTACTCGAGTCGCGACAGCGCGAACTGGTTGCCGGCGTCGTGGCCGAGCGCGCGGTTGTACGCCGCGACCGCCTGATCGACGTTGCCGAGGTCGTTCTCGTAGGTCTGCGCGAGGCGGACCTCGAAGTCGACGAGCGCTTCCCCGTCCATCGTGTTGTGGATCCGGCGCTGGAGGATCTCCGCAAGGTCCTGGGCGTTGCCGGTCTGCGCATAGATACGATCGAGCGCGGACAAGGCCGCGGTGTTCTCCGGATCGAGCTCGAGCACCTGGCGGTACGTCGTGACCGCGCGCTCGGCATCACCGAGCTTGGTGTCGAGGATGCGCGCCGAACGGCTCAGCACCGCGAGGCGAATGTTCGGCGCCGGGTTCTCCGCGAGCACCTGATCGCCGACGTCGACGATGTGGCCCCACTCCTGTGTGAACTCGGCGAGCCGCTCCATCTGCTCGCACACGTGCTCGCTCGTCGGATCGTCGATGTACGCGCGCAGCCACCAGATGTACGCCTCGCCGGCGTCGGCGAGCCTGTGCTCGCAGATCTCGGCGACCTGCTGGATGATCTGCAGGCGCTCCGCGGTGTCGGACGTGCCGCCGAGCTTCACCTCACCGAGCTTGACCAACGCATCCCAGCGCTCAGCCGAGTGGTAGATGGGCTCGAGGATCTCGGCGATCTCGGCCTGGTGCTCGCCGGCCGCGAAGATGTCTTCGAGCGCCGAGAGCGTCGGGCCGTGGGCTGGATCGAGGTTGAGGATCTCGCGGTACGCCGCGATCGCCTTGGCCGGCGCCGCGAGGCTGTACTGATAGATCTGCCCCATGCGCAGGTACAGCTCGATCACCTCCTGCTCGTCGCCCGTGATGGCGATCTGTCGCTGCAGGTTGTCGACGAGCTCCGGGTAGCGCTGCGTCGTTCCGAAGATGCGATCGAGCGCGCCGATGGACTCGGCGTGCTCGGGATCGAGCTGCAGCACCTCGAGGTAGCGCTCGACGGCGCCCTCGGGATTCGCGAGTCGGCCTTCGAGCGTGCGAGCGAGCCGCACGAGCAGCTGCACCTTGACGATCGGATCGGCGACGATCGCCGCTTGCTCCGCGAGCAGTGCGGCATAGCGCTCCCACTCGGTCGTCACCTCGGAGAGCCGCTCGAGCTGCACGATCGTGTGCTCGCCCTGCGGATCGAGCGCGAGGGCCCGCGCGTACGCGTCGAACGCCTTGTCGTACTCGGCCGACTGCCGCTCGTGGATGCCGGCCACCGTGTGCAGCCGCTCGATGCGAGCGACCGGATCCTCGGTGTGCTTGATCATCACCTCTTGCAGATCGACGAGTCGCTCCCACTCCGCGAGCTGCTCGTAGAGCGGCGCGAGGACCTGGGCAGCGAGCATCGGCTCGGTCTCGCCGTGGGCGATGCGCTCGAGCGCCTCGATCGTCGGCTGATGACCTGGATCGTGGCTCAACACCTCGCGATACGACTCGATCGCGCGGACCATGTCGCCGAGCTGCTTCTCCCACAGCCCACCGATGCGGAAGCGGAACGCCGTCTGCTCGTCGCGCGTCTCGCCGCTCTCGACGGCGCGCTCGAGGATCTGCAGCTGATCGAGCCAGCGTGATGCCTGACCGTAGAGTCGATCGAGCGCGGAGATCGCCTGCGCGTCGCTCGGATCGAGGTCGAGCACCGCTTGATAGGTGTCGATCGCCCGCGTCACGTCGCCGAGCTCGCTGTCGTAGACCTGACCGAGCACGTACAGCGCCTGGCGCCGTTCGTCGGGATCGGTCGCGAGCTCGGACAGCCGCTGGTACACGTCCTTGAGCGGCTCCCAGCGCTCTAGCTGGATGTACAGCTTCACCAACGCATCGAGCGCGGTGCGATCCGCATCGTCGATCGTGAGCACCTGCTGGTACAGCGCGATGGCCCCCTCGGCGTCCTCCATCACACTCTCGCGGATCGTCGCCGCGTAGAGCAGCAGCTTCTTCTGATCCTCGGGCGCGTCGATCATCTCCGCCTTGCGCACGACGGCGGACACGAGGTCTCCGAAGTTGTCGGTGCGGCGGTGGACCTCGATGAGCGCGTCGACGGCACCGAAGTTCGCCGGATCGACGCCGAGCATCTTGTCGTAGGCAGCGGCGGCCTTCGGCGCGTCGTCGATCGCGGTCTCGTAGATCTGCGCGACCTTGCCGTACAGCGAGATGCGGAGCTGATCGTCGACGACGTCCTCGACGACGCCCTCGTACAGCGCGACCAGATCGGCGTACGAGCCCATCTGTCGCGCGAGGCCCTCGAGCTTGTCCTGGGTGTCGAGGTTTCCGGCTTCCTCTTGCAGCGCGCGGCCGTACGCCCCGAACGCCTTGTCGGGCTCCTCGCCGCCGATCTCGTACAGCTCACCGATCTGGTGGAGCAGGCGGATCTTCTCGCTCGGATCGAGCGAGTGCTTGACCATGATCTCGTAGGTCTGGATGAGTCGCGGCCAGTCGTTCGACGCGCGATACACCGGCTCGAGGATGCGAGCGACCGCGAGCTGCTGCTGCGCATCTTCGAGCTGACCCTCGAGGGCATCGAGCGCCGACTCGTTGCGCGGATCGGTCTCGAGCACCTTCGCGTAGGTCTCGACTGCGAGCGACGTCTGGCTCAGCTTGTTGAGCCGCACGCCGCCGAGGCGGAGGTTGAGCTCGACCTGCTGATCGGGATCACCGACGAGTGCGAGCTGACGCGCGAGGTTCTCGGCGAGCTCGGGCCACTTTTGCTGAACCTGGTACAGGCGATCGAGCGCACCAATCGCACGCAGGTTCACGTCGTCGTCGGCGAGGATCTCGTTGTACGTCGCGATCGCGGCGTCGGGCTGCGCGAGCATCTCCTCTTGCAGCGCGGCGATCTTGAACCGCAGCGTCTCGCGCGTATCGGGGTTGTTCTCGAGCTCCACCTTACGGCGGTACACCTCGAGCAGCGCGCCCCAGTTCTGATCGCGGCCGTACAGCGCCTCGAGGGCATCGAGCGCGCCAGCGTCCTCCGGATCGATGTCGGTCGCGCGCTGGTAGCAGATGATCGCCTTCGCGGGATCCTCGAGCTGCCCGTCGTAGAGCTCGGCGAGCTTGATGAGCAGCGCGCGGAGCTGCGTGCTCGGCAGGTCCTTCGTGACCGCCTCTTCGTACAGCGTCGCGATGTCCTCCCAGCGCGCCTCGATGGTCGCGATGTTCTCGAGCTCGCCCTGCGCGGTGTCCGAGAGCGGATCCTCGCGGAATGCACGGCTGTACACCGCGAACGCGGCGGACGTGTCGCCGAGCTTGGTCGCGTGGATCGAGCCGATGCGCAGCAACAGCTCGACGCGATCGGTGACGTCGCTCGCAGCCGCGGCCTGGATCTCCAGGCACGCGACGACCTGCGGCCAGTTCTCGTTCGCCTCGTAGACGGGCAAGAGGATCGTCGCGACGCCGACCTTGTGGTTGTCGCTCGCGAGCCAACCCTCGAGCCGACGGCGCGAGGGCTCGAACGACGGGTTCAGATCGAGCGCCTGACGGAACAGCTCGATCGCGGCTGCGTCGTCGGACAGCTTGTCCGCCTGCAGCTCACCGAGGCGCTGCAACAGCGTGCAGCGAGCGTCGACGTCCGACTCCGGACGCACCGCGAGCTCACGGGCGAGGATGTCGGCGAGCTCGGTGTGGCGCCCGAGCGACAAGAAGATCCGATCGAGCGAGGCGAGCACGGTGGGATCCTCGGTCCCGCCGGCGAGCACCGCCTGGTACGCCGCGATCGCATCGTCGTGGTGACCGAGCTGCTCGTGGATGCTGCCGATGCGCGTCTGCGTCGCACGGCGATCGTCGTCGTCGCTCGCGAGCGACAGCTTGGTCCGCAGGACCGCGAGCAGGTCTTCTTCGCGACCGAGCGCGAGGTACAGCCGCTCGAGCGACTCGAGCGCACCGGCCTGCTCCGGATCGATCTCGAGGATCGCCTGGTTGATCTTCAAAGCGACGTCGAGGTCGACGAGCTTGCGCTCCTGGACCTCGGCGAGCTCGAGCCGCAGCGGCAGGCTCTGCGTGGTCGCGCCGAACTTCTCGATCGCCTTCTCGAGCGACTGCGAGAGCTCGCCCCAGGCGGAAGCTGGGCCAGCAAGTCGCGCCATGTGCCCGCGCGCGTCGTCGCCGTTGTGATCCTCGTCGAAGGCGCGGCGGTAGTACGCGAACGCAGCCGGAGCGTCGCCGAGCACGCGCTCGGAGAGATCCGCGAGGCGACGCAGCAGGCGCTGGCGCTCCTCGGCGTCGGTGCTGTGATCGAGCTTGATCTGCAGCGGCCCGGAGATGTTGCGCTCGTCGCCGGCCTCTTCGTAGAGCGCGATGAGGCGCTCGGCGACGGTGAGGTTCGCGGGATCGTCGGCGAGCGCCTTCTCGAGCGATCGCATCGCGCGATCGGGTTTCGCCAGCTTGTCGCGGTAGAGATCACCGATCTTGAGGAGCAGTGCGATCTTCGCCGGACCGTTCGCGCTCTCGGACTCGCGCTCGAGCACGCGCACGAACTCGCCCCACTTGTCTTGCTTCGCATAGAACTGCTCGAGGGCGTCCATCTGGCCCTCTTGCAGGTAGAGCTTCTTCAGCGCGTCCTGGGCGCGACGGTTCTCGGGATCGATCGCGTAGAGGCGCTCCCACGTCTTGATCGCCGCCGCGTTGTCGTTGAGCTTGTCGCTGTAAAGCAGGCCGAGCTTGACGAGGTAGTTGCCGAGCGCCGTGTTGTCGGACGTGACCTCGCAGAGCTTGTCGAGCGTCGCGGCGAGCTCCGGCCACGCCTTCTCGCGCTCCTGCAGACCCTCGAGGTTCTGCAGCGCCTCGACGTTGCCCGGATCGAGCTCGAGCATCTGCGTCCACAGCTCGATCGACAGCGACGGCTTCTTGATCTTCTGCCCGGCCGTGCGCGCAACCTCGAGCAGCTGTGCGCGCCGCTCGATCGGATCGGCGATGAGCATCAGCTCCTTCTGCTGCACCGCGATCATCCGCTCCCAGTCGCGACGGCGACCGTAGAGATCCTTGAGCTTCGCGATCGCGGTCGGCTCGTACGCGTCGATCTCGAGCACGCACTCGTAGCTCTTGATCGCCTCGGCCTGGTTGTTGAACTTGTCGAGGAACAGGTTGCCGGCCTGTAGGTGCAGCGCCTTTTGCTGCTCGGGATCCGGCGACAGCTCGGCGCGACGGCGAATGCGACCGATGAGGTCGGGCCACCGCTTCATCTGCTCGTACTGATCCTGCTGGGCTTCGATCACGCGCAACAGCTCGGTCGTCTGCCCGGCCTCCTCGAGCAGCTTCTCGAGCGCGGCGAGCATCGTGACGACGAGGCCGGGCTGGCGGAGCTGATCGCGGTAGACCTCGACGAGCTCCCAGTGCACACGCTCGCGCGCCGCGACGTCGGTGTCGGCGATGTGCTTGAGCTGCTCCTTGAGCAGATCGGCGACGTTGCTCCACTTGTTCTGATCGGCGTACTGCGCCTTGAGGCGCGCACGCGGATAGTTCTTGTCGGGCGCGGCTGTGACCGCTTCGCGCCACATGTCGAGCGCCTTCTTGTTGCCGGCCTTCTCCGCCGCTTCGGCGCGGCGGATGAGCTGGATCTGCGCGGCAGTAAAGGACTCGCCGTCGATCTCACCGGCCTCGGCCGGCGTCTCGTCGGCTGCCGCTGCCGTCGCCGAGTCGGTGCGCGGACGACTCGTCGGCACGTTCGTGTCGCGGCGCGGCGCCGCAGCGACCGGCTCGGGTGCGGGTGCGGGCTCCGGTGCGGGTGCGGGCTCCGGCTCTGGCTCGGGTTCTGGCTCTGGCTCGGGCTCGGGCGCTGCGGTGGGCTCGGGCGCTGCGGTGGGCTCGGGGATCTCCTCGATCGCGTCGAGCTGCATCGTGCCCGCCGAGCTCAGTTCGTCCTCGGGCTCAGGCTCGGGCGCCTCGTCGGCGACGGCCTCGGTGTCGTACAGCGTCCCGCCTTGCGTGGGCAGTTGCCCCGTCGGCGAATCCACTGCGGGCAGCTTCGTGGTGCGCTGGTCGTCCGACCCCTCGAGCCCCGCCTTGCGGAACTCGACGACGAGCGGGTGATCCGGGGCGAACTTCGCCGCGCGGGCGAAAAACCGCCGCGCGGTGTCGACGTCCTTGAACTTCTTCCACGCGAGCTCACCTGCCGACAGCGCCATGATCGCGGCGTCGGTCTCGTCGACCACGTGGGTCGCACGCTCGGCGATCGAGATCAGCGAGTCGGCGTTGCCCGACGCGTCGGCACTGTGCACGAGCGCGCGATAGGCCGCGAGGTGCCAGTGGGAACCGAAGCCCTCCGACTCGATCTTGCCGAGCGTGAGCGCGAGGTCGAGCGCCTGATGGTTGAAGTACGCCGCCATCTCGGGCTTGTTGAGCCGCACCTGCCACACGTTCGCGGCCGCGAGCAACATGCGGAGCTTCTGCTCCGGCTCGTCGGTGTTCGCGGCGCGACGATCCTGCAGCTTCTGGACGTGCTGCAGATTGCCGGTCGCTGCGAGCAGCGTCTCGGCGAGGAACGCGGCTTCGTCGTTGCTCGGATCCGCGTCGAGCGACTTGAAGACGCACGGAAGCAGGCGCGGATCGTCGGGCGACTCCTGCTGCAGGATGCGCGCGGCCTTCAGGAACAACGCGGAGAGCGGATGGCCACGCTTCGCGACATCGGCACCGAGCGGATCGTCCGAGCCCGTCAGCGCACGCAGCTGCGTGAACACGGTGTCGAGACCGAGTCGCCAGTTGGTGCGATCGTAGATCGTCTCCTGGAACCGATCGTCGTACTCGACGTTGTTCGGCTCGAGGTCGCGCGCCGCTTCGAGAAACGATCGCGCGCCGTCGATGTTGCGCTGGTTGAGCTGCGCCGTGCCGTACGAGTAATTGAGCTCGGCCTTGATCGACGGATCGGTGTTGCGCTGCAGCTCGAGACCCATCAAGCGCGTCACCATCTCGTGGTGCGCCATCTGCTGATAGATCTGTCGCGCATGACGGAGCGCCGACAGGTTCGTCTGATCGCTCTTGAACGCCTGCTGGTAGCAGGTCATCGCGCGCGCACGATCGAGGAACAGATCTTCGCAGGCACGCGCGAGATCGAAGAGCGCACGCGACTGCGACGCCTTGTCACCGGATGTGGCCTCGGCTTCGAGCGCGTCGAGTAGCGCACTCCAATCGTCGACCTCTCGAAGGCGTAGTTTGATCCGCTGCGTGAGTTCCATCTGGCGCTATCCTTCGAGACTTACTAGAGATTTCGTCGCGGGGTGACTGGATATAACACGCGCGCGCGCGCGACTTCAACGGCGAGAGACGACAAGGGCGACGTGCAACGTCGACCGCGACGTCGATGCTCGGCGACAACGTCCGGCCCATGCTCGCGAGAGCGTCGTCGATGCGTGACGATCTCGGACGACCTGCGGCGATCCCGAGGCAACGCGAAGCTGCCGGCGCGAGGCCGGGCAGCATCCGCGACGCACCCCGAGCGCCTCAGATGACGTCTTTGATCCGCGCCATCGTGTCGTTCGCGGCGCGCTTGCGGTCTTCGGGAACGTCGTTGCCGGCCTTGGCGAGGAACGCCTGCAGAGCCTCGACGGCTTCCTTGCGGTTGCGCACCTCGGCGTACGCCATGCCGAGACCGTAGAGCACGTCGACCATGTCGGGGTCGATGGCCTTGGCCTTCTTGAACGATTCGATCGCGTCGTTTGGCTTGTTGAGCAGGAACTGCGCGCGGCCGAGGCCGTTCCACATGTGCGCGTCCTTGTCGTTGATCTGCGTGCCGATCTCGAGCACCGCTTGGCCGACGTTCGCGTGACCGTAGTCGATGTAGAGATGGCCGAGCGAGACGAACGAGACGCTGTACGTCGGGCGCAGTTCGATCGCCTTGCGCAGGTTCTGATCGGCCTTTTGCGGCTGGTCGAGCTTTTCGTACAGCGCGCCCGTGCGGTAGTAGGCCTTGTAGTGGTTCGGGTCGAGCTTGATCGCCTCTTGGAACTCAGCGATCGCGTCGTTGAACTTCGCGGCCTGATCGGTCTGGCTGACGCCGGGCGCTTCGCCTTCGGCAGCGAGCACCGCACCGAGCTGGTACGGGTAGTCCGCGTTCGGCTCTTCCTTCATGTTGTCGATCGCACCGCGGAACATCTTCTCCGCGTCGACCAGCTTGCCTTGCTTGCGGTACATCTGACCGAGGGTCCAGTACGGCTTCGCGAAGGTCGGATCGATTTCGATCGCTTCTTTGAGGGCTTTCTCGGCACCGCTGGTGTTGCTGCGTTGCTCGAGCGAGATGCCTTCGTTGAGGCGATTGATCGCCTGCACCCGCTGGCGGCTCGCCAGCTTGCAGGAGGGCACGGAGATCAGCATCGGGGCGATCAGCAGGAGCAGGGTGGCGACACGACGCATCGGATTCCTCGGAGCCCCGCGCAGGGTTGCGGAACGGGGCTGCATCGTAGCGCCGGCGCCGCCATGGTGACAAGGAGCCCTTTGCGGCGCGTTGTCCTGCTGGGCGCTTCGCCGGCGTAGCGGGCGGCGGCGTGCCCGGGTGGTGGTACCTGCACGCACAAGCGGCGCGCCCGATTGCTCGGACGCGCCGCGGGGGTTGCCGCGCCTTCGCGCGGGGTCGGTGGCCAGGGCTCAGCCGCCGGTCTCGAGCAGGAACGGATACGAGACCATGGCCGTGCCGCCGATCGCGTTGGTCGGGAAGCGCCAGCGCTTGACCGCCTTGGCGATGCAGCGGCCGACGTTCTCGTCGTCGAGCGACGTCTCGCTCACAGCCGCACTGCTGACGGCGCCGGTCGGGCCGATGGCGAACTGAATCTCGACCCGACCGCGCAGGTTCGGATCGCGCGCGAGGCCCTGGTCGTAGCAGCCGCGGACCTCGTTCAGGTGGGCCCGCACCACGCGACGGATGAGCTCCTTGTCGAGCACGCCGCGGAAGTCACCGGCCGGCATCCGGACCTTCACCTGCTTGGGGCGGCGGCTCTCGAACGCGGTCCCGCTGTCCCGGCCGTTGCTGTTGCCATAGCCGAGGCGATCCCCGCCGCTGCCGCTTTGGCCGATGGTGCCGACACCCGTCAGCCCGACGGTGCCCTCGCCTTCACCGCCGCCGCCGCGGCCGGTGCCGACGAGGCCGAGGCCCGCCGCACCACCCGACTCGCCGATGGCGTCGCCTTGGAGGTTGCCCCACACGTCCTCGTCGTCGTTGCCGACCGCGAACGCACCACCGAACGGCGACGCAAGAAAGTGTCCGGACTCGAGCTGCGCCATCCCGAGGATGCCGGCGTTGCGCGCGGTGAGATCCGGATCGAAGTTGCGAGCGAGCTGCGGCACCGCGGTCTTCGGGCCCTTGCTCCCGTACATCTTGCGCACGTTCGGGCGATCGGGATTTCCCATCGCACCTTCGGTGCCCGCATGACGCTCGCCGGAAAGACCCGCCTTGTTCTCGCTGTCGGTGGGGCCGTCTTCGACGGGCGTTTCTTCGGCGGGCTTCTCTTCGTCGGGCTGGTGCAGGTAGCCGACGTAGCGATTCTCGGCGAGCGTCTCGTCGGTGCCCATCGCGAGCGCATCGTCGGGGATGAGCTGCGACAGTCCGAGCATGCTGCCGATCACCGTGAACGACGCGGCGTTGTACAGCCAGTAGGTCTTGTCCGCCTCGGAGCGACCCGCGATCACGCGACCCGGCGCGACCGCAGCGACGTCGAACGTGACCGAGCCGAGCTCGACGCGAGCGGTCGCGCCGGTCTGCAGTGCGATCTCGGAGCTGCCACCGCGAGCAACGAGCTCGCGCAGATCGTGACGCACGCCGCCCGACTCGAGATGACCGCGCATCGTCGGCGACACGCTCAGCACCACGCCGCGCTCGTCGCGGGCGACGAGCGTGTGGGTCTGCGGCAGCGCGTCGCCGGCCATCGTCAGGCTCGCGTCGGGACCATCGCCGAGCACGTAGCTCGTGCGAGCGCGATCACGGCGGCCGACGAGGCCGAGGCCGAGCGGCACGAGACCAGCGAACGCGAGTGCGATGCCGAGACCACCGGCTCCGAAGCCGGGTTGCGCAGGCGCAGGCGCACCGACCTCGGCGGCCGCACGCACCTGCTCCTGATGCGTCGTCCAGTCCTGTCCGAGCTCGTGCGCGAACAGTCCGGCGCCGCCGATCGTGAGCAGCGCACCGAGGGTGATCCATGCCGTGGAGTCGACGCGTCGCTTCGAGGTGTGGCCGATGTGCTGCACATCGATCACGCGATCGTTCCACCGCGCGACGACCTGCGCGACCGGGGCCGCATCGACGTGCTCGTGCGCCGGCGAAGCGACTGCACTGGCATCCGGACGCGCGGCGATTGCCGGTGCGGCGTCCATGTCGACGAACACGGTGTATGGCCCGAGCTCGATGCGATCGCCGGGCTGGATCGCGGTGGAGCGATCGATCACCGCACCGTTCACGATCGTGCCCGTCGCACTGCCGAGATCGACGAGGCGAACATCGGTGCCGTTGACCTCGAGCACTGCATGCATGCGTGCGATCGCATCGTTGTCGAGTCGCAGATGGCTCGTCGCTAGACGACCGATCTTGACGATGTCGCGCGCAACTCGATGCGTCGCGACACATTGACCACCGGAAAAAACGCGAAGGGTGACGGTTGCGCTGGACATGAAGATCTCCGCGCTCGTCGTCCGTGATTCGCGACAACGTGGTCGCATCAATCAGCGGAGCGTCGAGCTTTCGTGTTGTGTTCGAACACTCAGACAAGCGATGTCGTCTGGGGTTCCCACGCCACACGAAGTCAAGAAAAATTGTCCTCACGGCCCTCCGGGCCTGAAGGGTGCGCAGCGTTGAATTGCGAACGGGGCCGCTACCACTGGTAGCGACCCCGCTTGCTCAGGCTCGAGCCTGATTCGTACTCAGCCGCCGCCGGTCTCGAGCATGAACGGATAGGTGACGACCACGTTGCCACCGCCGTCGGGCTTCGGGAACTTCCAGCGCTTGACCGCCTTCGCGATGCACTGGCCGACGTTGCCGTCCTTCACCGAAGACTCCTGCACCACCGCGACGGGCACGCTGCCGGTCGGGCCGATGGTGAACTGGATCGAGACGCGACCCTTGAGGTTCGGATCCTTGACGAGGCCCTGGTTGTAGCAGTGGCTGACCTCGTTGATGTGCGAGCGGACGATGCGACGGATGATGTCCTTGTCGATCGAGCCCTTCACCGTTGCAGCCGCCTGACGAACGCGCGGCACTCGTGCACCGCGGCCACCGAAGCCAGCGCCAGAGCCACGACCGTAGCCGGAGCCCGTACCGCCGCCGCCGCCCTTACCGATGAGGCCGGTGTTGCCGAGACCGATGGTGCCTTCGCCGGTACCACCGCCACCGCGACCGGTACCGACCAGACCAAGACCGCCGACGCCGTACGCCTCGCCGATCTCGGTGCCCGTCAGACCACCCCACACGTCCTCGTCGTCGTTACCGACTGCGAACGCGCCGCCGTACGGCGAGGCGAGGAAATGTCCCGCCTCTTGCTGGACCATGCCGAGAATACCAGCGTTGCGGGCCATCATGTCGGGGTCGAAGTTTCGGGCCATCTGCGGGATGGCGTCCTTGGGACCCTTCATCGCGTAGAGACCGGACTTGTTCTTCGAGGTGGGCTTACCCATCTTGCCCTCTTCGCCCTTGTGGCGCTGACCGCTACCACCGGCATCGTCGTCGGAGTTCTCCTGCTCCGGTGGTGGCTCTTCCTCGGGGATCTCATCGGGCTGGTTCATGTAGCCGACGAAGCGATTGTCGGCCGACAGCTCGTCCATGTTCATCTCGAGCATGTCGTCCGGGATGAGGTGGACGAGCACGAGCAGCGAGCCGAGCACCGCGAGCGACGCGGAGTTGTAGAGCCAGAACGGCTTGTCCGCCTCGCTCTTCATCGCGAGGACGCGGCCCGGCGCGACCGAGTTCACGTGGAAGCTCAGCTCACCGAACTGCACGCGGCAGTGCGCACCCGCGGGGAGCGGAAAGCTGTACGCCGAACCGGCCGAGCCCGCACGACCCGAAGCGACGAGCTCGGCGAGCGTGATGCGCTGACCGTCGAGCGTCACTTCACCCTGCATCTCGCGGGTGAACTGCAGCGCGTAGTCCTGGTGATCGCCACCGCGCACGAGCGGGAACGCGACGTTGTCGGGCAGGCCCTGCGTCGGGACGTGATACGTCGCGTGGTGACCCTCGCCGAGGGTGTAGTTGCGGACGCCACGATCGTTCATGCGCATGACGCCGAACGAGAACGGCACGAGGCCGAGCAACGCGAGCGCGACGCCGAAGCCCGCGAAGCCCGTGCCCGGGGCAGTCGGGGCGGGAAGACCCGCATCCGCGGCCTCGAGCGACGCCTTTTGATGCGCATCCCAGTCGCGCGATACGTCGTACGTGAACACGCCGGCGCCCGCGAGGAAGATGCCGCCGCCGAGCACGAGGAAGAGCGGCGCCTGGGCGACCTTGCTCTTCACCTGACCGACGTGCTGCACGTCGACCACGGTGCGGTTGTACATCGTGACGACCTCGGTGACCCGACTGCCGTCTTGGACCTCGACCTCGCTCGCGTCGATCTGCATGACCGGACGTGCGGGCGCTGCCGCGGCCATCGGTGCAGCCATCGGCGCCGCGGACATCGGCACCATCGTGTGCTGCTGCTGCATTTGCTGCGGCGCCATCTGCATCGGCTGCGGTGCGACCGGAGCCGATGCGACGACGGTGACACCGACCGGAGCCGAGGCCGCGAGTGCGGTGAACTCGACCTCGACGCGGAACGGTCCGAACTCGAGCACGTCGCCCGACTTCAGGACATCGTTCTTCTCGACGCGCCGGCCGTTGAGGACGGTACCGGTCGAGCTGCCGAGGTCGATGACGCGGACATCGGAGCCCGAGACCTCGATCACCGCGTGCATGCGGGCGACCGAGTCGTCCTCGAGGCACAGGTGACTACTCTTCAGCTTGCCGATCTTGACGACGTCTTGTGACAGCGTCTTTTGTTCGATGAGCTGACCGTGCTGGTAGATCTTGAGCGACAGTGCTTGGGACATGGCTCGGGTCCTCAGTGGGCGGTTCGAGGGGTCAGGACAGCGGCGCGTACGCTGAGTTCCCGGGCTCGAACGAATCGTCAGCGAAGAATCGGTGAGGGATCACACTAGGCACAGCGTGCGCGAAACCCGGCGGAGAGGTGGCTCCGGCCGGGTTCGGCAGGGGGGATCGTCAGACGTCCCGCGCCATGTTGATGAGCTCGCGGAGAAAGTGCGGACGGATCGAGATGAGGCTGGCGTGCTTCACTCGACCGCGGGCCGCCAGGTTGGCGCCTTCGGGCCGCAGGACCTCGCCGTCGACGTTGTCGTCGTCGAAGTCGTAGACGGTGACACCGCCCTTGCCGCCGCCCTTGCGCGCGGCGTCGTCGGCATCGCCGCCGCCTTCCGGTGCTGCGGAGGCCGTGGTGGCAACGAGGGAAGCGGCGAGGAACGCGAAGATGCTGGCGCGCATGACGACTCTCCTTCCCAGTCCCTGCGGTGTGCGCGGGCCTGGGTTCAGGTCAGCATCCTAGCCGGCCCGATGGTGGTTGTAAACGGATCGCTCTCGTTTGAAACGACCGCGGCGGCGGCTTGTTCGACCGCCGCCGCGTGGTGACTAACCCCGGGACGCGCTAGCTCGCCTTGGGCGGCTTCGCTGCCTTGTCGGCGGGCTTCGCTGGATCCGCAGGCTTTGCCGGGTCAGGCTTTTTCTCGGCGGGCGGCGGCGTCGATCCGCCACCTTGGTCCTTCATCAGGTCCTCCTCCATCTTGCGGAGGCGAGCCTTTTCTTCGTCTTCCTGCTTCTTCGCGAGCTCGGCGAGCTTCGCTGCCTCGGCCTCGAGCTTCTTCATCTCTTCGATGTTCTTGAAGTAGTCGTCGATGTTGGTGATGCGTGACTTCGCATCCGCCGCGTATCGATCGAGCTCCTTTTTGCCCGACGCCTGCGACACGAACTTGCCGAAGTAGTCCTTCGCCTTCTCGTACGGCTTCTTGTCGAACGCGCCTTCGGTCTTCGCCTCGGTCGCGGGGCCGATGTGCTCGTGATAGAGGATGCCGAGGTTGTAGAGCGCACGCGGATCGCTGCCCTTGAGATCCTGCGCCCGCTTGAACGCCGTCTCCGCGTCGCTGTACTTTCGCTGGCCACGCAACGCGACGCCGAGCCCGAGATACGCCTCGACGTTCTTCTTCTGGCGCTGGTCCTTGAGCGCGACGTTGATGCTCTCCTCCGCGGCCTTGTAGTCGCGGAAGCGGATCGCGATCATCGCGATGTTCATGTGCGCATCGGTGTGGTTCTTGTTGATCTCCACACCCTTCTTGAACGCGCGCAACGCCTCGATCTGGTTGTCCTCCTGCATGAACAGGAGGCCCTTGATATTGAAGATGTCGGCGCTCTCGATGTTCTCCTTCTTGAGCACCTGGATCGCCTGCGTCGTCACGAGATCGGCGAGCAGCAAGTACGACTTGTCCTTGAGCCGACCGCGGTCGTAGTAGAGCCGCGCGAGGTTCTCGTAGGCGAGTCGGTTGCCCGAGTCGACAGCGAGCACGTTCTGCAACTGCTTCTCCGCAGCGTCGAAATCGGCCTGCTGCGGGCTCTCGGCGTACTTGTTGCGCAGCGCGGCAGCGAGGTTGTTGCGCGGCGCCCGAGTGGTCGCGTTCGCATCGACCGCCTTCTTGAAGAAGTCGAGCGCGCGGCTCTCCTGCTTGCGGTTCCAGTAGATGACGCCGAGGTTGTTGTAGGCGAGATCGTACTTGGGCACGTCACGGACGAGCGCCTCGTAGATCTTCTCGGCCTTCTCGGTGTCGCCGCACTCTTCCCAGACCGCGCCCGCGTTGAACTTCGCGACCGCCATCTGGGCGCCGTACTTCTTGTAGACGCCCTCGAACGCACCCGCGAGCTCGTCGCAGGTGCCCTTCGACAGCGCGCCGCGGTCCTTCGCCGCCTTGTAGCGCGCCGCGACGCTGGCGAAGTCTTCCTTCGCCTCCTGCGACGCCGTGCCCGGAATCGAAGGCACCGCCGAGCCGCCGTCGGGTGTTTTCGTCTTCTCGTTCTTGTTCTTGCACGCGGTCGCGCCGAGCGACACCGCGAGAGCCAACAGGGTGATGATGTGCTTGCCGGTACGCATGGTGTCGTTCCTTTTCGCTCGGCTCACAGACCCGACGCTCCCGCGCCGTCCTCTTCGCCTTCGCCCTCACCCTTGTCGTCGGCCTTGTCGTCGGCCTTCTTCTCGACGGCCTTCTTCTTGTCGCCTTCGAGATCGATCTGCACACCGACCACATCGAGTCGGCTGTCGGTGTAGATGGAGCGGCCGAACAGCTCGTTGGTCGCCGGATACTTCTCGGCGTCGCCCTGCTGCAGCTCCTCCTCGCACATGCGCGAGAAGTCGTTGAAGAACTGGAACTCCGTCGAGCGCTGCAAGCAGTACTCGAGAGCACCCTTCGCCGTCGCGGTGAGCGGATCGCCGTAGGTCTCCGCCAACGCGTCGCAGTACGCGTACATCTGATCCTCGGTCTTGAGGTTCTCCGGCACCGGCGCGCGGTAGAGCTGATCCGCGAAGTTGCGGTTCACCAGCGCGGTGCGAGCCGCTCCAGCGAGCACCCAGTACGGGCTGTTGCTGCCCTTGACCTTCGCGTACTGCTCGATGAGCTCACCGCCGAGCTTCTTCTTGCGCTCGAACCACTCGCCGAAGCGCTTCTTGGTGTCGGTCTCCTTGGCCAGCGCCGCCTGGTACTCCTTGGCGAGCTTGCCTCCGGCGTCCTTCTTCCATTCCTCGGCCGAAGCGCCGAAGAACAGGTTGTCCGGGATCTCGAGCGACAAGTACTCCTCGTACTTTTTGTCCGCGCTGTAGACCATCGCCATACCGACGGCGTTGCGATAGTCCTCGGCGCGCTGCAGGTCGTCGGCCGGGATGTTCGGCTTCTTGCTCGCGGCGCGGAGCACCGCGTCGAAGTGCGACATCGCCTCGGACGCCTTCTTCGTGTCGCGCTTGTGCACGGTGATGAGCGCCTGGGTCTCGGTGCCGCAGTACTTCGGCAGCGCGTCCTTCTTCTTCTTCGTCTTCTTGCGCAGCTTCTCGGACTTTTTGCGCGCCGTCTCACCGGCCGTCGCCTTCTTGCGCTGGATGGTGATGCAGCTGTCGTAGAGCAGGTCCTTGTCGCAGCTCTCGCGCCACATGATCTGGCCGATCGCCGCGTCGGCGACCGCCTGACGATCGCTGCCGCCCTTGCCGCCGTACGTCGCGAGATACGCCTTCGCATGCACGAGGCGCTCGGCGTCGTTGTCGAGCAGGTTGTGCTTCGACCAGAAGATCTTCGCCGCGGTCGAGATGTCCTTCTTCTTGTAGATGTCCTCGTACTTCTTGAGGTCGGTCTGCGCCTTCTCTTCCTGGCCCAGGCCGAGACGGAACAGGTACGCGTTGTTGAGCGCCTCCGACGAGAACTTGTCCTTCGGGTACTTGTCCGCGTACTGCTCGTAGCGGTCCGCCGCGCTGCTGTAAAACGCGATGCCCTGGTAGTTACCGCCGAGCTCGCGCAGCGTCTGCTGATAGACGGTGCTCTCGGGGTAACGATCGAGCAGCTCCTTGCGCATCGAGATCGACTTGCCGACGAGGTACGCCGCCTCGAAGCAGCGCGCCGCGTTGAACAGGAGGATGTCGGCCTTCGGGTGCGTCTCGAACTCGTTCCAGATCGCGACGTACTCGTTCGCGCACTTCTTGTAGCCCTCGGGATCGCCGGCCTTGCCCTGCGCCTGATAGGCCTCGGCACGCTTCCAGCCGATGCCGGCGAGCAGCGTCGGGACCGCCTCGCGAACGCGATCGGCCTCGGCGTGCTTCCAGATCTTCATCTTCTGCAGCTTCTTCGACCACTCCTCGAGCTCGTCGCTGGTCTTGACCGTGTCGTCGGGCGTGTTCGTCTTGTTCGTCCACGCGATGGTGAGCATGTCGAGCAACATCTCGGAGGCCCACGCCGCGTAGATGGTGCCGTCGAACTTCTCGAGCAGCGTCTTCGCGAGCGGCTTCGCATCGGCGAACTTGTTGTGCTCCATCATCAGCTTGAGCCGGTGATAGACGATCTTCGGCAGCTCGGGGTCCTTCTGGTCCTTGACGTACTTTTGATAGACGTCGTAGGCCTGGATCATCTCCGCCTCTTCCGGCGAGTAGTCGGAGAGCGGGTAGTCCTGGCTGACGTCGGTCTCAGCGTCCTTCGACGTGACCTTCTTCTTCTTGTCTTTGTCCTTGTAGACGCAGACGCCCTCGGTGTTGACCTTGCACGCCTTCGCGCGGCCGCCGGTCTCGTCGTACTCGAGGGCGTTCTTCATCGCGAGCATCTGCGCGTAGGCAGCGTCCTTCGTGTACTTGCCGTCGGGCTTGCGCTCGAGGACGTGCACGAACTCGTCGTGGGCCTCGCGGAACTTCTTGAGGCCCGCGCCCTTGAGTGACTTGTCCTTGCTGTTGTACGCGTGGTCGGCCTGCGCCCACAGGATCTCGGCGTAGTAGTAGTTGAGCTCGTACGCGTCCTTGTCCTGCGGGAAGGACGTCATGAACGCGCGGTACGCCTTCTCCGACAGATCGTACGTGTCGGCCTTGCGGGTCTTCTCGGCCTCGTCGTGCCACACCGTGGCCATCTGCTTGACGGTGTCGCGCGCGGTGTCGCGGCAGGCCTTCTTGACCGGCTCCTTGAACTTGCTGTCCTTGTACGAGTTCCAGTGGCCGGCGAGACGCTCGGTCTCGACCCACTGGATCTGTTTGTCGTCCGTCGCCATCGCGTTGATGACGACCTGGCCCTGCCACGAGCAGACGTCCGCGTCCTCCGGGAAGAGCTCCTGCAGCTTTTTGTAGACGCTGCTGCTCTCGATATACATACCTTCGCCGAAGTAGGAGCTCGCGAGGATCTCCATCATCTTCCGCGACATGTCCTCTTCCTTCTTCGGACCGTTACCGACGGTCGTGAAGAAGTCCCAGGCCTTGCTCGGCTTGCCCGAGTGGACGTACGCCTTGACCATGTCGCGACGCGCGTCGCGACGCAGCTGCTTCGCGTTCGCCTCGCTGCCGGCGCGACCGTCGAGCGTCGCCTTCACGGTCTCGACGAACTTGTTGAGGCTCTTGGTGTACTCCGGCTCGGCGGTGCCGACCGGGTTCATGTAGCACCAGCCCATCTTGTAGAGCGCGTAGGCGTAGACCGGGCTGTCTTTGTAGCCGTCGACGATCTTCTGATAGAGCTTCAGCGCCTCGTCGATGCGGTTCTTGCCGAAGTAGAAGTCCGCGAAGCTGAGGTACGCGTTCGGGATATACTTGCTGGTCGGGTAGTCGCGGATGAGGCGCAGATACGCCTCCTGCATCTCCGCCTCGCGCTCGAGCTGGCCGAGCTCGAACGCCTGGAAGTAGATCGCCTCGTCGAGGCGCTTGTACTTCGCGAAGATCGGCTTGGTGACGAGCACCTTGTAGACGTTGACCGCCTGACCGCTCGCCTCTTTGGCCTGCTTCTCGAAGCGCTTCTGCTTCTCGAGGAGCTGCTGGGCCTTCGCCTTGTCCTTCTTCTCCTCGGCCGCGTAGATCTGGTCGTAGAGCACGCCCGCCTGGCGATCGAAGTAGGCCTTCTTCTCGAGATGGTGATCCGACAAGCGGAAGAGCAGATCCGGCATCTCCGGATCGGTCTCCTCGGTCGCCTTGATGAGGCGCTTGAGCTGGTCGATCTGCTTGTCCGCGATCTCCTGCGTCACCGACTCGCGCTGCCGCGCGAACATGTCGGCCGACATCATGTCGACCTTCTTGGTCTTGTTCTTCTCCGCGGTCTGCTGCGCGGCCTTGAACTTGGTGTCGAGCGTGTTCTTCGCCGTGACCTTGCCGGACTTGCGCTCGTAGCGAACGGCGTTGCCGTCGCCGGACGCCGGCTCTTCGGCGGACACCGGACCCGCGAAGAGCAGCGACGCGAGCACGGCACCGGAGATACCGAGGCTCAGTGGCGAGGCCGCCGCAGGCCGAAAGAGTCGCGGGAAGAACGAACTGTGACCTGTGGACCTCGTCATGGCTTCACCTTCTCGAATGCGTGTGCGGCAAGCCCCCGGGGGTTCCCGGGCGGCTTGCCTGCGGTTGCGGACGTCATGGTCACCGGGGGCGCGCGCTGCCCCCGACGACTACTCCTTGCACAGGTTCGTCACCTTGTAGCGGTAGTACCCGAGCTCGTCTTGCCAGAATTCGCCGTTGTACTTGTAGATCTCGTGCTCACCGTCGATCTTCGCGCGTGATGGCTTGACCGGGTTGAGCTCGAGCTCGCCCTGCTGCTTGCGCTTCTCGAGGATCTCGTACTCGACCTTGATCATCTCTTTGTTGAGATCCTTGATCTCTTTGATCTCGCCGGTGAGACGCACGCGCGTCTCGGAGCCGGTCGCCTCGCGGGCGGCCGACAGAGCGAGGTCGAGATCCTCGGTCACGCGCTCGCCGATGCCCGCGCCCTTGAACGCGGAGCTGGCGTCTTCGAGCTGCTGCTGCTCGCGCTCGAGCTCGTCGACGTACGCGAGGTACTTGCCGAGGCTCTTGTCGGACAGCGCGATGCGAGCGACCTGCTCCACGAACGGATCGAGGCCCGAGTTGTCGCTCAGGATCTTCCGCGTCATCTCGTAGAGCTTGAAGTCCTCCGGCGCGCCCTCGAGGATCGCCTGCAGGTCTTCCATCGCCTTGGGGTACTTGCGGTTGAACTCGTCGACCGCTCGCTTCGCCGAGTCGTAGCGGCAGTTGAAGTAGTACGTGACGGCCTTGATCTTGATGCCGTCGGGGTACAGGTACTCCTCGAAGAACGGAGCGTTCAGCGTGTGCACGTAGCCGAGCGCGCGCTGGTAGTACTGGTTCGCGTTCTTGTCGTCGATCTCGACGCGGCGGAACTCGGCCCAGCCGGCCATATGGATCGCGCGCAGGAAGTACGGCGAGTCGACCGGGATCTGGTCGAGGTACTTGATGGCCGTCTCGAACTTGCCGACCATGTAGAAGATGTTGGCCAGGCCGAACGCGGCCATGTGCTCGTACTGACGCATCTCGTCTTCGAACGACAGCTCGGTCGAGGTCTTGCTCTTGCCCCGTCGGCGGCTCGAGCCCTTCGTGCTGACCTTCTTAGACTTCTTCTTTTTCTTCGCGTTCTTCTTCTTCTCTTCGGCCTTGCGGAGCTCGATCGAGCGACGCAGCACGTTCTTGAACGCGTTCACCGCGGGCTCGCCCTGGAACGCGCGCGTCTGTGCGACGCCGAGGAAGAACTGCGCGGGGATGTAGTAGTCGCTCGCGTTGGGCACCTGATCGAGCAGCGCGATGCCCTGTGGCAGATCGCCCTTCTCGTAATAGAAGCGGCCGAGCAGGTAGTAGAGCTCGTCGCGAACGTCGTCGAACGCTTCGTCCTCGAGATCGGTCGGCTTGTAGCGACCGATCTTCTGCAGCACCTCGGCACCTTCGGGCAGCTCGCGTGCGAGCGATGCGAGCCACGGCAGCGTCAGCTTGTGGAACGGATGCGCGGGACCGGCCTGCACGATCTCGTCGTAGATCGAGAGCGACGCGGAGTAGAACTTGAGCTTGTAGAGCGTCTTGCCGAGCCAAAACTGCGCGCGCGGTTGATCACCGGGGATCTCGCCCGAGTAGACCTTGAAGAATTGGATCGCAGCGGCCTCGTAGTCCTCGCCCTTGTACTGGGCCTCGCCTTGCGCGTTGGGACCACCTGCCACTGCGTTCGGAGCCGGCGGCGGTGCAGCGGTCGGTGGTGCCGGCGGTGGTGTGGTCGCCACGGCGGGCGGGGTACCGCCCGGCGGAGGCGGCGGCGGCGGACCGGCCGCGAGTACGGGCGCAGCGAAGAGCAACAGACCCATCGCGGACATTGCGATGGTTCGCAGGAAGGAAGCCCCCGCTGCGGAGGAGGAGTTCGGTGTGCGCCGGCGCGTGGTCATTGGTTGGTCCTAGAATCCGGTCGAGGCATCGCGTGCGAGGAGCACGTTGGTCGTGCTCGGGGCAGAGGGCTCCATCGAAGGCGCGAGGACATTACCAAGGGCTGGAGTTTCCAGGCAAGGGCCAGAGCACGGCAGCGAAGCGATGCGGCGAGCCCGAAGTGGCGGGAACCACGGGGCCGACGAGGACCGTGCGTGTGCACGGCGGTTCGCGGGATGAATCAGCAGTGGGCGCGGACGCCGGGGGACGTTCGCGCGGGGTCGGACTCGGGGTCGGGCCCCGCGATGGGGCCGCAAGCGGAACGGTTGCACGGCGATGAGGCGCCGCGGTTCCGAGTGTCGAACGAGACCGGGCGCACTCGAAGCTCCCGCGGGGAGAAAAGCTCGCGAGCGAACCCGCGTGCATCGCGTCTTCGGAACTCGCGCGGGGTCCAAACCGTGTGCCTGCACATCGATCGAGCACTGCGCGCGCGCCCCCAACGGCTGACCAATCCGCTGGTTCCGGGGTTGACCCTCGTGCGACGCGATGTGTAGGATGCCGCCCTGGGTTGCCCTAGACGCTCACCCGCAGGTTCACCACGATGATCCAATCTCCCGTCTCTACCCTGCGTGCGTTGTTCGGTGCTACCGCGCTCGTCGCCCTGCTCGCTGCGTGTCCGAAGGGTGACGTCGGCGCGCCATGCAACCACGGCAAGGTCGAGCCGCCGCAGAGCAAGCTCGTCACCTTCCCCGCGCTGAGCTGCAACGAGTTGCTGTGCGTGTACGCCGACTCGGACGTGGCGCCCGACGCCGCCTGCACCGACGCGGCGCAGTGCAACGCCGCCGATCCCGGCGTCAACCGCTTCACGTGCGACACGACATCCGGCCAATGCGAGCTCCGCATCGAGTTCGTGCTCGAGCGCTCGATGTGCTCGAAAAAGTGCAGCACCGACGACGACTGCAAGGACGCGGGCGCGCTCAACAAGGTCGTGGTCGAGAGCACGAAGTGCGCGAGCGGCTTCTCGTGCACGCGCATCCAGACGCTCGGCGAGTTCTGCTGCGAGAAGCTCTGCGTGTGCCGCGACGACCTCGACGAGGCGACCGTCTCGAAGATCCAGAACGACTGCTCGACGGGCATGCAGACCGGCTGCTGCACCGGCGTCGACGTGCCGGCACCCGCCTGCGGCAAGCCGTAGCCGCACCCGCTAGCCGGTCGCATCGAACGCGCCGACGACCCAGTCGATCGGCGCGTTCTCGATCTCA
>Ga0163144_10007166_pt1 | contig 24486 bp, 22 predicted proteins | sample OliLak19BULKMAT1_FD_123175 | JGI IMG/M metagenome (GOLD analysis project Ga0163144, IMG submission 123175) | Freshwater microbial mat bacterial communities from Lake Vanda, McMurdo Dry Valleys, Antarctica - Oligotrophic Lake LV.19.BULKMAT1 | ecosystem: Environmental > Aquatic > Freshwater >...
ACCACAATAATGAACCTTCAAAGTAAACCCAGTGCTGAATACTAGGTATAAAAATGAAAGCAAAAGGACGAGCGATTTATTCAATTGACTAAATTGATTTTTTATTGTGCAAATCTAAACCAATAAAACTTATAAAACGTTGCAAAATTTTCTAAAACTGTTATAAAATTTATCGTTTTATCAAAATTACGATAACGTACATAAGCTCTTCAAGCATATTATTTATCAAATATGTCTGATAAATTAATTGTTGCTTTTTTCTAAGTAAAAACTGGCACTGTCTCGGTATCTTCTACATTAAATGTGCCTTGCAAATGATAAACTTGGCTTGTATCTAAGGTAAAAACCAACACTTGCCTGAATTTTGGGGTCACGATCCAATATTCTTTTACTCCATTCTCTTCACAAAGATGGAATTTGTAATCCACATCTTTTTTCATAGTGCGGGGCGACACGATCTCCACAATCATGTCAGGGGCACCTACACAGCCTTTGTCGTGAATTTTGGCCTCTCGCCAATAATGCAAATATCGGGCTGAACTAAAGTGTCTTTGTCGTTTTCAAGACCTTTAAGATACACATCGAAAGGTGCATCAAAAACTTTGCATTTTTTGCCTTTATTTTTTTCCCTGATCGAAAAATAGATTTCTCCCTGATCGAAAAATAGATATTTCCATAGATAGCCAGGTGGGAGCTTCTGGATGCAGGCGACATTTTAAACAGTTTACCTTCGATTATTTCCACCATTTCGTCAAATCGCCACGAAAAATAGTAGCCAACAGTGTAGGATTTATTAAAATCCAACTCCGAAATATCAGTGATAGGTTTTGATTCCATACTGTGGCTAAAATTGCAACTGAAAGGTGCAATTTTTTGGGTGGCATTCTTTCTTTCTTATTTCAGTATTGATTCTAAATCTTTTTCATTCTCGCCAATCCAAGTAAAGATCTCAGTCATAATTTGTAAGGGCTTTATCTCAGGTTTCCATCCAGAAATAGCTGATATTTTTGAATTGTCGGTGATGTAAACGGGAATATCTGCTTGCCTAGTTTCCGCAATTGAGGATATGGGTATGGTATTGCCTGTTATTTTTTCACACAAAAGGGTAAGCTCAAGCAGCGATAAGCTTACTTCGTTGCTACCGCCCACATTGAATGTATCGCCATTTATTCGGTCGATATTTTGAATCTGCCAATCTACCAATCGAAAAAGGTCTTTGGTGTGCAGAATATCGCGCACTTGTTTGCCTGTGCCGCCATAGCCTATGTAGCTCAGCCCTTTTTTCCAAAAGTGCCTTGCCGCCCACAGCACTACCACTCCTTGGTCAACTTTGCCCATCTGCCACGGCCCCGTGAGAACTCCACAGCGATTTATAACAGTTCTCAAGCCATAAAATTCTTGGTATTCCTGAATAATGAGTTCGGATGTGAGCTTGGATGTGCCATACAATGAGCGTGAACCATTCAGAGGGAAATTTTCAGAAATTCCTTTCTCAGATACCCCTAACAGTGTTTGGATTGGCGAAACAGTGAAGCGAGTATTATCTTCTGTATAATTTATTTTTTCAAGGTTCTTGATAGGATAGATTCGGCTGGTTGAGAGAAATATAAAGGCAGATTTATTTTTCAATGCGAAATTGAGGCAGTTGATTGTGCCTACCAAGTTGGTATTGAGCAAGTAATCAGGCGTTGAATTCAGGCCAGCCAATACAGAAGGTTCGGCAGAAGCTTCAATGATGAGATCAATTGGTGGCAGACCATCAAAATCTTCTTTATTCCTAATATCGCCATGAATAAATTCGATGCCAGCCCTCTTCAGTCGGGGTATATTGAGTTCTGAGCCCCTCCGTTTCAGGTTGTCGAGACAGAAAAGGGTGAAATCGCTGTGTTTGGCTTTCAATTCCAAAGCCAAAGCAGAACCAACAAATCCTGCACCTCCAGTAATAAGTATTGTTTTCATGGTAAAAACGCCAAAACCCCAAGTGGGCTTATTTAATTAGTTACTATTCAAGGGTTGTTGAGCATAAGCTCATCAATATTTCATTTGTGAAAATCACCCGTGCATCAGCAGGTGAAATCGTGTTTTTATTCATTAAGGGAAGTTTATTTCTCCAAATTCTTAATTCTAGACAATAATGGCGGATGCGAATAATTGAAAAACACATACCAAGGATGCGGCATAATGTTGCTCAGGTTATTGGTAGAAAGCTTTTTGAGTGCTAAAATTAAAGGTTGATTGGCAAATGTATCTTTGGCAAAATCATCGGCTTCGTATTCATTCTTTCTCGATAGAATGGTCATTAGCAATCCCGTGATGGTAGAGATGGGCGAATACAACAGCCCAAAAGCGATCAGATTGAGATGAATGGTATTTTGCGAAGCACCCAATGCCATTGATAAGCTTTCGTTATAAACCATGAGTGATAGTATATAAAGTGTGATGCCGACCGTCAATACTGAAATTACCATGCTTTGAATGATGTGTTTGCGTTTGTAGTGGCCTACTTCGTGTGCCAAAACTGCTACTAGTTCATCGATAGAATGGTCTTTGATGAGCGTATCATACAATACTATTTTTTTCTTCTTCCCAAAACCAGAAAAATAAGCATTGGCTTTAGTGCTGCGTTTTGAGCCGTCAATTACAAATAGGTTATCGAGAGGAAAATCAACCTTTTTACAATATTCCATAATGGCAGCTTTTAATTCGCCATCTTCCAAAGGCGTGAGCTTGTTAAATAAAGGCACGATCAGCGATGTGTAAAACATATTGATCAAAATCATAAACGCGGCAATCACGATCCAGAATACCCACCAGAAATTTGTGCCCAGCCATTGGATCAAATACAAAAGAATGCTGATAATGATGCCTCCAACAACAATAGTAAGGGCATAACCTTTGAGTTTATCTATCCAAAATGTTTTTACATCCATTTTGTTAAAGCCATATTTTGCCTCGATAGTGAAGGTGCTGTACCAAGAAAATGGCAAACCCAATACATCGGATGCAATAAACAACACCCCGAAAAAAGCCAGCGATAAAAAGATAGGATTTTGAATGGATAAAGATAGGATACCATGTAGCCATCCGAAGCCACCCAATAGCAACATAATAAGTGAAAGTGCGAAGGAAAACGCATCGGAAAGAAAGCCGAAATTGGCGGTTTCACGCTGGTAGGCTATAGAATGGTTGTATTTTTCTTCCTCATAAATGCCTTGCAACTCTTTAGGCAAAGGTTCATTCAGATATTTGAAGTTGAGGTATTCAAGAAAGGTTTCTAGCAAATATTCGGCTACTAGAATTATGAGAATGACATTTAAAATAGAACTGGGCGACATATAGTGATTTTGCAGAAGGTAAACGCTGCAAAGTAACGCTATTTGGCTACAAAATCATTCTTCCTTTACAGAAAATAGCCAGCTTTGATTAAAGCATTGCTGGCTATTGCGTTGTTGTCTTTAGGATTGCAGATTTTGCGTTGTACGAAGTCACGATTGCTAATTAACCTTGGTATCATTTCTTTTAGGTTACGCTGCATTTATCATTAGCGAAAGCTAAAAAATGGCTACAAATGTGCCCGTAAAAACCAAGCCATCTTTTCATGTTCTTTCATTACGCCTGTTATAAAATCAGAAGTACCAGAGTCGTGGTATTTTTCTATAAATGAGTTGATATTTTCTCTCAATTTTAAAATAATGGTTTCATGGTCTTTTAACAATTCCTTGATGAAACCCTGGCTGTCGTTTTTTTCGCGGATTTGCTCAGAAAGGTGTGTCAATTCTAAAAACGACTTAAGAGTTGCAGGTGCATAATGCCCCAGTGAGCGGATGCGTTCTGCGACCTGATCTACTATTTCATCTAATTGCTCAAATTGGGTTTCGAAAAATTTATGTACGGCATAGAAATCTGGGCCTTCTATGTTCCAGTGTGCATTTCTTGTTTTGGTGTATAATATGTATTCGTCAGCCAATATTTTCGACAATTCTTTGCTTACGGCCTCTTTGTTTGGATCTGTAATTCCTATGTTTGCTTCCATTTTCTTGTTTTTTACCGATAAAATTATGAGGAATGAACTTCTTTTTGTGGAGCCAATATACTGCGATTTGTTTGGTTTATATTTTTATCTCCGTCAATTAACTTTTGCTCAGCTCACGGCTATTGACGGGCTGTAAATGCTTTGTAAGGTCACGCTATTTGCATCGAGAAGTGTTATATCAAATGTACATCGTTTGCATAAATCACAGGTTTGCGATGCGTATCAAATTGACAGTGCCTGTGCCATCAAGCTGGAGTATGGCTTTATTTCCGCCACAGACAGTGAGTTTGCTAAATCTATCTGTCTTACCACCTTTTCTTTTTCGCTGCTGATTCACCGCTGGGTTTGGCGTTGGAAGTGCGGCCTCTCGGTGTTTGCTTGCCTTCTGCTTTGGGCGGGTTATGATCTCTAAGTGGATAAGCGTGGTCGCTTATTACAGGTATTTTCTTGTTGATCAGTTTTTCAATATCTGCCAAGTAGGCTTTTTCTTCGGCATCGCAGAATGAGAGGGCTGTGCCGTTGGCACCTGCTCGGCCCGTACGGCCTATTCTGTGTACATAAGTCTCAGCTATGTTTGATATTTCATAGTTAATTACATATTCTAGTTCGTCAATATCTATGCCTCTGGCCGCTATGTCGGTAGCCACCAAAACGCGGGTTATTTGCGATTTAAAATTTGCCAAAGCATTTTGACGGGCATTTTGTGACTTGTTGCCATGAATGGCTTCGGCTCTGATATGGTTTTGCAACAGTACTTTCACCACCTTGTCGGCCCCGTGTTTGGTGCGGGCAAACACAAGTGCAGTTTTAATGGTTTTATCTTTCAGTACATCAAGCAACAGGGCGTTTTTGTTCCCCCTATCTACAAAATACACACATTGTTTTATCGTTTGGGCAGTGGACGATACAGGCGTAACCTCCACTTTGGCGGGGTTAACCAAAATGGTATTGGCCAATTTCTGTATTTCGGGAGGCATTGTAGCAGAGAAAAACAAAGTCTGTCGTTTTTTGGGCAATACAGCTATTAATTTCTTTACATCATGTATAAAACCCATGTCGAGCATGCGGTCGGCTTCGTCTAGCACAAATATTTCAATGCCAGATAGTGATATATGACCTTGGTTCATCAAATCGAGCAAGCGGCCAGGCGTGGCAATTAAAATATCTATTCCATTTTGAATGGCAATGACTTGATGGTGTTGGTTTACACCCCCAAAAATAACGGTAGAGGCTAAGCCTGCATGGCGGCCATAAGCCTTGAAACTTTCACCTATTTGGATGGCAAGTTCACGTGTAGGGGTTACCACCAAGCATCTGACCTTGTGTCTGTGACCTTGGGTTTTAGGCTGGGCTAGCAATTGAATGATCGGGATGGCGAATGCTGCCGTTTTGCCAGTCCCTGTTTGGGCACAGCCAAGTAGATCTTTGCCCTGCAGTACTATAGGAATGGCCTGTGCTTGGATGGGCGTGGGTATGGTGTAACCTTCTTCTTTTAAAGATTGAAGAATGGGAGGTATTATTTGTAATGATTCGAACTGCATGAAGAAAGGGTGTACTGAGGCTATTTTTGCTCAAAGGTACAATGAATAAGAAGAAAAACTGCATTAGTATCTAATTGAAGTAGGTATGTAGTCGCTCATAGCAGTTTGCATTTACGATTTACCAGTTTTTAGTTAGGCAACTTACAGCGCATTAGATTGCCCTCCCACAAGGGAATACGCGCTCATCCAAAAGACATTAATTGTATAATTTAAACTGAAGCTGCTTAGCCAGAGCAAGACGTCTTGTTGCCGGGAGTTACGTCTTGATATTTTTAATATTTTTGTGTTCCACGCCATTTATCAAGTAAAAAAAGCCTTCAGAAATTAATCTAAAGGCTTTCTCAACAAGGATGTCCTTATCACGATTTATCCCAAATAAGGCTTCAAGGCTTTGCTTCTTGAGGTGTGTCTCAATCTGCGAATGGCCTTTTCTTTGATTTGTCGTACTCTTTCTCTTGTCAAATTAAATTTTTCTCCAATTTCTTCCAGCGTCATGGCGTGTTCACCATTCAGACCGAAATAAAGTGTTACTACATCCGCTTCACGCTGCGTAAGTGTATGCAGAGCTCGTTGCACTTCTTTTCTAAGCGATTCGCTTACTAAGCCTCCGTCAGGTGTATCATTGTCATCGCCAGCCAACACATCTAACAAGCTATTTTCTTCACCTTGTACAAATGGTGCGTCCATCGATACGTGACGCCCCGATATTTTCAACGTATCCACCACTTCAGATGTAGATACTTCCAATACTTCTGCCAACTCATCAGGCGAAGGCTCGCGTTCGTACTTCTGCTCTAGCTCTGAAAAAGTTTTTGATATTTTATTAAGTGAGCCTACTCTGTTCAATGGCAACCGTACGATACGAGATTGCTCGGCCAATGCCTGTAGGATAGATTGGCGTATCCACCAAACTGCATAAGATATAAACTTAAAACCACGTGTTTCGTCAAATCTTTGAGCGGCTTTTATCAAACCCAAGTTACCTTCATTTATCAAGTCGCCCAGAGATAAACCTTGGTTTTGATATTGTTTTGCCACAGAAACCACGAATCGTAAGTTGGCCTTGGTAAGCTTCTCTAATGCCAACTGGTCGCCATCTCTTATCCGCTTTGCTAAATCTACCTCCTCGTCAGGAGTCAACAAATCTACTTTGCCTATTTCTTGTAGATATTTATCCAGAGACTGACTTTCTCTGTTTGTAATCTGTTTACTTATTTTTAGTTGCCTCATGTGCTATTGTTCTATAATGCCCGTACTTGTAACAATGATAATTTTATAAAGTTCTAATTGACGGAAAGTCTAAGCCACACTCGTTTCAGGTTTTGGAAGCAAAGCCTTTCTCGACAACCTGAATTTACCCGTTTTGGGATCTACATCCATCAATTTTACTTTCAAAGTTTCACCCACTTCAAGCACGCCTTCCATATTTTCTACACGATCCCACTTGATCTCAGAAATATGCAATAAACCATCTTTACCGGGCATAAACTCCACAAATGCTCCATAAGCTTGGATCGACTTCACCACTCCTTCATACACTTCACCAATTTCTGGAACAGCTACTATGCCTTTCACTCGTCTTACTGCAGCATCTAGAGCATCTTTGTTTACGGCAAAGATATTTACCACACCTTTGTTGTCTATTTCCTCGATGGTAATAGTAGCTCCCGTGGTTTTTTGTATCTCCTGTACTACTTTACCGCCAGGCCCTATTACAGCACCTATTTGATCTTTGTCTATTTTGATTGTGTAGATACGAGGGGCATTGGCATTCAACTCTACATTTGGTTGCGAAATCGTTTTGTTCATTTCAGCCAATATATGTGCTCTACCCTTCTTTGCTTGATACAAAGCTTCTTTCAGCACCTCGTAACTCAATCCGTCAACTTTAATATCCATTTGGCAAGCTGTGATGCCTTTCGATGTACCGGCCACTTTAAAATCCATATCTCCCAAGTGATCTTCATCACCAAGAATATCAGACAGCACAGCATATTTGCCAGTTTTGGAGTCTGTTATCAATCCCATGGCAATGCCAGACACACCGCCTCTCATGGGCACTCCTGCATCCATTAGTGCCAAAGATCCTGCACAAACAGTAGCCATCGAAGACGATCCGTTCGACTCTAAAATATCAGATACCACACGAACTGTGTATGGAAATTCGCCCTCTGGAGGAGCCACTTTTTTTAGTGAACGCTGAGCCAAGTTTCCATGTCCTACTTCTCTGCGACCCAAACCTCTATTTGGCTTTACTTCACCCGTAGAAAATGCAGGGAAGTTGTAATGTAAATTGAATTTAGACGACCCTGAAATCACCGCCCCATCTATAGTTTGTTCATCGAGTTTTGTGCCCAAAGTCACAGTAGTAAGCGACTGCGTTTCTCCACGGGTAAAAAGTGCCGAACCATGTGCGGATGGCAGATAAGATATTTCTGACCATATCGGCCTTACTTCATCCAATTTACGTCCATCTAAGCGAATACGATCGTCCAATACCAAATTTCTGGCGGCATCTTTTTCAATGTCGTGGTAATATTTTTTTATCAAGCCCTTGTCTTCCGTTGAATCTTCAGGCAATGATTCTATGTATGATTTGATAATGGCTTTGAACCCTTCACCCCTTTCAGATTTGTTTGCGTTGCAGGTTTTTGCATGAGCATACGCTTTCTCGTAAAGTAATTTGTATAATTTATCTTTCAACTCCCAGTCGTTTTTTTCATGGCTGTATGCCACTTTTACTGTAGATCCCACCATTTCTTCCAACTCTTTTTGGGCTTTGCATTGCGATTTGATTGCTTCGTGGCCCAATGCCAATGCCTCCAGCATCAATTCCTCCGACACTTCATTGCCTTCGCCTTCCACCATCACTATGTCTTTTGCAGAGCCCGCGATCATCAAATCTAAGGTAGCCCTTGCTATTTCCGATATGGCCGGGTTTACTTTCAATATTCCATCCACTTGGGCTACTCTTACTTCTGAAATTGGGCCTCCAGTAAATGGAATATCGGATACAATAAGGGCAGCTGAAGCAGCTAAAGCCGCATAAGCATCGGGCATTACATCTTTTTCGCCTGATATAAGTGTAACCTGAAGTTGCACATCTGCGTGCCAATCGCTTGGGAACAATGGGCGAATTGCCCTGTCGATCAAGCGACTAATTAATATTTCGTATTCTGATGGGCGGGCTTCTCGTTTGAAAAATCCACCTGGAAAACGACCTAATGAAGCGTATTTTTCTTGATAGTCTACAGTGAGCGGAAGGAAATCAACTCCCTCTTTTGCTTCTTTAGCATAACACATGGTGGCTAGCAGCATGGTTTTGCCTACTTTTAATACTACAGATCCTTGGGCTTGTTTAGCCAATTTACCTGTTTCAAGTGAAATTTCAGTTCCATCTGGCATCTGAAAAGTTTTCACTTTGTGATTGGGCAGCATATTGTACATATAATGATTTTATTTTAGAGGGGGATTGTCAGATCCGCTTTGATGACAATGAAATTAAAAAACAGCAATGACCAGAAATGGGAAAAAAAAGAATCCCGCTAGGTTTGCGGGATTCCCAACAATTATTTTCTGATATTCAATTGTGCAATAATGGAACGATAGCGTTCTATATTGATTTCTGTTAAGTGATTGAGCAACCTTCTTCTTTTACCTACCAGTTTTAAAAGGCCTTGTTTGGTTGCATGGTCTTTTTTATTGGTTGATAGATGACTGGTTAAATGGATAATTCTTTGGGTGAATAAGGCAATTTGGGATTCCGCAGAACCCGTATCAGTTGCATTTTTTGCAGGGCTATACTTTGCGAATAATTCTTTTTTTGATTCAGCTGACAAATACATTTTCGTTACTATTTCTTTAGAATCTGCAAAATTAGACATTTATTTTGAATGTCTAAATATTTTGACAATTAATCCAAAAATTAAAGTTGCTATATCGGCTCGGCTTTTTCCTTATTCTGAAATACAACCTTATTTTTTTTCCTAAATATACGTGTAAACTTTCCCCACAGCACCACAAAGTAATCCGTCTCTAAAATTCTCGAATCGTTTCGAGCTTGGATCAAGAAAAAAATACCGACTGGCAAATACACCAAATTGCCCATCCACATGCCTACACCTATATCTATGAGGCCCTCTTTGGCGTATTTTTCCATTATTATTGTGATGATGTAGTAAACGATAAAGAACACAATGGCAATAAGGACTGGCACACCTAGCCCACCTTTTTTTATAATAGAACCTAAAGGAGCACCAATCAAAAACATTACCAGACAGGCGAACGACATAGAGAATTTGCGATGCCACTCGATATCATATCCGTTAGCTTCCTTCCTTATGTAATCTATTCGTTCTTTTTGACTGGTGATATATGATTTTACGCTACGTGCAGAATTTGCAGCATAGCGTAGCACATTGTTTCTGAGGGTTGTATCCTGTTTATAATCGAATTTTTTTGAAGTATAGATTTGTCCTTTTGCGATCGTATCGTTCTTTAAAGCGAAATTGTAAAAGGGCTTGATGCTCCGAAATGAAGATTTGGATACGGTGTCTTTTTGCGCGTTCAGCGAATCTACATCGCGTTTCAGTTCGTTTACATTTCGCATTATCTTGTGCGATGAAAATAATTCTTCTTGCGTATGTTGCAGATTAAATGATTCCATGCTAAATACAAATTTGCTTTGTTGAAACGCATTGCGTACAAATTGTTGCTTATTGGGTTTCTGATTTTCAACCATTTCTGAGAGCGATTCTCCGTTGAAAAGTTCCATTATCAGGTATCGTTCTTGATTTACCATGTACATCTGCCCAGAATCGGCAATAATTAATTCTACATTTCCCCTGCCAGCAGAATGGTTGTAGATCATAACTCCTCTCATGCTTTTGCCATCTTCATATTTTTTATTCACTTTTATGCTATAGCCGGGTATTCCATTGTAAAACGCCCCTTCTTTAAACTCAAAAGTTGGTTTTTTCTGCCTCACATCGTAAAGCAAACTGAATGCCTTCAAATTTGCCTTAGGCACCACATTGTTATTAATAAAAAACGCAACAAAACACAGTAGGACAGCAAAAATGAAAATGGGAACTAAAGTGCGAATAAGCGAAATTCCAGCACTTTTAATGGCAGTCAACTCAAAATGCTCTCCCAAATTTCCAAATGAAATGAGCGATGATAGCAACATCGCTAAGGTGAGTGCTATGGGTGTGACATTTATTGAAAAATAAAAAAACAACTCCAAATACACATCAGCAGACAAGCCTTTGCCTACTAAATCGGGGAAGTATTTGATTAAGTATTGAATTAAGAAAATAAAAGCCGAAACTAAAAAAGTAAGTACAAATGGCCCTAGAAAGGAATTTAATATAAGTTTATCAATCTTCTTCACGCAAACAATATTTGCCTTGTCTCTTAAAATAAGGTATCAGTTTCAACCACCCACTTTTTCTTTCAATGCCGCAATGAAGTTATCCCACATTTCATTGAGCTCTATTTCATCGTTCATCTCAGAGAAATCAGTAATCTTTAGGTAGGTCTCTCCCGTCATTTCATCGGGGTTGAAGTGGAAATCGACATAATTAAGTGCTTGTTTTTGTTCGGTGTCAACTTTCGGAAAAAACTCGTATTTCACAAACGAATTTACTTTATGTATTTTCATTGTGGCTTTGAGAGGCTCGCCTTGCCATTCGAAGTGGTAAATATTGTCCTTATCGATCCAAACTTTGTCGACAAACCATTCCGACAAGCCCTGCACAGTGCTGAAATAGGGATATAACATTTTGACAGACGCCCTGAAATTGTATTCTTTGCTGAATTTGTACTTGACCATTTCCATTAATTTGTTGCCAAGTTAAATCAATTGACTACTAGATTTGCCATTTTCTTAAAAAGATTCCCATTATTTCACATCCTACTTTTGTCAATGAGATTGAAATCAAGCTACAATAGTAGGCAGCATAAGAAAAATAGTTTTTTAGATTGGAGCTAACATTTTGCGGGCAGTTCTAGAAAACTCTATCAGATCGGTATTTTGTTTTTGCAGTTTTTGAATGAGAATTTTCACTATCGATTTGTAAAATTCCACATTGTCGTCTGAAATCAATTCGAAGGCATTTTGATTGAGCAGCAGCAGCTTAGAGTTTGAAGTTGCCGTAATGGTTGCGTTTCTGGGTTCGGAGGTAAGCAGGGCCATTTCACCAATGATGCTTACGGGCTCTACATCGGCAATGCGTACTTCATCGTCATGAATTTTGGCTTTGCCATCGAAAAGAATGTACATACACTTGCCTTCTTCCCCTTTGGTCATAATGTTTTGGCCTTTTTTTACCTCTATTTCCTCAAGCACTTCAGCTATGCTTTTGAGTACATAATCGGTGAAATCTTTAAAAATTTCAACTTTTCGCAATACTTCGATTTTGTCTTTGATAGTAGGGCTTGACATAAATATAAAAATTATAATTTAGCTTTTATTTCCTTTAGGTGAATTGCCTTAAGTTCATTTCTCAATTTCGATGCTGATTTTGTAAAATAATGATGACTACTTAAAAATGAGTATTGAATTTGATTCCACTGTGCTTCTTCTTTTCCAATTTGTGCAAAGTTAATCCATTCGGTTCTCAGTTTTTGAGATATAGTACAATAGTCTTCCCGCCCCAAATAATCTAGGTCTGCATCGCATACTATTTCTTCAAGTGCATTGTTTGGGGTTTGCGGTACTTTGGTTGCAAATATACAATTATTGACTGCTTCAATTTCAGGTGCTGAGTAGCCATGTTGTGGAAGTATTTCTTTTGCCAGCATTGCTGCAAACTTTTCATTGTTTTTATATTTTACAATGTAACCAGTGTCGTGAAGCGCTGCTGCAGTAAGTATCAGCTCTTGATCTTGGTCGTTGATCGCTTCCAACCTGCAAAGCATAAAGGCAGCTTCAATCACATCTAAAGTGTGAGCACTTGTGTGATAAGCTAATTCAGCAGGAAGTTTTTCTTCTAGCAGGCCTATAACATACTTTATTACTTTCTCAACCCTCATATCTTGATCGAAATTTACAATTGTTCTGATTTGTAAAAATGCGATAATTATTATTTATACAAAACAATTTTTCTATTTTTAAATGAAAGCTACCAAGATAGATCGTCTAAAGTGTCAAGAAATAAGTATTTATATTTATTTTCTAAAAGCTGTTGCCGTACATTGAATTTGAAAACGCTTAATTGTGTGCTTATGATGATTATCAACAAAAAAATGCTCTTGGTTTTTGTCTTGCTTTATCTATTTCAAATTTCTAATGCTCAAGTTTTAGAAATAGCAAATTCTATTCCATCCGAAAGCTTAAAACCGTATTTGAAAATATACGCTGACACTGCAGGTAATATTAATGTGCATGATATAATGAATGCAGGTACTAACATCGATTTCGTGGCCTTTGACAAAAAACAGATTAATTCAGGTATAAAAACCCATTGGTTGGAGTTAAAAATTGCAAATTCTTCCCAATCTACACAATTTAAATTCTTCGGTTTTGGCGATGCGGTTGAAAACATTTCATTATACATCACTTCCAAAGATAGCCTAGTGGGCACTTTTTACTCGGGGGCTAACATTCCAGTCGATTCAAAAGAGATCAAAACTGGGCGCGACAATATCATAAAAGTTGCCATTCCTGCCCATTCAAATTATACTTTGTATGCAAAACTTGATAATGAAACGGCCTTCGGTAAGCAGTTTTTGGGCTACTTGTCAGAATATTTTGCTGTGTACAGCCCTCAGTATTTCGATGCTAACTTTACAAAAGGCAGAATATTCAATTCGTTTTATTATGGGGCTATTTTCATTATGTTTTTTTATAATTTGTTTTTGGCATTCTCGCTCCGCAGTAGGGAATATGCAGCCTATGTGGCCTTTACTGTAGCCTTTTTTATCTTTAATTTATTTTCGGATGGCTACCCCTCCGAGACAATATTTGCCCATTTGCCCAATAGAGACCGTTTGCTGCGGATATTTGTAGCACCCACTACGTTCATAGCTTATATAGTATTTAGCCGCATTTATCTTAAAACAAAAACTATCACGCCCCGAGCAGATAAGCTATATTTTGTATTGGTGGTACTGTTGGCTTCGTGTTATATACCCATAGCTATGGGGCATTGGTGGATAGGAAGAAACCTGATGACATATATACTAATTGCATTCATAGCCTATTATGCAGTGGTATCAGTTGTGTGCTATAAAAGAGGGTATAAACCTGCACTTTTCTATATTGTGGGCAATGCAATGCTGCTGGTTTCCGGATTGATATATGGACTCTACTTACTGGCCTTCATTCCTCACAATGGCTATACAAGAATAGTAGAATATTTGCCTCAAGTTGGCTCCATATTCGAGCTGGCTTTCTTTTCGTTGGGCTTGGCTCAAAGAATAAAAATAGCAGAAAATGCTAAATCGATGGCTCAGTTACAAACCATAGAGGCCATGACGGAGAATAAGCATATTTTACTGATGCAAAATGAAATATTGGAAACCAAGGTAACGCAAAGAACCGAAGATTTATTTGTGGCCAATAGAGAGCTAAATGGTGCGAATACTGAGCTTAAGAAGACTGTGCAACAGATTGAAACAGAACGAAAGAGAATAGACCAATTGCTTCTAAATATATTGCCGAAAGAAATAGTGCTGGAGCTGAAACAAAAAGGGACAGCCGTACCTCGACATTATGAGATGGTAAGCGTATTATTTGCCGATTTGGTGAATTTTACCTCGTACGCTGCCAAATTGCCTCCAGCAGAAATAACCAAGAAACTCGATACACTATTTTACGAATTTGATAAAATATGTGCCAATAATAGCCTTGAAAAGATTAAAACTATAGGGGATTGCTATATGGCAGCCGGGGGATTGCCCTTAAGCAACGCTACCAACGCCTTAGATGCAGTGAAAACGGCCTTGGCGATGATAGAAGTAATTAAAGATTCGGAATGGCAATTAAGAATAGGCATACATACTGGGGCTGTGGTTGCTGGTGTAATCGGCATAAACAAATTTGCATATGATATTTGGGGCGATGTAGTGAACATAGCTTCCAGGCTAGAATCGACCAGTGAAAATAATAGGATAAATATATCGAAGGAGACCTATTTGCTGGTGAAAGATGAGATAAGTTGCGAATATCGGGGTAAACTGGCCGCAAAAAACAAGGGAGAAATAGATATGTATTTCGTGCAAGCCACAGATACTGTTTAAAAATCGTTTGGTGCTATGGCTTTCCAGTGTCGCAACGATTTGCTGAAATCATAGTTGAATACAAATCCTTTTTGTGCCAGTACTTTTGGCACTATATGCGTTGGTCTGGCCACTTTTTTTACTCTATCAGGATGTATGCCATTTAAGTTTGGCTTGATTTTATATAGAATGGCTGCCGCTACTTTTAATAATACCATCGGAAAACGGATAATTTTGCCATTTGTACCTAGTTCTGCATTTATTATTTTTATCAAATCGCCTAAGCTTTCTGTTTCTCGCTCTACATAATTGTAAGTGAGGATTTTTTCTGATTGATTCATCATGAAAACCATGCTTTCAAGCAGACCATATATATAACCATACGATTTTTTAATGGAAGGTGCGACTGGCAATAAGAAATATCCTTTTTTTACTGCTTTAATCATCCTTAATATATTGCCCGGATCGCCTGGGCCGTAGATAACACCTGGCCGAACGATTACTACTCTTCTTGCTTTCTCGAGGTTGCACCAATTTTTATGAATGTATTCGGCTGCTAGCTTTGATATTCCATAAGGTGTGTTGGGTTGGGTAAGTGCATATTCATCGGTAGGCTTTAGCGTAGGGCCGTAAGGCGCTATGCTTGAGGTGAAAAAAATATTTATACAACCAATTTTCTCTGCAAAAGCACATACATGCTCCGCCCCTTTGATATTAGTCTCAAAATATTCTTGACTTTCATGTCCGGGTTCACGATGTACAGCTGCGAAGTTGAATATCCAATCGACAGGATGTTTTACAAAACCAGTTGCTATAGCATTGCGAACATCTATTCTACTAAATATGACAGATTGATTGGTAATGAGTGCAGATTCATCTACATCTGCAATGTATACAGTAGAAAATATTTTATTTTCCAGTACATATTCGGCCATTTTATTGCCGATATAACCTGAGCCACCGAAAATTAGGCAAGTTGCCATTTAATTTTAATTTAGACATTCTAAAAGAAAAGTTTCATACTTTTTACATATTACCGGCCAAGAAAATTCATGTTCAATTTTGTAGAGATTATTGGCAATTTTACTCTGAACAAATTCATTTTTATCTATAGTAGCTATCAATTGCGAGACATCTGCAAAGTCTTCAAAATAATATGCGTCATTTCCCAACACAGAAACATTAAATATATTTTTATGTGCACAGATCAACGCGGAAGAAGCCATGGCTTCCAATAAAGAAGGGTTAGTACCGCCCACTGAGTGCCCGTGAAAATATAGTTTTGAGAAATATCGCAGGTTGTTAAGTATTTTGATGTCGTATATTGCTCCTAAAAAAACTATTTGGGTGTGGTTTTTAAATTTATCCATGAGGTATTTTGCAAATAATGTTTTAAACCCACCAACAATTAATATTTTTCTTTTCACATTAGCCTCTACAACGCCATCTAATATAGTTTCTATATTGTTTTCTGGTTCTAATCGGGCAATTATAAGATCGTATTCCTTGGCGGTAATATTTAGATAATTGATTTGGGTGAAATCTGGATCGTAAAAGACGTGGGCTCCATAAGCTATGTAGTGTGATGTTTTTTTATAGCGACTGTACAAATATTTCTGGATGCCGATCGAATCAGAGATCAAATGATCGCTTCGCTTCACCGCCCAAGCCTCTGCTAGATGCAAATACTTTTGTACAATCCATTTGTATTTGCTTCTTTTCCATTCTAATCCATCCATATTAGTGACAATACAAGTGTCTTTTGGGAAAAAAGGACTCCAAATAGAGCTGCTTGTGTAGCCTAATTGTAATATGATATCGTAATTTCGGTCTCTACTGTCTAAAATACAGTTTAGATCATAGATAAACTGACCAATGGTACCAGATATTATTTCAGGATCGTATTTGTGAATGATATTTACATTGTTCCATATAGCTAATTGATAGGGGTGATTGTGCGAATTATAAACATATACTTCATGGTGATTATCTGCCAAATATTTTGACAGATATTCGGCAAATTGCTCAAATCCTCCGTAATGGTTTGGTATTCCTCTAGTTCCTATAATTGCTACTTTCATGCCTTTTATTGAGAAAATATATTATTCCTATTAATTTTTATTTGAGTTTGTATATAAACTAAAAATGGAATAAAAAATGCAATCACAAAAAAGCACTCTCTAAGACTAAATGGCATATCAAATAACATGTATATAGTAATGCCATAATAAAAACTCCCCAGTAAAAAACTTATTTTTGATATAAATAGAGGGCAATACATTATAATAATAAACAATATAGTAAGAGGCACACCCCACAAAGCTGCATTGAATAAAAATTGATTGTGCGGCCTTGCATAATCATATTCTTTTAAATTAGGATAATGTAATTTATAATATTCCACAAAGAAAGAATTGGTCTTTCCTAAAGAAACACCTTTCCAAAAATGTTCTCTTACTATGTCTATTCCGACTTTATAAGAAAACATTCTGTTGGCCGCCCCATTGTATAATACACCATCGTTAAACTCAGAAGAAGTTCTTAAAATTTTATCCCGAAAAGTTGGTACGTACTCGAAGGAAGCAACAGCTATTAATATCATTAGTCCCAATATGGTTAATTTATATGTTATTGAAATAGAATTGGTTTTATAAAGCATATAAATTGAAGTAGAATATAAGCAAAAAAGCCCTATCCTGGAACCCATAAAATGTATAAATATTATGCTGATGGTAATAAAAAATATACTAGCGATTTTTTCTATCTTAATATTTGTGGTTTGATATACATAATACAAAAAGCCAATAGACATAAATGCATATATACTAAAAGCATGATTTAATATTTTAAAAGGAGAGATATACATAGTTATTCTATCCATTGAAAATCTCCATTCAGGATTGTAAAAACTTTTCCCCTTTTCAAGTATTGCATATATGTAATAATTTCTACAAAATACTATTTCTAGTATAAATACGGTAAGGGCAAAAGCCCATAGCACCATCCTGATTTGATTTGCATTTAGCTTAGGCATAATGAATATAAGTATTGTATAGCCAATAATTATAGATCGGTATCTAATTTGGTCTATAATCGTATTTGATGTTTCATTATTTATAATACAAGCAATAAAATATATAGCTACAAAACCTATTGAAAATATAAATATCTTAGGTGATAAATTAAATTTTACTTCTTTATTGAGTATCATTACTAAAATACTTGCTGCAATACCTGTGGCTAAAGCTATATTGGGTATAGCTATATGATAAGTAGCTGAAAAATTAGAACACACAATAGTAATAGGCGATAGTAGTGCTAAAAAGTTTGCCAGTTTTAAAGCAAAATGTTTTACTAAATGCAAAATCATATTTTTGTTTTTAGAACTTTAGTATAAGCTTCTAGTGTCTTATGAGCAGCTACTTGCCATGTATATTTTTTTAAGATTGTTTCTTTAAAATCATTATCAAAATCGGCATAATAGGCTTTTGTTATGGCTTCATTTATGGAATTTATATTTGCAGGGTTGCAGAAATAGGCATAATTTTTGAAATATTCTTCAGTATCACCTTTGGCAGTAACTACAATATTACAGCCGCATAAGGCGGCCTCTAGGGAAACTAAGCCTGTAGTTTCAAACCAGCTAGCTAAAACATGTACCTTAGCCTGATTATAAATAAATACCAATTCATTTTGTGCTAAATGTTCCTCAAAATAGATATTTGTTGTATTTTCAGCCTCTTTTCTACAAGCCTCATAGTATTTTATATTATTTGGAGATGGTTTTCCAATGATAAATAATCTAAATGAAGTGTTCTTTATGGCTTTTATTACATTTAATTGGTTTTTTCTCCCTTCAATTCTTCCCACACATATTATACTGTCTTTATATTTATCATAGTTCGGAGTTTTTAGACGATCAAATGCGGTAAAAGTATTAATATCAACTGCATTTGGTATCACTTCAAAAGTTTTTTCTATTTGAAAATCCTTTGTTAACCTTTGATATTCACTTAGTGAATTGGGTAAAAGACATTTTGCATTAGCCATTACTTTTTTTATACTTGCTTCTTGACCCAAAATCAAATATTCAATACTATTTATTTTTTCTCCATTAAGTAATGCTCTTCCAATAGTCTTTATATACTCTAGTGTATATGCTGAAACCATAAAAGATAATAATTTCAATACCCCTTTTCGGTTTTTTGATTCATATTCTGAGTAATCTACATAGATGGTAGAGACTAAATATGGTAATCCAGATTCGGAAATATGAATAAGAATATCTGAAGGTCTTATAATATTAAAAAAGTGAATAAGATCGTAATTTAAATAATGTATTTTTTCATTAGCCAACTTTATGTCTACTTCAATACCAAGCAATCTTAGATATTTTGCAGTTGATTGTAGTTGTACAGTATCGCCCCCTGGTGATGAAAATAATGAAGCCCTACTTATCATTACTATTTTCATAGATACTATTATTTAGTATACATTGGTAGTAGTACCTACTACTACGTTTTTAAATTTATCAACTTTAATAATAATAACATATACCATTATTGCCGATATTATTGACAAACCATTAAATAGTACATGACCTGCCATTATTGAATGCCCAGCTACCAATATCCAAATCAATAATAAATATATTTGTTTACGAACAAAACTAAATACTATACTATTCATTATAATATATATATACACCAATGCACCTATAATTCCATAAGCAAAAAATAAATCAAACAAATCGGTCTCTAAAGTATCGTATATTAAATTAATTTCTCCCGGATTTCGAAATGACATAAATAATCCTGTACCAAAAATATTTCTTAGCACCAATGCACCTTCGTTGCTATAGTGATAGATAGCATTGGTTATATAATTATCTCTCATACTTAATATAAATTGAGAGAATGTATTCACATTATATCTAAAAATTATCACATCAAAAATGGTAGAAAATATTGTAATAAGTTGATTGAAATATAGAAATATACCAATTATCCCCAAAACTATTATGGTAGTTTTAACATACATTTTTTTATAATACAAAAATGCTAATAATGATATAGCAGAAAATAATATTGATGTTTTAGAACCTATTAAAACCAAACTTATTAATATTAAAAAATAATAAATTTGCAAACGTATTGTAGATTTAATATTAGCTAAATAATAAATGCAAACTAAAGAAGCAGTACCTAGGTACAATCCTAATCCATTGTTAGATGCAAAAAATCCTTTTGTACCAAATGTATTTTCATCGTAGGTATGATAACCTATGCCCAATATTTTTGGTATGATAATTAATGTAGCATAGATGAGGGCAGAGTAAATATATAGTTTAATAAGTGTATCTTTTCTCCTTTCAGTATATGCATAACTATCAAAAATAAAAAAAACACAGATAGCATAGATAATCTTTTGAGAATATACCAGCCCAGTAAATAAACCTTTAACATTATTATGTAATATTAAAAAACCAAATAATTCTATACCTATGAAATAAATAGCAAATATTAATATTGTTATTACTCTTGCCTTTTCCTTAATAAAAAAAAGACTAAGAAACATTATAAGTAACCTCAACAATTGAGAAGGTGAACCTAAAAACGCCTCATCTGATATGCCTGAAAGTACAATATACCCAGTAAAACTATCGACAAAAGGTGAAATAAAAAAAACTAGAATTAATATTGTATAACTATTGATCTTCATTGTGAGTTGTATGAAAATATTATTATTTCTGTCAATCTATTTAGCATTTTATTTAATATTATTTTTAATAGAAGATACATAATATTTTGAAATGCTGTACCAATATTCAAAATAAAGCATGATTTTATGTTTTTTTAACCATTTTTCTTTAGCAGTAAAAAATTCAATACATACACTTCTTAAATTAGATTGGCTTTTTCCACCCGCCAACATTATGGAGATTACTGTATCAATAAAATATATATGAATATTATTCTTTCTTAGCATTAACTCATAATCCATAGCATATTTATAATTTTCATCAAACAATCCATATTTTAAAAAGTAATCTTTTGAATGAAAAATGGCCTGGTGCGGCACAGTATTTTCTATTTCAAATTGTTTTCTATTATATACTCCACCATAAGATTTAATTTTACTTCCATCAGAACGATAAAGATCTATTTTACCACAAATGATATCTGAAGTTTTATTTTCTACCAATTGTGGATAAACAATTTCTAAAACTGAATCAGAAGCAAACTTATCACCACTATTGATGAATATTATCCATTCTCCATGGCTCAAACTAATACCTTTGTTGAAAGCATCGCTTATACCATTATCCTTTTCACTGATCCAGCTATCAATATTTGATTCGAATTTTTTTATAATACCAATAGTACCATCTGTAGAGCCACCATCTATAACTATATATTCAAAATTGCTGTACGATTGGTTAATAACACTAAGTATTGTTTCTTCGATATATTTTTCACTATTGTAGCATATTGTTACCACAGTTATACATATTTCTTTATTCATTAGTTTGCGGGATTAGCGGGTTCTTTTAAATATTTATCTAAAGCACTAATTACTTGAGGTGTTTTTATGTCGTCTATACTATATTTTGTGTTATATTTATTTACATCAGCCAATGCTTTGTATTGATTTGTCATATAAAATATGGGATCAGGAAAAATAAACGTTCCATTTACTGCCATACTATCAGGATATGGGGTATATCGGCCAAAATGCCTTCCATTAGCCACACAAACAAATGGTGTACCTATAGCAGCAGCTATATGAATGGCCATAGTATCGTTCGATACTAATAGTTTGGCGTCTTTTATATAGACTATGGTTTGCATTAAATTGGTTTTATTGCAAAGATTAATTATTTCTGTTCCAGTTAACGCTCTTTCTATGTGAGCTGCAGCTCCTTCATCTGCTGCCGACCCACATATAGCTATCAAATGTTTGTAGGTAGATGATATATATTTAGCAACAGCTATAAAATTGTCTACATTCCATATTTTCACTTTATCACTGGCACCTGGGAAAAGTACAACGTAGGGTTTCGTGATAGGGCGAGTTAAAGAATTAATAATTTTTAAGGTAGGTTTTATTAGTGCAATAGTTTCATTTATAACTGCCGAAGTAAATTCTTTGGATCTGTTGAATTCAAACTTATATCCCACCTCTGCTTTTATTATAGTAGAATAAAATGTAGCAGTAATACCTTTCAATAGTGGTGTGCTGTTGCTCAAGTCGCCATCAAATGCAATACTTTTATTAGCAGACGCTACGGATACTATAATATCTATATTTGGCTTGCGTGAATAAGTAGGGTGAATTACTGTTTCAAAACCTTGCCTTCTTATATTGACCAGCACTTTATATATATACGCTAAGTTTCTTTCATATTTATGAATATCTAAAGCTACAAAATTTGTTATTATACTATATTCAAGCAACTTAGATGTATCTACTACAGCAGAACTGCATAGAAAAGTTATTTCTTTAGGGGCATAGTAGGCTGCATAATAAGGAATAAAATTTCGAAACAATATATAATCACCTATACCATCAGTTTTTATAATTAAAACACCATGTTTAGTTGCTGGTAATTTGCAAACAACTTTTACCACCAATGCAATTGCGGCATATATAAAAAATTTTACAGCCAATTTAATTTTTTCAATCATCAATTACAATATAGTAAGGTACATATAAATATAGATAACAAGGTAGTAAATTAAAATCTAAAATATTTATATGAGTATAATAGCAATAATATAAAGTATGGGTACCAATCAAATTTATTCTTAAACTAGTCTTATAATAATATCAGCTAAATATTTTAAAAAATATTTTTTTTTAAAAATATTTAAGATTCAAATTCAATTAAAAAGCCACAGTTTTTAATTAAATACTCTTCAATTAATTGATGTTAATAAAAAAAAATAATAACACGGGCTTAATATTAATTAAGATAGGCTCGAATCAATTATAAAAAGCAGCTAGTTATATTAATATATACATTTTTTTCTATTTATATGAATATAAATCTATATTTATAGCGTAATTAAAGCGATGAAAGCTCCTTCTAGAATATTAATTTTATAAATTTAGGTCAAATATTTTTTGATATCACAAATTATATATAGTTTTCCACATCATTAATAAAATATTTAAAATCATTGCCATCAAAAGTAACCCTTATAGCATTATTTAATCATACATAATTATTAGCAAGAATTTAATCTTTTAAAAATAAACCCGCTATGGCTAAAATTAAATTAGACTTTAAAACAAAATCAGTAACTGACAAGATAGAAAAATCGGAATACTACGTAGGTAAGTTGACTAACAATGTAAACTTTGCTAATCCAAGTCCTGCGCTAGCTGATGTATCGGCTGCTATCAATGCTTTAAAAATCGCTCGTACCAATGCTGCTGATGGTGGTAAGACTTTAAAAGCGATAGAAAGGCAAAAAGAGGCCGAACTTGATAATATTGTAACGCTTCTTTCCGAATACATACAAGCCGAAAGTAAAGGAGACGAACTTAAAATTTTAAGTGCTGGCATGGATATAAGGAAAAAAGCTGCTCCCATTGGAGATTTGCTTGCCCCTGAAAACTTAACGGTAGAAAACGACAAAATTAGTGGTGCTATCAACTTAAAATGGGATTCTGTAAAAGGAAAAAGCTCGTATTTAATTGAATTTAGCCAAGATGTAACTAAGGATGATGCTTGGGGATTTGCAGGAGTGAGCACTTCTACAAAATTCACAAAAGACAAATTAAAACCAGGCACAAAATATTCTTTCCGGGTAGCAGCCGTAGGTGCTGCAGGCCAAAGTGCATGGAGCAATGAAGCAGAAAAAATGGTAATATAAACTTTATAAAGGGGAATAGTTTTCATTAGGAGCGTGTAAGCCACTTTTTATTTTATTATAATCGGTAATCAGCAATGATTGCCTTTTTGGTTTGAGTAAATGAAGGTACAAAAAGGAAAATTTATACTTGCATATTAGTCTAAAAATATTTGAATTTAAAGTTTTAGGAGTTAGCAGGTGCAAATTAGTGCCATTTGTATATAAATTTAATCTAAAATGCTTTGCTATTTCTTGAAGAGATTTAATGGAGTATATACTTACATGCTGACCTGTTTCGGGAGATATATACCACCAGTTTTCTAATTCAGATTTGTCGCTAGGGTATATTTCAGTACTAAATAAAATACTATCGCTATATTCTAGCATAGTAGAAATTTCGCTGATGGGGTCAGGCAAGTGTTCAAATACTTCAAATGCAGTGAGTAATTCAAACTTTTGTTCAGGGATCTCATTCTGTTCAAAACTATTGGCGAATAAATTTTGGCAATACTTGTCTTCTAAATAATAATCATAACCACAATCGCGCATCAACCTCACAAATAAGCCATATCCCCCCCCATAATCAATAAATTTATCTTTGTAATTAAAGAATAACTCTATAATTCCTGCGGTGATATAGCTTGAATAGGTGTTTCTTCCGGCATATCCCAAATCAAGCGAAGTAATTGCATTTTGGTATGCTTCAGAAAGCCAATGTGGTTCATCTGTCTGAATAAATCCACAATTAGAACACTGATGGTAGCCAACCAGATATTTAGTTAGCAACTTTTTATTAAAGATAATATGGGTTGTACTACTACAAATTTTG
>Ga0163144_10007167_pt1 | contig 24485 bp, 18 predicted proteins | sample OliLak19BULKMAT1_FD_123175 | JGI IMG/M metagenome (GOLD analysis project Ga0163144, IMG submission 123175) | Freshwater microbial mat bacterial communities from Lake Vanda, McMurdo Dry Valleys, Antarctica - Oligotrophic Lake LV.19.BULKMAT1 | ecosystem: Environmental > Aquatic > Freshwater >...
CGAGGACGATCTTCTCGGACTGCGCTTCGATCTCACGGTGCCTCTGTCGCGTCTGATCGCCCAGTATCCCGAACTCCCCCGCCCATTCCGAAGGTACCAGGTGGGGCCGGTCTTCCGCGCCGATAAGCCGGGGCCGGGGCGCTTCCGCGAGTTCACTCAGTTCGACCTCGACTCGGTCGGCGTTCCTTCCGAGATCGCCGACACCGAGATCATCGCGGGGATGTGCGACACCCTCACCGCACTCGCCTGCGGACCGTTCCGCGTGCGTTTCTCCAGCCGACGCGTGCTGAATCTCCTCATGCCGCTCGCGGGAATCGACCAGGGCCTCGCCGCTGACGTTTTCCGCGTCCTCGACAAACTCGACAAGATCGGCATCGAGAAGATCCGCAAGGAACTCACCACCGGCTACAAGGATGAGTCGGGCGATACCATCGAAGGCGTCGGCCTGAACCTGGATCAGGTGCGTCTCATCGAGAAGTTCCTGGCCATCCGGGGCGCATCGCGCGACGAAGTCCTGGCCGGACTACGCGATGTCTTCAGCGGGCTGTCCGGCTCGGCGGATGCCATCGACGAGCTCGCTCGCATTTCCTCTCACCTCGCCTCCCTCGGCTATCACGAGGACCGCGCGGTGATCGATCTCAGCATCGCCCGCGGCCTCGCCTATTACACCGGCCCGGTCTTCGAGGCGGTTCTCGTGGACGCACCGGAGTTCGGCTCGGTGTTCGGAGGCGGCCGCTACGACGATCTGGTCATGCGCTTCCTCGGAGAGCGGGTCCCGGCCACCGGAGCCTCAATCGGCGTCGACCGTCTGCTGGCCGCCCTGGTCAAGCTCGGCCGAACCGGCAAGCAGCGGGCCACGGCCCACGTCCTCGTAACCGCGATCGATCCCGCCCTCACTTCAGACTACCTGGCGATGACCTACGAACTGCGGCGCGCCGGCGTGCCGGCCGAGATGTACCTGGGCGCGGAGAAGGGACTCGGCAAGCAGATCAAGTACGCCGACAAGTGCGGCATTCCTCTGGTGCTGATCTACGGATCCGATGAGAAGGCCAAAGGAACTGTGACGCTCAAGGACCTGGAGGCGGGTGCTTCCGCCGCTTCCGCCCTTCAGAAGGACCGGACTCAGTGGCGGCAGCTCCGGCCCGGTCAGTTCGAGGTGGCGAGGACCGATCTGGTAAACGCGGTCCGGGACTTCTCATCAACGTAGCGGCTGTTTGCGAGCCTTTTGGGTCGGAGGCGGACTCCTCGCGACACTTCCGTCCTACTTCTTGAAGACAACCTGAAGCGGTGACGCCGCCCCCCTTGCGCGCCGACCTGCCTTCAGCGTACCGTTGCGTCGTTCTTTCTGGAGGCTCCATGCAAGACCCGAACTGGGAATACGACGCGGTGTCGGTGGTCGGCAACGACGAGGTCGCCAAGGCCTTCGCGATGCACGCGAACGGCTGGGAGTTCATCCAGGCCTGGACGTCTCATTCAAGCGGCGATTGGCTCTTCTTTCGCCGGCCCAAGGCCGACGAACCCGACGACATTCGTCCGCTTTAGGCGGGGCGGGCCGGGCGCTTCGACCGGACGCCCAACGATGAGTTCAGCGACCGGTACTTCGACCGCTCGCCCGCGTGCATTGCCCGGCTACGGCAACGCGTTGGGTCGGGGGTGACTGGCCCCTACAAGCCCTCAGGCGCGGTGGCCAAGGCCCCGTCCCCAGAGAGCGCAGCGACCAGCGTCTCGAAGGAGGTCTTGAAACTGCCGACGTCCTTCCATTCCAAGAACGACAGCACGCGCTCTTCCGGAACCTTGTCGTTCGCGCGGCCCTGCCAGGACGCCGTCTTCCATGCATCGTCGAGACTGACCGGGCAAAGTACCTTCTCGCCGATCGATCTCTCGATCTTCTTCGCGAGTCGGAGTTCGTGCTCCACCCACTCGCTCTGCAGGGAGTTCTGGGAGAGAACGAGAAGCAGCGTCACGTCATGCTGAATGGCCAGTTTGGATTGCCGCTCCCGAACGACGCCTTTGGCCTCGTGCGCCGCCGCCCAGACGAAGACATCCCGTTCGAGGAAGAGCCGGCGCAGCGCCTCCACGAACTCAAGGTCCGCCGAAGAGTAAGAGATCAGGATCCGCCGGCGCGGGAGTTGGGCGCTCGAACGGGCGACTCGAATCCGCTCCTGGAGTTCCGCACTCTGCTCCGGCGACAGGGCAGGGTCGTACTGACGAGCCGCCGCAATCTCCCAAGGTGCAAGCCCGCAACCCCGCAAAAAGCTCTCGGGAATCCGGCCAAGAGACCGGGCCAGCGTATCGACACCTATGGTCGAAGGGGATGCGTGTTGCAGTGTCTCGAGCCCCACGACCTTGCGCAGGTCGAGATCCGCGAAGACGGTGGCGCCGACGATCGCACCCGTGAGCACCGCGTCCTCCAATCGCACGTCGGTCAAGTTGGCGCTGAGCAGATTGGCGTTGGACAAGTCGGCGCCGCGCAGATCGGCGCCATGGAGAGTGGCGCTCAAAAGACTCGCGCCCTTGAGGTTGGACGCGGTGAGGTCGGCCCCGCGAAGGTCGACGCCGCGCAGATCGGCGGAGCCCAGATCGGAAAGGCGCAGATCGGCGCGGCTTAAATCAGCGCGGACCAGATGGGCGGCACTCACATCCGCGCCGCTCAGATCAGCTCCCCGGAGATTGGCGCCGTCGAGGGTGGCCCCTCCGAAGTGCGCGCCCTTCAGATTCGCGCCGCGAAAATCGGCGCCACTGACGTCAGCGGCGCCAAAGTCCGTCATCCCCACATCCGCCATGCCGAGGTCGGCGCGGACCAGCCGGGCTTCGCGCAGGTCGGCGCCATGGAGGTTGGCCCCGCGCAGGCTGGCCCCGCGGAGATTCGCGCCGCGAAGGTTCGCACCCCGAAGGTTCGCACCGGCAAGGCTCGCCCCTTGAAAATCCCGTTCGCCGTCTGCAAGGCGGCGCTGGATTTCGTCGGCGGCGATGGCGGTGGTCACGCGCAGGGTAGCTTAACGCTTCCCGAACTCTCCGCCCCACTCCCGACCGCGAACCAACCGAGGACTTACGGTTGTCAGGACAAGACGTGGGTCGGCGGGTTTTTAGCGCTGAAACGAATAGGAGAGCTTCGCGAAGAGCTGGCGGCCGGTTCTCTCCAGTCGATCTTCATCGCCCAAGGCGCGCTCGTCGCCGTAGCCGATGAAAAGTGCGGTCTGCCAGTTGATGCGGTAGCTCAGGAGCGCGGAGCCCGAGAACCCGGAGTCTTCGAACTCGGAAGCGGCGGAACTGCGGCGGCTCAACGTGTGCTGGGCGATCAGCCGAAGGAAGGCCCGGGCCGAGGCGTTGTACGTCGCCGCGGTTGCAGACGTAGCAGTTGGCGCCGCGGGGAATGGGCGACGAGTAGATCGCGTAGCGACGATCGCGCGGGTAGTTCCGCCAGAGCATGATGCCCCATTGCTGTTCGGGAACCGGCTTGTAGCGGAGCGAGGAGAAGGGAATCCGCATCTCCGCGGTCCACCCCACTCGGAGTCGTCGAGCACGCCGTCGAGCTTGATCTCTCCGGCCAACCGAAAAGCGGTCACCGGGCGGACGTCAGGGACTACCGCGGCGCCGGGCGTCGTCGCCTGCGCGCTCGCCAACGAACCTGAGCCGAGGGTCATCGTCTGGGCCAGGGCACAGGCCGTCATGGCCCGACGGGCGCGCCGGTTCATCGGTCTAGCGCGTCGTCGGCCAGATCGGCCCGTAAGGCTTTATCTGGTCTTCGATCAGCTTCCTGTCGCCCACCGCGACAATCGCGGTCCTGGTATCGTCAATGTACTTCTGGGCCATCTGCTGGACCATGGCCGGCGTCACGGCTCGAACCTTGCCGACATAGGTATTGAGATAGTCCGCGGAAAGTCCATGGAAATTGATGAACTCGAGTTGGGCGATAATCCCCGCCCGGTCGGAGTTGCGAAGGACGAACGTGCCGAGCATGTAGTTCTTCGCCGACTCAAGTTCATCCGCCGAAGGGGCCTCGGCCTGAAGACGGTCGATCTCATAGAAGATCTCCTTGAGCGAGGCCCCGGTCACCGCCGTGGTGACGTCGGCGTTCTGGGCCCATGTGGCATCGCGATAACGGTTCGAAACCTGCGAGAAGGGCGAGTACGTGTAGCCCTTGCTCTCGCGGAGATTGGCGGTCATACGCGAGGAGAAGTAGCCGCCGAGCACGCTGTTTGCAACCGACAGAGCGATTGAGTCCGCGTGTGACGCGTCGATCGTGGGCAGGCCGACGATCAGCGTGGTCTGCACCGCGGCCGGCTTGTCCACGATGTAGACCGCGCGTTCGGAGCGAGGCTTGGGTGCGGGCGGATGAGTCATAGCACCCTTCTTCCATCCGCTGAAGGCGGTGCGGATCGCCGCTTCGACCGCGGGGCCGTCGAAACGACCGACCACATAGAGGCGCGACCTCGAGGCCGCCCAGTTGGCTTCGTAGAAGGCCCTGGCCTGGGCGAGGGTGTAGCCCTTCATCTGCACCTCGGTCGGGAAGATCTGACCGTAGGGATGTTTGTCGTAGACCACTTCCCGGAACTTCTCCGTTGCCATCTGCTGCGGGTTGCTCTTCGCGATGGAGAGCCGGCGCAGGTTGTCGGCCTTGAGGCGGTCGAGTTCACTCGCCGGGAACTTCGGATTCAAAGCGAGATCGGCCACGAGCCTGGTCAGATCGGGGGCGAACTCAGTCAGGGCCGAACCCTGGACGCTGGCGGTGTCGACCCCGACCGCGATGTCGACCTGTCCGCCCATCTGGGCCGAAGCGGTAGAGATCTGCGAACCCGTCTTCGAGGTCGTGCCTTCGCGCATCAACTGGGCGGTCAGGTCGCCCAGCCAGACTTCGGCTGGGCTCTCGTAGCTGTTGCCCGCGGCGACGTACAGGCCGACATTGACCTTCGGTACGCTGCCGTAGTTCACGAGGATCACCCGAAGTCCGTTGTCGAGAACGAACTGCTTCGGCGCGGGCAGGGCGAAATCGCGCGGCGGAGCCGGAGCGGGCGGCGCTTCCTTGACCGGGGTCTGGGCGGCAGGGGCCTGGGCGACGGCCAGCGATCCGGCAAGGCCAGTCACAGCGAAAACCAGGAGGGCGAGGGCTACAGGTTTCTTCATGATTCGTATCTCCTTAGAGTCCGACGCCGGGCTTCTGGACCTTGGGTGGCTCGGGTTTGCCGGGCACGGTCAGGATGGTCCGGTTGGTCTTGCGCAGATACTCCTGCGCGGTCTTCTGGATAAGTTCCGGGGTGACCTTGGCGAACTCGGCCTCAATGCTGTTGATCTTCCCCGGGTCGTCATCGAAGAGAGCAAACGAGGCGAGGAGATTGGCCTTACCGAAGCCATAAAAGTCTTCCATCTGTGCGTAGAGCCAGGAACGGGCTTTCACCTTCGCGAGGTCAAGAGCGGCTTGGTCGATAGGAGCGGCGCGGAGTTTCTCGACCTCGGCGTCGAAGGCGTCGAGGATGGTGGTGGCCGACGTGCTCTTGTCGTGGAACAGATAGGCCTGCAACGCGGTGGGGCCGTTGATGTCGAAGAGGTTGCCGAGATCGGCGTTGATCCCGCCCATGACGTCGTCGGTGTAGCCCTTCTCCTGGACCAGGGCCTGATACAAGCGGCTGTCTTTGCCCTGAAGCAGGATCTGGTCGATGAGGCCCATCGCGAAGTATTCGGCGGTCATGCGCCTCGGCGCGTGATACGAAACCGCGATGGCCGGGCGGGGCGCTTCAAGATATTCCTTCACACCGCGCTTCTCCTGCTCTTGACGCGGTTCCGAAATGTCGGGGCGGGGAGGCAGGGCCGAGGCCTTGATGGGCCCGTAGTACTTTTTGATCCAGGCCAGCGTCTTTGCGGTGTCGATGTCGCCCGACACCACGACCACCGCATTGTTCGGCGCGTAGTAGGTTGCGAAGAACTTCTTCGCGTCTTCCAGAGTGGCGGCGTCGAGTTCGGCCAGATCACCGTAAAAGTTGTGAGCGTTGTACCAGTTGGTGTTGGCGGCCATGGGCATGTCGAGCCAGGGGAACCCGCCATAGGGCTGATTCAGGACGTTCACCTTCACTTCGTTCTTGACCACACCCTGCTGATTGAGCAGGTTGTCTTTGTCGATGGCGAGGCCCTTCATGCGATCAGCCTCGGCCCACAGGACGGTTTCCACAGTGTTCGCGGGAACGACCTGGTAGTAGTTCGTGAAGTCGAAGCGGGTGGATCCGTTCATAACGCCGCCATTTTTCTGAATCAGCTTCACGAACTCCATCTTGCCGAGGTTGTTCGAACCCTGGAACATCAGGTGTTCAAAAAGATGAGCGAAGCCGGTGCGCCCCTTGGGCTCGATCCGGAAGCCGATGTTGTAGTACACGGTCACGGTCGCGGTCGGCGCCGTAGTGTCCTTGGAAAGAACGACTTTGAGTCCGTTCTCAAGCTTGTGGTACTCGAACGGGACTTTCAGCGTTTCGGTGGCGATGGCCAGGGAAGGGGCGGCCACGAACGCCAGAGCGGCCACGAGGAATCGATGTCGCAAAGGGATCTCCTGAAGAAGGGTCTTCGTACTTGAATAGAGATGGAGCAATGGCTTGGCCAGAGTATGGGGTCCCGGTGAGAGACACCGGTGCTTGAACCCTTAGACGAAGGGCGGCGCGGAAAGGTTCCGCCTCGGCGCCACAACCCGCGCGAGGAAAGGCCTCCCAATCTAGAATTTCGTGCCCGCTCAGATGTAGGGGCGACCACCCTGAACTCGTACGCTGTTGGGGTGCCGCGGGCCTGGTGGTCGCCCATGCTGGGCGCACCCGACGGCAGGGCAGGCACAAGGCCTGCCCCTACGTTTCCAACCGCACGTTCCCGGGTTGGTTGCCGTTGTGCTGGCGCGACCCGAACCACGAACCCAACGTGCTCGCTCAGATGTAGGGGCGACCACCCTGAACTCGTACGCTGTTGGGGTGCCGCGGGCCTGGTGGTCGCTTCAGAGAGAGCGACGTGAGCCCTGCCGTCGCCCTTTCAATAGGCGCGATGCGACCGGCAAGGGCAGGCACAGGCCTGCCAACATAAAAAGACGAGAAGCGAGCCCGCTCATCAAGACCTCCAAAGGCGGGAGGGCCGCTATTTCGCCGGGCGCTCGAACAGCTTTGGATCGATGGTCGGATTTACCTGGTACTCGAGAAGTGTGACCGCGGCCTGCTGCTGCGCTCCGGAGGACACGGTGCGCTTGAACGCGACCTGCATCCCGTCTATAGCGCGGAAGTCGGAGAAGTCGATGACCTGCTCGGCCGGCCCCGCTTGGGAAACCCGGCGGAGGGTTCGCCCGTTCGCGGGATCGACGTACCACTTCACTACCTGGCCTTCATAGGTCACGGTGAGGAGCTGAGTATCGGTCTCGCCGATCTTCACGCCTGGCGCCTCGGCGAAGGTCAGTTTCGGGTCGGCGGCTTTGCCGGCCAGAACCAGGGCGCTCATCTTCATCTCGCGAAGAGAACTGTCCTTCTGGGAGGCCGGCATGTCCTGGACGCCCATCGGCGAGGACATGAACGCGGCTTCCGGCGTCAGCACGCGCACGAGGGTCATCCCGTTGACGTTCAGGTTCTGTCGCTGGCGATCCGCAGGATCGACGGTGGACCACGACTCGACCTCCACGGTCTGCTCGCCCATCGGCGTCTTGGAGACCATCGTGGCTTTCTCGCGGATGGCCTTTACCGCGCGAACTCGATCGGCCCCGCCGAGGCTCTCGATCACCTTCGCGAAAAGGGCCTTGGCCGCTGGAGAAGAAGGTGCTCCGGCTGCGGGTCCGGGAGCAGCACTCGCCCCCGCGGGCGAAACCGAAGGAGGCGTAGCGGTTTTGGCCTGCGGAATCGCGATGTCGATCGGGGTCACCGGTCCAAACGATGACAGCGGCCGGTCAAAGTCCTGGCTCTTGCCGACCACCAGGATCGCCACTTTGTCGCGATGGATGTACTTCTCGATGGCACGGTTTACATCCGCGACCGTGACCTTCTCGATGGCGGGCACGAACTGATCCAGAAGATCGGCGGGCAAGCCATAGAACTCGTTGTTCACGCGCTCGATCATCACCTTACGCTTGGTGTCGACGCGGAAGATGAACGAGTTGAGGATCGCATCCTTGGCACCCTTCAATTCGGCCTCGGTGGGCGGATTCTTCTTCAGGTTGTCCATCTCTTCATAGAGGGCGTCGATGGCGGTCGCGGTGGTGGAACTCTTGGTGCCCATGGAGAGTTGGAAAAGGCCCGGGACATCGAGGCCCGAGCCGACTCCGCCGCCGACCGAATAGGCGAGGCCCTGTTTGGAGCGGATGTTGGTGAAGAGGCGCGCCGAGAAACCACCACCAAAGACCTCGTTCATCACCGTGATCGCGTGGTAGTCGGGGTTTGAACGCATGCTGCCCGCATGGACCATGCGGATCTGGCTCTGGTTCACATCATCGCGCTGAACGAAGTAGACCCCGGGCTTGGGGTCCTTCACCACGAATTTCTCGCGCGGGAACGCCGGACCCTTCTTCCAGGCTCCGAAGGCCTTGCGCAATGTCGCCTCCATCACCTTCGCATCGAAGTCTCCGATGAAACTCAGGATGATGTTGTTCGGTTGCACGATCTTTGCGTGCCACGCCGCGAGGTCGTCCTTCGTGACTGCCGCCACCGTGAAGTACTCGGGGTTGCGGGCAAGGGGAGAATCGGCGCCGTAGCCGAGCGTGCGGGTCTCGCGAGCGGCGATTCCGGCCACGTCATCGTTGCGGCGCGCGATGCTCGCATTCCACTGGTTTTTGGCGAGGGCCAGCTTGTCGTCCTTGAAGTCCGGACTTTGAAGCAGCTCGGTGAAGATCGCGAAGACCTCCGTGAAGTTGTCCTTCAAGGTGTCAAACGACAGGGTGGTGGAATCGATCTGCGCTCCGGTCTCAACCCGGGCTCCGCGCGATTCAAGATACTCATCAAGGGCGTCGCCGTTCCTGGTCTTGGTTCCGCTGGTCCGCCAGGTCTGGCCGAGAATGGAAGCCAGGCCCGCCTTGTCCGCGGGATCTTCACGCGACCCCCCGCGAATGATGGCAGTCCCGCGAATGAGGGGAAGGTCTTTGTCTTCCTGAATGAAGATCACCATGCCGCTTGGCAGTGCGATCCTGATCGGCACCTCCGCTTTGAACGGCGGAAGCGGCGGTTTTGCGATCTTCTTCCAGTCGGTGGCCTGGGCGGATGCACGAGGGGTCAACCCGGGTGCGGCAAGAACCGCAAGGGCGATCGCGGCCAGGGGCAAGCGGACGTGAGTAAGGGATTTCATCAGTTTGTCCTCCGCGCCGTAGTGGTTGATTCGATGATGCCGACCGTGCGGTTCTCATCCGTGAAGATCTTCTTTGCCACGCGCTGGATGTCTTCCTTGGTGACCTTTTGCATGGCATCGACGGTCTTGAACATCGATCGCCAGTCGCCGTAGCGGGATTCGTAGAAGGTCACCTGATTGGCAAGCCCCTGATTGCCTTCGAGGCGCCGAACCAGATTGGCGCGGGCCCGGGTCTTGACGATGGTGAGTTCTTCGTCGGTGACATCCCCCGCCTTCACTCGGTCGAGTTCAGCGCGGATGGCCGTCTGCACTTCCTGAACGGTCTTGCCGGGGAGAGGCACGCCCAGGAACGCGAAGAGGCTCGGGTACTTGTTTCCCGGAAAGCCCGCGAAGCCCTGCGCGGCCGCCGCGATTTTCTTATCGCGGACGAGGGCCTTGTATAGACGCGAGGTCCGACCGTTCGAAAGCAGATCGCCCAAAACCTCGTAGACCGCGTCATCCGCGTCGCGCACATCCGGCTTGTGATAGCCCTCGATGTAGAAGGGCTGGGCCGCCTCGCGCAAAACCACGGTTCGTTCGGCGCGCTGCGGTGGCTCCACCGTGCGCAGCGGGGGAGGTGCGTCCTTCGTGGGCAGCCTCGAGAAGTACTTCTCGATCACCGGCATCACCTCGGCCGCCTTGATGCCCCCCACCACTGAGAGGATCATGTTGGCAGGCTGGTAGTAGTTTCCGAAGAAGGCCATGGCGTCGGTGGCCGAGAAGGTGTTGAGGTCGGAGGCCCAGCCCACTACCGGTTGTCCGTAAGGATGTGCGGTGAACGCCGCGGCCAGAAACTGCTCGATGAGCCGCCCGGTGGGCTGCGAATCGGTGCGCATCCGGCGCTCTTCGTTGACCACATCGCGCTCTTTGTAGAACTCGCGCATGACCGGCTTCAAGAAGCGCTCCGACTCCAGATACGCCCACAGTTCGAAACGGTTCGCGGGCAGAGAGTAGTAGTACTGGGTCTCGTCCGTGTTGGTGCTGGCATTGAGCCCCACCCCGCCTTCCCGGTCGACGATCTCGCCAAATTCGTTCTTCACCACGAACGCGTCGGCCTCGGCGACCGCAGCCTTGAAAGCCTTCTCGAGTTCAGCCACTTTCGCGGCATCAGGCGAGGGCTGGCGTTTCGCGCTGTCATAGGCGGCGTAGGCCTTTTCCACCTTCTCGAGGGCCACCTTCTCGGCCGCGTAGTTCGTCGTGCCGATGGTGTCGGTGCCCTTGAACGCCATGTGTTCGAACATGTGAGCAAGGCCAGTGATGCCCAGAACCTCGCGGTCAGAGCCGGTCATCACGCGAGTCGAGAAGGAGAAGACAGGGGCACCCTTCACCTCGACCACGATGACGCGCAGGCCATTGGCCAGAGTTTTCTGGGTGACCTGCTTCTCGAAGGAGGCAAGATCCTGAGCAAAGCCGGTCGGCGGGGCGACCAGTGGAAGGGATAGTAAGAGTGTCCGAGCAAGCAATTTCATGGCGAAGCCTCCAAATCGTGCGGTCGAGGCGAATCGCCTCCGCCGGACGAGCCGCCAGCATACAGAAAAACGAAGGGTGGAACCGGCCTCTCAAATACCGACTGGCGACCGTCATCGGGCGCGACCACCTTGGACCTCCTGCCACACAAAATGGAGGCCGTCGGAGTAGTACGATTGTTGGTGCCCTACTACGATTCCCTGTATGTGACAGGGCAATGGAGCCTCATCTAATGATTGTTCGACGGATCGTGGCGGAAACTCCAGGGAGCGTTTGGATCGCCGCCTTCGCCTTCTTCGGACTTCAGCTCGGGTTCGGCCCGCGATATCCCGTGTTTCGGGATGAGTTCTACTACCTCGCCTGCGCGGACCATCTGGCCATGGGCTATGTGGACCATCCGCCGCTGTCAATTCTGATCCTCGCAGGCTGGCGCTCGGTGTTTGGCGATTCCCTGCTCTCTTTGCGCGTCCTTCCTTCCCTGGCCGGGGGCGCCATCGTCCTGCTCACCAGTGCGCTCGCGGGGGCGCTTGGAGGGAGTTCCTTCGCGCGGACCATGGCCGCCGTCTCCGTGCTCGCGGCCCCGTCTCTCTTCGGCATAGCCGGCTTCTATTCGATGAACGCCTTCGACTTCCTGTTCTGGCTGGCTTCGTTCCATCTGGTGCTGCGACTTTGCCGGCTGGAACCTGCGGAGGCGACGCGTACATGGATCGCCCTCGGTGGGGTTCTCGGATTCGGCCTTCTCAACAAAATCAGTGTGTTTGCCCTCGGTGCCGGTATCGCGACGGTTCTGCTGGCCACGTCCTTGCGTGGTCATCTGAGGACCCGAGGGCCGTGGATCGCGGCGGCAATCACTCTCGGCCTGTTCGCGCCCCATGTGATCTGGCAGATTCAAAACGACTGGCCCACCGCCGAGTTCATCAGCAACGCGGGACGCTTGAAGAACGTTTCACTGGGCCCATGGGGGTTCTTCGCCGCCCAGTTCCTCGACTTCGGGCCGCTCAATGCGCTGTTCTGGATTCCGGGACTCATCTGGTTGCTGTTCTTCCCGGGTGCCGGCCCTGGCCGCAGCCTGGGCCTCATCTTCGGCGTCGCTTTCCTTACTTTCATGAACGGCAAGGCCTACTACCTCGCACCGGCCATGCTGGCGCCCCTTGCCGCAGGGGCGGTAGTAGCCGAAATCTGGATCAGCCGTATCCAGCGCGCGTGGGCCAGGCCCACGGTTCTAGTTGCCCTTCTGCTCTCGGCGGCGGTACCGCTCCCCGTGGTCGTGCCCCTCTTGAAGGCCGAGGCGTTAGGCCCGTACCTGCAGGACATCGGAATCGTGCCCAAGGCCGCGGAGAGAAGCGCTCTGGGCGTTCTGCCTCAACATATCGCCGATCGGTTCGGCTGGGAGGAGCTGACCGGGATCGTGGCAGGCGCGTGGAACTCCCTCTCGACCGAGGAACGCGCCCAGGCGATCATCGCCACCAGCAACTACGGGGAGGCCGGGGCCATCAACTACTACGGTCGGGCCCTCGGTCTTCCGCGCGCGGTCAGCCAGCACAACAACTTCTTCTTGTGGGGTCCGGGGAATACTGCGGCCACGACCGTGATCACTGTAGGCATGTCGCGGCAGGATCTGCTGGGGAGTTTTGATGAGGTCGTTGAGGTGACGGCGCTGACCCACCCGCTCGCCATGCCCTACGAGCGCGAACACCCGGTAACGATCTGCCGACGAGCTAAACGTCCGCTGATGGAACTATGGATCGCGGGGAAGAAATTCATCTGACGCACCGCAGCTCAGGACGAGTGCGCGTCAGTTGTGCACACCCGGGGCATCGTGACCGGTGCGGGCGACGTACTCGACATAGGTGCCCGGGTAAATGTGCGGCTCGGTTTCCGTGCCCGACTCGCCGCCGAGCTCGATGACGCGATTCGACAACCCCCGCAGGAACGCTCGATCGTGCGACACGAAGATCATGGTGCCCTCGAAATCCTTGAGGGCCCCCACCAGCATCTCTTTGGTGGCGAGATCGAGGTGGTTCGTGGGCTCGTCGAGCACCAGGAAATTCGGAGGATTGTGGAGCATGCGCGCCATGACCAGTCGTGACTTCTCTCCCCCTGAAAGTGACTTGACCTTCTTTTCCACGTCCTCGCCCGAGAACTGAAAGGCACCCAGGGTGCCTCGCAGATTCCCGATGCTGTCGTGCGGGAAGTCCTGAACCATCTGCTCCCACACCGTGAATTCAGGGCTCAGAATGTCCAGCGCCTGTTGGGCGAAGTAACCAAGACGAAGGCTCGCCCCCAGTTTGATGGTGCCCGAGTCGGGTTCAATCGCGCCCGCGATCATCTTGAGCAGCGTCGACTTCCCCGCGCCGTTCTTGCCCATGACGCAATGACGCTCACCCCGGCGGACGATCATCGAGAAGTCCTTGTGAACCACGCGCGCGCCGTAGGCCTTCGAAACTCCTTCGAGCACCGCCACTTCGTCACCCGACCGCGGCGGCGTCTTGAACGAGAAGTTCACCACCACGCGCTTCTTCGGGGGCTCGACGCGTTCGATCTTGTCGAGGGCCTTGATGCGGCTCTGCACCTGTGCCGCTTTCGCAGCGTGGGCGGCGAAGCGATCGATGAAGCGCTGCTCTTTAGCGAACATGGCCTGCTGGCGCGCGAACTGCGCTTCCTGGTTTACTTCGCGCAGGGCCCGCTCGCGCTCGTAGAAGTCGTAATCGCCCGAGTAGACGGTGATCTCGCCGCTGTCGATCTCCGCGATCTTGGTGACGATCCGGTTCATGAAATCGCGGTCGTGCGAGGTCATGAGGAGGGCGGCATCGATCCCCTTCAGGAACGACTCGAGCCACACGATCGACTCGATGTCGAGGTGGTTCGTGGGCTCGTCCATCAGCAGCACATCAGGCTTGCCGAGGAGCACTCGGGCGAGCGCGACGCGCATCTTCCAACCGCCGGAAAGAGCGCCCACATCGCCGTCGATGGTGGCGTCGTCGAAGCCCAGTCCGTGGAGAACCTCGCGCGCCTGAGCCTCAAGAGCGTAGCCGCCGAGGTGGTCGTACTCCTCCTGAACCGTGCCGAAGCGCTCCAGGATCTTATCCATCTTGCCGGCTTTGTCGGGGTCGCCCATGTCGTGCTGCAGGGCTTCAAGCTCGTGATGGAGGTCGCCGAGACGACCGCTGCCGGCGATCGCTTCGTCGAGCACCGACCGGCCCGACATCTCTTCAACATCCTGGCGGAAGTACCCGATGGTGAGCTTCCGGGGGACAGAGATGTCGCCTTCATCGGCCGTCTCCTCGCCCGTGATCAGGCGAAAGAGCGTGGTCTTGCCCGCACCGTTAGGGCCCACGAGCCCCACTTTCTCCCCGGGATTGAGCTGAAACGCAGCGTCGATAAAGAGGACCTGCTTGCCGTACTGCTTCTGAATGCGGGAGAGGGAAATCATGGCGAGCCAGTGAGTCTAGATGAGGGCCGCTAAATGTCGGCCCTCATCCAGGTGGCGAGGCGACAACAAACACCGTCCGCCGAGCGCGCAGCCTGCCCTTGGGGCAAGCAATCCCATGGCCCCACGAGATGCCCGCGGTGGGGGCGCCCACAAGGGCACGTCGCGCTTTCCGAAGGGCGACGACCTTGAGCAGGAAGAGGGTCGCCCCTGCATCCGAGCGGGCACGTTCCGTTCGTGATTCGGGTCGCGCCCGCACAACCCCAACCGAAACCCGAAACCTGCGGTTGAAAACGCAGGGGCAGGCCTCGTGCCTGCCCTTGCCGTCCGCATCGCGCCCCTTGAAAGGGCGACCACAAGGCCCGCGGCACCCCAACAACGTACGAGTTCAGGGTGGTCGCCCCCCCCTACAATCTCGTCCGCGACGCCCCTACATTCCCTTCGAGATGCGGATGGCGCCGTTGACTGTGGACATCTCCAGTCCGCGGCCGCCGCGGCCGAGTTTGCCGGTGGCTGAGCGCGGTCCCCACTTCTTCGCCACCTCGATCTCGTCGAAATCGCTGGTGATGCCGCCGTTGACCGTCTTCGCGGAGACGTCGAGGTCGACCCCCTCAGGCAGACGGAGGCGGACCGAACCATTGACCGTAGAGAGTTTGATGTTGTCCGCCGAAATCGCGTCGGAGCGGACGTAGGCGCGAATCGAGCCGTTGACCGTGGTCGCTTCGGTGAGGGTTCCCGCGGTGACCTCGATGCTCCCGTTGACCGTGGAGACTGCGGCCTGGCCGTCGACCTCGGCATCGATCGAACCGTTCACTGACCGACCCTCGAAGGTGACACCCTTTGGCACGCGGATCTCGAACTCCACGTTGACATCGTTGTTCCGAACGTTCATGCGGGAACCGCCGGGTTTGCATTCGTTGGGACGGGATGCGTCCTTGCTGGGGTAAACCGCGCAAACCGTCACGCCGCCCGCGTGCGGGACGACGTCGATCTTCACCGATTCGGGATCGCTGCGTCGGCCAGTGCGCAATGCCACCAGTTCAACCTCGGAGCCGTTCGTGGCCGTGGCCCGAATGGGGCCATTGATGCCCCGAACCTCGAAGGTCTTCCCCGCCGCGACCTTGCCGGACCACTTGAACGGAGCGGCCGAACGCTTGGGGCCGCTGAAGCTGTCGGCAAAACCTTCGCCAATCCCCTCAAACCAGGAGGCAATTTCCTCCGCAAAGGAAGCGTGATCCTTGTGCTTGTCGGTCTTGCCATCGGCGAGGGCGGCGGGGGCGACGAGACCTGCCACGGACAGTCCGGCCAAAAAAGTGAATGCGATTCGGGAATTCTTCATGTTGGAGACCTCTCTCTATGTATTCAGTAGACGAGTGCTATCTCGCCGAGGTTCCGCTGGCCCCTGAAATCTCTGAAAATGGCCCGAGGAAGGAGTGTTTTGTTACGCGCTGACCCGGACCCCGGGTGTTACTCGACGGCATAGCCGAGCGCTCGAGCATTGTCTCGGACCCGAGCGTCCCGCGTCACGATCGCCACGAGCGCCGGCGCTTCGTCCAACGCTTCTGCCGTCGCCAGATGCACGGCGTCGAGCGTGCGAATGGGCTCTACCGGGAAGGCACGGCCCACTCGCGCAAGAACGGCCCCCGTCACACCCACGAGGTCGCAACGACGCGCGAACACCTGGAGCGCTCGCATCGCGGCGCGCTCGTGGGCCTCGCTCAGCCGCCCGGTGATCCGCCCCCGGAGGATGGCGCGGGCCGCTTCGGCAAGGGTCAGCGCGGACGTGATTCGCTTTCCCGGCGCGCGAATCGACGCCCGGGCTGCCGCATCACCCTCGATCAGCGCCGCGACCAGCGCACTCGATTCGATGTAACGGGTCGAGAGCAGAAGCGCGGGCTCATTACGCGCCACGCTTCGGCGAGCCGGGCGCGTCGGAGGCGCGCTACGCTTCGCCACGGTCGCTGTCGATCAAGGCTGCGGCGGTGCCCGCCGGGAGCCTGAGGTCCGGCCAGTCCTCAAGCGGGTCCCCGTCCTCGATGGCAGGCCGAATGACGCCGGTTGCCACCAGGTCATCGTAGCGGCTTCGGTGGCCGGCCTTCGGCCTGGACGGAGGCCCGAGTTCGGCGACCACGCGTCCGTGCGCGGTCACCGCGATGCGCTCGCCGGCCTCGATTCGACGGATGTATCGGCTCAGGTTGTTCTTCAGCTCCCGAACGCCAGCTTCCATCATGACCCGAGTATAGCTACATGTGGCCACAATCCCGTTCTTCCCATCGGGCCCCACACACGCGGCTCGGATAAAAGAGGTTCTGAATCCAGCCTCTTCACGGAATGCCCGGCCACCGTGTTCGGATGGGCGCCGATCCGATCCATCTCCGCTCGGCCGGTCCATCGCCACCGTAGAAATCCGTGGAAATGGCGGCATAAAATCCCTTGTCCCTCCAAGGTAAGGAGCCTCGCTTCGTGACCCTTCGCCCAACCCTTCGAATGACAACCCGGCTGGCCGCGGTCAGCCTTTCCCTGCTTTCTTGCCTGGAGTTGACCCCGACTCAGGCGCAAGCGCCGCCGCCCAGAGCTCCCGCTCCTGCGCCCGCGCCCGCGCCCTTGCCCGCGGGGCGCGTGGTGGATGGGACCGGGGCGCCCTTACCACGGGCTCAAGGCGTCGCCTTCGCGGCCTCGTCGATCGACCCCGGCTCCTCAGAATTCGACGCAGATGGCGATGGCCGATTCGTCGTGAAGGATCTCCCCAAGGGCTCCTTTCACCTGGCGGTATTTCCCCGGCAACTGGATACCAAAGCCCCCGCCCCGCGGCTGATGAAGGACCGTGCAACCTGGGAATCCACAATATGAATGGACGCTGGCATCGCGGTGCGGGCGCGCCTCTTGGACCAGCATGGCGAGCCGGTCGAGGGCACGGTCCGCTTCTTGTCGATCTCGGGCGTGGACCTTCCGGACTCGATTCGTCTTCGCCAAATCGTGGCACGAGCCGACGCCGATGGCCGACTTCAGTTCAACAGCCCGGAGACCCACACTGGCACCCTTACGGTGGAGGTCCGGCCGGGTGAACCCCTCACGATTACCGTTCCGGTAACAGTCAAGTCAAAATCCAGATCATGACATCCAGACTCCAGAACGAGTCGGTCCAGCGTTTCCTCGCCCACGCAAGGGTGGAGACACCCCTGATTTGCGGCCCCATGTACCCCTGCAGCAACCCCGAACTGGTGGCTGCGGTCTCCGCCGCCGGGGGGCTGGGGGTGGTCCAGCCCATCTCCTTGACCTACGTGCACGGCCACGACTTCCGCGAAGGCCTGCGGCTGATCAACAAGCTCTCGGGAGGAAAGCCCATCGGCATGAACGCGCTCATCGAGGCGTCCTCCGAGACCTACAAGCGCCGGATGAACCAGTGGGTGGATATCGCCCTCGAAGAAGGAGTGCGCTTCTTCGTAACCTCGCTTGGCAATCCGCGGTGGATCGTGGAGAAGGCCCACGCGGCGGGTGCCCTCGTCTATCACGATGCCACCGAACGGCGTTTCGCCGAGAAGGCCATGGCTGCGGGTGTGGACGGTCTTATCGCGGTCAACAAGCATGCGGGCGGCCATCTGGGTGGACTGGCAAAGACCGAACTGTTCCTCGAACTCCAGGACTTCGGGCTGCCCGTGATCTGCGCGGGGGGCATCGGCGACGAAACCGAATTCGTCCACGCTCTTGACATCGGCTACGCGGGCGCCCAGCTCGGGACGCGATTCATCGCCACCGACGAATGCAAGGCGCCGACCGCGTACAAGCAGGCCATCGTTCAGGCCACGGCCGCGGACATCGTGACGACCGAGCGGCTCTCCGGAGTGCCCGTCGCGGTCCTGAATACTCCGTCGGTGCAGCGCCTCGGCCAGAAAGCAGGACCGATCGCGCGCTTCCTGCTGAAGGGCCCCAAGACCAAGCACTGGATGCGCACGATCTACGGATTGCGCTCGATCTGGGCGCTCAAGAGGGGCCTCGGACGCGACGCCCCGGAGAAGGATTTCTGGCAGGCGGGCAAGAGTGTCGCCACCATTTCGTCGATTGAACCCGCGGGCGACATCGTCCGCAAGTTCAGAACTGCGCTCGACGAGAATTAAGCGGGGGTCGTGAGTGAGGGGGGTCAACCGCGCGGCCTGGCGGTAGCGGGTCCTGAAGGAGCCGCGAGAGAACCCGTCAGGGGCGCGTCGCCTATGCTCCCTCACTCATATGAGCGAAGCCATTCTGAAGACCCGCGGTATTTCCAGGCTCGAATCCGGGCATCCCTGGATCTTCAAATCGGACGTCGAACCCGTGGAGGCGGAGAACGGCGCCATCGTGGACGTGGTGGCGAAAGGACGTTTCCTCGGCCAGGCCTTCTACTCCGAGCATTCGGAGATCACACTGCGCGTGCTGTCGCGCGGCGCGCTTTCCGATACCTGGTTGTCGGATCGCATCGAGGCCGCGGTACGATTTCGCGACGAGACGCTGGGGTTTTCAGGCCGCGCCTGTCGTCTGGTTCATGGCGAGTCTGATGGACTGCCTGGTCTGATTGTCGATCGTTATGGCGACATCCTGGTTGTGCAGATCCTCGCCGCACCGATGGAATCTCGCATCGGCACGGCGGTCGATGCTCTGGTGACCCAGCTCAAGCCGCGGGGCATCCTGGCGCGCAACGACGTAAAAGTTCGAGACCGGGAGGCCCTCCCGCGCGAGGTGAAAACTCTGTGGGGCGAGGTAAGGGAATCGGTGGAGATTCAAGAGGATTCGGTGACCCTGACCGTCGATGTGGTCCACGGTCAGAAAACAGGCACGTTCCTCGATCAATCGGCGAACCACATTCTGTTTGGCAAACTCGCGCATGGCCGCGTCCTTGACGCGTTTTGTCACGATGGCGGTTTCGGTTTGCAGGCGGCGCACAACTCCGCGGTGCGCGAAGTGGTGGCGGTGGACATCTCGCCCGAGGCCCTGGTCCGGGCCCAGGCGAACGCCGCTCGGAACAACCTCACCCTGCAGACGGTGGAAGCGAACGTCTTCGACTTCCTCACCGACGAAGTCGCAGCCGGTTCGCGCTACGACACCATCGCCCTCGACCCCCCGGCCTTCGCAAAGACCAAGGCGGCGCGCGACGCGGCCTGGCGCGGCTACAAGGAGATCAACCGTCGCGCGCTGCAACTCCTCGAACCGGGCGGGCTGCTGCTCACCTGCTCATGTTCGTACCACGTAAGCGAGGAAGACTTCGAAGCGGTGGTGGCGGATGCCGCCGCCGATTCCGGCATCACCGCCCAGATCATCGAGCGGCGCTCTCAGTCGGCCGATCACCCGGTCCGCCTCGGCATGCCCGAGACGAGGTACCTGAAGGCCCTGGTGGTAAGGAAGCTGGAATAGGGAAGGTCAGCGCCCCGGCGCGTGCCTGAGTTAACGCCGTCACTCCCTCGAAAGCGGGCCACTTTCCCGACGACTCTGCCACCCGGGCGCCGTATGCCCAGCTCTGAGACGGCTCCTTTCGTCTCAAATGAGCGGATAGCTGCTTTTCGTATCGAATGAACGGATAGCTGCTTTTCGTATCAAATGAACGGATAGCTGGGAAGTGGATCCCGGCTTCCGCATGCCGAACGGAACGGCTGCGCCGGGACGACGGAACACCGTCATTCCGCGACCGGGGAATCCCCACACGACCACGCCGTCATTCCCGCGAAAGCGGGAATCCACGGGACAAAAGAGTTGCCATCAGGGGACCTCCTTCGGATGGACAGGATCCTAGGATGTGTGAACGTGAAGCAACCCTGCGTCTACTTGCTCGCCAGTCATCGAAACGGCATTCTCTACGTCGGCGTCACTTCCAACCTCACCCTTCGGGTTTGGGAGCATCGCCGCGACTTCCTTCCTGGTTTTACGTCGACGTACGGAGTCCATCGATTGGTCTGGTTCGAGCGCCATGATTTCATGGAGTCAGCAATCCGTCGGGAAAAGGCGATCAAGAAATGGAGACGAACCCGGAAGATCGCGATGATCGAGAAGAACAACTCACAATGGGAGGATCTCTATCCCGAGCTGACGAAGGGATAGTCGGCTGGGGGATTGGCCAGTGTCCTCTCGATCCAAGGCACGCACGGTTCGAAGGCTTGAGTAGGCGAGCTCGGCGCCTTGTGTCGTGTGAGGCGGCGCTTTTCGTATCAAATGAGCGGATAGCCGGGAAGTGGATCCCGGCTTCCGCAACCCGAACGGAAAGGCTGCGCCGGGATGACGGAGCGCTGTCATTCCCGCGAAAGCCGGAAGCCACGCGCAAAACCGCCGTCACTCCCGCGAGAGCGGGAATCCACTTCCCGAGGACTTTGACACCCAGGCGCCGTATGCCCAACTCTGAGACGGCTCCTTTCGTAACAGATGAGCGGGTAGCTGCTTTTCGTATCAAATGAACGGATAGCTGGGAAGTGGATCCCGGCTTCCGCAACCCGAACGGAAAGGCTGCGCCGGGATGACGGAGCGCGGTCACTCCTGCGGAAGCCGGAAGCCACGCGCATGGCCGTCTGCTCACGATTCAAGACGGGTGACGTCACCGCCGGAGACTACACCCTCGGCGTGGAAGCACTGCCGTGGTTGACGATCGGCAAGTCTCCCCCCTCGATCCGAGGCTGGCAGGTAATTTGGTCTGCGGGATTCAGTGGCTACTTCGTCTTCGGCAATTTCATGGTCATCGGGTCGCGCAGCGGGAGTTCCGTGATCTTGCCGGTCGCGAGTTTCTCGACCGTGATGTCGTGCTTGGAGTCGCCCTTCGCGATCTCCGCGTGGTTGCCGACCACCAGGGTGATCATCTTCTCCGGGACGAGATACTGCTTCGCCACCCGCTGAATGTCCGCCGGGGTGACCGCCTGGATCTTGTCGCGGTAGGTCGCCCAGAAGAGTGGATCGCGCTTCGTGTACTCGTCGCTGGCGAAAAGACCCGCCTGCTGGGCCTTCGACTCGAAGTTGCTCGGGAAGGTCTGGATCAGGTTGTTCTTGATCGTGACCAGTTCTTCCTCGGTCACCGCCGTCTCGCGGATCTTCCTGATCTCCTCGAACACAAGCTGCAACGCATAGGCCACGGTCGAACTCTTCGACTGAAAAGCCGCGCGGAAGCGACCGGGGTAATAGGTTCCAAAACCGATGCCGCTGCCCGCCGAGTAGGCGAGCCCTTCGTTCGAGCGAACCGTCTTGGTGATGCGCGAGGTAAAGCCGCTGCCCCCGAGGATCTCGTTCATCACTTCGAGCGCGTAGATGTCGGGTGATGTGCGCATCACGGAAGGCAGCCCCACCGAAACCCGGCCCTGGTTCACGTCCTTCTGAATCCGGTAGACCCCGGGAGCGGCGGGCTTGATCCCCTGGGGAATGAGGCCCACCACGCGCCGGGGCGAGGGCCAGGCCGAAAAGGCCGCCTCCAGCTTCTTCGCCATCTCCGCCTTCGTGAAGGCTCCCGACACCGCCAGAATCATGTTCGCCGGGTAGTAGTACGTCCGGTGGAAATCGGCGAGATCCGCCGGGGTGATCGAGTTGATCGAGGCCTCGTTGCTGAATCGGTTGCTGACATGGTCGTCGCCATAGAGCAGCACGGAGAACTCGCGGGCTTCGATGGCTTCCGATTCGTCGTTCCGCTTCTTCATATCCTGAAGGATCTGGTCCTTGGCCAGCTTCAGGCGGTCCTCCTGGAAGCGCGGCTCGCGCAGCATCTCGAGGAAGAGCTTGAGCGAGTCGTCAAGGTTGTCGGATAGACAATTGAGCGAGGCTCCGGCTGAGGTGTCGCCCATCGAACTGCTGATCTGCGCGGCCAGAAAATCGGCACGCTCGTCAAACTGCTCCGCGGTGAGCGACTTCGTGCCGCCGGCCCGCATCTGCGCGCCGGTGATACGAGCGAGGCCTTCCTTGCCCACAGGCTCCAGCCAGCCGCCCGCGCGCACCGTTACCTGAATGTTGACGAGGGGCAGAGCGCGGTCTTCCAGGATGTACGCCACCATCCCGTTGCTCAGGACGACACGATGGTCCTTGGAAGCGGGCGGGGTGAAGGTAAGAGGCGCATAGGTGAGCTTCTCCGGATGGTCGGCCATCTTTTGCGCGGAGACGAACGAAGCGGCGAGGACGATGGGGAGGCTGAGAGCCGCAATTCCGTGGAGTTTCATGACTACTTCTTCCCTTCCTTCTCAAGTTCAGCCACCCGCTCTTCGGCTTTCTTCATCAGCAGATCGAAGAGCGGTTTCATCTGGGGCGGCACCTGACCAGCCTGGCCGCGCATCTGATCGAGCTGGGCCTTGATCTTGGTCGCGTCCTTCTCGGCGTTGAGCCGGGCCACTGCCTGTTTCGCCATGGGTCTCGCCTGCTCGGGCAGGGCGGCGATGTCCGGATCCTCGGCCTCGGCCGCCGCCGCGGGGTCGGCGGCCTTGCGGGTGAAAATGCCCACCGCGCGGGTTTCCCTGGTTAAGTACTGCTTCGCCACCCGCTGGATGTCGGCGGCGGTGACCGCATCGACCGCCTCCGACTGCGTGTTGATCTTCTTCCAGTCGCCCATGCCTTCGTTCTGGAGAAGCTGGAACATGATGAAGGTGCCGCTCGAGAGGCGGCGATAGGCATTGGCCTTCGCCTGGTTCTTGACCTTCTGCAACTCCTGGTCGGGGACTGCTTCCGTCTTCAGCTTGTCGAGCACCTCATAAAGCGTCGCTTCGACCGTGGCCGGCTCCTGCCCGTCCTTCACCGTCACCTCGGCGCCGACAAAGCCACCGTACTTCTGACCGTTCACGAAGGCCGCCGCGCTGTTCGCGATCTTCTTGTCGAGCACCAGCGCCTTGGTGAGACGTCCCGTGCGGCCGGAAAGAATGTCGGTCATCAGGTCCAAAGCTGCGAAGTCCTTGTGGACCACGGGAACGCCCTGCCACCACACGCGAACCGTAGGGGAAGTCTCGGCCTCCGCGTAAAACCGCTTCTCGCCGAGTGACTTCGGCTCGAGCGTCACCACCTCGGGCGCCGTCGGGCCGCGCTTCAGTCGGCCGAAATACTGTTCGAGTAGGGGCTTCACTTCGGCGGTCTTGAAATCGCCCACGAGCACGCCGGTGATGTTGTTGGGCGCGTAGTAGGTCGCAAAATAGTCCTTGGCCTGCTGAAGCGTGTACATCGGGATGTCGGAGGCCCAGCCCACCACCGGCCAGTGGTACGGATGCGCGTCCCAGAACATCGCGGAGAACTGCTCGTCGAACTTGCCAAGGGGCGTCGACTCGGTCCGCAGGCGGCGCTCTTCAAAGACCACGTCGCGCTCGGAATAGAACTCGCGGAAGACCGGGTTCAGGAGACGGTCCGACTCCATCCACGCCCAGAGTTCCAGCTTGTTCTTGGGCAGGCGCATGAAGTACACGGTCCAGTCCTCGCTGGTCGACGCATTGAGGAACTCGCCGCCGTTCTTCGTGTAGATCTGGTCCATCTGATCTTTGATGATGTTCTCGCGCTGCTTCAGGACCAGTTCGTCAAACTTCGCTTCCAGCTCCTTGTAGCGCGCGGTCTTGGCCAAAGGATCATCCATGCTCGCGATCTCGCCGCGGCGCAGGCTCGCGCGCATCTTCGCCATCTCTTCGCGCATTCCGTTCCGGACCTGCTCCTGCTCCTCGATCAGCTTCAGGTCGAGGGCGATGTCCTTGGTACCGATGACGTCGGTGCCCTTGAACATCATGTGTTCGAAAAAGTGGGAGATTCCCGTGATGCCGGGCCGCTCGTTGGCCGAGCCCACGCGGGCCACCCAGCCGGTGGCGATGGTCGGCGCATCGTGGCGCTCGTAGAGCAGCCACTTCATGCCGTTCGACATCGTCCACTCTTCCACCTCGATCCGGGGCTTTTCAGCCGCGGGAGCAATTGAGGTGAGAGCCAGAAATGACAGGGCGAGTATCGCCCGTCGAGGGTTCAAAATCATGAACATCTCCTTTTGTATGAGCATCATAGTAGGGACAGGCCTAGCTGGCTGCCTTTCGGGCGCGGATCTCGGAGTGTAGGGGCAGCCCTCGTGGCTGCCCTTTCCGACGGCTGTAGCTGCCCTTTGCGGGAATACTGTTCCGGCGACCGCAAGGGCACCCACGAGGGCCGCGGCCCCCAAAGGCGAACGAGATCAGGGGGGCGCCCCTACATCCGGACGTCGCATCGCGGGCGCGCGGATCCAGCGTCGCCGTCGCATCGCGGGGGGCGCGGATCCAGCGTTGCCGTCGCATCGCGGGGGGCGCGGATCCGGCGTCGCCGTCGCATCGCGGGGGGCGCGGATCCAGCG